>Ga0335069_10015859_pt1 | contig 10529 bp, 6 predicted proteins | sample Lox_Sample_11_FD_206714 | JGI IMG/M metagenome (GOLD analysis project Ga0335069, IMG submission 206714) | Soil microbial communities from Loxahatchee National Wildlife Refuge, Florida, United States - Lox_Sample_1.1 | ecosystem: Environmental > Terrestrial > Soil > Wetlands | place: USA: Florida...
CGCATCGGCGAGCGCGGAGCTCGCGACGAAGTCCTTGCGCTTGAGGTCTCCGATCAGCTCGTGCGCCGGATCGTAGCCGCGCGGCGGGCGCGACAGCGTCTCGCCGGAGAGCTCGAACACGCGGCCGAATGCAGAGCCGCGCGTCGCCTTCTTCCAGCTGCGCGGGTTGTCGATCAGGAAGTCCCGCAGTCGCTTCAGCGTTTCCGGCTGCGGGTGCCAGATGCCGCCGCCCGTGAAGCAGGCGCCGGGCTCGACGTGCAGGTACAGCACCGGCGCGTCGAGCCGGCCGAGAGCCGCCGTGCCCAGTGAGCCGCGCGCCACGGCCTTGGTCGCGGCGTGGAAAAAGCTGATGCCCACGTGGGTCTTGTACGGGCTCTTGTCGGACGAGAAGCGCGTGTCGCGGTGGATGCGAAACAGCGAGCCGCCGACCGCGCGCGGGCTCGCAATCAGCTCCGGGCTGATCGCGCGCAGTGGCGCGCCGATCTCGGTGATCAGGCGCAGTGCGGGCGCCTTGACGTGTTCCTCGTACTCCTGCTTGTGGGCGTGGAACCACTCGCGCCGGTTGTTGCGCTTGAGCGAGCGCAGGAACCGGAACGACGCGGGCGTGAAATAGGGCTGTGCACGGGCGGGCATGGAACTTCACCTGCGGCCGAACGCCGGCGCGGCCATTGTCGGCCGGATCGGGCGCGGAGGCCAGACGCGCGCCGGCCTGCGCCTCAGCTCGGCGGCCAGCGCTCGTTGCCGCGCTGCATGAGCTCCGCGGCGATGCGGATGTCGTGGCGCGACCGCAGCCGGGCATCGAGTTCGCCGCCGAGGTGCTGCGGGTAGTGGCTGCCCATGATCTCGCGGACCCGCTGGGCCGCGAGCCCGAGCAGGTCCGGCGAGCCCCGGAACTCCCAGTCCGACAGCGACGAGCGGTCGCCCAGCTTCGGGTAGAGGTATTCGGTCTGCATCAGCGACAGGGTCTGGGCCGCGCCGAGATAGTGATTCGGTCCGAGCACCGTCCGCTCGATGACCTCGTACGACAGGGTCTCGTCGTTGACCTCGATGCCACGTAACGAGCGCTGCACGGCGCCGATCAGGTCGTTGTCCATGACCATCGACTCGAGCGAGCAGCCCATCAGACTGCCCATCATCCCGGCGCATTCGGCGATCATGTTGCTGCCCGACAGTGCGGACAGCGCGATCGACATGCCCTTCTCGTAGCCGGCCTGGTAGTCCGGCCGCTTGGCATCGGTCATCCCGGCGGCGACCACGCCGGGCAGCCCGAAGTGCCGCGCCACCTGCCCGGCCGCGGCCTGCAGCACGGCCTCCTCGCCGCTGCCGCCGCTGAAGGCGCCGGTGCGCAGGTCCGACACGAAGGTCCACGGCCCGAAATCGACCGGGCCGCCGGGATTGATCAGGTTGACGAGCACGACGATCGCGAGGGCCTCGGCGGTGCACTGCGCGAGGGCGCCGGCCAGCGCCGCCGGTGCCGTCGCGCCGGCCTGGGGTGCCGTGCACGCGCTGACCGGCAGCCCGCGCCGGGCCGCCTCGCAGAGCACGGCGGAGGTGTCCGGTCCGAAACGCAGCGGCGACACCACGGGACAGACCCCGATCGCGGCGAAGGGCTCGCGTCGGAACGCGCCCGGCGCGCCGAGCACGTCATCCCAGAGCGACTCGACGTCCCGGACGGTTGCGGCCTCCGCCAGCGAGATGCTGAACGGCTTGCAGGTCGCGGCCGCGCCGGCGTAGGCGATGTTGATCGAGTGCAGGCGGGGCTGCTCGCAGATGTCGGTCGCGACGACCTGCTGGCCGCAGAAGTCGATGTGCTCGAGGTAGTCCGCCATGCGGAAGAAGTCGTAGAGGTCCAGCAGCGTCGACGGCCGGTACCGGCCCGTGCCGGGCTCGACGAAGCGCACCGCCTCGCCGGAGGTCGCGAAGTACACGCGGTTGCCGCCCGAGCGGATCGTGCGCTGCGGATCGCGGCCGTGATAGACGACTTCGCGCGCGGCGTTCGCGATCAGGTCCTCGACCAGCGCGCGCGGAAAGCACAGCCGGCCGTGGGCGTTGAAGTGCGCGCCCTGCGCCGTGGCGTAGTCGCGGATCTCGTCGCTGACCGCGCTGAAGCCGATGTTGGCGAGGATCGCGAAGGCGGTGTCGCCGATGCGCTCGAGGTCACGTTCCGACAGCGGCTTGTAGGCGCCGCCGGGCAGGCCCGGACGGACGGCCTCGGAGCGGCGGACCGCGCGGCGTTCCGCCACGCGCGCCGCACGGCCACGCAGGGCCCTGCCGGGTGTTGGAGCCGGGGTCGTCATGGCACAGCCTCCCGAGGCAGCCGCCGGATCGATGGGCGGCACCGGAGCATGGGCCCGCCCGGCGCAGCCGTCAATCGATTTCTGAATGAATGTTCATTCACTGTACTGCAGCATCTCGCTGTTTTATGGTATGTTTCTGACATGCTCATTACCCGGAGTATCGTCGCGTGAGGGCTGCCCTTGCCGGATCACCCGACGCCGGCCGACGCGATGGCGGCCGCGACGGACGCCGGCTGCGGCGCGAGGCCCAGCTCGTCGATGGCGCGCTCGAGTGCATCGGCTCGCTCGGGCTGCGGGACACGACCGTGCAGGACGTCGCCGTCCGTGCCGGCATGGCGGTCGGCTCCATCAGCCAGTACTTCGAGAGCAAGGAGCAGCTGTTCACCGCCGTGCTGCTCAGCCTGTCCGAGGAATTCGAGTCGACCTGGCGTCGCGGGCTCGACGCGGCCGGTGGCGACCCGGCGCTGCGGCTGCGGCGCTTCGTCGAGTGCTATTTCGGACCGGCCGTCTGCCAACGCAAGAAGGTGGCCGTGTGGTTCGCGTTCTGGGGCGAGGTCAAGGCCCGGCCCCGCTACCGTGAGGTCTGCGCGGGCTACGACCGCCGGCACGATGAGGCGCTCGAGGAGCTGTGCGCGGCGCTGATCGGCGCTGGTGGTTACCGGGCGCTCGAACCGCGCCGGGCCGCGAAGATCATCGCCTCGATCTGCCACGGGCTCTGGCTCGAACTGCTGACCGGGACCGACGGGCTGAAGCGCACCGAACTCTCGGAGCTGGCGCGGGCGAACCTCGCCGCGCTGTTTCCGGGTCACGCGGCGACGTTCGTCGCCGCGGACCCTCCGGCCGCCGGCTGACCGGTCCGACCGCCGGCCGGTGCGGGCAGTCGGCGGCTTGCGGCAGCGATCGTGCTGCGCCTGCCGACGCGCGCGCTCAGCGGCCGCCAGCGCCCGCCGGCGGACTGCCGGCGCTGCGCGCGTGCAGGGCCGTCAGCCGTTCGTTGCCCACGGCGGCCACCGCCGCGTCGAGCGCCTGTGTCGCGCAGCCCTGGTCGACGATATCGCGGAACGAGCCAAGCTCGCAGACCTGGTCCGCCGCATGGCGCAGACGGGCGTAAAGGTGCGCGACGCCGGCATCGTTCGACAGGTTGAGGTCGCCGTAGCGGACGCGGGCAACCGGGGGTGCGCCGGTGTCGGCCGCGATCGCCACGGAAGCGATCGACAGCGCCGCGACGCCGGCGGCGATCAGCGTCAGGGTCTTGATTCTCATGGGCGTGCTCCGTCGGTTGGGCACGGGATGATGTGCCGTGCGCAGTTAGGACGCGGGGCGCGCGCGTGCGGTTTCGGCAGCCCGTCGCGCACGGCGCTCGTCTGGCCGCGGCGGCGCGGCTACACTGAGGCGCGTCGCGGCTCGCCGCTGGCGGCGCAGGCGCAGGGGTTGCCGATCGACATGCAGATCGTCGCGGTCACGAACATCAAGGGCGGGGTCGGCAAGACCACCACCGCCGTCAATCTCGCCTACCTGTCGGCGGTCGGCGGCGCGCGCACCCTGCTCTGGGACCTGGATGCGCAGGGCGCCGCGACCTACACGCTGCAGGTGGAGGCCGGCGAGCGCGTGTCGGCCAAGAAGCTGGTCGGCGGCCGGCGCGAGCTGCCGGAGGCGATCGTTGCGTCCGCGTATGAGCGGCTGCACGTGCTGCCGGCGGACCTCTCGTACCGCAACTTCGACCTGCACCTCGCCGCGCGCAAGCGCCCGACCGAGCGCCTGCTCAAGATGAGCCGTTCACTGCGCGAGGACTACGACCTGCTGGTGCTCGACTGCCCGCCCGGGATCTCGCTGCTGACCGAGAGCGTGCTGCGGGCCGCCGACGCGCTCGTCGTGCCGCTGCTGCCGACGCCGCTGTCGCTGCGCACGCTGGCGCAATTGCGCGAGTTCGTCGCCGCCGAGGGCTGGACCGACCTCAGGCTGCTGCCGTTCTTCTCGATGGTCGATCGCCGCCGATCGCTGCACCGCGAGCTCATCGACAGCACGCGCGCCGAGTCCAGCGGGCTGCTCGCGACCGAGGTCCCCTACTGGAGCGAGATCGAACGCGTCAGTGTCCGGCGCGCGCCGATGGGGGTGATCGCGCCGCACAGCGAGGCGGCCAGGATCTACGCGGCACTGTGGGCCGAGGTCGACGCGTGCCTGCACGGCCGGCCGGCGCTGCCCGCCGGCCGCGAGCGCGCCGCCGGAACGACCGCCGGCGCGGACCGTGGCCGCCCGGCGGCGTCACCGGCACCCGCGCCGCCGCGCGACGGCACCGATCGCAGCGTGCATTGAGCGCTGCCCGCGTGCCCAGCGTCCCGGCCGCGGTCAGGTGGCGTCGGGGTTAGCGTCACGCGTGACCAGCCGGCAGCCGAACACCGGACCGGCGGAAGAGCCGGGTTCCGGCTCGATCCGGACCGTGATCCGGGCCTTGCCGGCGGTGACCGACGCCGGCAGCGGGTACTCGACGTCATAGAAGCGGCCGGGCCGGTCCGCGCCGAGGCGCTGGCTCGCGACCACAACGCCGTCGGCCCGAATCACGAACTCCCGCGGCCGCTCCTCGCCCCAGTACGTCAGGCGCAGCGCCTGGGGTGCGTCGCGAACCGCCATCGTGAACGCCAGGAATCCGCCGCTGCGCGCGTCGCGGCCGGGGCGGCCGCGGTAGGTCACGGCGTAGGAGATGGCCGAGCGGAGCTCGTGCTCGCGCTCGGAGCGCTCGTCGCCGAGTCGCACGACGTCCGCCGAGCGTGCATCGAGCGCCGACTCGTCGGCGCGCTCGCGTGCCGCGTCGCGTTGCGCCTGCTGCCATTCGGCGGCGCTCAGCCGGCGAAAGTAGACCGCGCTGCGGCGGCGGTGCTGGTCGAAGAACGGCACCAGGTCGACGTCGCGCGGCCGGGCCAGCCCGGTGCTGCGGAACCGGCTGTGCGCCGGGTCCACGGCGCGCAGATGCGCGAGCGGATCCTCCGCGACGAGCGCCGGCGCGGCGCCGTCGTGAGGAGCGTCGGCGCTGCCGAGGTCCGCGGCGAGCACCAGCGGGCCGCGCAGCAGCGCCACCGTGCGCGGATCGTCGGGCGCCGCCTCGATCCGCAGGTCCAGCGACAGATCCAGCGTCACCACGTCGCCGGCGCGCCACCGGCGCCGCACGATGAGGTAGCCCGCCGCCACCTGGGTGCGCGCGGGCCGGCCATTGACGCTGACGCGCGCATCGCGGCTCCAGCCCGGCCGGCGCCACGCGACCGACAGCGTCTGCGGTGCGGCGAGCGCCTCGAAGCTGAGCGCGACGCGACCTTCGTGCGGGTACCGCGTCGCGAGTGACAGCGTGGCCGCGCGCTCCTGCCAGCTCAGCGTCGAGGGAATGAACAGGTTGATGAACAGCGTGTCGCCGCCCGTCCAGTAGATCGAGTCGCCGTGCTTGGAGTGGCTCTCCATGCCGGATCCGACGCAGCACCAGAACGAGTCGGTGGGCTCCGAGTACTCGCGCGCGGCGCCCGCCAGCAGCGGCGTCATGTACGTGAACGCGCCGTTGGCCGGGTCCTGCTGGGCCAGCACGTGGTTCAGGTGGGCGCGCTCGTAGTAGTCGAACAGCGCGCCGTCGGGAGCGCCCGCGTACAGCTGCCGCGTCAGCTTGAGCATGTTGTAGGTGTTGCAGCCCTCGCAGGTCTGCTCGGTGAGGTAGCCCGACGTCGCGCCGGCGGCCTGGAAATACTCGCGGTCGGAATTGCCACCGATGACGTAGCTGTGATCGCGCGTGACCGCGTCCCAGAAGTACCGCGCCGCGGTGCCGTGGGCCGCATTGCCGGTCAACTCGTGCAGCCGCGCGAGGCCGATCAGCTTCGGGATCTGCGTGTTGGCGTGCAGACCGGCCAGTTCGTCGCGGCGCTGCGTCAGCGGCTCGAGGACGCGGCGGTGGTAGAAACGCTCCGCGAGCGCCAACCAGCGCGACTCGCCGGTGCGCGCGTACAGGTCGGCGAAGCTCTCGTTGATGCCGCCATGCTCGCACTCGAGCAGGTGCTGGAACTGCTGCGCATCGAGTGGCGCGAGCACCCGCTCGATGTAGCCACCGAGCCCGACGGCGATCTCGATGGCTCGCGGCTGGCCGCACAGCCGGTCCGCGTCGCGCAGCCCCGACAGCAGCTTGTGCCAGTTGTAGAACGGCACCCAGCAGCCGTTCAGGTCGAACGGTGCGCTGCGGATGTCGCCGCGGCTGATCTCCGCGAAGATCTCCTTGCCGTCGACGACCGCGCCCCCGGGGCGCCTGCGCGTGAAGCCGGCGACGTAGCCGTCGCCGTGGGCCCGCTGGCACGCGGCGAGCTCGTCGATGACATAGGCCGCGCGCCGCGCCGGCTCCGGGTCGCCGGTCTGGGCGTGCAACAGGCCGAGTGCGCTCAGCCAGTGCCCGAGCGTGTGCCCCGCGATCGTGTCGGCTTCCCAGCCGCCGTACGGCGCTGCCTTCGGCGCCAGTCCCGCGCCCGCGCGGAAATTGTGCAGCAGCCGGTCCGCGTCGAGGCTGAGGACGTAGCGGCGGTTGGCCTCGACGGCATCGAGATAGCGCGACGGCGCAAGCCGCACGGCCGTGAGCGGGACCGGCGCCGCCGCGGGCGGCAGCAGTGCGGACGCCGCGGCCCGTGCCGGCACGGCGCGGGCCGCGAGCGCCGCGAGCGTCCCGGCGGCGATGCCGACCAGGACCTCGCGCCGTCGCACCGGTAGCTCCGCGGCCGGGGCGGCCGGCGGCGGATTCGGCTGCGGCGGTGCGGCGGGCGGCTTCATGCGGGTTCCTCCGGGGTGACGGGCACGCGGACCGCGGTCAGCGCGGCGCGGCGGCCTGCGGGCGGCGTGGCGTGCCGCCGTCGGCGAGCGTCTCGTCGAGGTGCGGCACGACGCCGCCGTGCGCGTAGCTGAGTCCGTAGCCGACCGGAAACAGCGTCGCGCCGCCGCCGCCGGCGAATGGCGGCGCGGCGGCGGAGCGCGGCCAATGGAACGGCAGGCGCCCGCGGAAATCGATCCGCGGCCTGCCGTCCGCGTCGCCGACCAGCACGTCGGCTATCCCGGCGCCCTCGCTGCCCGGCAGCCATGCGGCCACGAACGCGTCGCTGGCGTTCAGCTCCGGGTTCACCCACAGCGGCCGGCCGGACAGGAACACGGCGACGGTGGGTATGCCGAGCCGGCGCAGCTGCTGCAGCTCGGTCAGCGGCAGGCGCGCGTTGTAGAGCGGCAGCTTGAGGTCACCGAAGCCCTCGGCGTACGGCGGCTCGCCGAACACCACGATCGCGACCTCCGGCCTGGTGGCGGCCGGATCGTCGGTGCCGTCGACCACGACGCCGCCACCGGCGATGATCGCCTCCTTCAGGCCATCCTCGATCGAGGTCGCCTGCGGGAGGTCCGCGGCGGTCGTGTCGGCGCCCTGCCACGAGATGGTCCAGCCGCCGGTCTGAATCCGCAGGTCGTGCGCCGCGGGACCGAGTATCAGCACGCGCGCGGTGGCGCGAATCGGCAGGACGCCGTCGTTCTTCAGCAGCACCAGCGACTTCTGCACGGCCTCGCGCGCCAGTGCCCTCTGCGCCGGCGAGTCCAGCAGCTCGAACCGGCCCTCGAACGGCCGCGCCGCCTCGAAGAGTCCAAGCCGGAACTTGACGCGCAGGATGCGCCGCACCGCGTCATCGAGCCGCGCCAGCGGGATCTCGCCGGACCTGACCGACGCCAGCGTCGATGCGTACAGCCCGCGCCAGCCCGACGGCGCCATGAACATGTCGACCCCGGCGTTGAAGGCCAGCGGGCAGTGGCGCTTGGCGCAGCCCGGCACCTGCTCGTGGCCGTTCCAGTCGCCGACGACGAAGCCTTCGAACCCCATGCGCCCCTTGAGTACGTCGGTCAGCAGGGCCCGGTTGCCGTGCATCTTCTGCCCTTGCCAGCTCGAGAACGAGGCCATCACGGTGAGCACGCCGGCGTCGATCGCGGCCGGATACCCCGCGGCGTGCAGCCGGATCAGCTTGGCCTCGCTGGCCGGTGAATCGCCCTGGTCGACTCCGTCGCGCGTGCCGCCGTCGGCCACGAAGTGCTTCGCCGTTGCGGCGATGCGGCCGGCCTGCAGCATGCCGCCGGACCCGGACGGACCCTGCAGGCCCTCGACGATTGCGGTCGCATAGGCGCGGACCACCGCCGGGTCCTCGGAGTAGCCCTCGTAGCTTCGGCCCCAGCGCACGTCGTGCGGCACGGTCAGCGTCGGCGCGAAGGTCCAGTCGATGCCGGTCGCGGCGACCTGCAGCGCGGTCGCTGCACCGATGCGACGCACGAGGTCCGGGTCGCGCGCCGCGCCGAGCCCGACGTTGTGGGGGAACAGCACGGCGCCGACGACGTTGTTGTGTCCATGGACGGCGTCGATGGCGAACAGCACCGGAATCGGCATGTGTCCCGGGCGGCTCTCGGTCGACACGCGGCGGAACTCGCGCGCGAGCTCCAGCCATTGCGCCGGGCTGGCGCGCTCATCGCCATCCGGGCCGGAGTCGCCGCCGGCCAGTATCGAGCCGAGCGGATAGCGACGCAGGTACTCCGGGTCGATGGAGCCGATGTCGGTCTGGATGACCTGGCCGACCTTCTCCTCCACGCTCATCACGCCGAGGAGCGCCGTGATGCGCTCCTCGGTCTGCGGATCGACGAGCCCGGTGCTGTGCGCGGCCGGCCAGCGTTGCGGGTGCACGGTCTGCGCGGCGGCGCCGGTCGCGGCCAGCGCGAGCGTCAGGGCCGCGAAGCGGAGCATCGGGCGCAGGCAGCTTCCGTCGGTCCTCGGCAGGTCACGCATCGCCGGTCTCGGTCCGCTGGGCGGGCGTCCTTGATCTCACAGTTCATCCATGCCGCGCAATGGCGCCGCAGCGTGCGCCGCCGGCCATGCCGCGACGATACGTTGCGCCCGGATCCGCTTTGCGGCCAGACTCGCCGTGGCAGCCGGCCGGGTGCGGACAGGTCCGCGCCGGCCGCGAACGGGAGGCCTGATGTCGCTACCTCGCGCACTGCTCGCGGTCGCCGCGCTCGCCGCGGGATCGGCCGGCGTCGCGGCCGCGCCCCCCGACCAGGACTGGCCGTACTACGGCGGCGATCCCGGCGGAATGAAGTACTCACCGCTCGCCGACATCGACGTCGGCAACGTCGCCGGGCTGCGGCTCGCCTGGCGATGGGAGACCGGCGAGCAGCCACTCGCCGCCTACGGCACCGCGCCCGGCGTGTTCGAGGCGACGCCGGTGGTCGAGCACGGCGTCATGTACCTCTCGACGCCGTACAACCGCGTCGTCGCGCTGGACGCCGCTTCGGGTCGCGAGCTGTGGGCCTACGACCCGCAGGCATATCGCGACGGCCAGGTCCCCAATGGCACCGGCTTCGTGCACCGCGGCGTCGCGCTCTGGCACGACCGGCGCAGCGGCGCGCTGCGCGTGCTGCTGAACTCGCGCTACCGCCTGATCGAGCTCGACGCGCGCAGCGGCCGCCCGGTGACCGGTTTCGGCGACGGCGGCGCGGTAAACCTGCTCGACGGGCTGCAATGGCCGGTCAACCCGAAGCACTACACCAACACCTCGCCGCCGGTGGTGTACCGAGACCTGGTCATCGTCGGCAACGGCGTCGCCGACAAGCTGATATACCGCCGCGACCCGCCCGGCGACGTTCGGGCCTACGATGCGCGCACTGGGCGGCTGGTGTGGAGTTTCCACACCGTGCCGCGCGACGGTGAGTACGGCGCGGACAGCTGGGGCGACGGCGCCAACCACCACACCGGGCACACCAACGTCTGGGCGCCGATGACGCTGGATGCGCGGCGCGGACTGCTCTACCTTCCGGTCAGCACGCCGAGCAACGACTACTACGGCGGCAACCGGCCCGGCGCCAACCTGTTCGCCGACTCGCTCGTGTGTCTGGACGCGGCCACGGGCATCCGCCGCTGGCACTACCAGCTCGTGCACCACGGATTGTGGGACTACGACATGCCGGCGCCACCGTCGCTGGTGCGCATCGTGCGGCACGGCCGGGCCGTCGACGCCGTGGTCCAGCTCACCAAGCAAGGCTACGTGTTCGTCTTCGACCGCGTCAGCGGCCAGCCGCTTTATCCCATCGAGGAGCGCGCGGTGCCCGCCAGCGACGTGCCCGGCGAGCGCGCCTGGCCGACGCAGCCGGTCCCGGCCGGATTGCCGGCGCTCGTCCCGCAGGGCGTCTCGATCGAGGATGCCACCG
>Ga0335069_10015861_pt1 | contig 10529 bp, 6 predicted proteins | sample Lox_Sample_11_FD_206714 | JGI IMG/M metagenome (GOLD analysis project Ga0335069, IMG submission 206714) | Soil microbial communities from Loxahatchee National Wildlife Refuge, Florida, United States - Lox_Sample_1.1 | ecosystem: Environmental > Terrestrial > Soil > Wetlands | place: USA: Florida...
AGATCCACCTGTTCCCGGGTCAGACGGCCTGTGCTGAGATCCACAGCGCCTGACTCAACAGCTGCTCTTGCCTCAGCAGGAACCTCAGCTCCTGGCATCCAACCCTTTTCAGGCTCAACCCATGCACATCCTATCTCCTCTTCACCCTGCCGCACCTTTATCCAATCAGCCTCGGCCAGCATCTCCATTGCCATGGGAAAGAGGATATGCTCTTCCTTATAAATCATGTCGTTGATGCTCTGGAGCAGATATTTCAGCGTGCCATACACAAGAGGGACCTGAAGCTCAGATATCTGCGCCCTCGCGTATTTCAATGTCTGACGTATGTCGTCGTGGATTGCCCACATCACCTCAGAAGGGCCGCTGATGCCATGTTTTTCCAGCACAGGAAAAAGCTGGTTCTCCTTCCGGAGATAGTGAAGGTTGATGTCCGAAAGTCTCTCTATCAGCGCTCCCAGATTTTTCCTGTGCTGACGGAAGACCTCTTTGTCCGACGTATCGCAAAGATTGTCCATGATACCTTTAATCTCATGGACAATCCCTTCCACGGCCCTGTTTTCCTTCATAAAGGTATGGAGGGGATGTCCGGGGGGTGCAGAAGGCGCCTCCTGGGCTCCCAACGCCTCTTTGAAAACCTCCACATGGACATCGCAGAGACGCTTTATCTCGGTCTCAGGCATTCCCTCTTCCATGAGCTTCTGCTCCATCCTTGCTATCTCGGTGGCATCAATGTCTTTTATAAGCTCATAAAACCTCTGCTTCAGGACCGCCATGTCCACACCCTTATGGAGGTCCCTGATAATGTCTTTTAGGACTTCCTGGCGCATCTCAGCGTCCTGTATCGGCCCAGCCTCCGTGCTCTCTTCCACAATCGGGACGTCCTGTCCCGTCTTTTCCTTTATTGTGGCGGCTATTTCTTTCAGCAAGAGGGGGAGTTCAATGCCCCCGATGTGGGCAACGTGTGACAGGGAAGCGACTTTCCCCACTGTCTTTCTCATGACCGTACTCTGGAGCATCTTGAACTTTGGCGAACGATTGATGAAAAACTCCATCAGAAAAGGATAGTCTTTCAGCAACTCGTCAATCTTGGTCTTTCCACTCAGTTCCATTCTTCCCCCTTATCTGTTCTTCCGTATTTCTTGCCTACATTCACACTCTAAAATTATATCAGATTAATTTTTTCAATCCATTGTGACCGGATTCTCGTACCTGCTTCTGAAAATCCGGACAATCAGTGCGGCGCACCAAGGAGTATTGACCCCTGAGTAAAAAAAGTCCCTGCCACTGCAGCAGTCATGAGACAGGCAAGAGTCGCGGCAATAAGCGCCCTGAAGCCGATGGCTGAGATGTCTTTTGTCCGTTTCGGGACTAGGGCCGCGGTGCCTCCCACGAATACCGCAAGAGAGGCGAAGTGGGCAAACCCGTTAAGGGCATAGGCAGCAAGCACCGCCGAACGGGGATTCTTCAGGCCTCCTGTAGAGAGGAGCACTGCGAGGTCCTGGTACGACTTCACCTCAGTGAGAACCGCTCTTTCGCCGATAAGCTTTGAGATTTCAAAGGCATCTGAAGGGGGAACCCCTATCGCAAGGGTGAGAGGGTAAAAGAGATAGCCCAGGAGACCCTTTAATGACCAGTCCATCTGGAGGCCGGCGAAGTTATTCAGCCTCCCTCCCAGACCTCCAAGGAGGGAATCCACAAGGGCCACGATACCGAGGAATGCCAGGAGAAGGGCCATGATCCCTACCACCATCTTCATCCCCTCATTCGCGCCGTTGATGATCGCTTCCATCACAGTGGACTCTTTTTGGTAATGAGGAGCTATCTCCAGCCCAAGGGTCTCCGGTGTTTCGGTCTCAGGCATGATGATCTTCGATATCACAATCGCGCCAATGGCAGAGAGGATGGAGGAAGAGATGAGATGACCCGCAATGGTGGGGAACCGTCCCTGGAGGAGCATGACGTAAAGGGCGAGGACATTCGATGCAGTGGTAGCCATGCCTGCTGAAAGTATGGTACAGAGCTCAGAGCGGGTCATGCCTCCGAGAAAGGGAAGGATCGTCATATTGGCCTCAACACCCACGAAGATGTTGCTCGATACGCTGAGGGATTCCGCACCGCTTATCCTCATCAGTTTCGTAAACGTCGTCGAGAAGAGCTTAATGAGCCTGGGCATTACCCCGATATAGTAGAGGAGCATCATGAGACTCGAAAAAAAGACAATAGTGGGCAGGGCCTGAAAGGCGAGGAAAAACCCCAGGGACTCTTCTCCTGCCTCATTCTTCGTCCCCGGCGGAAGCGCAAGCCTGCCGAAGAGAAACCTGGTCCCTGCACCAGCGCTGTCGAGCACCTTCACCACCGCATCATTGATCACAAGAAATAGTCGCGAGCCTACGGGCACCACAAATATGAAAAACGCGAAGACAAGCTGGAGTGTCAGACCCCAGACAATAACCCGCCAGTTGATCACTTTTCTATGCGCTGACATTGTCCACGCAACGAACATGAGGACAAATATCCCTGTAAAACTCACCAGATTATCCATGAATGTCCCTCACCTTATGGTACTCCTTCGCCCTACTTCCTTTTCTCAAACAACAACCCTGAGATGATCACGAACACCGCTGAGGTGGCGACCAAAACCCCGATGTCCATGAAAAGGGAAAAATCAAATACCCCTTGCTCCCTGAAGATTGCGTGCTTCAGTGCGTCGATTCCGTACGTGAAAGGGTTTATTCTTGTGAGCAGTTTCAGGATTGAGGGAAGCATCTTCACCGGATACATCGCACCGGAAAGGAAAAACATTGGCATCACAATAAAGTTCATGATCACGCTGAAGCTCTCAAAACTCTCATAAAATGTTGCGATCACGATTCCAAGTGACGCGATACAGAAGGACAGCAGCGTACAGATCACCAATGCCTCAATGATCGGTAGGACCCCGAGTCTGATACCAAGGAAAGGAAAGAGGGCAAGGATTATGGCTGCCTGAATCACCGAAATTATGGTCCCGCTCAGTGCCTTTCCCAGCACTATGGAGAGCCTGGAAACCGGTGCCACGAGTATCTCTTTCATCAGCCCGAACTCTTTGTCCCATATTATGGATATGGAAGAGAATATCGCACTGAAGAGAATCGTCATCCCGAGAATCCCTGGAAAGATAAATTGGATGTAGGAGATACCCATGCCGGGGGAGACGATTCCCATGCCCGGGGAGACGAGCCTCGACATGCCGCCACCCACGAGGAAGAGCCAGATGAGCGGTCTCGCGAGTGTCGAGACGAGCCTGCTCTTTTCCCTTATGAATTTCTTGAACTCCCTTGCCACAAGGACATAGATGGCATTACCCTCTGCCAAATCTCCTCCTGTATGAGCGGACTTCCTCTTTGATGGTGTCTCCGGACGATACCCCTTCAGCCCTGATTTCCTTTCCGGTCATCTTGAGGAAAACATCATTCAGCGTTGGTCTCTGGAGTCTCACCGAAACCACTGTTTCGCCCATAGCCCTGATGATTTCGGGGATACACGCGTCTCCCTTCAAGGTGGTAAGGAAGAGTTCGCCGTCCTGCTCGGACACCTCCACATGGAACAGCTTCTCGATCTCCCGCCGTGCCGTGAGATTGTCAGTTGTCCTGATATAGATCACGTCTCCCCCCACCGTTTTCTTCAGCTTCTCCGGGGTGTCGAGGGCAATTATCTTCCCTTTGTCGATAATTGCGATCTGGTCACATACCTCAGCCTCCTCCATATAATGGGTCGTCATGAAAATCGTCACTTGATGCTCTTTGGGCAATGCGACGATAAACTCCCAGAGATTTGCCCTTGTCTGGGGATCAAGCCCCAGTGTGGGCTCATCAAGGAACAGTACCTTCGGCCTGTGGATAAGTCCACGTGCCACCTCAAGTCTCCGTTTCATACCACCGGAGAATTTCTTGACAAGGTCATTCCTCCTGTCGTAGAGGTCAACAAAACGAAGGGCATCTTCGATCCGCTGCTTCCTTTCATCCTTATCCACATTGTAGAGATACGCATGAAATACCAGATTTTCGTATGCGGTCAGGTCCTTGTCCAGTGTTGAATCCTGGAAGACGATGCCTATGGATTTCCTTACTTCCGGGGATTTCGTTGTGCAGTCGTGTCCATAAATGGATGCTTTTCCTGAGGTCGGGGAGAGTAATGTGCAGAGAATATTTATTGTGGTGGTCTTCCCTGCTCCATTGGGGCCGAGGAAGCCAAATATCGTGCCCTCCTCCACCTCAAAGGAAATATCATTTACCGCAGTGAGATTCCCGAACCGCTTGACAAGATGCTCAACCCTGATGATAGGCATATAAGAGTTTACCAGAAAAGGACGGGGATGGAAAATGACGACTACTACATTATAGAAGGACGCATGGCATGGCCATTGACCTGGGTGGTGATTCTTGGCACCCTGCCGGGAGTATTCATCGCCTATTTCATAAGGGTCATCTTCCTGATCCGGGGACATTCAGATTATTCGTGGGCTGTGTGCCCCTCTTTATTGGGGGCGCAGACTGTTTTATGAATTAAAGAGGAGTGCTGAGTCAGGCAATTAAGGGAAAAGTGCTCCTGAAAAAATTCAAGGACAGGGTGCAGAGATCGGAAGACAGAGCGTATTGCTCAAACTCGTTTGCTCCTCAACTTGATTCACCTTCTCCCCCATCGATACTCCTTCTCACCATGTTTGCCATTTCAGCCATCCTGTAAGGCTTGTCGAGAAATCCCATGACGCCCAACTCCTTGAGATTCAGTGCCTCATCAGCCGCATAGCCACTGGAAATGATGACTCTGACACGGGGATTTACCTCTTTCAGGAGTTTATATGATTCGATGCCGTCAATCTTGGGCATGACCCTGTCCATAATGACAAGGGCAATCTCATCATGCCGTTTAATGTAAATCCGTAAGGCTTCCTCACCATTTGCGGCGGTAATGACCTCATACCCAAGCCCATGGAGAATGGATTTGCCCAGGTCCCTTATCACCTCCTCATCATCCACTAAGAGAATGCATTCTTTTCCCCTCGGAAGCGCCTGTTTCTGTGATATGTCCCTTGACTTCACTACGGTATCAGGCCCCGGACCATAGGCAGGGAGATATATTGTGAACGCTGTCCCCTTTCCTTCTTCGGTGTAAAAGTTTATCCAGCCACCATGGGCCCTTATGATGGAATAGCTGACTGCAAGGCCAAGACCAGTGCCTTTGCCCTTTACCTTCGTGGTGAAAAACGGCTCAAATATCCTCGTCTTTATCTCCTCGGAAATACCTTCTCCTGTGTCAGATACTGTTATGGTCACAAAATACCCTTGCGCCGCATATGCATAATACGTGCAGTACTCCTCATCCACATGGGATTCCCCGGTTCTTATCTCGATCGCTCCGCCCTTTGGCATAGCATCTCGGGCATTAACCACGAGATTCATCAGGACCTGTGTGATCTGGGATTGATCCGCATTCACCATATGCAGGCCGGTCCTTGGTATTAGACGTATGTCGATGTTCTCCTCCACCATTCGCCTGAGCATCCTCATGGACTCCTCAATAAGCCGGTTAATATCGGTGGGTTGCCGCGCCGGGGGAAGCTTCCGCCCAATGAGCAGGATCTGTTTAGTGAATTCAGTGGCATTCTGGGTAAGCTCAAGGACCCTCTGTAGGTGTTCCTTCACCGGCTGGTGTGTCGTCTCATCCAGGGCAAGCTCAGAGTACCCGAGTATTCCGGTAAGGATGTTGTTGAAGTCATGGGCGATCCCGGCTGATAAGGTACCGATCGCCTCCATCTTCTGGGCATGAAGGAGAGATGTCCTGTATTCATCCAATTCCTTCGTAACCGCATTACTCTTCTCCTGCAGGTTCTTTGTCATGGAATTAAAGCTTCTCGCGAGCATTCCCAGTTCATCTTTTGCGTCTATTTCAATGGGATGGGAGAGGTCTCCTGCGGTGACCCTTTGAATTCCCTCTTTGAGAAGCACCACAGGGCTCAGAACGAAGTGTTGCACAACAAGATAGAGAGGGACAAAAAGAACGGCGATGAAGACAAAACCAAATGCCGCTAATGTATAACTCTGCTTACTGATATAAGCGTCAACAGAGCGCAAGGAGTACTCCGTCTCGATCCTCCCCAATATTTTTTGGTCTTTTGAATGGGCATGGCACTTCGCGGTATAGCAGGGGTGCATATTATGTATCGGTTGGATGATCTCAAGCACCCTCTGACCCCTCACCTTCTTCATCATCGACGTTCGACCTTCCTCGTCTCGAACGTTGCTTATGGCACTGTCCGGCCTTGCACCCGTCTCACCCCTCACTGAAGAAAAATGAACACCGCCTTCAGGATCAGTAATCCTGATCCATAGAATATTGTCCATGGAAGCCAACGATTCGATTGTCTGCTTAATAAACTCTCTGTTATTGGTGAGCATTCCATAGTGGAGGGCCCTCTGTATAACGTCCGTCTGTGATTCGGCGAAATTTATGTTTTTGTTAAGTTCTTCCTTTTGGATATGGACAATGGAGGGGAGCCAGAAGAGAATAGTTATCCCGACGATGATGAGTACGCTCGTAATGAGGAGTTTGCTTGCGAGAGAAAGGCGTAGTTTTTCCGTCATCGTACCGCTCTCACCTCCTAAAAGGCTAGTCCGGGACTTCTGTATAATAATACAAAAGGATGAAAATGCATACATTCTTATAAGCAATTCTCATGCCTTCAATACATCGAATCCATCCCAGAAAATGCAAAACCATAATTATGCCTAAATATATGATATAATTAACAAAAAATTATGTCTTTTCAAAGCGACCATTCTCAAGGATAAGGAATGTTGCCAGACATTTGTCAAACAAGTGACCAGGGTGTCTTGTTTCCGGGCGATTTGCCTCCCCAGTTGCAGGGACTAAGGGTGCCATCATGAGCCTGAGCGGGGAGAAGCGTCTTGGCCTGAGTCTTGCGGTAACGGCTGCGATATTGATTGCCGAAGTGGCAGGGGGCCTCCTGAGCAACAGCCTTGCGCTTTTGAGCGACGCCGGGCATGTGCTCACCGACAGCTTTGCTCTCGGGTTAAGTATGGTGGCTGCGCGGATCAGCAGGAAACCCTCTGATTACAGGGCAACATATGGCTATCAGCGCGTAGGACTCCTGGCTGCAGTGATTAACGGATTGAGCCTCGTGGCCATTTCAGCATTTATCTTCTTTGAGGCGTACCAGAGGATTACCTCTCCTCCCTCCATAAACGTTCCCCTGATGCTTCTCATCGCAACATTAGGACTGCTCGGCAATGTGGTGATGGCACTCATTATAGGAAGGGAACATGAGGACCTGAACATCAGAAGCGCGTGGTTGCATGTGTTGGGGGATACCCTCTCCTCCCTGGGGGTAATCATCTCAGGGCTTATTATCTATTTTACCCATTGGGTGTACGCAGACCCTGTGGCCAGCGCACTTATCGGTATTGTCATCCTCTCAGGAGGGATACGGGTGGTAAGAGAGGCCTCCTCCATATTCATGGAGATGACCCCCGCAGCGTTCCATCCGGAAGAGGTCGCAAAAAAGATTTGCGCGATGGATGAGGTAATGGGGGTGCACGATGTCCATATATGGGCAGTGGCGCATAAACACATCGCCTTTTCTGCACATATATGGGTTCATGATCAAAAATTAAGCGAAGCGGAAGGCATAAGAAAAAGGATCGAGGGGATGCTCACCGAGATGGGTATCAGCCATGTCATGCTCCAGTTTGAGTGCGCCGAGTGCGAAACAAATGCCCTATATTGCCAGACCCATACCACAGATACATACCACGCTCACTGAGAAGACCTCCCCCCTCAGAATCCAGACATAAGTGCCCCAAGTTTTCTTGCAATTATCGGGAATTATTATTTATTATTAATCTATGGTACAGACACTCCTCAAAAAGATCTTTGGGACCAAGAATGAAAGGGAGATGAAGCGGCTTTGGCCGATGGTGGACAAGATCAACGCTCTCGAACCCCAATTTGCGTCCCTGAACGATGCACAGCTTAAAGAGAAGACGCCCGAGTTTAAGAAAAGACTTGAGGAGGCGGAGTCGGTGGATGATATCCTTCCCGAGGCATTCGCGACAGTGAGGGAGGTATCGAAGAGAACCCTCAGGATGCGCCACTTCGATGTCCAGCTCATTGGCGGCATCGTGCTCCACGAAGGAAAGATCGCCGAGATGAAGACAGGAGAAGGAAAGACCCTTGTGGCAACCCTGCCCGTCTATCTCAATGCGCTTACCGGCAAGGGCGTCCACGTGGTCACAGTGAATGACTACCTTGCAAGGAGAGACGCGAGATGGATGGCTCCCATTTACCATTTTCTTGGCATGAGCGTCGGGATAATCGTACACGGCCTCACGGATGAGGAAAGGCAGGCAGCCTACAATGCGGACATCACCTACGGAACAAACAATGAATTCGGGTTTGATTATCTGCGAGACAACATGAAATATGACATATCCCACTACGTTCAGCGGGAGCCGCACTACGCCATCGTGGACGAGGTAGACAGCATCCTCATCGATGAGGCGAGAACACCGCTTATCATTTCAGGGCCATCCGAGGAATCCACCGGCAAATACTACACTATTGACAAGATCATTCCAAAACTCCAGAAAGATACGGATTTCACCATTGATGAGAAGGCACGGACGGCGATTCTCACTGAGGAGGGAATCCTGAAGGTCGAACCGCTGCTGGGCGTCCCGAACCTGTATGACCCGGCCAATATCGAGCTTGTCCATCATGTCCTCCAGGCACTGAAGGCCCATACCGTTTTCAAGAGGGATGTGGATTATGTGGTAAAGGACGACGAGGTCCTCATCGTGGATGAGTTCACGGGAAGGCTCATGCCGGGGAGGCGATGGAGCGATGGCCTTCACCAGGCAGTTGAGGCAAAAGAAGGCGTCAAGATCGAGAGCGAGAACCAGACCCTTGCCACCATTACCTTTCAGAACTACTTCAGAATGTACCAAAAGCTTGCGGGCATGACCGGAACTGCCGATACAGAAGCTGAGGAGTTTGCAAAGATCTATAATCTCGATGTCCTCGTAATGCCCACCAACAAACCCATGATCAGGGCAGACCATCCGGATATGATCTATAAGACGGAAAAGTCCAAGTTCAATGCGGTCATAAAGGAAATTGAAGAACTCCACCAGAAAGGGCAGCCCGTGCTGGTAGGCACCATATCCATAGAAAAGTCAGAGCTCCTGAGCCACCTGCTGAAGAAAAAGTCTATCCCTCACTCGGTGCTCAATGCGAAATACCATGAGAGAGAGGCTGAAATCATTGCCCAGGCGGGAAGGAGCGGTGCGGTGACCATCGCCACGAACATGGCGGGAAGAGGTACAGACATTGTCCTGGGAGGTAACCCCGAAGGACTCGCGAGAGACCTTTTGAAGGAAAAGAAAGACTTCACCGACGAGGAATGGAAGCAGAGCCTGCAGAAGGCGGAAGAATTATGTATCAGGGACCGGGAGAAAGTGCTTTCCTGCGGGGGAGTCCACATACTGGGTACAGAGAGACACGAAGCAAGGAGAATCGATAATCAGTTGAGGGGCCGATCAGGCAGGCAGGGGGACCCGGGATCTTCCCGGTTTTACCTGTCCCTTGAAGATGATCTCATGAGGATATTCGGATCAGACAGAATCTCGGGCCTGATGTCCAGATTGGGTATGGACGAGGATGTGCCCATAGAAAACAAAATGGTCTCCAAGGCGATTGAGAATGCGCAAAAGAAGGTGGAAGCCCATAATTTTGATATAAGAAAACACCTCCTGGAATACGATGACATCATGAACAAGCAGAGGAGTGAGATCTATTCTTTCAGGCGGGAAATCCTGCAGGGGGAGGGCCTGAAAGAAAAAATATTCCAACTGATCGACGATACCGTGGACGAAGTGCTCCAGATATACTGCCCCGAGGAGCGGCATACTGAGGAGTGGGACATGAAGGGGCTGAAAGATTCCCTTTACGGCATCTTCTCGTTATCCCTGAATGCCAGCCCTGCAGGGATCGAGAGCCTGAGGGAAAGTCTCTCCTCTCAGCTCAAGGAGGCCTATGAAAGGAAAGAGGCCGATGTCGGCAGCGATACCATGCGTTATCTCGAGAGGGTGCTTTTTCTCCAGGTGCTGGATACGCAATGGAAGGATCACCTTCTCGCCATGGACCATCTGAAGGAAGGAATCGGACTCAGGGGATACGGACAGAGGGATCCCCTCACAGAATATAAAAAAGAGGCCTTTGACATGTTCGCCGACCTGACTGGCAGGATCTCCGTAGATACCCTCAGCAGAATCTTTAAGATTCAGATAAAGGAAGAAGAAAGTGTGAAGAAACAGCATATCCAGCCAAAGCAGGTGCAGTATAATAGGGGCGTGAGTTCAGAATCACTGCAGCCTGTGGCAAGGGGAAGGAAGGTAGGAAGGAATGATCCCTGTCCGTGCGGAAGCGGCAAAAAATACAAAAAATGCTGCGGGATGAATGCCTAAAATATT
>Ga0335069_10015863_pt1 | contig 10528 bp, 7 predicted proteins | sample Lox_Sample_11_FD_206714 | JGI IMG/M metagenome (GOLD analysis project Ga0335069, IMG submission 206714) | Soil microbial communities from Loxahatchee National Wildlife Refuge, Florida, United States - Lox_Sample_1.1 | ecosystem: Environmental > Terrestrial > Soil > Wetlands | place: USA: Florida...
AGGCTCAGAGCCAAATCGGCAAGTCGGCACAACCATTACCGGGGAACATGATGTGGCGCATCATTCAAAGACCAATGTTTGGGGAGGCGGTGATGGTGCCGCGAGTTGTCGGCACGACGCTGAGCATCGTGCTTCTCTCCTTTTCGGCGCAGGCCGGCTGGTTCGGCGGCTCGTCTTCGACATCGTCTCCGACGGCAAGCGATGCGGCGGCGGCACAGGTTCAGAGCGCAATCGATGACCAGCGTTATGTCGACGCCGCCGCGACACTTGACGAAGCGCTTCTTGTTGACGGCGGAAATCCGAAGCTTGTTTTCCTGTCCGGCGAACTCGCACTCGCCCGCGGCCGCAATGGCGCAGCGCTCGGCGCTTTCAAAAGCGTAGACACCGATCCGGCATTGCGCGCGCGCGCGCTGGAAGGCGAAGGCATAGCATTGTCGCTTCTTGGAAAGTCCGACGCCGCGATCACGGCGCTCGTGTCTGCCGTTTCCCTGGACCCGAAAGCATGGCGCGCCTGGAATGCACTCGGCGCACAGTACGATCGGCTCCACGATTGGCCGAAGGCGGAAGCGGCCTATGAGCACGCCCTCGCCGCCTCCGATTCCGCCGCGATCGTCCTGAACAATCGCGGTTATTCCCGCCTCTGCCAGAACCGGCTCGACGATGCCGTGAAGGATTTCGTGGCGGCGTTGCAGAAGAAGCCGGATCTGGCCACGGCACGAAACAATCTCCGGCTGGCCATCGCCATGAAGGGCGAATACGACCGGGCCATGGAGGGGACAACTGCCGCCGATCGTGCGGCCGTCCTCAACAATATCGGCTTCGCCGCCATGATGCGCGGCGACTACGGCGAAGCGAAAAAGATGTTCGATCAGGCCATCGGCAATGGGGGAAAATACAATGCGCTGGCGGCCGCCAATCTCGAAATGAATAGCGATCTCGAATCGGGTCGTGCGAAGAACCCAGCCGATGCATTTTCCGACACACATTGAAGCCGCGCGCTGGCTTATCGCTTCAGCAGTCGCGCTGGCGCTCGGCGCCGCCTCTGTCAACGACATCCTCGTGCGCAAAATCCCGAACTGGACCGTCGTGGCCGTCATCGCGCTGTTCGGAGCCTGGGCGATCAGCACTCCGTCTGTCTCGCTGCTCTCCTCCTTTGCAGCGAGTGCGATTATCTTTGCGATAACGAGCACATTGTTCGCGCTGGGCATAGTGGGCGGCGGCGATTCCAAACTGATGACAGCCGTCGCGCTTTTCGCCGGGTTCGGTCAGCTCCCGGATTTCGTTTTTCTGACTGCGCTCGCCGGCGGCGCTATGGCCGTCGCAAGTCTCGCCAGCCAGCCGATGCGCACCTTCGTCATGCTCACCGCGCCATCGACGGCCGCGAGCACGCGGGGCATTCCCTACGGCGTCGCGATTTCGCTGTCCGGTATAGCCCTGCTTGTCCGGCAATTGCTCTAGCAGACGGGCTCGCGATCGCGCCGCCGTTCCAAACGGTGTGGCCGCCTGCACGGACCGAAGCCCGCCGCCGGGCACTGCGATAGGCGAAACGCGAACCGCACGCTCCCTCGCCAAACCGGGAGATCGCGAGGGCAATGCGGCACTTGGGAGCGGTGCTGCGGATATTGTCCGCGCGTCCAAAAGACTAGCTTGACGCTCCACGTGCCGCTCCCGGCATCTGCGACATCGCAAGCAAACGGATTATGATGCGGGGTCGTCCCAGGAGACCAGCATCGTGGAATATGAAGAGCAGATGGCCGATTCCATAAAATATCTGTCGCGCAACATAAGGCCGGTAGCCACAACCAGCAGCGTCCTGGTGAGTTCTTCGAAATTTCTCAACCACCCGCTCATTCGTGAAGTTGTCGCGACATGGATGCTGAGGCGAAACGGACCTGACTGGCCGGTGGAAGCCGACCACGCCATGGGCCTGTTCGGCGCGATGGTCTCGCTTCAGGACGATGCACGCATCGAGGAGCTGTTTGTTGCGGAGCGCAAGTCCAACCCACGCTTCGACCGCTGGATGGAAGAGCGCTTTATTTCCCCGCTCACGGCCGCCGACTTCAAGAGCTTTCCTCCCGGAAGTTGCGGCGCGATCATGAACCGCCAGATCGTGGAATTCGGTTTTCAGGTCCAGCTTGGTCTGTCGCGCGAGCAGCTCGCGCATTCGAGCAACTACACCTATTACAAATCGCGCACGCCTCAAATCCACGACTACGAACACATCGTCACCGGCGGAAGCTTCGACTCGATCGGCGAGATCATCCCGTATTTCGCGCGCCAGGCGAATATTGCGAAGCATCTCAGCCCCGCGCTTGCGGCGGAGCTGAACGTGCACGGCGTCCTGGGCGGCCTCCGGCTTGTGTGCCGCGCCGGTCTTCATTACCCCGAGATATGGCCGCTAGTGCTGGATTGTGTCGCGCGCGGCATTAGGGTCGGCCAGGAGTCGGAGCCGTACTTCATGGCGAAGTTCGACGACGTGTTGCACCTTTGTCCCGAAGAGGCCAGAGCTGCACTGGGAATACGCGGCGCTGAAAGCGTCGATTCGGCATTAGCGGCCCGCATTTTTTGCGAACAGCCACCGCCTCCCGCGAAAGCGGCGGAATAGCTCAGGCAAGACCGGTATAAGGCTGCGCTTCGACCTTCGTGCGCGTCTCGCAGAGTGCGCGCGCGATCGCGGCCGAAACCTTTATCGGATATTCCAGCAATTGCTGTCCCATGCCCTTGGCGACGAAGTCGAGCCGCGCAGATGCCGTCGAGCCGCCGTCGAGCGAGTCGTGAACGACGAAGTTGAGTGCATGAACGCCGGGCACTTCATAACGGTCGACACGTCTGTGCGCCCTGTCGGCGAACAGATGCCCGTACCAGTCCGCAACGGCTGAAGGCGTGAGCGCGGCGCGGATATAGGGCAGGTATTCCGGCTGGCGCGCTATTACGGCCACGTTGAACAGATTGCCCTTGTCGCCACTCCGCGCCCAGGCGAGGTCGATCAGGGGGACGACATCTCCGAGCGCATCATCGGGTTCCGGCCCGGCATCCGGCCGCGCGATCATCACTTCGGCGAAATCTCCGGGCACATCGGGCAATTCCTCGCTTCGTGCCCCGAACGACAACACCGGGCTGACATCCGCTTTGGGTAGCAGAAACATGAAGAGGCGAGAGACAGGGCTCGACTGCACGAAACCTACCGTCGACCCAGGAGACATCGACATCACGCTGCAGGGACTTTCCCGCGCGAACAGATCGATCGCGCGCTTCTCACCGTGCTCGACCGCGATCCGCAGCATCACTTCGCGTACGTCTCTCGCGCGCGCATGCGCCCCGAAATTCGCTTCACCACCCAGGATCTCGACACAGGTCTTCGTCCACGGGCCCATATTCTGCTCGCGAAGCATGCTCGCTGTTCTCGAGAGAATCGCCGCGGCCTGGCGTTCGGCTTTCGCGACGGCCTCGAGGCTGATCATCGGCAAGTACGCGACCGCCCGCCAGCCGTCATCGTAAGACAGGCAGGCCTTGTAGCTGGCGGTGGGCGGATATCCCGTGGCACCGGATACCAGTACGCGATCGGGTCCAATCTCGCGCACCTCCACGGTGCTGAAATCGCAAGTCACATCCGGCACCAGATAGGCCTGCGGATCGGCGACCTCATAGAGCAGTTGTTCGCTCACCGTGCCTCGCGAAACCAGCCCACCGGTGCCGTGCGGCTTGGTGATAACCACCGATCCGTCTTTGCGACACTCGCCGATCGGAAAACCGGCCTCGGCCCAGTTGGGAACGTCGCGCCAATCCGTGAACGTCCCGCCGGAAACCTGCGCTCCGCATTCGAGCAAATGTCCGGCCACTGTGCCCGCCGCGAGACGATCGTAATCCGAAACCGTCCAGCCGAATTCGTGGATGAGCGGACCGAGCGTCAGCGCGCTGTCAACGACCCTTCCCGTGATGACGATGTCCGCACCCGCCGCCAACGCTGCCGCAATCGGAAACGCGCCGAAATACACGTTGCAGCTCGTGGGGTCGCGATCCGGGAACGCTTGACCGGAGAACATTTCCCGGATGCCCTGCTTCGCAAATCCGGAAACGCGACCGAGCACGTCGTCGCCGTCAACGGCCGCGACGCGCAGCCTCAGACCTCGATCTCCCGCAAATTTTTCGATTGCAGCCGCCAGCGTGCGTGGGCGCATCGCACCGGCATTCGAGACGACCTTGATTCCGCGTCTGGCGATTTCCCCGATATAAGGGCCGATGTGCACGTTCAGGAAATCCGGCGGATACCCCGCCTCGGGTTGCGCTGCCGCGAGCTTCGCGAACATCGCCATCACCGGCTCCGAAAGATAATCCAAAACCAGATAATCGATATGAGGGTCGCGGAGCAGTTGCGGGACGGCGCGCGTGCTGTCGCCATATGCTCCGCAGGCGCCGCCAATTCTCACCATATCTCTGCGCATCAGGTTCTCTGCTTTCCGTCCCATCATCGACGTAGTCGTTCATTGTACGGAACGTTCACTTCTTCTTGCACACTCCTGCTTATGTTGCGGCGCAATAGAATTCCGCGCCGAGAAAGCGGTCGCAATAGGTTCGGGCGTCCAAAATTCCCGTTCAAACGTCCCCCGCACTCCCCTGTTTCGCGAGGCACATAAGGTCTCCGCAGAGTGCATGCCCGACATTCGCGGTTGATATAATTTATAACACGCGTAATATTTCAAGATAGAAAGCGACGATGCGAGCGGGGCGCTCGCGGAATGCCCATAAATTGGTGTCCGTCGCGCGAGGGGGAAAACCATGTTCAATCGGCAATCAAAATTACTGCTCACAGGATCGGCGTCCGTCCTGCTTCTCGCGTTGCCCGCGATGGCGCAGTCGCAATCCGGCGCAAACACGCCGACGCAGCAGCGCGTGGCGCCCAACAACGACACGCAGATCGAGACCGTGATGGTCACCGCTAACAAGCGGTCGGAAAACATTCAGAACGTCGGCATTGCGATCACGGCTTTCGACGGTTCGACCCTCGACGAGCAAGGCATTACCGGGTTCGAGGACCTCAGTCAGCGCGTCCCGGATCTGCGATTCGGCTCCGGCGTCACCGGCGGCGAGAATGTCATCACCATGCGCGGCGTCGGCAGCCAGAACACAACCCCCGGCGGCGACTCACCGGTGGCATATAGCGTCGACGGCGTCACCTTGCAGCGTACGACGGCTGTAGATCCGGAATACTACGACGTCGGCGCTATCGAAGTTGCCGAGGGCCCACAGGGAACGCTCGACGGGCGCAACTCGGTCGGCGGTTCGATACACGTCAGGACGAACCGTCCCACCAACGTCTTTGAAGCGGGCGCCGACGCCGCGTTTGGCGATTATTCGTCGCGGATATTCCGCGGCTTCGTCAATCTCCCTCTTTTCAGCGACCAGAGCGGCTTCGAGGTGAATGCCCGCCTGGCCGGCGTGGACGGCTATCACAGCTCCTACGTGACCAATGTGTCGACCGCGCCCGGCGCGACCCACAGGCTCGACGCCGAAGACCTCCAGATGATCCGCGGAGAAGTCGACGTAAAGCTCTCGCACGACATCGACCTGCTGCTCGAAGGCAGTACGCTCCACGACAACTCGCCTGTCGCCACGAAGGTGCAGTTCTGGGAAACCCCGCAGCGTTACGCCGGCCAAACGTTCTATTCGAGCCCATGGACGGTGAGCAACGACTATCCGGACACCGGCGTGAGCAACGTCAATCTGTTTATTGCGACGTTGAACTGGGACCTGCACTGGTCAACGCTGACCAACATCACCGGATACGAAAACAGCAACTACAATTCGACCAATGATGGCGACGGTTCCGGCCTTCCCCTCGCCTACAACGGCGACTGGCTCCTCAAGCAGCAGCAGATCTCCGACGAAATCCGGCTTGTTTCGAACACCGAGGCCGACGATCCGCTGAAATGGGTGGCCGGGTTCTATTTCTTCCAGGCGCAGAACTACGAGAACTTCGACTTCGTAGACACCGGCTACAATTTCCCGGCTGGCGCGTACTCGTTCTTCAGCCACGGCAACCTGTCGTCGCGCTCCTTCGCGCCCTATGGCCAGGTGGATTTCGATCTCGGCAAGACGGCTCTGCACTTCCCACTCACGCTGACGGCTGGCCTGCGTTACACCGACGACGAGAAATACGGCCAAGGCGCACTGCTCTACTCGGGTTTCCCGATCGTCGCACCCACGTCCACGCATGACTGGGGCCAATGGACCGGGAAGTTCGAAGCAGCCTACCAGTTCACGCCTGATATCATGGTCTATGGCTCCGTCTCGCGCGGCTATCTCTCCGGCGGCAACATCATCGGGCTGGCGAGCTTCTATCAGCCCGAACATGTGTGGTCCTACGAGGGGGGCGCCAAGACGCAGTTCTTCGACAACCACCTGCAGCTGGACATTTCCGGCTATCACGAGGACCTCGTAAACATGCAGGTGTTCATCCAGAGCGGGCCGAACTCGGTGCTGCAGAACGCCGCGGCGGCGCATGTCGACGGCGTGGAAGTGCAGGCCGTCGCCATTCCCGTCGACGGGCTCCGCATCAATCTCGCGATGGCGGTGACCAACGGCAAATACGACAAATACCTGACGGACGACAACCGGTTCGCATTTCCGGGACCGGGCTGCGGCGCCCCGCCGCTGGGATGCAATTTCGCCGGCCACTATCTCAATCAGACCCCGCCATACACGGTCGACCTCGGCGTGGAGTACAGTTTGGACGTCGGCTTCGGCACGATCACGCCGCGTCTCGACTCGTTCTGGTCCGGCTCGGTCTATTTCATCCCGGACAATCTCACGCATCAGTCCGACTACAACCAAACCGATGTCAACGTGACATGGGTCGACAACTCGGGCCGTTTCTCCATCGAGGCCTTCGCCAAGAATCTGGGTAATACGGCCATCATCTCCAACGACGGCTTGCAGTCGCTTTCGCTGGGCGGGCTCTCGGGGCAGGAGCCTGACAACTACACCTATTATCCGCCCAGAACGTTCGGCGTCCGGCTCGGCGTGAAGTTCGGCGGATAACTCCCGTCGGGCTCTCCACGCGGACAGCGCGGCGTGTGCTAAATTCGGGCGCACGTCGCGCTATTTTTTGCAAGGAGGCACATAGATGGGCGAGACCGCGCCGCAGACGATCCGGATCGAGCGGCAGGGACCGGTCGACTGGCTGACGCTGAACCGCCCCGACCGGCTCAACACCATCACCGGCACGATGGTGCGCGAGCTGTGCGCTTACTTCGAGGGGCTTCGCAGCAATTATGATGTGCGCGTGGTAGTTCTTCGCGGCGCCGGCAGAGCCTTCTGCGCCGGACTCGACATCAAGGAGCATCTCGGCGGCGACCGCGTGCCCGAAACAGCCGGCCGCCAGCGCCCGGGACATCATCTCTTCGACATCGTCCGATTGATGCGCGGCTGCCCGCAGCCCATCCTTGCGCTCGTTCATGGGCCTGCGTGCGGCGGCGGGTTTGCCATGGCGCTCGCCGCGGACATCAGGATCGCCGGCCGGTCGGCGCGCATGAACGACGCGTTCGTGACGCTGGGACGCTCGGGATGCGAATTGGGGCTCACCTACTACCTCCCGAAGATCGTGGGTTTGGGCATAGCTGCCGAACTGATGTACACGGGCGCCTTCATCGACGCCGAGCGCGCCAGGCAATGCGGACTCGTATCCCTGGTGGCGCCCGACCAAGAGCTGGCTGAGGCAGCGGGTCCCTTCATCGAATCCATGCTGCGGACCACTCCTCTGGGACTGCGCATGACCAAAGAAACGCTGAACAAGGCGCTCGACGTAAACGATCTCAATGCCGTAATCGACCTCGAAGAGCGTGCACAGTCGATCTGCGGCCGGGGTCCCGACTTCGAAGAAGCGATGAAGGCCTTTCTCGAGAAGCGGCCGCCGCAATACGCGCCCGCGCCGTAGCGGCGCGAAACGATCCGGCAGGAGGGCACGCAGATGGAGCACGAATTCGATCTCGTCATCCGCAACGGAACGATCGCGGACGGGACAGGTGGCCCGTTGCAGGAGGCCGATATCGGCATTCGCGGCGATCGCATTGCAGCCCTGGGCCGCACTCTCTCTAGAGGGACCGACGAGATAGACGCGAAGGGTCTGCTCGTGACGCCCGGCTTCGTCGACATTCACACCCATTACGATGGTCAGGCGATCTGGTCGGACTCCCTGTCACCCTCTTCCTGGCACGGCGTGACCACGGTCGTCGCAGGCAATTGCGGCGTCGGCTTCGCGCCCTGTCGCCCCGAGGATCACGCGATGCTCGTGCGCGTCATGGAAGGCGTCGAAGACATTCCCGAAATCGTCATGACGGAGGGTCTGGACTGGAGCTGGGAAACATTTCCCGAATATCTCGACGCGCTCGCGCGACGCCCGCGCGACATCGATATCGCCACCCAGCTGCCGCACTCGGCGCTTCGCGTTTACGTCATGGGCGAACGCGGCGCCGCGCGCGAGCCCGCGACGGAAGATGATCGCGAGCGGATGAGGCAGCTCGCAGTCGAGGCCATCGATGCGGGAGCGTTAGGCTTCTCGACATCCCGCCTGTTCATCCACCGCACACATGACGGCGCGCCGATTCCGAGTTACGAGGCATCTGAAGCGGAACTGCAGGCAATCGCGAATGGGCTGAAACAGCGCGGGCGCGGCGTGCTGCAGTTCGTGCTCGGGTCGCCGTCGGCAGCGTTTTCGGATGAAATCGAGCTCGCCGCGCGCGTCGCAAGAGCTGCGGGTCGACCCGTGACCTTCTCGCTCGCGCAGGACCCGTCGAACGCCGGAAGTTGGCGCGACGTCCTTGATCAGGTCGCGCGGCTCAAGGCCGACGGATCTCAGGTCAAGGCGCAAGTCTTTCCAAGACCGATCGGGATGTTCGTCGGATTCAACCTGTCGGTCAATCCATTCAGCCTGTGTCCCTCATACCGGCCATTGGAAACGCTTTCCCTGGCGGCGCGCATGGCGAGACTGCGCGAGCCCGAAACGCGAAATCGCCTCCTGAACGAGCAGCCGGCCGACGCGCGTGCACCGCTTTCACTGCTGGGACGCAATTTTGCGCGCATGTTTCCTGTATCAGACCCGCCCGACTACGAACCGCCGCTCGAACGCGCGATAGCGGCGCAGGCCCGTCAAAAAGGCGTGACGCCCGAAGAACTCGCCTACGATCTGCTGCTCGAGGACGACGGCCGTTCCATGCTCTATGTGGCGATCGCCAATTATGCGGACGGCTCGTTGGACGCGGCGCTCGCGATGATGCAGGACGAAAACACAGTACTCGGGCTGGGAGACGGCGGTGCGCATTACGGGATGATCTGCGACTCGAGCTTCACCACCTTCATGCTGTCGTATTGGACGCGGGATAGGCGCGGATCCCGCCTGCCGCTGGAGCAAGCTGTACGGGCCCTCAGCGGCGACACGGCCGCGAGCGTGCTGCTTGGCGATCGCGGGCTCGTTGCGCGAGGCTGCAAGGCCGATCTGAACGTGATCGACTACGGCAGGATCGGTTTGCGCAGACCCATCGTCGTCAACGACCTGCCGGCGGGTGGACGTCGGCTGGTGCAACAGGCAGACGGTTACGTCGCCACAATCGTCGGCGGAACGGCTATCCAGCGCGATGGACGGCCGACCGGCGCAACGCCCGGACGACTGGTCCGCGGAGAGCAGTCGCCGAAAGGCTGAAGCCGCGACGGTCAGCCCGCGTAAACGCCGCCATCGATGACGAGCTCGATCCCCGTGACGAAGCGGGACTCGTCCGAGGCGAGATAGACAACGCCGGCCGCGATGTCCGAAGGCAGTCCGTAGAAGCCCAGCGGCGTGACCGACGAGGCGACTTCGCGCGTCTGCGCCATCACGTCGACGTTCTGCCCGATCTGCGGCGCCGGCATGACTCCGCCGTTCTGCATCTTCACCCAGATCGGCGTTTCGATGGCGCCCGGATGAATGGAGTTGACGCGCACACCGTTGCGCGCCTGGGCGCATTCGATCGCCAGTGCTTTCGTGAAAAGACGGACGCCGCCCTTGCTTGCGCAGTATCCCGTCAGCCCCGGTATCCCCTTGAGGCCCGCGACTGAGGACAGATTGACAATAGACCCTCCACCCGACGCCGTGATCAAGGGCAAAACGCATCGGGCGCTCAGGAACATGCTGTCGAGGTTGACAGCCATTTGTTTGCGCCAGGTCTCGAAACGCATCTCGAGAATAGGCATGGAAATGCAGATCCCGGCATTGTTCACGAGCACATGCAGCGGATCGCGCCCAATGTCGCGGGACAGCGCGCGCCAGGAATCCTCATCGGAGACATCGAGATGGACGAATTGCGCCGCGCCGCCTGTCCCCACGATCTGTGCGCAGGTTTCCTGGCCGCCTTTTTCGTCGACGTCCGCGACGATAAGCCGGGCGCCTTCCGCCGCCAGCGTCAACGCGCATCCGCGTCCGATGCCGCTACCGCCCCCCGTGACCAACGCGACTTTGCCGGCGACGCGCCCCATTCCCGCCTCCATTTCCAAAACGACC
>Ga0335069_10015866_pt1 | contig 10527 bp, 8 predicted proteins | sample Lox_Sample_11_FD_206714 | JGI IMG/M metagenome (GOLD analysis project Ga0335069, IMG submission 206714) | Soil microbial communities from Loxahatchee National Wildlife Refuge, Florida, United States - Lox_Sample_1.1 | ecosystem: Environmental > Terrestrial > Soil > Wetlands | place: USA: Florida...
CTGGTGGGAGGCGGTGATCGGTCCCGGCAAGGCCATTGATACCAATCGCTTCTTCGTCATCTGCCCCAACGTACTGGGCAGCTGCTACGGAACGACTGGCCCTTCGTCGCTCGATCCGACCACCGGCAAACCCTACGGTCTGCGCTTTCCCAAGGTAACCATCTCCGACTGGGTTACCCTGCACGGTCGGCTGCTGGATGCGCTGGGCATCGAACGAGTCAGCGCGGTGGTGGGCGGCTCCCTGGGCGGACAACAAGCGTTGGAGATGGCCCTGCGCTTCCCTGATCGGGTCAAACGCGCCGTGGTGTTGGCGGCCAGTGCCCGGCTGTCAGCGCAGGGCCTCGCATTCAACACGGTCGGGCGCTTCTGCATCCTCAACGATCCGAGTTTTGCCGGTGGCGACTATTACGCAGCTGCCGGACCCAGCGCGGGACTGGCTGCAGCCAGGATGCTCGCGCATATCACCTATCTCTCCAACGATGGCATGCATGAGAAGTTCGGGCGCCGGCTTCAGGGATGCCAGGCGGAGGCGGGGAAAGGATTCGGTGTCGAGTTTGCGGTGGAGAGCTACCTCGACCATCAAGGCCGGCGGTTCGTCGAACGCTTCGACGCCAACAGCTACCTGTACATCACGCGCGCCATGGATTACTACGACGCGACGGCTTGGGGTAGAGGGGATCTGGTCGAGGCCTGCAAGCGCATCCAGGCCCGTGTGCTCGTGGTCTCCTTCAGCTCGGATTGGCTGTACCCACCTGAGGCGTGCCGCGAATTGGCTCTGGCCCTGATCAAGGCTGGCAAGCAGGCAAGCTATGTCAATGTCCCCTCACCCTACGGGCATGACTCCTTCCTGGTTGAATCACCCGTGGTGAGTCGGCTTCTCGTCGGTTTCTTGAGGCAGCCATGATCTCCGCACATCCGCCCGTCATCGAGTCGGCGTTGCTGGAACGGCGAAACCCGGATCGGTTGCCACCCGGCTTGTTCGAGTGGCGCATCGCTGAGGTCGCGGCCATCGCCGGGAAACGGCGTGCCTCAACCTCCGCCCAGCCTAGCCCCCAGGGCCGCTGGCAAGACAATGTCATTGCCGCCGAAGTGCAGGCGGGCAGTACAGTGCTGGACTTGGGCTGCGGCGACGGCCAGCTCATCGAACGCCTGCAACGCGAGCGGCGGGTGCACGGCCAGGGCGTGGAGATTGATTTTGAAGCCGTGTTGGCCGGTATCGAGCGAGGGGTGTCCGTTCTGCTGGCTGATCTGAGCGACGGCCTGAGCTGGTTTGCCGATGCCAGCTTCGACTTCGTGATTCTCGAGGCGACCCTGCAGACCTTGCCCAACCCTTGGCTCATGTTAAGCGAGATGCTTCGTGTCGGTCGGCGTGGGATCGTGTCGTTCCCCAACTTCGGCCACTGGCGGGTGATCGTCGACCTGGTGGCGCACGGACGCATGCCGGTAACCGAGCAACTGCCCTACCACTGGTACGACTCGCGGAACATTCACCCCTTCACCCTCCAGGATCTGCTGGACTGGGTAGACGCCCGGAACGTGCGCATCGTTGCGGGGCATAGCTTCTCGGACAGCGCCTTGAGACCACTGCGCCCCGAGGACAACCTGCTTGCCGAAGAGATTCTCCTGGTCGTGGAACGAAAGTAATCACCATGGATAACCGCGAACTCGTGGAACGCCTGCTCAGGTCCTATCAGGTCAATCCTCGCGACGGTCAGAACTTGCCTTCCCGGCATGCCGTCGGGCGCATCACCTCCGATCTGCTGCGGCTGTTGTTTCCGGGCTTCTTCGACGATTCGGCCACAGCCCCGACGTCTGCGGGACGGGCGACCTCGGAGCTGCTCGACGAGACCGCCAACCGTCTGACTCGCGAAATCACGCGCAGCTTGATCTACGCCCCTCCCCCGGAGTTGAAGCGACAAGGCGTGGGCGCGGCTGCCCAGCACCTCACCATCGAGATTCTGCGTCGCCTAGCAGACATTCGTGGGATTCTGGCCACCGACATCGAAGCGGCATTCAACGGCGATCCGGCCGCCCTGAGCCAAGACGAGGTGATCGTGTCCTATCCGTTCGTCGAGACCATCGCCGTGCAGCGGGTCGCCCACGAGATGTACCTACGCGAAATCGCATTGATCCCGCGCATGATGACCGAATGGGCGCATTCTCGCTCGGGCATGGACTTGCACCCAGGGGCGCAGATTGGCTCGTATTTCTTCGTCGACCACTGCACAGGCACCGTCGTGGGGGAGACGTCCGTGATTGGCAGCCACGTGAAGATGTACCAGGGCGTGGGATTGGTGGCGCGATCATTGGCCGCGGGTCAGCAGCTGCGCGGCAAGAAACGCCACCCCACCATCGCGGACAACGTGACCATCTATGCCGGCGCTACCATCGTAGGGGGCGACACGGTGGTCGGTGAGGGCAGCACGATCGGGGCCAGTGCCTTCCTCACACATAGTGTGCCGCCCAACTCCCTGGTCTTGGCCGAGGACGTTCGGGTCAGGGTCATCAACAAGGATCGACACGATGTCTTTGAGCCGGACTGGACCATCTGATGGCCTTGGCGCTTCACCGTCAGTTGGGGGGCTGGGCCACGGTTTCCCGTGATCAGTCTGACCGCCATTGCCGGTCCCAAAACTTCGGGTACGGTTCCGCCGCCTCCCTTTCAGGTGAGCCTCGCCTACTGGTTGCGTCCGAGCAGCCGGAGAAGCCCGTCGAGGATGGTCAGCGGGTGGGGTGGGCAGCCGGGAACATAGAGCGAGATGGGGATGTCGGCCGGAATGCCCAGGCATGCCTCGCTGCCCGCATAGGGGCCGCCGCTGATCGCGCAGGCGCCGAGGGCAATGGCGATCTTGGGCTCGGGCACGGCCGCCCAGGTCTCGCGCGGGGCGAGCTGAATGTTGGCGGGCACCGGGCCGGTGATTACGATGCCGTCGGCGTGGCGGGGCGAGGCGACGAACTGGATGCCGAAGCGGCCGATATCGAAGACCACGATGCCGGTCACGTTGAGGTCGGACTCGCAACCGTTGCAGCCGCCGGCCGAGACTTGGCGAAGCTTGAGCGAGCGGCCAAGCAGCCGCTTGAGCTTCTCGCCCAACTCGGTCGCCAGCCTGAGCTCGTGCCCGTCGAGGACCAGGTCCGGCCGCGTGCACGTGGCCAGGCGGTACTCGGGGGTGGAGCGGATGGCCCCCTCCTGGCAGGCCGAGACGCACTCGGGACAGAACAGGCAGGCCCCGAGGTCGAGGCGCAAGGGCTCCGTCTTGATTGCGCCGGTCGGGCAGACGTCGGCGCAGCGGTGGCACCCGGCGCGGCACTTCGACGGATCGAGCGCGAATCGGCCGCGGAAGCGCGACGGCAGCCTGAGCGACTCGTCCGGAAAAGGGATCGTCCGGTAGCCTTGGCGCAGGCGCTCGAGCAAACGCTTCATAGGTCGTGTCCGGCGTACGAGAGGTTGAAGCTCTTGTTGCACAGGGGGAAGTCGGAGATCTGGTTGCCACGCAGGGCGAGCGCGAGCCCGAGCCAGTTGTGGAACGACGGGTCCACGATCTTGTAGGCCGCCAGCGCGCCACCGGCTCCGCTGGCGGCCAGATGCACGATCTCGCCGCGCCAGCCCTCGGTCAGGGCAACGGCCAGGTGGTGCGGCCGCAACGGCGGCAAGGGCGCGGCCAGCGCGGTCGCGGGGAGATCGAGCACACGCGCGCGCACGAACGCGATTGATTCCCGGCACTCGCGCGCGCGGATCTGGGCACGCGCCATCACGCCGCCCGACGACGCCCTCGCGGGCTCGATGCGGGAGGTGCGGTAGGCCCCGAACGGGTGATCCCGGCGGACGTCGCGCGCGCAGCCGCTGGCCCGGCCCGCCGGACCGACCAGGCCGATGCTCTCGGCCAGCTCGCGGGCCAGCACGCCGGTATCCTCGAAGCGCGAGGTGACCGCCGGCGCGCCGAACACGAGATCGAGGATGTGCTCGAGGTCGGCCTCGGCGGCGGCCAGTCGCTCTAGAAAACTGGTCTGTGCCTCGACCTTCAGGTCGAAGCGCACGCCGCCAGGGACGAGCATGCCGTGGCCGAAACGGCTGCCGCAGATCTCGAGCGACAGGTTGAGGAAATCGCCGCGCAACCGGCCGAGCCAGGAGGCGCCGGGCAGGTAACCGACGTCGTTGCACAGAGCACCGAGATCGCCGACGTGGTTGGCCAGACGCTCGAGCTCGAGCATGATGGCGCGCAACCCGTCGGCCCGTGCCGGGGCCTCGACGCTCGCCAGCGCCTCGATCGCCATGCAATGGGCCAGGCCGTGGCCGATGCTGGTGTCGCCGGCTACGCATTCGGCGATGGCCAGGCGGCGCGCCGGGCTCGCGCGCAGCAGGAAAGCCTCGACTCCACGATGCTGGTAGCCGAGCTGAATCTCGAGGTGGAGCACGCTCTCGCCGTGGCACTGGAAGCGAAAGTGGCCGGGCTCGATGATGCCGGCGTGCACCGGCCCGACCGCGACCTCGTGGATGCCGGTGCCCTCGACCCGGTAGAAGGGATGTGGATCCTCGCCCACGGCGGGTCCTTCGAGCTCGGCGTGCCGGCGCAAGGGCTTGCACCAGGGGTGGTCGGCGAAACGGATGTCGTGCTGCTCGGCAAGCTCCCGCTCGAAGCCCTGGGCCTGGGAAAGCTCGGCGCTCAGCGCGAGGAGTTGGCCGCCCGGCGCGGGCACCGGGGTGCCGACCAGCGCGAGGCGGGCGTGCGCATCCTCGGCCAGCACCGCGAGAATGGTCCGCGCGCCAGGCGGGCCGGGCAAGACCGCCATCGCGGCCAGGCGGGCGCCGGCAGCGCAGGCCTCGACCACGGCCCGACGAAAAGCGGTGTCCGAGAGCACGGGCAGTCGCGCGAGCGCTACGGCTGCGCCGTTGCCCACCCGGCATAGGCCGTCGGCCGGCCGGGCCTGCGCCGTCTCGTGTTTGCCCAGGTCCGCCATCACTTCACCGGGCCTATCACCCGCGCGGCCTGCTCGAAGATGTCGCGCAGGGGCCGGGGCATCCACAGCCCAAGCAGGAGAAGCAACGCGAGCGGCGCGATGACCAGCAAGCCGTCCAGCAACCGGGCAGGCTGCGGCCGGGCGTCCGCGGGCGGGCTGCCCCAGGCGACCTTGGTCGCGTGGCCGAAGGCGCCGATGAAGACCACGCCGGCCGCGAGCAGAAACGTCGCGAGCACGATAAGGGCGTGGCGATCGGCGGCCGCCTTCACGATCTGCAGCTCACTCATGAAGATCGCGAAGGGCACCACGCCGATGAGCGCGAGCAGGCTGAGCAAGAGCCCGCTGCCCCAAAGCGGCGAGTGGCGCAGGGTGCCCGGCATATTCCGCATGTCGTGCGTGCCGTACATCTGGCCGAGGCGGCCGGCGCAGAAAAAGCCGAGCGACTTGCACACCGAGTGATTCAACGTGTGAAACATGGCCGCGAAGGTGCCCAGGCCGCCCAGGCCAAGCGCCACCGTGATGATGCCCAGGTGCTCGACGCTGTGATAGGCGAGTAGCCGCTTGACGTCGTGCTGGAAGAGGATGAAGGCGGCCGCGACCAGCATGGAGACCAGGCCGAAGAGCGAGAGCAGGTGCAGGCAGAAGCCCTGATGGCCGGTGGCCGCCTCGACCACCGGGATGTAGCGCATGAGGCAGTAGAGCGCGGTGTTGAGCATGATGCCCGAGAAGATGGCGGACACAGGCGCGGGTGCCTGGCTGTGCGCATCCGGGAGCCAGGTGTGCATCGGCGCCAGGCCCACTTTGGTGCCGTAGCCGACCAGGAGAAAGAGAAAGGCGATCTTGAGTGGCGCCGGATCGAGCAGGGTCGCGGACTCGCGCAGGCGCGTCCACAGCATCAGATCGGAGGGCACCGACACCGCCCGCGAGGCCGACGCCCCCACCAGCAGGATGCCCATGAAGGCGATGGCGATTCCGACCGAACAGATGATGAGGTACTTCCAAGTCGCCTCGAGCGACTGTTTCGAACCATGCAAGCAGATAAGAAAGGTGGTGACCAGGGTGGTCGATTCGATCCCGACCCACATGAGCCCGAGGTGGTTCGAGACCAGCACCAGGGTCATGGCCCCGAGCGAGCCCAGCCAGAGCGCGCCGAAGCGGCGGGCGCCGGCGCGCGAAAGCGGCGCCTCGTAGGCGAAGTAGCGGGCCGCGAACACGGTACTCGACAGGTAGACCAGCTCCAGAACGGCCAGGTGGTAGGCCGAGAGCGCGTCGAGGAAGAACCACGTCCCGGCCGCGTGCAATGGCCCGCCGGCAAAGACATTGGCGTCGAGCACAGCCGCCAGCGAGGCTGTGCCGAGCACGGTCACGGACAGCGCGGCCAGCACCGAGCGCATGCCGGGCAGCAGCAGACACAGCCCGGCGCCCAGCAGAGGCCCGATCAACACGAGATAGAGTAGATGGCCCGCGTCCACGATCATCCCTTGAGCAGGTTGAGCTGGTCCACGTCGATGTGGTCGAACTCGCGATTGATCTGGTGGATCACGATGCCCATGACGAATACCCCGACGAGCAAGTCGAGCAGAATGCCAAGCTCGACGAGAAACGGCATCTGCGCGGCCACGCTCTGGCCGAAGACGTACGCACCGTTCTCGATGACCAAGTAGCCGATCACCTGGGTCAGGGCCTTGCGCCGGCTGACCAGGACCAGGAACCCGATGAGCAGGGTCGAAAAAGCCGTCGGCACGAAAAGCGAGGATCCTGCCCCGCCGGGTAGGGCGAGCAACGAGGCAAGCCAGAACGAGACGCCGACCAGGGCCGACGCGAGCAGCACCGACAGGTGCGTGCTGACGAACGCCTCGACGTCGCGCCGCACGGCCACGTCGCGCATGGCGCGGAAGAGCATCCAGGGGATGATGATGGCTTTGAGCAGGAGCGCCCCGCTGGCCATGAGCAGCACGTGGACCAGATGGCCGGCGACCGGTGCCTCGAGGAAGCGGAAGATCGGCAGGAGCGCAAGCGCCACGCCCTGCACGGCGGTCGCCTTCGCGCAAGCGCCGAGTCGGCTGGTGTAGACCAGGTAAAGGTCCGCGAGCAGGACTACGACGAGAAGCGCGTCGAGGTAGCCTCTCACGGCATCCCCCGATAGAGCAGGACCGCCAAGCCGAGCGCCGCGATGACCGAGGCGCCGATGAGGAACTGCGGCACGCGCGGCAATCGGATGCGGGCGGTGATCGATTCGACGACACCGACCGCGACGGCCACCGCCGCCAATCCCGCCACGAACAGCCCGACGCTCGCCCAGCCCAGCACGGCGGGAATCGGCAGCAGGATGTGAACCAGCAGGCTGGCGAAGAGGAAGAGCTTGATCGCGCTGCCGTAGAGGATGAAGGCGAAGTCGGGGCCGCTGTGGTCGAGCACCATGACCTCGTGAACCATGGTCAGCTCCAGGTGGGTGTTCGGATCGTCGACCGGGATGCGCGAGTTTTCCGCGAGCAGCACCACGAAGAGCGCGACGGCAGCCGCGGGCAGCGCGGGATGGTCGGGCCCCCAGGTTCCAAACGGCAGCCCGGCCCAGGCGCCGGCGAACGAGACCGACCCGGCCGGGATGCACACGATGGCCAGCGCGAGGAAGAGCGCGGGCTCGGCCAGGGCGGAGAAGGCGGCCTCGCGACTCGCTCCCATGCCCTCAAAGGCGGACCCGGTGTCGAGGGCGGCCACCATGGTGAAGAAGCGCCCCAAGCCGAGCAGGTAGGCAAAGATGATGACGTCGCCGGCGAAGCCGAGCGGCGCGCTGGCGGTGGCCAGCGGGGTGACCAAGCCGGCGCACAAGGCCGTTGCCAGCGTCACCACCGGTCCGGCCCGGAAGAGCCACGTGGTGGTACGGCTGTAGACCGCGCCCTTGTGCAGGAGCCGCCAAATGTCGAAATAGGGCTGGAGGACAGGGGCGCCCCGGCGGCCGGCGAACCACGCCTTGGTGCGGTTGATGATCCCAAGCTCGAGCGGCGGCAGCGCGAGCAACAGGACGAGATGGAGCGCGCTGTTGCCCATGTCAGCGCCCGATGCCTCCCGAAAGCTGCCAGACGACAAGGGTGACCAGCGTGCACAGGACGTAGACCAAATAGAGCTGCATGCGGCCGTGCTGAATCACCCGCGCCCGGCCGGCCATCTGCAAGAACCGGCGCCAGACCGGCACGAGCAGGCGTTCGCCCGCCATGTCGCCGACGTGCTGCTCGTAGTGCGCGGGCGCCGGAAAAACGCCGGCGGGCAGCTCACCATGGCTGCGGATCTGCAGGGCGGCCGAGAACGGTGCGAGTACCGGGGCGGCGAACGAGGTGGCGCTGTATTGCATGCGCGCCGTCGGGTGCGCATAACCGCAACCCCAGGTCGCGGCCGCGCCGATGCTCCGTCCGCGCAAGAGACGCGCCCGCACGACAGCCAAGAACGCCACCACGGCGATTAGCAGCGCGGCCATCGTGGTGAGGGCGGCCGGCGGACCGGAGGACAGCAGGCGCAACGCGCTCGCGCCGACGAGTTGGTTGGCGGCCGGGGCCACCAGGGACAGCGCGCCCGCCGGCCACAAGCCGATGAGCAGACAGAGGCCCGCGCCGATGGCCATCGCCGTGCGCATGGCGGGCCCCGCCTCGTGGACCTGCGCCGCTCGTGCGGTGCGCGGCTCGCCGAGAAACACCACCCCGAAGGCCTTGACGAAGCAGGCTGCGGCCAGCCCGCCGATCAGCGCCAGGGCCGGCAGCACCAGCACGGCCGCCACCACCGCCGCGCCGGGCAGGGCCGTGCCGCCGCGGAACGCGCCCAGGTAGATCAGCCACTCGCTGACGAAACCGTTGAGCGGGGGCAGCCCGCAGATGGCGATCGAGCCGACCAGGAAGGCGAGGCCCGTTCCGGGCAGCCGGCGCAGGAGCCCGCCCAGCGATTCGACGTCGCGGGTCCCGGTCGCGTGCAGCACGCTGCCGGCGCTCTGGAACAGCAGGCCCTTGAACAAACCGTGGTTGAGCACGTGCAACAGGGCACCCCCGTAGCCGAGCAGCGCGACCGTGACCTGACCGCCGTGCTGCCCGAGCAGGCCGAGGCCGATGCCGAGCGCGATGATGCCGATGTTCTCCACGCTGTGGTAGGCGAGCAGGCGCTTCAAGTCGTGTTGGGCCAGGGCATGCAGCACGCCCGCCACTCCGGAAATGGCGCCGATGACCACCACGAGCACGCCCCACCATAGCGGCGGCGGACCGAGGAGAACGAGCACGCGGAGCAAGCCGTAGATGCCCATCTTGATCATGACGCCCGACATGACCGCGGAGACGTGGCTGGGCGCCGCCGGGTGCGCATCGGGCAGCCAGGTGTGCACCGGCCAGAAGCCGGCCTTGGTACCGAAACCGATGAGGGCGAGCAGAAAACAGAGGTCGCGCATTCTGGTGGCGCCCAGGTTGGCGCGAGCGAGCTCCGCGAAGCCGAAGCTGCCGGCCACCTGGCCCATGATGCCGAAGAGCACCATGAGGAGCATGACCCCCAGGTGGGAAGCGATGAGGTAGGTGGTGCCCGCGCGCCGTACCTCGTCTCGATCGTTCTCGAAGGTGACCAGGAAGAAGGAGGCGATCGACATGGCCTCCCAAGCGAGCAGAAACAGGGCCACGTCGCGCGCCAGAACCGGCGGCGGCCCAGGTAGGCGTCCAGATAGCCCACGCCGTACAACGCGCCCAGGCCGCACACCACGAAAATGCAGAGCAGGAAAAAGGCGGACAGCGGGTCGAGGCCCACGGTCAACGCGCCCACGGCCAGCGGCCAGCGCGCGGTCAGCAGCGGCTGCGTGCGGTCAAAGAGCGCGAGCAGGGAGCCTGAGGCCCCGAGCGCGCAGCCGAGCAGAGCGCCTAGCTTGCCAACCAGGAGGGCCGCGCGATCCCGACGCCAGAGCAGCGCCGAAACTAGGGCGCTACTCGACAGCAGGAGCATCGCTACGAACAGATAAGCCAGGGGTGAGGCAGACACTTCTTAGTAAACGCGCGTACTACTACGCCGTTCAATCTGGTTGTCAAGATTGGATCCGCCGGCGAATGGTCTCGTCGGTCAGCGACAAAACTTGCCAGCCGTCAAGGAGGCAGCCAGCTCTTGCCTGCGCGGCTCCGGTCAGTGGGGCAACTGCGGCGTTCTGCTCAGCTCGTTTCGACGAAGCTGGCCTTACCTTTCTTGCTGGCGGCTTTCTTCATGCTGCCGAGGAATCGCGATCGCAACACCTTGCTGGTCAGCGCCCGCTTCACCAGTGGCACTCGGAGGAAGCCGCCCAGAAAGCCACGCATGAAGGCCTGACTCTTGCTGGTCGGATCGTCGAAGAGCTGGTTCTGCAAGGTGCCGTGCTCCAGGCACTGCAAGATCGCCTTCTCGAACAGATCGGCTGGATGAAAGACCCGCTGAGCTCGGCGATGCAGCTTCATGGCACCCGATCGGCACTTGGTCGCGCACACACCGCAACCGAGGCAGATCGACTCGTCGACCCGCGGCCTGCCGTGCTTGAGGAAACGGGGATCGGGATCGGGCGCGCGCGAGATGGCGGAAATCGGA
>Ga0335069_10015867_pt1 | contig 10527 bp, 9 predicted proteins | sample Lox_Sample_11_FD_206714 | JGI IMG/M metagenome (GOLD analysis project Ga0335069, IMG submission 206714) | Soil microbial communities from Loxahatchee National Wildlife Refuge, Florida, United States - Lox_Sample_1.1 | ecosystem: Environmental > Terrestrial > Soil > Wetlands | place: USA: Florida...
GACCGCTCCCGGCCGCGCTGCGCTACCAGGCGGCGCTCGGCGGGCTCAGGGACACCGGCCGGCTTGGGTGACCGGAGTCCGGTGCGCGGGCGGCGCGCCGCTCGTCGAGCTTGCGCAGCAGCAGATCGCGCGCCGCGACCGGGGTTTCGCCGAGCCGGCAGACCGTGCTCGCGCCCGTGTCGGGAACGGCCCCGCGGAAGTCGAACACCGCGACCTCCCCGACGATGCCGCGCACGCCGTAAACGAGGCGGCCGATCGAGTCGAGCGCGACTCGGCGGCCGGTGAGCACGACCGCGCTCGGGTCGAGTGCGCGCAGCGCGTGCCCGAGCCGGGCGGTCTCGATCGACGGGGTCAGCAACAGCGTCCGCAGGCCCTCCCGGCGGAGAATCAGCTCGAGCGCCTGCGCAAACACGGCGTCGATGTCGCACGGCACCGACGCGTCGAAGATCATGATGCCGTCGCCCCTGCTCGCCGGCGGCGAGAGTCGCTTGAGCGCGGACAGCCAGCCCGTCGCGTGGCGCCACGCAAACTCGTACTCGGCCGTCCTGTGGTGCGTGTCGTCGTGCGCCGCGACGCCCTCGAGCAGGACCTCCTCGACCGTGCGCTCGAACGAGCGCAGCGCCAGGCTCTCCTCGAGCACGCGGTTGGAGAGCTCCTCGTCGAACGCGGCGAACGCAGCGGCGAGGCGGCTCGCGGAGGGAGGACCCTCGCCGCGCTCGCGCGCGAGCGAGATCGCGGAGGAGACGTTGTGCGTTTCCGCGAGGGTTAGCTTCAGCGCTTCGATTTCCGCGAGCGCGTACTGCCGGTGCCCGCCCTGCGAGCGGTGCGGCTGGGGGAAGCCGTAGCGCCGCTCCCAACTGCGCAGCGTGTTGGGGCTGATGCCGAGCATCACCGCCGCGGCGTTGGTCCGGATTCCACTCATTTGTGGGGATTTATCGAGGTCCGCGGAGGGCGTTGCAACAGGCGCAAGTGGCCGTGCAAGTCGGCCGATTTCGTGCGGCTGAAGGAGTTCGGGCCTACGTGAAGACGACGAGCGCGGCGCTCGGGGGGCCGCAGCTCGTGATCCGCGCGGACATCCGCACGCCGAACGTGTTCGCCGGGCGCACGACGACCGTGCGCGTCGCGTCATCGCCCCGCGCCGCCCAGGTGATCGCGACTGCAAGGTTCGAAGGGCCCTGGGCCTCGGCGTCAGCGGGCACGATCAGCTGCGTGACGTGCCGGTTGACGGCGTCGGTCTCGACCGTCGCGAGCAATCGCTCGGCCGTATCGGAGACCGCGCATACCGACAGCGAGCTGTCGAGCACGAGGAAGGCATCGCCGGGGCCGGGCGCGGCGTCGGCGCGGGCCTCGAGCAGCAGCCCGAGACTGCAGCTTGGGCACACGCGTGAGGAGTGATCGGGCGTCGCGGGCCGGCGACCGCAGTGGCCGCAGAACTGGACCCGTGGCTCGGATCGCGCCGGTGCCGGCGGTAGGTTTGGCACCAACGCCAATCGGGCCCGTCGCTTCAATCCTCCGTCCATCGTCCGAAATCGGCTTCCAACGATCGCTCGTCAGGGCGCCAAGCGCATCCTCAAGCGCTCGCGCTCCGGGCACCGCCGGGCGGCTCGTTGGAACGCCGAGTGGCCGGGGTGACCGGGACAGGTGTTGCACCGTGCTCCGCTTCGACCAGCTCGAGGATCCGCCGCTGAGCATCGCCGGGGCCCGGCGGCAGCACGTTCGTGCCGGTCGTGCGCATGCGCACGCGTTGATCTCCGCGCCGGTAGACCGCGACGGGCATGGCCCCCGCTGCCAGCCTGATCGCATAGGCCCACCGCGCGACCGTGTCATCCGCCAGGTGCCCTCCAGCAAGCACCACGAGGTTCGGGCGGTGCACGGCGAGCGCGTCGCCGATTCCAGCCACCCCTCGGGCGGACAAGCTCAAGACCTTGATGCCGGCTCGGACGCACAGCAGCTCGAGCGCGCGGATGTACGGCGAGTTGCGGTCGAGCTCGTCCCGCGAGGCATCGCCGATCACGATCGACACGGGTCTGACCGGCGGGGGCGCCAGCCGCTGCGCTCGTCGCAGCCAGTCGTTGCCCCAGTGCGCGGCGAACGCCCAGGCGGCCGACTCGGTGCCGTAGCGGCGCGCGATCTCGTCGAGCGTGGGCAGCAGGACCTCCTGGACCGAACGCTCCACGGATCGCAACGCGAGTGCCGCTTCGATCGCGACGTCCGCTCGCTCACGTTCGTAGGACACGAGCGCGCCGACGAGCGAGTTGCTGTCCGCCGCGAGACCTTCGCGCGCGCGGGATACGGCGGAGGAAATCGACAGGCCCTCCTGAAGCGCATCGCGAAGTGAGGCGACCTCGCCGTGCGTAAACAGGCGGTGCTTGCCCGGCGAACGCTGGGGCTTCGGGAAGCCAAAACGGCGCTCCCAGGCCCTCAGCGTGTTCGGACTGACATTAAGGAGCGCCGCTGCCTCGCTCGTTTTTAGGTAACGCATGCACGGGAAAGGTCGGGGTAGACGACATAGTTTGTGCCATCTACGTCAAGAATTGCACAAATTTCCGCTATAAAAGTTGTGCATTATCTCCCCTGCCCCGGGGAGTTTTCGACACCAGCGGGATCCCACGGGTCTGAACGGACCGCTCGGGACCGCACGCCAGGAGGGTAAGCATGTCGTACCGCAACGGCTGATTCCAGCCAAAACTAGGATTAGTGCTGCTTTCGCGCTAGTGTGGTGACATGGTCGGCCATGGGGCCCGCCAAGCGGGTGCTGGGCGCTGGTCGGACCGGACGGCGTCTGCAATCGTTCTTGCGCTGACCGCAGCCTGCGTGGCCGCAGTCATCGTCACCGCGCCCGCCGACCACGTCAACGGTCTTACCGTTATTCTGGGGATCGGTGCCGTTGCGGCTGGCCTGCTCGTCGCAGGAGCACCGGACGGCCTGTCCGTGTCCGCGTCGTTCCTTGTCTACGTGCTCGCCGGCGTGTTCCTCGGTGTGCGGTCCGCGGCGGTGGTCGCGCTGGTATCGGAGTTCGTCGCGGCGGTGCGTCTTCACACGCGGCTGCGCTCGGTCGTGTTCGTCAACATTCCGGCGAGCGTCGTGCCGGCCGTCGTCGGGGCGTTGATCGCGCGCGGGATCGCGCCGACGCCCGCGAGCACGCCGCGCTTCTATGTCGCCGTCGTGGTCGCGTCGATCGTCGCGATCACGCTCAGCTTCCTGATCTGGGCCACGCTGCGCCGAACGTTCTTCCCGGACTGGGAGCAGTTCGGGATCCAGACGTTCGTCGAGGATCTGCCGAACACGCTGCTCAACGTCCTACTCGTCGTCGCCGGCGCGGGCATCACGGTGAAGCTCGGCCATGCCGGCATCGCGTACGCGCTCGCTGCCGTCTTCACGTTCTCGTACATGGCGCACCTACTCCAGCGCGCCCGCCATCGTTCCCAGCAATACGTATCGCTGTCGTGGGGCGTGCTCGCCGGCTTGATGCGCTCCCTCGACATCCGCGACGAGCGGTCCGCCCGCCACGCCGCCGCGGTGGCGCGCTTCGCGCGCGACATGGCGAAGGCGGTCGGCATGAGCGCGCAGGAGCAAGAGCTCGCGCACACGGCCGGGTTGCTGCACGACATCGGGACCTTCGCGCTCTCCGACCGGGTGGCCGAGCGCGGGCGGGCGCTCACCGAGGACGACTGGCTCGCGATCCAGCGCCATCCCGAGCTCGGCGCGGACATGCTGAAGGACCTCGGGATGTACGGCCCGGTTGCGGAGATCGTGCTCGCGCACCACGAGCGGATCGACGGACGCGGCTACCCGTACGGCCTGCCGGCTGAAGAGATCCCCGAGATCGCGAAGATCATCGCGGTGGCCGAGGTCTACGACACGCTCACCGCGAGCGACACGTACCGCACCCGGATGAGCTCATTCGAAGCGCTGAGAGAGCTCCGGCGCGTCGCCGACAGCCAGCTCGACGCGCGCTACGTCGAGACGCTCGCGCAGCTGCTGAGCGGTGAGGGGGTGGAGTATCGGCATGCGGACGCAGCCGACTTCGACTCCGAGCTCGACATGGAACGCCGGATCAGAGAGGCGGGCGCCGGCGGGTAGCCGACTCGGGTGCGCATAGCCGGCGCGGGTGCGGGTAGCCGGCTGGGGTGCGCATAGCCGGCTCGGGCGCGCGCGAGCAGCCCCGGTCCTCCCCTCCGGACCCCGACGACCAGCCTCCCCCGTGCGGAAGCCCCCGACGACTAGCTTGCGATTCGTTCGCCTCCGGCGCGCTCAGATGGGGCGCCTGCTCGGCTCGGACGGGCGCCGCGCTGGAGTGATTCGATGAACCGCTCGATCTGCTCCCGGCTGAAGCGCCGTTGTCCGCCCGGAGTGCGGTACGACTCGAGGTAGCCCATGTCCGACCAGCGGCGGATCGTTCCCAGCGACACGCCGAGGGCATGGGCCGCCTGCGAGGTCGACAGACCGAGCGGGCTTGCCTTGATTGGCTCCATGAAGTTCATTTCAGCGGGGTTTGTGGAGGGTTCGAGAGACTCGAACAGCTTTTGCACAACCTCACCGCACGAAGGTACCGTTTGAGCAGTCGAATGCGACGATGATGGCGAGATGCGCCTGCGGCTCTACCATCACCACGACGGAGCGCGCGTCGCGTATCGGGAAACCGGAACCGGGCCCGCGATTACGCTGCTGCACTCCCTCGGTCTGTCACACAGGGAGTGGGAACCGATCGTAGCGCCTTTGTCGGCACGGTTCCGCGTCGTGTTGCCGGACTTGCCGCTCCATGGTGATTCTGAGGATCGCCCGCGGCATCCGTACACGCCCGAATGGTTTGCCGAGGTGATCGCCGGGTTCTGCCGCGAGGTGGCCGGGCCCCACCCCCTGCTCGCCGGACACGAGATCGGCGCCGAGCTCGCGCTGCGGGCGGTGATCAGCGGACAGCTCGACCCGGCGCGCCTCGTGCTGATGTCCACGCGACTGCACCGGCGCGAGCAGTTCTCGGCGCAGCGCGCGGCCTGGCGGGCGACGACGCGCATGGCGGCGCTCCCGGGCCTCGATCGGCTGCTTTCGCACGGAGCCACGCTGCTGTTCCGGCCCGCCGTCGGTGAGCGCCTCTCGGCCCAGCACAACCCGGCTGCGCGCGACCTCGTGCGCCATGCGTTCGCGGACGTAGGCGGAAACGGCAACCGCGCCCGGTCGTGGGCCAAGTTCGTGCGTCGGTGGCCCGCCGAGCAGCAGCTGTCCCTGCTCGACGACTACCAATCGATTCAGGTGCCGGTGCTGCTGCTGTGGGCCGAGGACGATCCGGCGCATCCGCTCGAGGGAGCGCAGGAGGCGCTCGACGTCCTTCCCGACGCGCAGCTGCGGACGCTGCCGGGGACAGGCTTCCTGATGGCCTACGACGATCCGGTGGGAGTCGCGCGTGAGCTGATCGCGTTCTGTGGCTGAGTGTCCTTCTTCCGAGGCCGATCGGCGGTCGTGGAGTAGCGTTGTGGGCGGCCACATCGACGTTTGAGAAAGGAACCGCATGGGCGTTCAGGAGAAAGAGCAACTGTGGGGAGGAGAAACCACGAAGGCGGTGGAGAACTTCCCCGTCTCCGGGGAGACCGTGCCGGTGTCGGTGATTCGCTGGCTCGGGCGGATCAAGGCCGCCGCCGCCCGGGTCAACGCTGAGCTCAGCCTGCTCGACCGCGACGTCGCCGACCGCATTGCCGCAGCCGCGGACCGCGTCGCGGCCGGCGAGTTCGACGACCAGTTCCCGGTCGACGTCTTTCAGACCGGCTCGGGCACGTCGTCGAACATGAACGCCAACGAGGTGATCGCGACGCTCGCCGGCGATGTCACGCACCCCAACGACCATGTGAACATGGGCCAGTCCTCCAACGACGTGTTCCCGTCCGCGGTGCATCTGGCGGCGCTCGACACCGCGACGAATACGCTGCTGCCGGCGCTCGATCAACTCGAGCAGTCGCTGAGCGCGAAGGCCGTCGAGTTCAAGGACATCGTCAAGTCCGGGCGCACGCATTTGATGGACGCGGTGCCGGTCACGCTCGGCCAGGAGTTCGCGGGTTACGCCGCGCAGGTCCGGCTCGGCGCCCGGCGGGTGCGGAGCGCGCTGCCCCAGGTCGCGCAGATCCCGCTCGGCGGTACGGCGACGGGCACGGGTTTGAATACGCATCGAGAGTTCGCCGTGCGCGTGCGGGCGCACCTGATCGAGGCCACAGGGCTCGACATCCGCGCTCCGGAGGATCCGTTCGAGGCGCAGGGCAACCGCGACGCGCTCGTCGAGCTGTCCGGCGCGCTGAAGGTCGTCGCCGTCTCACTGACGAAGATCGCGAGCGACCTCGCGCTGATGGGCTCCGGTCCGCGCGCCGGCATCGGCGAGCTGTACCTGCCCGAGCTCCAGAAGGGCTCCTCGATCATGCCGGGCAAGGTCAACCCCGTGATTCCCGAGGTCGTGCTCCAGGTGAGCGCGCAGGTGATCGGCAACGACACGGCCGTGACGATCGGCGGCATGCAGGGCCAGTTCGAGCTGAACGTTCGCGTCCCGCTGGTGGCGCGCAACCTGCTCGAGTCGATCCGACTGCTGTCGAGTGCCGCGCGGATCTTCGCTGAGAAGTGCATCGACGGGATCAAGGCCAACGAGGAGGGCACGACCCGCTCCGCGGAATCGACGCTCGCCGCCGCGACGGCCCTGAACCCCTACATCGGCTACGACAAGGCGGCCGAGATCGTCAAGGAGGCGGCCAGCTCCGGGCGGATGCTGCGCGAGGTCGCCTACGAGAAGGGCGTCGACGAGGAGACGTACAACGCGGCGATGGACCTGCGCAAGATGGCCCAGGGCAATCTGTAGGCGGTGAGGCGGCGCGGACGGACGGGATCTCCCACGGTTCGTCGCCCTGAGGGCACCGTGGGCGATTGCGTTCGATCAGCGGACGGACTCGACCCCATCGGGCTCCGCGCCGGGAAGTGTGGGTCATTGTGATCGCGTCAATCAGCCCCGCCGAACATCGGCCTCGCTGTATCGGCCGTGCCGACCATCGTTGCGTCCCGCAGGGTTACGTCGCGACGGTCTCGGCACCGAGGCCGATGACGCCACGGGCCACGTCGACTGAGTAGTCGATCGGCACGACGATCAGCGACGGGAGCTCGAGCGCGAGCGCACGCTCGAGGTGGCCGGCGAACTCGCCGGCCGAGCCGCAGCGCCAGGCCGGCATGCCAAATGCTTCGGCGAGGCGGACGAAGTCGGGGTTGCCGAAGCCAACGTCGAAGTGGCGACCGAACTTCTTGTCCTGCTTCCAGGCAATCGAGCCGAACTCGCCATTTTCCCAGACGATGTTCACGACCGGCGTGCGCAGGCGCGTCGCGGTCTCGAGTTCCTGGAAGTTCATCAGGAAGCCGGCGTCGCCGTTGACCGTGACGACGTGGCGGTCGGGGTGGACGAGCTTGGCGGCGATCGCGGTCGGGAGTGCGAACCCCATGCCGGCGAGGCCGTTGGCGATCAGCACGGTGCCGGGCTCGTGGGCCGGGAACATCCGCCCGATCCACAGCTTGTGCAGGCCGACATCGGACACGAGGATGTCCGCGGGGCCGAGCGCCGAACGGATATCCCACAGCACGCGCGGCGGTCGCATCGGGAAGTGGTCGTCCTCGCGGGCTTCGCTGAGCGCGCCGAGGGTCACGTCGCGCAGACCGGCCGGTACCGACACGGTACTCGGCGGGCGCTTGCAGCCGGCCGCGAGCCGGGCCAGGACGTGGGCGATGTCGCCCACCAATTCGACCTCGGGGACGAAGAACTCGTCGATCTCGGCGGCGACGCTGTCGATCACGACGATCTGCTTGTCGCCGCGCGGGTTCCAGTGTTCCGGCGCGTGCTCGACGAGGTCGTACCCGATTGCGATCACGACGTCCGCGTCATCGAAGCCGGCCATCGAATAGTCGCGAGCCTGTAGCCCAACGGTCCCGAGCGCGTGTGGATCCTGATAGTCGAGCAGGCCCTTGGCCATGAACGTCTCGGCGACGGGGACCCCGGTCGACTGGGCGAACGCGCGCAGCGCCCTGCCGGCGTGGGCGCGGATCGCGCCGTTGCCCGCGAGCGCGATCGGGTTCTCGGCCGCGTCGATGATCTCGGCCGCGCGCTGGAGCTCGCGCATGCCGGGCTCGGGCTGGACGGGCGCACGCCGCGGCAGCGGCGATGCGTCGAGCGGGCGGGCCATCACGTCCTCGGGCAGCTCGAGATGCGTGGCGCCCGGCTTCTCCGATTCGGCGACCTTGAACGCCTTGCGTACGACTTCCGGCACGATCTCCGGGCTCGAAACCCGTGCATTCCACTTGACGACCGGGCGCAGGATCCCGATCAGGTCGATGTACTGGTGTGACTCCTTGTGCATGCGCTCGAGGTCGGATTGGCCGGTGAGCGCGACCAGCGGAGCGCGGTCCAAGAACGCATCGGCAACGGCCGTGACGAGGTTCGTGGCGCCCGGTCCGAGCGTGCCCAAGCACACGCCGGCTCTGCCGGTGAGCCGCCCGTACGCGTCGGCCATGTACGCGCCGCCCTGCTCATGGCGAACCGGGATGAAGCGGATCGAAGAGTCGGCCAAGGAGCGGCTGAGATCGAGCGTCTCCTCACCGGGAATTCCGAAGACGTACTCGACGCCCTCAGCCTCGAGGCATTCGACGAAGACATCAGAAGCTATGCGCTCGGCCATCGCAGATCCCTTTCCCAGATTTAGGTGCACGCAACCGCTCGCGCGGCGCCTTGGACTCTACGTGGCGCTCGCGGCGATGCTCCTCACCCTCGTGGATCGCCGCCGCCGCGTCGCTGCCGACGACGAGCGGCGGGCACGCCGTCGCGCGCTGACGTTTACGCTGATGCCGTGCCCGGGCCGCTGCTGGCAGTCGACGCGCCGTTCGTCCTGTATCGGTCGTTCTTCGCGCTGCCGGATTCGATCAAGGGCGTCGACGGCCATTCCGTGAATGCGCTGCTCGGCGCGGCGAACGTGCTGCTGCGCATCGTCGCCGACAAGCGCCCGCGCGCCGTCGTCGTGTGCTTCGGCGCGGAGGCGGCGGACTACCGCGTCGAGCTGTTCCCGCCGTACCACGCCGACCGTCCGCCGGTGCCCGACGCGCTCGCGTGGCAGTTCGCACAGGCGCCCGAGTTCTTTGCGTCGTTCGGCTGGAGCACAGAGACCTCCGGCGAGCTCGAGGCGGACGACCTGCTCGGTTCGCTCGCTCACGCGGAGACCGAAGCGGGCGGGCGCGCGCTCATCCTCACCGGGGATCGCGACATGTACCAGTGCGCGCAGGAGCGGGTCAGCGTTCTCTTTCTCAAATCGGGCATCAGCGGTTTCGAGCAAGTGGATCCCGCCGAGGTCGAGCGCCGCTACGGGATCCCGCCGGCGCTCGTGCCCGACTTCATCGCGCTGCGCGGCGATCCATCCGACAGTCTTCCGGGGGCGCCCGGAGTGGGTCCCAAGACCGCGGCCGAACTGCTCGTCAAGCACGGGTCGCTCGAGGCAGCCATCGCCGGCGCTTTGCACGAACGGCCGCGGATCACCGCCGCACTCACCGAGCACGCCGATCAGCTCCGCGCCTACCGGGAGATTGCGACGCTGCGGACGGTCACGCTCGCGCGGCCACGCGACCGCGACACCGATCTGGAGGGCGGGGCGCGGGCTGCGCGCAGGCTCGGACTGAACAGGCTTGCGCAGCGGCTCGAGAACGCGACCGACGTCAGCGAGTTGTAGCCCCGATGGCCGCCGCACCACGCCGGCTGCTGCTGTTCGTCACAGGTGGGCTGCTCCTGCTCGCGATCGCCGCTGCGACCACGCCGAGTCACGGGTCGCACAGGCACGCTGCGCCCACCCGGGCCGACGCGGTCCTCCCGGCGACCGTGCGGCCACCGGCCGCGATCCCGTTGACGAGCGGATGGCGCTACCTGGCGGATCCCCACAATCTCGGCATCGCCGAGGACTGGGGCACGGGTGGCGCGGCTGACCTCCAGTGGACCCCCGTGTCGATTCCCAACGACTTCAACGTGAGCGTCTCGAGCGGTTCCGACACCGGGATGGTCGGGTGGTACGAGGTGCGCTTCGCCGGTCCGCCGGTGAGCGCGGAGCGTTCGTGGAGGGTCGCGTTCGAGAGCGTGCGCCGCGATGCGGAGGTGTGGCTCAACGGGCACCGGATCGGCTCGAACAGCGACCCGTACGCGCCGTTCAGCCTGCCGGCCACGTCATTGAAGCCGGGCGCCGAGAACGTGCTGATCGTGCGCGTCGACAACTTCCGAGACGGTTCGCTGCCGGAGGACTGGTGGAACTGGGGCGGCATCGTCGGGCCCGTCACGCTCGAGCCTGCGGGACGTCTGGCGCTGGCCGACCTCGGGGTCATGCCCGAGCTCGGCTGTGCTTACCGCTGCGGCGAGTTGCTGATCCAGGGCAGGCTCACGAACACGTCGCGCTCCGCGCTGCGCCCGGAGATCGTGGTCAGCGCCGCCGGTCCGAACGGCACGACCTCGACTGCCCGCAGGCTCCTGCGGCGGCTCGACCCAGG
>Ga0335069_10015870_pt1 | contig 10525 bp, 11 predicted proteins | sample Lox_Sample_11_FD_206714 | JGI IMG/M metagenome (GOLD analysis project Ga0335069, IMG submission 206714) | Soil microbial communities from Loxahatchee National Wildlife Refuge, Florida, United States - Lox_Sample_1.1 | ecosystem: Environmental > Terrestrial > Soil > Wetlands | place: USA...
TCATATGACTGATTCGGCCAAGGGCCCCGTGCCGATTTTGGCTGCGGGCGGAATCGTCTTACGCGGAACAGCAAAGCCACGCATCGCCGTCGTGCGGATGCGACGGGAAAAGGCCTGGGTGCTGCCCAAGGGCAAGCTCATGCCGCGCGAACATCCGCGGGACGCAGCCAAGCGCGAAGTCGTGGAAGAGACCGGGCACGAAGTGTCGGTCCATGAATTCCTCGGCTCGATGTCCTATGCCGTCGAAGGCAAGGTCAAGATCGTGCAGTTCTGGCTGATGCGCGCCAATGGTCCGCCGACACATGAGCTCATGGACGACGTGAAAGCGGTGAAATGGCTGCCGCTGAAGGAAGCGATCAAGACGCTGACGCGCCCGCATGAGAAGGTGTTCCTCACCCATGTCGGCCCGATTGCGCTGAGCCATGTGCGTAAGATCGCGCACGAGAAGTCGCGCGCCGCGTCGCGCAAGGGGACGCCGCGGCGGCGGCGCAACGTGCCGGGTTCGCCCATCGCCCCGGCCGCGCCGGTCGAGCATGTGATCGCGATGGACTATGAGAAGGCTCGGCCCTCGACCTTCGTCAAGGCGCTCGGCACCTGGATCGGCCGCGTCACCCATGGCGCGGCGCGCCGGGTTGGCTGAGCCTGTTCCAGCCTTGAGATTTGTCCGCTTTAGCGTCGCTTGCGTGTGCCGGACCGTTTGCTCCCTGCAGCCGTCGCTTTCGCCCCCTCGCGGTCTCTTGCGCTTACCGCGGTGGGCTGTTCGAGGATCTTCGCGAGCGCGCGCGCTTCGGCGAGCAGTGCCGTAATCAGCGGCGTGGTCGGTTCGCGGTCGGGGACGACCAGGCCGACAGCATGAGTGACGAGCGGATCGACGATCGGGATCGAACGCACATTGTCGGTCAAGCCCAATGTCTCGGCGAGCTTGGCCGGCATGATCGTCGCCCATTGACCGCTGCGGACATGCGAGAATAGTACGATGACTGAATTGGACTCCAATGTCGGTGACGGTTCGCCACCCGCGCCGCGCAACAATCCGTCGATGATGCGCCGGTTCTGCATGTCCGGCGTGAGCAGGCAGAGCGGAATATTCGCCACTTCCGCCCAGCTGACCTTGTCCCGGTCGCCGAGCGGCGCCGAGCGCGAGGTCAAAAGTCGGTATTCCTCCTGATACAGTGTCACCGATTTGACGCGGCCGAGCGGCTCGTTGTCGAGATAAGTGAGGCCGGCATCGACCTCGAGATTCTCGATCATGCTGAGAATCTGGATCGAGGTGCGCGACAGGATGGTGAATTTCACCTCCGGATGCTTGGCACGATAGGGCGTGGTCAGCATCGCGCTCATGCCCAGCATGGTCGGGATCGCGGCGATGCGGATGTGGCCGACCAGGCCGCGCTTGAGCGCATCGATGTCCTGGCGCATGGCGCGGGCATCACCGACGATGCGCCGCGCCCATTCCAGGACACGTTCGCCTTCCGGGGTGAAGCCTTGAAAGCGCGAGCCGCGCTGCACCAGAAGCACGCCGAACATGTCTTCGAGATATTTGATGCCGGCCGACAGCGTCGGCTGGCTCACCCGGCACGCCTCGGCGGCACGGCCGAAATGCTGCTCGCGGGCAAGCGCGATAATGAATTCAAGCCTGTCGATCATTTAAATCTGAAATCTACTGTTCAAAGTCCGGCGCCCGGCAAGTGCCAATAGCAATATCGCAGAGCGCGGCTGACCGCTAATCCTAAGGCGATCGGCTGCCCTGATGGGGCAATCGCGAAAGCGAATTACAGGTTGCTAAGCGCTTCTTCGCTGTCGGCACCCTCACTTGCATCGGTCAGCGATGGCGCGGTGTTGCTGCTCGTTAAACCGTCCGGCACGACCCGGTGGAACAGCCGGTAGTCGAGCACGAGCCTGCCCTCCGCAGAAAGACTGGTCATGTCATCGTAACGATGGCTCCAGCGGATGGCTTCGCAGGAATAGATCTTGCGGGCGTACAGCTGTTGCGCCGAATTGTCATCGACCCCACTGACATTGACCACCAAGACGGCTTCCATCGCGGCCAGGTCGCCGGGTGTCAGGTCATAAAGCAGGCTGGTCTCATCGATGATGTGGAACAGCGTCCAGCTCAGTCCGAACATCGGATGCTCGCGGCGATCGAGCTTGAGCTCGTAATAGCGGCGGAGCTGATGGCCCTCGGTCGTGTTCTCGAGCCGGATCACCCAGAGCCGTGCGTTCGCCTGCGAGATCGTGTTGTTACGGGCATTGGCGGTGCGGATCATCAGCGTCGGTCGGCCCTGCTGCATGGTCACGACCGGATGGTCGGCGAACAGAAAGAGCGCGCGCGGCCGCGAGAAGCGGGCGAAGATGAGGCCGGTCATCACCGCGAGAAAGCTCATGCCGGTGAAAATCTCGACGGTGGCGACCAGATGCCCGTAATTGGTCTGCGGGTGCATGTCGCCATAGCCGACCGTCGCCAAGGTCTCGATCGAGAAATAGAACAAGCTCAGTGGCAGCGGCAGATTCGGTGCGACATTGGCGATCGGATCGTTGCCGAGCCAGAACAGGAAGGCGAAGACCGCGTTGAGGACGATGAAGATCGCCGCGGCGGTGGCGAAGAAGACCGGCCAATAGACGGACAGCGAGCGGTGATAGAGGTCACTCCAGAAGCCCGGGGCGAGGCCCAGGGTCTCGATCTCACGCGTGCCGATGCGCACGACGCGCGTTTTGCTCGGTTCACCCGGGCCCGCCGTTATAGGATTCTTCGCCAAATGCGTTGCCTTCCGCGCCGGCTCTATGCCGGCAGCTTGAGCCGGCTGTAGACCTTGCGCGCGTTGCCTTCGAAGATCTTTTTCTTATCGGCGTCGGAGATCGGCGCCTTGTCGACATAGCGCTTGGTGTCGTCGAAGCCGAAACCGGTCTTCGGGTCGTTGCCCTTCACCGCGCCGACCATTTCCGAGGCAAACAGGATGTTATCGATCGGCACCACTTTGGTGAGCAAATCGATGCCCGGCTGGTGATAGACGCAGGTGTCGAAGAAGATGTTGTCGCCCATGATCTCGGCGAGTTCGGGCTTGCCGTTGTTGAGCGCGATGCCGCGGAAGCGGCCCCAGTGGAACGGCACCGCGCCACCGCCGTGCGGGATGATGAATTTCAGCTTCGGGAAGGTCTTGAACAGGTCGGACAGGATGACCTGCATGAACACCATGGTGTCGGCGTTGAGATAATAGGAGCCGGTCGTGTGCATCGCCGGATTGCAGCAGCCGGAGACGTGGATCATGCAGGGCACGTCGAGCTCGATCATCTTTTCATAGAGCGGGAACCACGATTTGTCGGTCATCGGCGGCGAATTGAAATAGCCGCCGGACGGATCCGGATTGAGGTTGCAGCCGACAAAGCCCATTTTCACGCAGCGCTCGAGCTCGGCGGCGCTGTGGCTCGGATCGACGCCCGGCGATTGCGGCAATTGGCACACGCCGATGAAATTCTTCGGATAGAGCGACACCACCCGCGCGATCAGGTCGTTGCAGATCTGCGACCATTCGAGGCTGACGCTTTCGTCGCCGATATGATGGCCCATGCCGGAGGCGCGCGGCGAGAAGATGGTCACGTCGGTGCCGCGCTCGCGCTGCAATTTGAGCTGGTTCTGCTCGATGCTTTCGCGGATCTCGTCGTCTGACATTTTCAGTGACGCCCGCGACGGCATCGCCGTCTTGTCCTTGGCATTGGCGGCCGCGGTCTGTTCCTTGCGGAAACGGTGCAGGTCCTTGGGCTCGGTGGTGTAATGGCCGTGGCAATCGATGATCATGATCACGCCGAATTAGGGGTTTGGGGACGCGCGATGCTACGGCCGCCCGCGCGATTGTCAAACGGTGACAACCCTCTATAAGAAGGGCCATTCTCGGCATGGAGGGGTACGAAAATGGCTGATCTCCCGCGGCTCAACGGCATCATTCGCGCGCTCGAAGCTGGCCAGCATGCGCTGACCTGTTTCACCCCCGCCGAGGTCTCGAGCGCCGTGGCCATGGCCACATCCAAATATGACGGCTGCGTGTTCGAGATGGAGCACCAGCCGTGGGACGGCCGGCTGCTGCGGGACTGCCTGCAATACATGCTCAACCGCGCCCAGATCGCCAAGGCCGCGTCCGTGGTGCCAGGCGTTACGCCGCTCGTTCGCGTCCCTGTCAACGGCGTCGAGATGGCGCAATGGCATGCCAAGCAGGCGCTCGACATGGGCTGCTACGGCGTCGTGTTTCCGCACATTTCCACGGTCGAAGAGGCCGCCAATGCGGTCGGCGCCTGCCGCTATCCCCGCCTCAAGAGCGCCGCGCATTTTGCGCCGCCGGGCATCCGCGGCGACGGCCCGACAACGGCCGCGCGCTATTGGGGGCTGAGCCAGCAGGAATATTACCAGAAGGCCGACGTCTGGCCGCTCAATCCGCAAGGCGAGATTTTCTGCATCCTGCAGATCGAGGATACCCGCGGCGTCGAGAATCTCGACGACATGCTCAAGAACGTGCCGGGCATCGGGTGCATCCTGATCGGCGAGGGCGACCTGTCACAGGAACTCGGCTATCCGCGGCAATACGAGCACAAGGTCGTGCTCGAATGGATGAAGCGCATCGTCGACACCTGCAAGAAGCACAATGTCGTGGTCGGTCATCCGCATGTCGAAACGCACAATGTCGAGCGCGTGGTCGCGGAAGGCTACCGCTTCCTGATGTGCGCGCCGATGCAGAGCACCGGCCATCTCGACAAGACCCGGCAGGTCGTCGGCCGCTCCTAACGGACGGCTAGCTCTTGGCGGCGGAGTTCTCGTCGGTCTCGGAGCGCGGGCCGACGACGCTGCCGGCCGCGAGCAGGAACCAGGCGAGGAAAATGTACCAGGCCGGATTCGCGGTCAGTCCCGGGATCGGCAGCGAGATCGGCAATGACGCCAGCACGCCCATCAGGGCGAGACAGCCGGCAATGACGAAGAGGGCTGCATTCGGCGCATATAGCTTCATTGGATCCTCGAGTCTTGCGCAGAGCAAAGAGCAAACCACCGCAGATAGTGTCTTATGACGGTAAAGCTTTGCTTAGCGCGGCAAGACAGGCAGCGACAAAATCGCCCAAATAGGTGAATTTGGTTATTGCTTTTAAGCCTGTAATAACTCGCAAAATCTAATCATTGGCGCCCATCCGGTACGTTTACTGCGGTGCCGAATGCGCATGAATATCGGAGGTCTCCACGATGGGCCTGATCAAGAGATTTCTTAAGGACGAGAGCGCAGCGACGGCGATCGAATATGGGCTCATCGCGACCGGTATCGCGGTTGCGATCATTCCGGTCATCACCGGGCTCGGCACCAAGCTCAAGACCACTTTTTCCAGCATCTCGACGGCGCTGAAATAGCGCCTGCGCCGCGGCGCTTTCGCGCCCGTGCAAAAGCTGCGAGAAAGCTCTCCCTAAATTTGCCGATTTGGCTTGCCGATCTGGGTACTGTTGCGGGCGGCCAAGGGGGTCTAGCGGCATTCGGGTGGGCAGTTTTGCATGGAGCCGGCCGATCAGTTCGCCGTCGTACTCGGCCTTGCCGTTCTGATCGGCTGCATCAACTATCTTTGGATCAAATTGCCGGCGGCCATCGGCATGCTGCTCGGCTCGCTGGTCATTTCCCTCATGATCGTCGCCAGCGATCATGTGCTGCATCTGCACGTCATGGGCTGGTTCCGTGAAACGCTCGGCGAGGCCGATCTGCCGAATTTCTTTCTCGACGCCGTGCTTGCCTTTTTGTTGTTCGCCGGAAGCCTGCATGTCGACGTCGCGGAATTGAACCGGCTGAAATGGCTGATCCTGATCCTCGCCACCGCCAGTGTGATCATTTCGACGGTGATCTTCGCCGGCGGCATCTGGCTCCTGTTCGGCCTGGTCGGCGTCAGCATTCCCTTCGTCTGGTGCGGCCTTCTCGGCGCGCTTCTGGCGCCGACCGATGCTGTGGTCATCGAGAATCTTCTGCGCAAGGCCGGCCTGCCGCCCAATCTGCGCGCTGCGATCGTCGGCGAGAGCCTGTTCAACGACGGCGCCGGCGTCGTGCTATTCGTGCTGGCGCTCGGTGTCACTCAGGGCGATGTCATTCATCTCGGCCATGGCCAAGTGCTGCTGGCGCTGCTGCGCGAGATCGCGGGCGGCGCGCTGGTCGGTCTCGCCGGCGGCTACCTCGCGGCGCGGCTGTTGCGCGCCGTTGCCGACCGTGGGCTGCAGCTTCTGATATCGATGGCTCTGGTGCTCGGCTGCTATCGTTTCGCGCTGGTGTTCGGCCTGTCGGGGCCGATCGCTGTGGTCGCCGCGGGGTTGTGCGTCGGCGCGCCGTCATACCGCTCCGGGCTGAGCCCCGACACGCGCACGACGCTGGTCGGCTTCTGGTCGCCGCTCAATCAGCTCCTCAACGCCATGCTGTTTCTGTTCATGGGCCTGCACATTCTCGGTCTCGTCGGCACGACGCAGGCGCTGCTGGCAGCCGCCTTTGCCGTGCCGCTTGCGATCGTGTCGCGCTTCATCAGCGTGGCCGTGCCGCTCGCGTTCGTGCGCGAGAGCCTGCGCGAGAAATTCTCCGGCACGATGGTGCTGACCTGGGCCGGCATGCGCGGCGGCATTTCCATCGCACTCGCTCTGACGCTTCCGGACTCGCCGTGGCGCACGGATCTTTTGTTCGCGACCTATGCCGTCGTGGTCTTCACCATCGTCGTGCAGGGCGTGACCTTCGCGCGTGTGCTGCGCGCCGCCTATGGCGGACAGAAGGCAGCGTGATTACGTACCGCGTTGCTTGATTTACGCCGCGGTGCCCGATTTACGCAGCGGTGCCCGATTTACCCTGCGTTGCCCTTGGGCAACTCGTACATGCCTTCCGGCAGCGTATCGAGGAACGCGAGAACCTCGGCAGTCTTCACCACGTCGGCGTATTTCGCGTTCATGTCGCAGAGGTTGATGGCGTGGCTTGCTTGCGAGCGGTCGAAGCAGCCTTCCTCGGCGAGCGCGATGCGGTAGTTGAGACTGAAGGCGTCGAGCACGGTGGCGCGCACGCAGCCCGAGGTCGTGGTGCCGGTGACGATCAGGCTGTCACAGCCCAGCAAGGTCAGATAGCTCGCCATATTGGTGCCGAAGAAGCCGGACGGCTTCTGCTTGAGCACCACGATGTCCTTCGGCCCGGGCGCGATCGGCGTGACGATCTCGTTGCCATCGAGATTGGTGACGATGGTCTGCCGGTCCTCATTGCCGCGGGAATTCTTCCACAGCCAGGAGCCGGAATCCCAGTTGTCGTCGCGCCGCACGCCGGTGGTGTAGAGTACCGGAATGCCCTTGCCGCGGCATTTGTCGATCAGCGAACGGATATAGGGCAGCGCGGTCCAGGCATCCTCGCCACAGGAATTGCGCCAGCGTTTGATCGATTCGAGGATCGGCTCCGGGCGGTCGCCGCAGAACGCCCAGTTCACGTCGATCACGAGAAGCGCCGGCCGCTTGCCGAAGCCGCCGCGCGTGCCGTAACCCGATGCATTGAAGACCGCCTTGTCGCGTTCGGTGAGAAACTGGTTCCAGATCGGTTCGGACATTGCGTCGGACATGACATCGGACATGGCGGCATTTCCTTTCGCGGCGACTGACGGATGACAAAAGATTAAAGCGTGGCACGGACGCTGTCGACAAAGCTCATGTCGATGATCTCGTCATAGCCGATATCTGTTTTCAGCAGGCCGGCGCCCATGACCACGGACTTCGCCGTATCCCACGACGCGCGGCTCACCGTGCCGTCCTTGCTCCACAGGTCGTCGCGGTAGGAGCGATCGAGCGTTGCCTTGAGGTCGTCGGGCGACATGGTCGGGAACTGCTTTTCGGCAATCTCTATGGTCTCGTCCTTGTTAGCGTCGACAAATTTCAGGGCCTTCATCATGCCGCGCACAAAGCCGCGCACCATGTCCGGCTCTTTCTGGATTGAATCGAGTCGGACGTTGAAGGTGGAATAGGCATAGGGACCGAGCTCCTTGGGGATACTGAAAAACGGCTCGCTCCACGTGCCGTTGCGGATGCCTTGGGTGATGAACGGCTCGGTCGGATTGCCGATCTGCGCCTGGCCGTTCTTCACTGTCGGCATGATCGCCGAATTGGCGGTTTCGACCAGCGTCACATCGGTCTTGGCGTCGAGCTTCCACTTGTTGAGGAGATAGCGCGTGATCGAATTCGGCGTGCCGCCATACGGGCCGCAGGCGATCGACTTGCCCTTGAAATATTTCGGCCAGTCGGTGTCGGTCGGCTCCATGCCTTTGGCGGCGCAGAAATAGACATTGCCGCGATCGACGCAGTTCACCACCGAGCGCAGCTCGGCGCCCTTCGCCTTGGCGTAGGCATCGTGCTCCGGTCCGCCGATAAAGGCGAAGGCCTGACCCGACAGCACCGCATTGGTATGGCCGCCGCCGCTCTCAATGGTGACGAGGCTGACGGTGACGTCATCGAACAAATTCTTCGCCATGCCGACATAAAGCGGCAGATAGCCGAGGCCATGGACCGGCTCGGCGATCAGCACGGTCTTGGCGTCGGCGCGGCCGATCATGGGGCGCGCGAGGACGGCGCCACCGGCAGCAAGCGCGGTGCCGAGCAGCTGCCGTCTGTTCCACTGACACGCGCCGCGCCGCTTGATCCTGTCCATTATTCTTTACTCCACGTTTCGATTGCTATTGCTTGACGCCCTTGCGCAGGAGGCTCTCGATCCAAGACACCGTCACATACATGACGACGGCAAGCGTCGAGAGCACAAGCACTGCGACCCAGACCAGAGCGATGTCGTAGGTCTGCCCGGCATAAAGGATCTGCCGGCCGAGGCCGTGCTGGGAGGCGATGAATTCGCCGACAATGGCGCCGGTCAGCGCCAACCCGATATTCACGCGCAGCACCGAGATGATCCACGGCAGGCAGAACGGTACGATCAGCTTGCGGAACACCTGCAGGCGGCTGGCGCCGAGTGAATAGAACAGCCGTTCCTGATCCGGGTCGACGGCTCTGACGCCGGCATAAGTTGTCAGGGTCGAAACCACGAGCGTGAGCGCGGTTGCGATGGCGACCTTCGACGCGAGCCCCATCCCGAACACCAGGATCACCAGCGGGGCCAGCGCAAGCTTCGGCAGCGACTCGAAGCAGATGACAAAAGGCTGCGCGATGGCGGCGTAGTTGCGCGACCACCAGAACGACAGCCCCAGCAGCGAGCCTGCCGCCGTTCCGATCAGGAAGCCGATGATGGTCGAGCGGAAGGTGAAGCCGATATCGATGAAGGCATCGCCGTCGGTGAAGAAGGTGATCAGGGTGGCATAGATCGCGCTCGGCTTCGACCAGAAGAAGCCGTCGATCCAGCCGCGATCGGCGGCGACTTGCCACAGCGCGATGACGGCGAACAGGATGCCAAGCTGTGTTGCGACGATCGCCCATAGCGGCCAATCCTTCTGCACCGGCAGGCGGCGGATCTTTCGCGCCGGCCGGACGCTCAACGCCGGCGCGGCGCGTGCGGCATCGCGATCAACACTCCCGATCCGCGATGTGTCCTGGATGGTCATGTGCGCCTCATCATGCCGCTTCGCCGACGGCTGCGGCATGTCCGGCGGTCAGCAATTCCAAACAGTGTTCCTTGATGGCGATGAAATCGGGCGCAAGCGTCGCGCTGCGCGGGCGCGGCCGCGCGATCGGCACCGGAATTGTTTCGACGATGCGGCCGGGACGCGTTGCCATCACATTGATCTCGTCGGACAGGTAGATTGCCTCTTCGACGTCGTGGGTGACGAAGATGACGGTCTTGCCGAAGTCACTCCACAATTGCAGCAGCCATTCCTGCATCTGCAACTTCGTCTGCGCGTCGAGCGCGCCGAATGGCTCGTCGAGCAAAATGACATCGGTGTCGAACATCAAGGTGCGCAACAGCGCGGCGCGCTGGCGCATGCCGCCGGACAGCGCGCTCGGATAGAGATGTTCGAAGCCGCCAAGGCCATAACGCCGCAGCAGCGGCAGCGCGCGAGCGCGTGCGGCCCGCAGCGGCATGCCCTGGATCTCCATGCCGAGGATGACGTTGTCGAGAACCGTGCGCCACGGCAGCAGCAGGTCTTTCTGCAGCATATAGCCGACGCGGCCGATCGTGCCGGTTGCATCGGCGCCGTCGATCATCACGCGTCCGCCGGACGGCTCGAGCAATCCGGCAATGATGTTGAAGAGCGTGCTCTTGCCGCAGCCGGACGGGCCGATGAGGCTGACAAAGCGGCCCTGCGGAATGGCCAAGGTCACCGGCGCCAGCGCCGCAAAGGCGCCGGACGTCGTCTTGAACGACATGCTGACGTCGTCGAGGCGAAGCTTTCCCAGAGCAGCCATTAACTCACCGCGGCTTTACCGTGATGTTGCCGGTGCTTAGCGCCGCAAGAACTATGCCAGCAAAAAGCCTTGTCGTCCCGTGTTTGACGGCGCTACGGCTGCATAATCTTGTGGCAACTGCCACTCAGACCATCGGCATCGCAATATTGCCGGGAAATCGGC
>Ga0335069_10015871_pt1 | contig 10525 bp, 15 predicted proteins | sample Lox_Sample_11_FD_206714 | JGI IMG/M metagenome (GOLD analysis project Ga0335069, IMG submission 206714) | Soil microbial communities from Loxahatchee National Wildlife Refuge, Florida, United States - Lox_Sample_1.1 | ecosystem: Environmental > Terrestrial > Soil > Wetlands | place: USA...
CATGTCAATTCTAGGGCCACTAGCTAAAAATCATCGCGATTAACCAAGAGCCTACGCCCATAATGGGAAGGTACTGACTAGCCCCGAGGGCTGTGGTGGTGACGGGGGGCATGCCGCCATCCTGACCGGATTTGTCCCAGTACGTTCCGGTGTAGTACGTGTCGGGGAAGAAGGCTGTCGGCCACATTAGAGATTGAGTGTCACGGAGCTTCGATTACCCGAGAAGGTGGTCGTAGCGCTGATTCGGGTGGTCGTTACACCAGCGCCCCAAATACCAATCGCTTGCGTTCCCGCGCCGGAAAGCTGCCCGCCGAGCGCAGCGGCATCAAGGCGCCACGATTGACGCGGCGTCAGGCCCGTCTCAATCGCATTTGACCTATCGAGGAGTCCGTCTGCATTTGCGTTGTAGAAAGTGCTGTCCGCCAGCGCAGAGGTGAGATACCCGGCTGCGAACACCGTCGTCGTCAGCGCGGCCGGCTGGAACGTCGCCGTTGCGATCGTATTCGGGCCGATCTGATTGGCGATGCTGTCCACGCGACCGGAGATCAGTGCATTGACGTTGACGCCGCTCCACTGCAAGACGTTCGCCGAGATTTGCGTGGTGACCGAACCGACAGAGCCCTGTACGTTGCCGGCAACGTTGCCGAGTGTCGTTCCGGGAGCGCCCACCGCAGCGACGACACCTGAAACGACGGCGGCGAGGAAGTGCCCATCGGCTTCCATCGTCGGGGCAATGCCGACCAATTGCACGGAGTTCGTTTGCAGGAAGCCGGAGTTCGCGACAACGGCTGCCCCAAGCGCCTGAGTGATATTGGCGTTGACGAGGCCCGAGACCACCGCGACCGTGAAGTGCCCGTCAGCCTCGATCGTGGGCGCGATTCCCCCGGCCTGGACGGTGTTGACCTGGAGGAAGCCGCTCGTTGCGGTAACGCTGGTGCCGCCCGCTTGGGTAACGTTGGCGTTGACCGTCGTGACCACCGAATTGACGGAGCCGAGGACGTTGCCCGCCACATTGCCGATAGCGGTGTTGCCGACCGAGGTTGCTGCACCGGAAACGGTCGCGACGAGCACCTGACCGGCGGCATTCAGCGCGAGCGGTGCGGCGCCTTCCCATTGCGTCAGGTTGGCATTGACGAGACCAGAGACGACGGCGACGGTGAGTCTTCCGTCCGCCTCGATCGTCGGTGCGATGCCTTGAATCTGCGTCGTGTTGGTTTGCAGGAATCCGCTGGCGGCGGTGATGTTGGTGCCGCCGACCTGGATGACGTTGGCATTGACCGTGCCGCCCACCGTAGCTGCAACAGGGCCGAGCCCAACGATCGTATATCCGCTTCCCGATGCAGGGTTGACCGCCCATGTACCAACGATCGTCGCAACCTTCGTGGCGGCGGTGTACGTGGCGATATTCGCCGCTTCGTTCCTGCCGCTGCCGAAGTTGATGATGATCGTCTCGTTCTGGAAAATGTTGTCCTGACCGATCGTCCCAGAGGCGAGCGTGATGGTGTTCGACCCGCCCGCCTGTGCCGTGCCTGCGGTCGTGAAGATGACATCCGGGGGTGTTGCGGTGACGGACGTGCCGCCCCAGGAGATGACATTGACATTCGACGAGCCCGCGCCCGACGTAACCGATGCCTGAATGAGGCCGCCTGAGATCGTCGATGCGACGGTGACCGCGAGCCACTGCGTGACGTTGACGCCGCTGGTGACCGATGCGACGGAGCCGGTGACCCCTGTAACTGCACCTGACGCTACCGCCACGGCGACCAAGCCGTTTTGCAGAGCATTCGGCGAGACGCCTTCCCATTGGGTAAGGTTGGCGCTGACCGTCGAAATCACGCTGTTGACGGAGCCGTTGACGTTCCCGTTGACCCCAGTGACGGCACCCGAAGCCACAGCAACGGCGACGAGGCCGTTTTGCAGGGCGACGGGCGCGATTTGGAGCCACTGAGTAACATTGGAACTCGCGGCGCCCGAGAATGTCGTCAGCTGGCCGAAGCCTGATCCGGCGGTGATGAGCCCCTGATTCGTTCCGGGGGCAAAGGTCGGCAGAAGCTCGAAGCCGATCGTGATTGGGACCAGATAGACGTTGGCCGTCGCCGATTTGCCGCCGATCCAGAGGATGTTGCAGGTGCCCTCTGTCGAGGTCCACGCTATTGCGTAGGCGCCTGGCGCGTTGGTGCTATCGACCTCGGAAGGCGAATTCGTCGGCGTGGTCTCGACGCCATCTTTCAGGAACCGCAGCGTATGGTTTCCAGCATCGCCGGTCTGGTAGGCGTTGCTGGACGTATTCCAGGCCATGTATGCAGCGATGCCGCTGCTGCCGCGTGAGGGCATCTATGCGGCCCTCATGTTGAAAAATGGCCATGGAACGGCACCGCCAGCAACGGGCGTGAAGATATCCGGCGGCGTGCGGTTCTTTGGCGTGAAGAGCGTAATCGGCGGACCATTAGCCAAAGTCGTCCCGGTCAGCACGCCGTTATTGCGGTTTCCCGAGAGATCGGACTCAGGCGAAAGAATGCCGTCGAGTGGCCACCAGCCGACGAGAGAAGCGGGACGCACGAACTGCGGTCTGATGCCTTGGGCGAGCGCTGTCACTTCGGCGTCGCTTAAGGCGACATTCCAGACTGCGACATCGGCAATCGACCCAGCGAAAAAGCCTCCTGAATTGTACGATCCAATAAAGCTGAGATTCGGGGCTGATTGAGTACCGAAGTTAACAGCCGATGTCCCCTTATTACCGCCATTCAAAAACGCCGCTGTACTCGTCGCAGAATAGGCGATAACACATCCGTGATACCATTGGTTCGCATTTGTAATCTGAGCGGTTGCGAAGGGTGCCGCGTTTCCGGAAGCCCCGTTGAAATTGCCGTAGATCGTATTACCCGCTAGATCAGGACGGTATTCAATAGCAATGATCGTCGCGAAGCTTGAAAGCTGTATGATGAATATTTCTCTTTGCGCCGATGATAGCGAGCTTGGGTTTATCCATGCGGAAATGGTGACTGGAATCCCAGTAAGGGACGCCTTTGATAAAGTAATTCTATTTGATGTGCCGTTGAAACTGCGCGCCATGTCAGATCAGGCCGCCCCGCCCCATGAAGACGGCGACCCCGATCAGCGCCTGTTGCGCCGCTGATCCGGTGTTCCACGGCGCCGGAATCTGCATCGCGAGCGCATTGATTACGGTCACACCGCCGCCCACCGCGACTACTGCCTGATTGAGCGTGACATCGAGTGCGGCATCGACGGCTTGCACAGCAGCGAGCGCATGGCCAAAATGAAACGTTGCCGTCGTCCCAGGCGGGAATGCCTGATTGCAGACGAACCGCGCACAGCGGTTCTGAGCTTCGGGAGTCATCGCCATTGCCTTACTCCCAAATCAGCGTGGGTATCCATGTGGATACCGCTGCTTGCGTCCATCCACTCCCGTTCGGCTGGAACGCCATGACGATCACGTCGCTGCCGGCGGGCGTGAAATTGAACGTTGTTTTGGTTTCGAGATACATCCCCGCAAGTCCAGAGGTCCATGCGACAGTGAACTGCGCTTGCGAAGTCAGCGTGACGAGAGAGGGATTACCGCCGCCGGAGACATTTGCCGCCAGGACGGTGATGACGCCCGCCCCAGTCGTGGCGTTGGCAAGTGCCAGCGTGCGGAGCTTCATCGTTCCGCTTGGAACGGTCGGCGGCACGATGAACCGGAGATCGAAGGTCGAGACGCCGCTGAGCGACGCCATGACGCCAAGACCTTCGTCATGCGGTGCCTGATTGGTGACCGCGTTCGCGCCCTGCCCACCGGGGCCGCCCGCGAAGAAATTCGGGAAGATGCTGCCGTTCGTCTGATTGACGAAGACACTCGACGGGAAGATCGGGCCGCCGCTCATCTCTTACCGCCCATGCAGCTTCAGTTGCGCCGCGTACATCGCCTGTCCTGCTCTCACCGGATCGCTCTCCTTCAGATCGGCGTAGAACGAATGAATCTCTTCGACGCTCTCAAATGCCGGGGGATCGGGAATGCAGAGATCGGCGACTTGCTGGATATCCTCGGCTGTCGGTGCGTCGTTCGTCATGCGCTTGAAGCGGCGGATGGACAATTCGCCCATCAGGATGACGAGCCCCGCCAGCGCCAGAGCGAAGGCGCCGAGGACGTATCCAGTGTGCCCGATCATCGGACCCATAGCGTCACCACGACACCAGCGGAAATAGTCGATGCATCTGCAAGAGCAGGGTTTGCCGTTACGAGCGCATTCAGGCCGTTTAAGAACTGCAAGCCCGCATTATAAGCCATGCCGTTGATCGTGAAGTTACTGCCTCCTCCCGCCGCGTTGCCGGGAATGATGAAGACCGCATCGGCGGGGACACCAGAAAGCGCGGTGTTCGCGGGCTGGTCGTAGAGCTTCAGGAAGGCAGCCCCACCCGTGACGTTGCCGAGGGCGCCGCCGAAGACCTCGCAAGGTCCGGGGACGAGATTGGAGATGCCGCCTTGAGGCGCGAGCGTACCCGACACGACGGTGAAGCAGAGATGCGTCAGTCCGTTGGTGAGGCCGAGGGCGGTTGTGTTTCGAGGATCAGAGAGGGAGGGCGGCATGGGTTACTTACCTTTCTTCCCCTTGCGCTTTGCGGCTCGCTGTTCGCTCAATCCGATCGCAATCGCATGCTTCCTGCTTTTGACCACCGGTCCCTTCTTGGACCCGCTGTGAAGCTTGCCGGAGGAATATTCCTCCATGACTTTTTTCACCTTGTTCTTCGCGGCTTTCTTAGCCATGACGCGCGCTCCTGATGAGGAGGATGATGAGAGCAAAGGCGGCGTAGAGCCCAAGCCCGATCAGTTGGTAGGGTGTCGGATCGGCCATCACCTTGGTCCACAGATAGATTGCAATCGCGAGCGCGACGAGCGGAAGGGTGTGGCCTGCGAGCCATGCCGTGACGCGCGCCGAAAGCGCTTGCAGCACCAGCACCGCCACCGCAAGCGCGGCCGACTCCTTCGGTTCAGTGCTCGTCGGCGCCGTTGGTGCGGGCGGTGGAGCGCTTACCGTTTCGTCGGGCAAGATCGCGAATCGTGTCTTTGTAGCCACCAAAAGCCCCCTTCTCTTCATCGTCGGGCGGAGGTAGTTTCTGTGTCACGGCCCAATATGACGCAAGAACCTTAAATCCTGAAATCCTATCATCAAGATGCGGCATCACGCGTTCGGGTTTGCCGTCCACAATCGCCTCGCGCCCGTTCTTCAGTTCATCGGCGATCGAGAACGCCAGTTCTTCTAGCGTGTCGCCGAGAGCGGTTGGCTTGCCCTTTTTCATGGCGTCGGCACCGGGGGATTGATGGCGTCCTGAATCTCGCCGGACGATGTAAACGGCAGCAACCGAGTGCCGGGTGGATTGGACGGGCGGAGGAGGCTTTGCTGATGGCGCGGCGTCAGAAGGTAGTTGCGTGCGGCGGGGCGCGAGGCGATGGCGGCGACTGGTGCTAGATGACCGGCAGCAGCCGAGGCCGTCGCGGCGGCGAGGTCCAACACGCTGTAATCCTCCGTCGCGCCAAACTTGCTCGGATTCTGCATGGCGCGCGGGAAGTTGTTGTAGGTATCGGCAATTGTCTTGAGGTCGCCCGACAGGAACCCGCCCCGGTTCTGGATCGCGGCTATGCGCGCGGCCGAAACGTGATCGGTGCCCTTGACCATCGCGTCTTCGATATCGTGCGTCTTGGCGATCATCATGCGCCCGTCACGGTACTTGACCGCCAAATGCAGCTTCCCCTGCGCAATCAGTGCGCGCTCGATCGTGGCGTCCAGCGCATTCGCCGCGTCCTTCTGCGCAAAGGCCAGCGCCGCTTTCTCGGGATCGTCTACTGACCGGAAGTTCATCGAAGCGTCGTGCCGCAGCTTACGGACGGTCTCGATAATGGCTTCGGTCGAATGAACGCCGCCCGTCTTAAAGGCATCGACCAAGGAATCGATGGCCGGGTTCTTCATCAGGCCGGGGAAGGCTTTCGCCGCAGCCGACATGCGCCCGCCGAGACCCTTGACGGCGACCTGAAAGAGCGGGTCGGAGAGATCGACACTCGGAAGATTCGTCCGAATATCGTCATAGCTCTTGGCGGCATCCGCTCGGATACGTTCCAGTTCCGGCTTGGTGATCCGCGCATCCGGGGGGAGGCCGATGCTCTTTGCCGCGAGGCTGTCGGTGACGGCTTGGTTCTTCTCGGATGCTTTCTGAAACAGCTTCACCTTACCGGCTTCACCTGAGAGAAGGTCATTCAGGAAGCCGGGCTTGTCGGTAACGACAGCGGGCGGAAGGACGTAGCCCTGATCGATCGCAAACGCAGCTTTGGGATTGACGCCCGGCGGAATGCGGGGACCGATCGGTGGTGCCTTGAGTCCGCTCTTGGGCGCGAGCCCCATCATCGCAGTATCGACCCCCTCATCTGCTTGGCGCTTAGTGACACCCGGCAGGTACGAAAGGGCAGAACCGCCGATCGCGCGCGCGGCGCCCGTGACGGGGGAGGCGACGAGGCCCATGACATCGAGGGGTATTTTGAGAGCGCTTCCGAACTTGCCAGCCTCGCGCGCGGCTTCGGCGCCAAGCCCTTCCTCGCGAGCCTCCTTGTCCTTCTCGATCGAAAAGGCGTTGCCGACATCCTTCTCAAGCGCGCCCGCGCTTTCGCTCGCAGCCTTCCCGATGTCGCCGAGAACATCCCATCGCGGCGCATCGGGAGTTGCCGGTTTCGCAGGCGCGACAAGGCCGAGCCGGCTGGCTGGGCTGTCTGCGGAGGGCGGCGCGAGGCCGAGGGATGCGGCATCGGTCATTGGGGCTTGTATCCAAAGCGATCGATGAGAATCTTCCTCGCCTCGTCTTCTTTGATCGTGCCGGCATCAAAGGCGCGGAGTACATCATCCGCCGTCTTGTACGGGCTACCCGCACCCTGCTTCTGCGCATACTCCCGCAGCGTCATCTTGGGGTTGTTGGCCTGCTCAAGCTGGAGCTTCATGAGGTCGGTTTGCGTGAACGGCACAGCCTCTCTCAACTTGTCGATAACTTGGCCTGCCTGCTCCTTCTGCTCCGTTGAGAGGCGGGGATTATCCGATACAATCTGCATGCCGGCTTCGACGATCTGCCGGATTTGTGCCAGTTTTTGTAGCTTGGTCAGATTGGTGTCGCCCTCCTTGAACATCAGCACGTCCATCTGATGCGAGAGGGAGCCTTGCGGGGCCAGGCCGGAAGTCTCGATTGTGGCAAGGGAGCGCTGAAACCCCGTCGCCATGACATTGTAGGACTGCGCTTCCTGCGAGGTCATCTTGTTCGCCAGCACCTCGCGACCCGCGTCCATGATGCTCGGTCCCTGAGTGCGCCCACCAAAATATCCCGTGCTTGCCGTCGTCGGCAGTTGGACGACGTTCTCAAGGTCTTTCGCAGCTTCAAGTCCGGAGGTCAGAACACGCTGCGTAAACACCGCCTCACGGCCGCTGACCGGCGTGGATTTGCCGAGAATCTTGATGCTGTCGGTGGGGATCGGCAGACGCTTTTCGTCGGCAGTCACCCACATGCCAGTGGCCTTGTTCTGCTGCGCAAGCATCTGCTTGGACTTGCCGTCAGGACCGACGACCTCCACTTCGACCGGTGTTAGGTAGTCGTTGAACGAGCCCAACCGGATCGCGCGATTGAAGTCTGCCCAGTCTTGCGCTGTTGCGTTCGGATGCTCCTTCTTGAATTGCACCGTCGCCCAATGTTCTGGCGTGTTGTACTGCTCGGCGAAGCGCTGCGCCTCCAGCCGATCCCTCTGGTAGTCATGGACCATGCGATAGCGGTCGTTGATCACCGTCTCGACCAGTTGCAGATTGCCCGTGCGGAGCGTGTTCAGCATGGTCTCGTCCTGATCCATGGACGCGATCACGCTGAGTTGGCTCATCAGGGCGTCGTGGTTGCCCTTGTACTGGTCCATCGCCTCGCGGTAGCGGTTGGCCTGCCATTCGGCGACCTTGCCGGCATATTCGCTCTGCTGCTTCCACTGATCGATGCTCCGCTTATAGGCTTCCGCGTCATTCTGCTTGATCGCGTCCATGGCTGCGGCTGACGCGTTCAGCGCCGTCGTGAGAGGGCGGCGGGAGAGTAGGGAACCGAAGATCGCGAGAGCGGAGGCGACCGAGCCGAATTTTTGGACAGGCGAGGTCTCGGGCTTTGCCGTGGGTGGGGCTTCCGGCTCCTTGATCTCAGGAGGAGCAGGGGGCTTTTCCTGGGTCAACTTCTCCAGGATGCCCATCTTGATCGGGCGTGTCTCGGCAAGACGCTTCTCCGTCTCCTCGCCGCTTTTCTGAATCTGCTGCGCAATGCTGCTGAGGCTGCTGCCGAAGTTGCCGCTCGTCAGGGAGGCCGGCGGACCCGACGCGCTGTCGAAGCCTGAATCGGAGACCTTGAGTTCGGACATCAGGCGGTGCCCGGCGCGAGCGATTTGGCGAACGTCGCGATGGCATCGCTCAGCTGCTTATCCTGCGCGAGCAAGGGCGTCTGAAGCTGTTGATAGATGCCCGCTGCCGCATTGTTGGCGCCCAAGCCTTCCTGGACCAAGGCCGAGATGGTCTGTCCGATCTCTGCCTGAACTTGCTGGTCCACCTGTTGCAGGGCTTGCTGTTCCATCGTCGAGCCAGTGAGGCCCATCTGTGCGTACTGCGAGCGGATGTGCGCCTTGCTCGCCGCCGCCGCTTGATCGAAGCCCTGTTGAATGCCGGGCGGAAGTTTGCCGGTGGAGAGGATGTCCGTGAGCTGCTTGCCGACCGCTGCGTTGTTGGAGGCGAGGCTGGCCAGCTCGTTTTGATTGGGAAGCGGCTGATTGCCCTTCAAGCCGGTCGCGAGAAGCCCTCCACCCGCGATGAGGGGACCGAGCGCATCCTTCACGTTGTTGATGCCAAGAACCTTGCCGAGATCGAAGCCGCTCGAATCCGTGGGGACCGCAGGCTTTCCGGTCAGTGCCTGATCAGGAACCGTATCGGAGCCGAACGGCGCATTACCGCCGAGATCGGAGCCCGGTGCAGCGCCAAGGGCGGCAGCCGAGATACCGCCGCCTCCACCGCCTACGGGTGACGCTGCGATCGAGGGAGCCGCAGCCGCAACGGAGGTGACGGGCGCTGCCGCAGCGGCTGTCGGCGTAAACGCGGTCCCGCCGCCCGTACCGCCGAGACCGCTGACGCCGAGCGAGCCGAGGTCGAAGCTGGACGCGACATCTGCTGCAGTGGGAATGGCGGCGAGTGCGGTACTGGCTACGGGTGCCGCGGAGCCGACGAGGTCAGGAACGGCGCCCGCGAGATTGCTTGCTGCCGCATCGGAGGCGGTGTTGCTGAGTGCCGAGCTAGTGCCGCCACCGAACAAGCTGCTTACGGCATCCGAGACGGTCTTGCCGATGTCACTGAAGCTTGGGATGTCGCACATTCGAGGTCCAGTACGTATGACGGGGACACCGGCACGGCACCGAAGCGCCGGGCCAGCGGACCCAAATCGGTCCCCGTCACTGCGGCGAAATAGAACTTGGATGCGCCCTTCTCACGCGCCCAGTCGATCGCCGCCTCAGTCAACTTCACCAATTCTATCATACCGCGGCCTTGCGAGGCTACCGGCAGAAGGCGCGCGACCTTTATTGTCGGCTGCCACGGCAACGGAGATACCTCTGCGTTGAGCCACGCGCGCTCGCCACGCATCAAGAAGACGTTCGGCGCTCTCATCAGCGCTCGCACCCACGCCTCGCTCGCGACAGGATCGTAGTAGCCACTCGGATAAGCTGCCGCGCACAACTGATGCAGCCACGGAATGTCCCCCTCGGTTACGCGGCGAAGCATAATCCTGTGGCCTCAAATGCGCAACGCGTTGCGGGTTTCAGGACTTCTCTCCGTTGTCCTCCTCGATCGCTAAAACGCTGCGCTTGTCCATCGCTCGCTTGACCATGCTGGCCATCATCGCCAGCCGAGCGAGCGCATCTGCGTTGGCCTTGCGTTGTTCGGGCGTAAGCTGCGGCAGATCGATATTCGTAAGGCGATCGCGCTGCTTACGAAGAGCCTTCTTGACCTCGCCAACGCCGGTTCGCTCGGCCCAATCCGTCTGCTCTCCGGGCGGCACGATCTTGTATCCGACGCCTCGCACATTCGCGAGGGCAATCTGATATTCCGTTAAAAGAGCCTCCTCGAATGATTTGAATTGCGCGAGAAACTGCAATTCCGTCTTTTGCACTTGATGAAACGGGGTGTCTTTCTGAGGGCGCTCTAGAGCGAAGTTGTCGTAGAGCCATTTGAAATCTAGCGTGTCCCCTGGCTTATGTTCCTCCTTGAGAAACACGTTGATAGCTTCGCGCCACGGAGGATACTGCTGCAAAAGATGATCTGACATTGAGAAATCCTTTCCTGTCCTAGCCTGTACCTTCCAGTCATTGCCAATGTTATTAAGAAATCCTTTCCTATCATTCATGTGGACTCAATTGAACTCAGTTCCCCTCCTTTCGGATAATCACATAAAGCAATCCTATCCAATCCATTCCGCGCATGGCCTTTCCATT
>Ga0335069_10015872_pt1 | contig 10524 bp, 10 predicted proteins | sample Lox_Sample_11_FD_206714 | JGI IMG/M metagenome (GOLD analysis project Ga0335069, IMG submission 206714) | Soil microbial communities from Loxahatchee National Wildlife Refuge, Florida, United States - Lox_Sample_1.1 | ecosystem: Environmental > Terrestrial > Soil > Wetlands | place: USA...
ACATCGGTGCCCGTCAGCGTGACGACGAGCGGGACGCGGCAGGCGCTGGCCACGGCCAGCCCCCGCGGGCCGGCGCGATAGGCATGAAACGCGTGCACGACGGCGGGCGGCTTGGCCGCCGCATGCCCGTCGAGGCCGAGGTCATCGGCAGGCCACACGCCCACGTCGAGCCCGCGCTCGCGGAGGCCCTGCGCGATGCGCGCGACGGTGACGGCGTTGCCGCCCGGAGCGTCGAGGGAAACGGGGGACAGCAGCGCGAGGCGCTGGGCCATCAGGGCCGGAGGCAGCCCGCGCCCGGCACTACGAGCGGCTCTCCGCCAGGAAGAGCTCGCGGAGCTTGCCCTTCTGCACCTTGTCGCCGTGCGGGCCGTGCGTGCGGGGCACGTCGTCCACCACGCGCACGTGGCGCGGCACCTTGAAGGAGGCGATCTTGCCCCGGCAATGGCCGATGATCTCCTCCTCGGTCACGTGCGCGCCGGGCCGCGGGATGACGTAGGCGACGGCCGCTTCGTTCATCTTCGGATCCGGCACGCCGATGACGAATGCCTGCAACACCTTCGAGTGCGTCATGATGAACGCCTCGATCTCCGCGGGCGCCACCATGAAGTGGCTGATGCGGAGCGCTTCGCGCAGCCGCCCCTTGAAGAACGTCCGGCCTTCGCCGTCGCGCACGCCCAGATCCCCGCTCTTGAACCAGCCGTCGGCCGAGAATGCCTCGGCCGTCTCCTCCGGCTTCTTGTAGTAGCCGCGCGTCACGAGGGGGCCGCGAAACCAGAGCTCGCCCTGGTGGCCCACCGGCGCGTCCTGGCCGGTCCGGCTGTCCACCACGCGGACCTCGAGGCCCTCCGGAGCCCAGGCGCCGGACTGGGCGCGGGACTCCTCGCTCTCGTCGAGGGCGTGGAGCAGGGAGAGCGCGTTGAGCTCGGTCATGCCATAGGGCTGATAGGCCTGCGGCACGCCGAGCTTCTTGACGATCTCCTCGAAGAGGCCGTCCCGCCCGCCCGCCGTCATGCCGAAGCCGCCCGTCCGCAGGGTGCCGCGCTGGCGGCGCGCGAGATCCGGATGGTCGAGCACGGCAATGGCCATGGCATCGACGGCGTTCCAGATGGTCACGCCCTCGCGCTCGATCAGATGGAGGGCGACGGCGGGATCGAAGGTCTCCATCACCACGAGGCAGGCGCCGTGCGCGAAGGTGGACAGCGGCACGCAGAGGCCGCCCCACGTGCCGCTCATGGGCAGCGCGTGGAGGACGCGGTCCGCCTCGGTGACGCGGAGGACTCGGCCCGAGTACCAACCGTGCGGCACGGAGTTCCGGTGGCTGATGACGGCACCCTTGGGAAACGAGGTGGTGCCGGACGTGTAGAGGATGGTCCACGGATCGTCGGGCCCGGTGGCCGCGCGGGCGCGCACGAGGGCGTCCTCCCACGCGGGATCCTCGCCGCCATCGAGTACGTCCGCCAGGCGGAGGCAGCCGGGGTAGGGATCGCCGGCATCCACGATGACCCGCGCCAGCTTCGGGAACCCGGCCAGGGCGAGCTGTCCTGGCTCGCCGGCCCTCAGATCGGGCAGGACTTCCTCCAGCGTCTCGAAGAAGTCCACGGGGCCCAGATGATCCGTGAGGATGAGGGTGGTCGAGTCCGACTGACCGAGGATGTAGGAGAGCTCGTGCGCCCTGTAGCGCGTGTTGAGCGCCACGAGGACGGCGCCGATCATCGCGCAGGCCTGCTGGATGTAGAGCCACGCCGGGCGGTTGGGCAGCCACACCGCGACCTTGTCGTCCCGGCCCACGCCGCAGGCGAGGAGGGCCCGCGCCATGCGCCGGCTCTCGCGCACGAACTCGGCGTAGGTGATGCGCCGATCCGCCGCCACGATGGCTTCCGCGTGGGGGAACCGCCCAGCCGCGGCCTCCAGCATCTGCCACGCCGTCGACTCGAGGAACGGATTGGGCCCTGCCGCCGGCCGCATGGGGCTCATGCTAGCACTTGCCGCGCGGTTGTCTCTCCCCGACTACCCAGTCGGGGCGGGGGCAGGCACCGGCCAGAGCTTGGACATGACCCAGGTCACCGCGAGGCCGACGACGCAGCCCAGCATGACCTCGCCGACCCGGCGGAGGCCCACCTCGATCGCGCCGAGCTCCGAATGGTGGGTCAGGACGGCGGCGATGACGAGGGCTGCCGTGATCGGGGCCTGGCGCCACATGACCTGCACCCGCACCACATAGGTGGACAGGAGGACCGTCACGGACAGGCCCAGGGGAAGGGCCCACTCGTGGCCGCGGCCGATGACCAGGAAGAACATGCCGGTGACGCAGCCGAGCGCGGCGTTGATCATCCGGCCCCGGAAGGTGCGCATCGCCTCGTGCACGTTCGGGTCGCTCGCCGCGATCATCGAGCTGATGGCCCAGATCGGATTGAGGCTGGCCGCCACGCGCAGAAGCAGCCAGAGCAGGGTCGTGGCGATGAAGATGTTCACCGCGAAGTGCACCCCGACCCAGTTGCCCTTGAGCACGCGCTCCAGGAAGTTCATGCGCGGACCGGCCCGGAAGCTTCCCGCTCGCCGGGATGTGCTACCGGCTCACTCGTGCGCCTGCGGCGGGTTGCCCTTGAGGCGGTAGACGACGCCGGTCTTCGTCGTGCCGAGGGCGACCCAGTCCTTCGCGGCGGCCTGGAGGGAGAGGAAGAACCGCTCGCATCGTTTCATGGCCACGGCGTGGCGCTCGTCGTCGCGCTGGAACTTGCACTGGAAGGCGAACTCGCCCACCAGCGGCCTCTCGTCCCCCCGCGTGCGCCAGACCGCCACGTTGGCCTTCGCCTTGATGCCCTTTCCGAAGTTCAGCCGGCCGATGTCGAGCAGCACTTCCTCGACCGCGGTGTGGTTCACCAGCTCGACGGCCTGGCGCCGCGAGCCGTGCAGCGAGCGGAGCGGCGGGAAGATCTGCATCAGGTTCGCCATGGAGGTGCTCTTGGCATTGCGGTCCCGGCCGAGCGCGAATTCCACGTTGTGGGAGTAGAGGAGCCGCATGCCTCCAAGCTGATCCTTCAGCGGGAGCGCCTCCGCCTTGAACTTGATCTCGTACGGGCCTCTCAGCCTGGGCCGCACGTCGACCGCCGCCGATATCTGCAGATCCGGATGGCGGAACTTGAAGACGAACTCCGGCGGCCCGACGGCAAAGCCGTGCTCGTACGTGAGCCGCCGGCGCAGGATGAAGGCATTGTTGTAGAGGCGGAAGTCCGCGGTGTCGAGGAAGAGGACCTCCCGGATCCTGGGGAGCGCATCCTTGAAGCCCTTGCGCGAGAAGTCGATGTCCACGTCGTCGGCGGCGCGCCGCACGAGCTTGGCGAAATCGGTGAAGCTGTCGACCGAGGTGAAGCGGTCGCCCTTCAGGATGATCTTGGACTCGAGGTAGTGGACCTCGTCCAGGGGGTGACCGTCGCTGTATCTCGGTGATGACTGCTTCGGAATGCTCGCCATGACGCGCTCCTCGTCGGTCGCAAGTCCGCACGAGTATAGTCTGCGCGTTCGGGCGAGTCCAGGCATCGAGGCGCGAGGACGCACGCTTGACAGGCCCTGGGCGGCTCTTTCATACTCCTCCGCACTTCGACCCACGCGACGGGGCTCCGCCGCCACCGTCCCGGCCAGAGTCGGCCTCGATCCGATCGCTCGTTCCTGAGGGGGGACACGGCATGCGGGCCAGCACACCTGACGCGGACATCGACCGCCGGGACTTCCTGTACCTGTGCGCGCTGGCCTCCGGCGCCCTCGCCCCCGGGCTCTCGGCGGGGACGGCCGGTGCGCAGACGGCGCCCCGGAAGGGCGGGACGCTGCGCGTGGGCTTCTACCTCGAGGCGTCGACCATGGATCCGCACCTCTCCGGCAGCAAGGTCGACCGCCAGATCTACCACAACATCTACGAGCCTCTCCTCACGCTGGACGTGAAGCTCGGGATCAAGCCGGGCCTGGCCGAGTCCTGGCAGCAGCCGGAGCCCAAGATCCTGATCCTCAAGCTCCGGCAGGGCGTGAAGTTCCAGGACGGCACCGATTTCAACGCCGAGGCGGTGCGGTTCAACTTCAACCGGATGAAGACCGAGCCCAAGTCCGTCCGCAAGGGCGAGGTCGCGAGCATCGAGTCCGTCGACGTGGTGGACGCCCACACGGTGAGGCTCAACCTGCGGCGGCCCGACGCGGCCCTCCTGGCCACGCTGACCGACCGCGCGGGCATGATGGTGTCACCCAAGGTCGCCCAGGAGCGCGGGGCCGAGCTCGAGCGCAACGCCAAGGGGGCTGGCACCGGGCCCTTCGAGTTCGTGGAGTGGGTGAAGGACGACCATCTCCTGATCAAGCGCCACGACGGCTACTGGGGGAAGCAGGGCGGGCCGTATCTCGACCGGGTGCGCTATCGCCCCATCCCCGACGACACGGTCAAGCTGCAGAGCCTCCAGAGCGGCGAGATCGACGTCATCGACTACGTCCAGCCTCGCGACGTCGCCGGCGTGCGGGCCGACAGGAACATCGTCATGCTGGACGTGCCGTCGCTGGCGGCGTTTTCCTACCAGCTCAACCACACGCGCCCGCCGTTCAACGTGAAGGCGCTCCGCCAGGCCGTGGCGTACGCGCTCGACCTCGACCAGATCGTCAAGGGCGTGTGGCTCAACGTGGGCACGCCCGCCAACGGCCCGGTGCCGCCCACGAGCTGGGCGTACGACAAGACGATTCCGTTCATCAAGCGCGACCTCGCGAAGGCCAAGGCCAAGCTGGCCGAGGGCGGCAAGCCGTCGGGCTTTGCGTTCACCATCACGACCGCCAACATTCCCATCAACGTGCAGGAGGCGGAGGTGATCCAGGCACAGCTCGCCGAGGCCGGCATGACCGCCAAGATCAAGCTGGTGGACGCGGCCACGCAGCTGTCCGACGGCAACAGCAAGAGCTTCGACATGATCAGCTACCAGTGGAGCGGGCGCCCGGACCCGGACGGCAACATCTACCAGTTCTTCAAGACCACGCCCGGCACGTCGCTCAACTGGTCCGGCATCTCGAACCCGCAGATCGACGCGCTCCTCGACAAGACGCGCGAGGTGTCGAGCCAGGCGGAGCGAAAGAAGCTCTACAGCGAGCTCACGAAGATCCTGCAGGACGAGCTGCCGATGGTCTACATCGTGCACCCCATCGAGCCCAAGGCCATGAGCCCCAAGGTCCAGGGCTACGAGCCCATCCCCGACGGGATGATGCGGTTCAAGGACGTCTGGCTGAAGGCGTAGACGCGCACCCCGACCGTGGGCCGTCTCGTCCTGCGGCGTCTGCTGGCCACCGTTCCCGTGCTGCTGCTCGTCACCGCGGGAGTGTTCGCCCTCATCCATCTCACGCCCGGCGATCCCGTGGACGTGATGATGGCGGAGTCGGTCGACGACTCCGTCAAGACGACGCTGCGTCGCCAACTGGGACTCGACCAGCCCCTGTATCTCCAGTACGCGGCCTGGATGGGGAAGCTCCTGCGCGGGGATCTGGGGCGGTCCATCCGCAATGGCGAGCCGGTGATCGAGAACGTCGGCCGCCGCATACGCCCGAGCCTTCAGCTGGCCGCGCTGGCCATGGCCATCTCGCTCGTGGTCGCCACCCCGCTCGGCATCCTCTCGGCGGCCCGGCGCAACACGTCGGTGGATCGCTTCGGCACCACGTTCGCCCTCTTCGGCATCTGCATGCCGAACTTCCTCCTGGCCCTCCTCCTGATCTTCTTCTTCGGGGTGAAGCTGCGCTGGCTCCCCATCTCCGGCTACCTGGACCCCTTCGAGGAAGGGCTTCCGGGCCTGCGCTCGCTCGTGCTGCCCGCGCTCACGCTCGGCCTGGCCCTGGCCGCCGTGGTCACGCGAACCCTCCGCTCGAGCATGCTGGACGCGCTGTCGGAGGACTACGTGCGGACGGCGCGCGCCAAGGGGCTCTCCGAGTCCCGGGTCATCCGCGGCCACGTGCTGAAGAACGCGCTGATCCCCGTGGTCACGGTGCTGGGGCTCCAGCTCGGCACGCTGATCGGCGGCGCGGTCATCACCGAGTACGTCTTCGCCCTGCCGGGCGTCGGGCGCCTCGTGGTGGACGCCGTCTTCGCGCGGGACTATCCGCTGGTGCAGGGGGTCGTCCTCCTGATCGCGATCGGCTTCATTTTGAGCAATCTCGCGGTGGATCTGCTCTATGGCTGGATCGATCCGCGGATCCGGCATCGCTGAGACGGCGGCCGTCTTGCCGTCGCCGCCCCGCGTGCGAGGACGCCGGTGGACCGTGCTGCGTCAGGCCGCTCGCACGCGGCTGGGGCCGCTCGGCGTCGTGGTCACGCTCGCCACGATCGCGGTGGCGCTCCTTGCCCCCGCCATCGCGCCCTACGATCCCGTGAAGCAGGATCTCGGCAACACGCTGGCCCGGCCCGACCGGGCGCACCTCATGGGCACGGACAACGTCGGCCGCGACGTGCTCTCGCGCATGATCTGGGGCACGCGCGTGTCGCTCATGGCGGGCTTCGGCTCGGTGGCACTGGCCGTCGCCGCCGGCGGGATGCTCGGTCTCCTCGCGGGCTACGCGGGCGGCCGGACCGACGGCCTCGTGATGCGGCTGATGGATGCCGTGCTCTCGTTCCCCCCGCTCGTGCTCGCCCTCGCCCTGGGCGCGGTGCTCGGCGCGGGGCTGGGCGGCGTCGTGATCGCGCTCGGCGTCGTCTACACGCCCACCTTCGCCCGCCTCATGCGCGGCCAGGTGCTCACGATCACGGCCCGCGAGTACGTGGAGGCCGCGCGCGCCCTGGGCGCGCCGGGGTGGCGGATCGCCTGGCAGCACGTGTTGCCGAATGCCTCGGCGCCCATCGTGATCCAGGCCTCGCTGAGCGTGGCCTTCGCCATCCTCGCGGAGGCATCGCTGTCCTTCCTGGGCCTGGGCGTTCAGCCGCCGGGCGCGTCCTGGGGCAGCATGATCAACGCCGGGCGCGGCTACCTGCAGCAGGCGCCGTGGATCGTGTTCTGGCCGGGCGCGGCGCTCTTCGTCACCGTGGTGGGATTGAACTTCGTGGGTGACGCCGTGCGCGACGCGCTCGATCCGCGACTCCGGACATGAGGGAGGGAGGGTGGAATCCATGGTGAACGTCTATGCGCTCTGCGGCGGTCTCATCGACCTCGATCTCGGCAGCTTCTTCAGCGACCGGTCGGCCGGGGTGCGGGCAACCGTGCCCGTGATCTGCTTCCTGATCGCGCATCCACGCGGCCGCGTGCTCGTGGACACCGGCGTGCACCGGCAGGCCCTCGCCGATCCCGTGGGCCGGCTCGGCGAGGCCCGCGCCGCCCGCTTCACCCTCCGGTCGGCGCCCACGGACGAGGTGGTGAGCCAGCTGGGGCTCCTCGGGCTCGGTCCGGACGACGTCCGCTACGTCGTGAACTCGCACTTCCACTTCGACCACTGCGGCGGCAACGAGTTCTTCCCGCGCTCCACGTTCCTCGTGCAGCGCCCGGAGATGGAGGCGGCGCGGCAGGTGCAGGCCGGCGCGACGATCCGCTACACCCCCAGCCCCATCGACTTCGACCATCCGCTGGACTATCAGCTGGTGGACGGCGACCACGACGTGTTCGGCGACGGCCAGGTCGTGCTCCTGCCCACGTACGGGCACACGCCGGGGCATCAATCGGTGCGGGTGCGCGCGGGCAAGGGGACGGACCTGGTGCTGACCGCCGATGCCTGCTACACGCGGGAGAACATGGACCGCGACGTGCTGCCCACCGTGCTCTGGGATGCCCCGGAGATGTCGCGCTCGCTGGGCCGGCTCCGGGAGCTCCGCGACCGGCAGGGCGCCACGATGATCTACGGCCACGACATCGCCCAGTGGCGGGAGTTGCCCCGCGCTCCCGCGCAGATGGCGTGACGCTGGTCCGGGTCTACGGGCCCGGCGCCCCCTTGCGCGCTTCCTCCTTCATGTGCTTCTCGAGCGCTTCCACCAGAAGGCCCAGGGCTTCCTTCTCGGTGCGTCCCGTGACGGTCACGCTCGGGTAGGCGACGGCCGTCGCGCGGTACAGCCCTTCCTCCTGGACCAGATCGACCTCGAAGCGCATCGGCTCTCCTGAGCCCGCGGGCTCGGCGCCGGCAACGCGTCCTCGGCAGGCGCGCGGGATCGTCAGATCCTAGCAGATGCCGCGCCGCGATGCTTGACTTGAGGTGATGCCGAACCTAGACTGCCGAATCAGATGAGAGTGTGCCGCACGTGACGATGAGGCGTGGAGCGTTGGCCGCAGCGGCGTTCCTGACGCTGATGTTGCCGGGAAGCCTCGGCGCCGCCGCTCCCTCCACCGTGTTCCTCGAAGCGCTGACCTCGACGGAGTTCCGCGACCTCGCCGCGACCCGGAGCCTCGTCATCATCGTGCCCGTCGGGGGGACCGAGCAGAACGGCTCCCACATGACGCTCGGCAAGCACAACACCAGGGTCAAGGCACTCTCGGAGAAGATCGCGCGAGAGCTCGGCCATGCGCTGGTGGCTCCCGTCATCGCGTATGTGCCGGAGGGATCGCTCGGTCCGCCGGCGGGCCACATGCGATTCCCCGGCACGATCACCGTTCCCGAGGAGACGTTCGACAAGGTGCTGGAGTACGCCGCGCGGAGCTTCAAGCTCCACGGCGTCCGGGACATCGTGTTCCTGGGCGATCACGGGGCCACCCAGGCCGGACAGCGGGCGGTGGCCGCGCGCCTGAACCGGGAATGGGCGAAGACACCCACGAGAGTCCACGCGATCGAGGAATACTACCGGGCGGCGACGGAGGAGTACGCGCGCCTCCTGAGAGCGCGCGGCTACCGCGACGACGAGATCGGAACCCACGCCGGCCTGGCCGACACCTCGCTCCTGCTGGCCGTGGATCCCTCCATGGTGCGGCCGGGTCTCGCGCGGACCGGGCCGGCCGAGGCGAGCGGCGTCTCAGGCGATCCGAGCCGGGCCAGTGCCGAGCTGGGGCAGCTCGGCGTCGACCTGATCGTGTCGCGGACCGTGGAGGCCATCCGGAAGTCGATCGCGCGGCGATGAGCGGTGCCGCCGCGAGCCGTACCTCGTGACCACACATCCACGGAGGTGGCGGTGCTGAGCTCGAGAAGGTCCGTGCGGCGGGTGATGGTGACAGGTGCCGTCCTGCTGGCCATCGTGGGCTTCTGCGCCGGTCCGGCCGCTGCGCAGCCGGCCTCGCGCGCCGTCGACACCGTGCCCGGTATGCCGCCCGTGCCGGATCCCGCGAACCTCTACAGCGAGACGCGGCCCGACAAGGTGAGCCCGGCCGCGGCCGGCGCGCTGCCGCGCGTGTACGTGCCCAACCTCAAGTCCAACGACGTCTACGTGATCGATCCCGCCACGCTGAAGGTCGTCGATCGGTTCCGGGTCGGGATCAACCCCCAGCACATCGTCCCGTCCTGGGACCTCAAGACGCTCTGGGTCACCAACAACGCCGAGGGCCGCACCGACGGCAGCCTCACGCCCATCGACCCGAATACCGGCAAGCCCGGCATGTCGATCGCCGTCGACGACCCCTACAACATGTACTTCTCGCCCGACGGTCGCTCGGCCATCGTGGTGGCCGAGGCGCTCAAGCGGCTCGATTTCCGCGATCCGAAGACCATGGCGCTCCAGAGATCCATCGCCGCGCCGGAGTGCGCGGGCATCAACCATGCGGACTTCTCGATCGACGGGAGGTTCGCCATCTTCACCTGCGAGTTCCAGGGCAGCCTCGTCAAGATCGACCTCGTCGGTGGCAAGGTGCTCGGCTACCTCAAGCTCTCGAAGGGCGGGATGCCGCAGGACATCCGCGTGTCGCCCGACGGGAAGATCTTCTACGTGGCCGACATGAAGGCCGACGGGATCTTCGTCATCGACGGCGAGGCCTTCAAGGAGATCGGCTTCGTACCGACGGGCAAGGGCACGCACGGCCTCTATCCGAGCCGGGACGGCACGAAGCTCTACGTCGCCAACCGCGGCTCGAACCACGTCCACGGCAAGCCCCACGGCAAGGGCAGCGTGTCCGTGGTGGACTTCGCCACCCGGCGCGTCGTGGCCACCTGGCCCATACCGGGCGGCGGCAGCCCGGACATGGGCAACGTGAGCGCGGACGGCAAGACGCTCTGGCTTTCGGGCCGCTACGACAACGTGATCTACGTCATGGACACGACCTCCGGCGAGGTCCGCAAGATCGCCGTCGGCAAGGAGCCCCACGGCCTGACCGTGTGGCCCCAGCCCGGCCGGTACTCCCTGGGCCACACCGGCAACATGCGTTAGCGGCGGTTGACCCGGCCCGGCCCGCATGCTATCCGGTGCGCGTCGAGCCAGCCATCCCTTGCCGTCGGGAGCCAGCGAGCGCGGTACGTGCCGTTCATCCGTATTGAGGCCCACATGGCCCGCTGGGATCGTCCCTCGATCACCCGTCTCGGCTCCGCCCTGCTGGGGTTGTTCGTTCTGGCAGGTCCGGCGTCGGCACAGACGGTTGCGCCGGCGCCGGTGGCGCCTCCGGCTCCCGCCGTCGACAAGGCGCA
>Ga0335069_10015874_pt1 | contig 10524 bp, 4 predicted proteins | sample Lox_Sample_11_FD_206714 | JGI IMG/M metagenome (GOLD analysis project Ga0335069, IMG submission 206714) | Soil microbial communities from Loxahatchee National Wildlife Refuge, Florida, United States - Lox_Sample_1.1 | ecosystem: Environmental > Terrestrial > Soil > Wetlands | place: USA: Florida...
GGGCGCAGTGTAGAGGGTCGCCGTATCAGCGCCGAAGTTGCCGAAGATATGGCCCAGCAACGAGAAGCCGGAATCGCTCAGATCGTTCCACTTGTAATGGAAAGACACCTGCTGTCCAAGCGCGTCTGGGCGCTTCTGGCTGTTGAACCAGGCATCGAGCAAAACCGTATCGCTGCGCCAGAGCGTCGCGTTGGCTGAGTTCTCCATCTCGGTGCTGGCCAGTAAAAACGCGCCTACACCCTTGGGATCGTTCGTGGTCACTCTTTCGCCAATGTAGTAGTCATAACTGCCATCGCGGTAGGGCTCGCCGCCGAGGCCTGCACCCTTAACAGTGCTCGTCAGGGAGACATCATTGTCTGCACCGGTCTGGACAAAGTGGCTGAGGATGCCACGATAGCCGCGTGCCGCATTGGCAAGATAGCTGGGTGGGAGAATGCCAAGCCGCACTCCCTTCGCAAGTGCATAAACGAACATGCACGACGCAGACGACTCAAGGTAGTTGCCCTTCGCATCGGGCTTGTCGAGTACCTGGTACCACAGTCCGGAAGACGCATCCTGGTACTTGATCAATGCGGCAGCATCTTGCTCGAGTTGAGCAAGCAGTTCTTTCCGGCCGGGATCATCAGCGGGATAAAAGGGCAGCGTGTCGACAAGCGCCATCATGTACCATCCCATGCCCCGCGCCCAAAACTGGGAGGACAGACCGGTTTTCTTGTCCGCCCAGCGTTCCTGCTTCGACTCATCCCAACCGTGATAAAGCAGGCCGGTTTTGCTGTCACGAACGTGTTCGTGGATCAAAACGAATTGATGCGTGATGTCGTTGAAAGCCTCAGGATGATGAAACGTGGCAGCATACTCGGCATAGAACGGCGCAGCCATATACAGCCCATCGAGCCACATCTGATTCGGATACTTCTGCTTATGCCAGAAGCCTCCCGCGGAGTTTCGAGGCTGATTCATCAGTTGCTGGTAGAGCAAGGAGGCGGCCTTCGCGTATCGCGCGTCCTGCGTCACTCCGTAAAGCAGCAACAGCTGACGGCCCAACAAGACATTGTCGAGCTGATACTCATCAACGTTCCATGTCGGAATTGTTCCGTCCGACGTTACGAACTGATCGACAGATGCCTTGATGTAGTTGTAGTAGCGCCGGTCAGCAGTGTTCAGCCAGATGGAGTCGAAGCCTTCGAGCAGAGTGCCCAGTTCGTAGTTCCATGCCCAGCGAGCTCCCGCCGGAGCGAAGTGCCCCTCCGGCCACCGTTTGATGGCCGCATCTGCAACACGCTGCGACCACTGGGGTTGCTCTGCGAATCCGCGTAAATGAGGAAGGCTTGAGAAGCATGCGAGATATGCGAGGCACAAGACACCATGAATTCGTTTCACTTGGACTCCGTGTGTTCCTTGTTCCAGATTTCAAATCGGCTCAGAGCGTTCTGGGGTTCGGTGCAATACCATCTGTATCCATTTCGGCGTTCGCGGGAGACTTCGTTGACGTCGTCGTGAATGGATTTGTCGCGGTCCCCAAAGACAGGTTGATTCGTACCGACCTGGTAATATCGCGCCCAGATTGGCCCTGCGCCCGGAGCGGAGACAAGTCTTCGCCCCTCGGGCGTCTGATTCCAGCTTTGACCATAAACTGCCGTCCGGCGAAACCACGCCGCCGCTGCTCGAATCGCATCCCGCTGTTCCAGGGTCGGATGAGCCAGGTCGTTCACCAGTATCAACAGCAGGCTGGAGCTTTCGCTGGCACACTGGGCAGGCGGCTCAAAGTTGCGCGCCGAAACAGGCCGCAGCGTGAGGGCATCATCTTGCTGGGGCCAAACTGTGCGCTTTCCGTCGGCCTTGATCTGTGTCGCAAGAATACACTGCACTCCGCGTCTGAAGCTGGCCGCGGCACGACGGGAGATGTCGTGGGGCACGAAAGAATACTCCCCCTGGCCGTCAGCGATGTGGTGCATCAGGTCCATGACATTGACCATCGCATCATCGTTGTACGTTATGGCATCATGGTATCCGCCCTCGAGCGGCCATACCTGCGGCCATCCTCCATTGGGAAACTGAGCCGCAAACAAATAGTTCATTCCCTTCAGGAACGCTGCGCGATAGGCAGTCCCCGCCTTGGGCGGCAGTCCGCTGATAGTCTTGGCCAGGAATCGCAACTGTGTCGTAGTTGCGTCGTTGTCGATGGTGCCGACATAGTTCCAGTCGGGATCGCGCGGAGCATCAAAATCGCCGGGCGAGATGAATCGTGAAGGGCTGTCTGAGGCAAAAGCTTCGCCGGCGTGACGCGGCTCCCTGCTCATCTCAATGTTCTTTCCCCAGCCGCCGGCCGGAGTCTGGAACGATACGATCACGTCTGCGATATGACGCGCTTCAGCGCTCGTGTACCATGAGGATTCCCGATTGAGGGGAATGCTGCGGCCGGACGCATCAAACGGCGCTTGCAAGGGATGACTGATCCCAAGCCGCTTCATTTCCGCACGCAGAAATGCCTTGTCGGCGTCGCGCTGCCGGCTGGACCGGTCAAGGTAGGCAAGCCACGCGCGCTGATCGGCAGCCGGAAGTTGCGCAATGCGATCCCTCGTCAGGGACTCTGCGGGCAGGTTTGTTCCAATGACAGCTGCCTGAGCTGTGACGCCGATCGCGATTAAAGCTGCGGAAAAGTACATAACCCGGCTGGAATAGGTCATCGTAGTCACTGGTGCATCGCAGTGCGACAAAGCAGAGGCTGCCGGATTTAGCCGGCAGCCTCAAGGATGAAACAGTTGAGCAAGGTCAGAACTCAATACGCGCAGAGAACTGTGCGGCTTTGCGGTTGGCGCTGGCGCTCTGGCCAATCTGTCCGAAGCTCGAATTTCCAACAGCGCTGCTGGCAACAGCAAACAGCGTGTGGTTGGTGATGTTGTACCACTCGGCCCGGAAGTTCAGCTTGGTCGCTTCAGTGATGTGCAGCGGGAAGCTGCGCGACATGGCGAGGTCAAGCTGGTAGTTGCCGGGACCGTAAAGGTTGTAGGCCGCGGTACGCGGAGCGTTACCGAATTTGTAGTCTGGCGCGCGCTGAAATGCGCTCGAGTTGATGTAGGAAATGGTGGTGAAGTTTGCCACGTTGGCACCATTCCCCCATTTGCCGTTTTGGCGCGCCGAGCCGGAGAAGCCCGGAGTGAGCGCTGCTGGGCAGTAGTTGCTGCTTCCTGAGCTGGATTGAGCCGGGTTGTTTTGGCAGGTTGCAGACGTGATGACAAGCGGCGAGCCGGAGTAGTCCTGGAAGACCCCAGAGAAGATGAAGCCGCCGAGAATAGCCCGCTTTACGGGACCGTCTGCAAAAACCGAAGTACCAAACGGCCACTTCCAGACTCCCGTGGCGACGAAATGATGTGGCTGGTTGCTCGTAGAGACCGCCCGTTCCATTTCGTCTTCCTTGAAGGTCGCGTTCGGGGCATTGGCGATGGTGCCGGCTGGAATCACGTAGCCGGTCCGGAAAAGGCCTCCATCATCAATCGCGCGCGAGAAGCTGTAGTTTACATTGGTCGTCAATCCATGCCATGCACGCATGCTCAACGAGGCTTGCAGAGCGTGGTAGGTGGAGTTCCCCATGTATTGTCCGAAGCCGTCGGTGACACCCTGGAACGGGAATGGCTTCAGTGCCTGGCTCAACGGCTGGCCAGAGTTGAAGTTTGCCGGGCACGGCAAGGTGTATTTCACGCAGTCCGCGGACAACGCTGCGCCCTTGTCGGCGAGAGCCGTTCCCAAATACAAATACTTGGGATCGAGCTGATCCGACCAATATCCGCGCCCGTTGCCGCCGTCGGTCTGCAGGAAGTGTCCGCCCGAACCGACATAGGTGGCGGTCAACGTCATCGCGCTGGTCAACTGGCGCTGAATCCCGAATGTCCAATTCAGGTATTCCGGTGCCCGTCCACCGGCGTAAGGATCGTTGTATTGGATCGACGACGGCGTTCCGGTGTAGCCCGTTGTATTTGTGTATCCGGTGCCGTACGCGGGTCCGGATGCAACGCCCGCTGCAGGCGTGTAGGCAGGAATCACACCATTGGAGCCGTGCAGCGGCATTGTGCTCAGCAACGAGCCGTTCCGCGCGAAGGACGGCGCCGCTGAGAACCCCAGGAGGCCAAGACTGGTGTTGAGGCCACCCACCGCGTTACCGTGAGTGAACATGACACCAAAACTGGAGCGAATTACGGTCTTGGAACCGGCCTGGTAAGCCAGACCGATGCGCGGACCGAAGTGCCTGTAATAGTTGTCTACAGGGGTCGAGCAGTTGCAGGTCCCGGGGCCATGTCCTGCAAAATTCAGTGCTCCTTTAATGCCTGTAACCGGGTTGGCAAGATTCGGGTCAAAGAATCCTTGAGCGTTGTGAACCTCAGTGACACTTGGGAAGAAGTCGTACCTCAGCCCGAGGTCAAGAGTCAGTTTCGGGGTTACCTTCCAGTTGTCCTGAAAGTAGGGCGAGATCGCACGAAAGCGTGCTCCGGTCTCCTGTTGCAGATATTGTGTGAAGCTGCCCTGATCGATTTCACCAACCAGGAAGCTCGCATAGGCCACGCCGGTGCCGGTTGTGGCCACATACGCCGGACTGCCATTGCTTGACTTATTGAGGCCTGCGGTCTCAGTAACAGCGTTTGCAAGTGTGATTTGCGTCGATCCACCGATGGCGTTGATTACGTTGTACTGCATCCAGGCCACCTGGCCACCGAACGTGAAAGAGTGCCTGCCTACGTTCCATTGCAGGTTGTCAAGCACCGTGTAGTTTGCCGCCACGGTTCTGTTCTCGTTCGAGCCGCCCCAGTTCGTCGGGGCATTGGATCCGGAGTACGTCACGATGGGGAAAGTGGACATTGCCTGGCCGGCCGGCAAGCCCGACAGGCCCATGGTGGTTGCTGAGAAGGCGGGAGCGTCAGCCGGGTTGAAAGTAGGACCGTTGTATCGGGCATATCCCCACTTCACCTGGTTCAACAGATTCGGCTTGAATACGTGCGCTTCCTCAATCGTCCAAACTGCTGTTTTGGGGGCGTATGCCTGACCGTAGTTGTATGGAACTGGTCCAACATTGCGGCCTGCGGTCGTCTGGCCCACAGGAACCGAGCTCGCCTGACGACCAACGGCGCCCAGAACCGTGAGCGTGTCTCTTGAGTTGATGATGTAGTCGATTCGCGACGTCGTTGACCAGTTATTCAAGCCCGTGGCGTTAGGGGCGATGTAGTTACTCTGCAACGACGAGCCGATGGCTCCCGAAGGCAGGTTCTTCAAAAAGCTCTGCAGGTTCATCGCCACCGTTGAGAATTCACTCGCCGGAATGACATTGGGAGTACCGATCAGAGTCGGATTGCCGCGGGAGCCCGTGCCGCCTGCCCATCCGTAACCGAACTGATAGCGGCAGGGACCATCGCTGCTGTGGGAGGTGCAAGCGGCCTGGGACAGCGGATCGTAAATCGCGACCGGAGCAGGGCTGCCCTTGGAGTCTTTCAATCCAAGGAATGCGCTGAAGTCTCCATTCTGCTGGGCGACTGTGGGAAACGTCATCGGCGTTGGATTTGCGCTGCTGTAGCGGAAGCCGTTGTAGTTGGTGAAGAAGAAGAGCTTCTCCTTCATCTTCCCGAACGGAATGAGCGGTCCACCAAGATTGATGCCGTACTCGTTGCTGTGCTCGACTGGCTTGACCGGCACTCCGGTAGCAGGATTGGGAGCCTTGCCCCACCATCCCCAGGTATCTAACGCGGTATTTCTGAAGAATTCATAGACTGCGCCGTGGAAGCGATTACCGCCCTGCTTGACGGAGTAGTTCATCACACCCTGGCCTTCATAGATGGCGGAATAGCCGTTCGTCTGCAGTTGGAACTGGTCCACCGCATCAACTGAAATAGCGGTCCACACGTAGCGCGGGTCGCCGTTGCCGCCAGCTCGCACGAACGGAATGCCATCAATGTACACAGTGGAAACCGCACCACGGCTGCCAGAGCCATTCACAACGCCGGTATTGGTCGTCGCGTTGCCGTTGGTCACATTGCCCTGCACGCCCGGCATGAGATAAACGAAGTCGGTGGCTCGCCGCTGATCGGCGCTGCCGTAAGCGCCCATCATGATAGGCAGCTGCGCGTAGGTCTCCTGTTCCATGGTCGCGCCCAGAGTCGCGTTGCTGGTCTCAAGCTGTGGCGGCTCGGCGGTAACCGTGACTTCGGTGCTGGCAGCACCGATGTTCAGGACCGGGTTGAATGCCTGGGACTCCATTGCATTCACATGAATGTTCTGCTGAACCAGTTTCCCGAACCCCGGCGCCGTAATCGTTACGGTGTAGATACCGGGATCGAGATTTGCAAACATGAAGTTTCCTGTGCCCGTAGACACGATTGTGATCGTGATACCGGTAACGCTGTTTGTGGCCGCAATCGATGCACCCGGGATGACCGCGCCGGTTGAATCGGTAATGGTGCCGGTGATGGCGCCCTTTCCTGTGAGTTGCGCCACGGCGGAGCCGGCAAAGAGCAGCAGAGTGAATGCGACGAGCCATCCCAGTCGCGACGCATAACCTGTAATCGCTTTGTACGGGTTGCACGCTCTTTGGCGCCTAAAGGGATCAAGCCAGTTGCTCATGACAAATTGCCTCCTGAAGCCTGAAACGGATTCTTTGATGGACATATTTGGACCTATCGGATGACGAAGTTCCTTTTCAAGCTTCGCCAGTGGTCTGACCTCATTTTGAGAGCCGAAATAGTTTGGCTCATCCACGTAAGCCTTGTCAATGAGGTAATTATTAGCACCTGGCTTGCTGAGGCGGCTGGAAAATATGGAGAAAGGAAGATGCCGGGGGCGGCAATTCTGCGCGACGTGGTCAGACCTTAAGAGTCATTCAGTTACGGTCATGCTTCCCGTCAAGATGAAGGAAATGACAACGACACGTCAACTGCTGGACCGATCACTAGACTCGTACCATAGAGGCCTTGACCCAGCTTGTTCAGTCCGAACTCTTTGACCAAATTCGCGCGACCTCAGGCATGAAGCCGGTCACCGCGCTTGCCGGGTCTCAGCAGGTCGCTCTGCCGCCGAAGTGGAAAGAACATGGGACAGAGAAGGCGTCAATGGTTGACTCTCATGGTCCGCCTGTGAGTAACTGGTCTGTTTCAAAGTGCTTGCTTCACATTTTCGGATTGGATACGGTCATGCTTAATCACGCCCGCCTGCAGGTAATCACGCTCAGCGTTCTCCTGGGATTTTCGATATCTGGCTTTGGCCAGAACCAGCCATTGAGCAGCGGGGATGCTGGACGTCCCTGGATGAACACGTCGCTTTCAATTGACGAGCGCGTCAACGGCCTGATCGGGCAGATGACTCTCGAAGAGAAGGTCCAGCAGATGCGCGACCATGCGCCAGGCATAGCGCGACTCGGCGTGCCCAAGTATGACTGGTGGAACGAAGGATTGCACGGCGTCGCCTTTTCTGGCTACGCGACCAACTTTCCGCAGGTCATCGGAATGGCGGCGACCTGGGACACTCCGCTCGTACACCAGATGGCGGAGACCATTTCAACCGAGGCTCGCGCCAAATACAACCAGGCTATGCGGGAAGACCATCACGAGATGTTTTTCGGCCTGACGTTCTGGGCGCCAAACATCAACATCTTTCGTGATCCGCGGTGGGGCCGGGGACAGGAAACGTACGGTGAGGATCCTTTCCTTACGGGCCAGATGGGTGTCGCTTTCGTCACCGGGATGCAGGGAAATGATCCGACGCATCTCAAGCTGGTTTCCACTCCCAAGCATTATGCCGTCCATAGCGGACCGGAGAGCACGCGTCATCGCGCAAATGTCGATATCTCCGCGCACGATCTGGAGGACACCTATTTGCCCGCATTCCGCTCCGCGGTCACAATCGCACATGCCCAATCTGTGATGTGTGCATACAACTCAGTGAACGGAGCGCCAGCCTGTGCGAACGAAATGCTGCTCAAGGAGCATCTTCGCGAGGCCTGGAGATTTGATGGATACGTCGTGAGCGACTGTGCGGCTGTAGCAGATGTCAATACCGGTCATCATTTCGCAAGTGACATGGCGCACGCTGCTGCCGCTGCGGTCCGCGCTGGTACTGATCTGGAATGCGGTTTCGCCGAGGGGCAGGCCTTCCCGGCGCTTGTCGAGGCCGTCCACCAGAACCTCATCAGTGAAGAAGAGATCAATCGATCATTGCATCGGCTATTTTCTGCTCGTTTCCGTCTCGGGATGTTCGACCCTCCTTCAAGTTACGCATATGGGCGGATTGGAATCGAAGAAAACAACACGCCGGCTCACCGGCAGATCTCACTCAAGGCCGCGCGGGAGTCCATGGTGTTGCTCAAGAACGAGCGTGCTGTGCTCCCGCTCAAATCGGGCGTGCGAAAGATCGCCGTCATCGGACCAACTGGAGAACTCGTTCAATCGCTCCAGGGGAACTACAACGGGCCACCGCCAAGTCCCGTGTACCCCCTTGACGGAATCGAGAAGCGCTTCAAGTCAACAGAAGTTGCATATGCGATGGGGTCAAGCCTTGCCGAAGGCTTCGCGATGCCCATCGAGCACACCGCTCTCCACCCCTCCCAAAACAGCCGTGAATTTGGTCTGAAGGGCGAGTACTTTGCGTCTGAAGATCTGAGTGGAGCTCCGGTGCTCACTCGCGTAGACCGAAATGTCAATTTCAATTGGGACAAGGTCATCCCGGTAAAGGGTCTCCAGCGGAACAATTACTCGATTCGCTGGACCGGCACGTTCACGCCGCCTGCAGCAGGCGACTATCGCGTGGGGGTGAGGATCAACTACTGCTACGCCTGCGAAAACGCAGAGGTCTTCAGACTCTATTTCGACGACAAGCCTATTCTTCAGAGTGGCTCAACGACCGGCGAACGCGGTTCTGTTCTGGAATCGCAGATTCACTTTGACAACACGCAGCCACATGCAATCCGCCTGGAGTATCTGCACAAGACCGGCACTGCAGGAATCGACTTGACGTGGCAGGCTCCCGCCCCAGTCCTTCGGGATGAGGCAGTCGAGCAGGCAAAAGGTGCAGACGTAATCGTTGCCTGCCTCGGTCTTTCTCCTTCGCTCGAAGGGGAAGAGATGCCCGTAAAGCTTGAGGGCTTCTCTGGCGGCGATCGAACGGAAACCAATCTCCCTGCCGTTCAGGAGGAATTGCTCAAAGCTCTGATCTCAACTGGAACGCCTGTCATTGTGGTCCTTGAGAACGGCTCTGCGCTTTCAGTCAACTACGCGGCAGAGCACGCCGCTGCCATCTTGGAGGCGTGGTATCCCGGAGAAGAAGGCGGTACTGCGATTGCAGAGACTCTTGCCGGCGACAACAACCCGGCCGGCAGACTGCCGGTGACCTTCTATCGTTCGTTGTCTCAACTGCCTCCCTTTGACGATTACACGATGAAGGGCCGCACCTACCGATACATGACTGAGAAGCCACTGTTTCCTTTCGGCCACGGTCTCAGCTACACGACATTCGCCTATAGCGATGTGAAACTCACGGCCAGCATTGTTAATGCAGGCGACTCGGTCCAGGTCAAAGCTGAAGTCAAAAACTCCGGGAACGTCGCCGGGGATGAGGTCGTCGAGCTATATCTCACACAGCCTCATACAGAAGTCTCACCAAGATTTGCTCTCGCCGGATTCAAGCGCATTCATCTCAACCCGGGCCAATCAACCAACGTTGAATTCACTTTGGATCCGCGAACCTTGTCTGAGGTCGACGCCGACGGGAAGCACGTCGTTTTGCCGGGTGAATACAAGGTCTACGTCGGAGGCATGCAGCCAGGCGACGGCCAAACGCGCACGGCAACCTTTGAGGTGAATGGCAGAATCGAGCTGCCGAAATAGGTTAAGAGTGAGCGCTCGATCAATCCAATCGGAGGACAATGGTGCGCCGATCATGTTCGGACGAACGGCTTCTTTCCGAGATCATCCTGGCATCCTGGAGAATTCCCGAATCGCAAATCAGCAGGTCCTAAGCGCCAGCGAGGCCTTCGAGCGCCGTCCTGCTTGGAATTGTCAGCGTCGTGCCGTGAAGGGCCACCAGCCGTCGACTTTTGAATGCGCTCAGTGTGCGAGTCACAGTTTCTCTTGAGGCGCCGATAAACTCGCCGATCTCCTCGTGAGTCAGGGCGAATATCAATCGAGTGCCCGTCTCTGTCTTCTGGCCATGCTCGCTCCAGTCCAACAACAAGCGCGCGAGCTTCTCACGAACTGAAGCGGAGAGACCTACCGTGCGCAATTGCTCGCAGGCCAGTTTATAGTGGAGGCTCAACTCCTCCGTGACTGCCTGATAGGCGTCGGGGTGGCGAGCAAGAAAGCTCAAGAACTGACTTCGTTCGATGACGGCAATCTTCGAGGGATAAAGAATCTCGGCGGTCATTGCATTTAGCAGCCCCGAGAGGGCGGAGGATAAGCCAAGTATGTGGCCTGCTTTCGCGATCCTGACGATGAGCCGCCTTCCGTCGTTTGAATTGATCGAGAGTTTCACATCTCCTGAAAGGACGATGTACAC
>Ga0335069_10015875_pt1 | contig 10523 bp, 7 predicted proteins | sample Lox_Sample_11_FD_206714 | JGI IMG/M metagenome (GOLD analysis project Ga0335069, IMG submission 206714) | Soil microbial communities from Loxahatchee National Wildlife Refuge, Florida, United States - Lox_Sample_1.1 | ecosystem: Environmental > Terrestrial > Soil > Wetlands | place: USA: Florida...
TGGATTTCGACGTAGCCGTGCTCGGCGGCGGGCCGGGCGGATACACCGCCGCGATCCGCGCCGCGCAGCTCGGCGGCAAGGTGGCCTGCATCGAGCGCGAGCCCGAGCTCGGCGGCACCTGCCTGCGCGTCGGGTGCATCCCGACCAAGGCGTGGGTGCAGACCGCGTTCTCGCTCAAGGAGGCGGAGGAGACCTTCCCGCTCCTGGGTGTCAGCGTGGGCGCCCCGCAGCTCGACCTCGCCGTCGCCAACGAGTGGAAGGCGAAGGTCGTCAAGCAGATGACGGGCGGCGTTGCCGGCCTGCTCAAGGCGAACGGCGTCGAGTGGGTGAAGGGGACGGGAACGTTCAGGGACGCGAGCACGATCGCGGTCGAGGGCGGCGAGGACGTCACCTTCCGCAGCGCGATCGTCGCCACCGGCTCCTTCCCGATGCGGCCGCCGATCGAGGGGCTCGACTCGCCCCGCTGCGTCGACTCGACCGGCCTGCTCGCGCAGACCCAGGTGCCGCGCCGGCTCGTGGTGCTCGGCGGCGGGATCATCGGCTGCGAGTTCGCCTCGATCATGAGCCGCTTCGGCAGCGAGGTGACCATCATCGAGATGCTCGAGACGCTGATCCCGCAGGAGGACGCGGACGCGGCGAAGGAGCTCGCGAAGCAGTTCGGTCGCCGCGGGATCGCGCTCAACCTCGGCAAGCAGTGCTCCAGGGTCGTGGACGACGGCTCGAAGCTCACCGTCCACTTCGGCGAGGGCGAGACGGTCGAGGCCGACCTGATGCTCGTCTCCGTCGGCCGCGCGCCGCTCGTCGAGGGGCTCGGGTTGGAGGCGATCGGCGTCGCGCTCGACCGGCGCACCGGGATCGCGACCGACGAGCACCGCCGCACCACCGTGCCGCACATCTACGCGGTCGGCGACTGCGCCGGCTACTGGCAGCTCGCGCACACGGCGTTCCGCGAGGGCGAGGTGGCGGCGGAGAACACGATGGGCCACGACGCCGTCGTCGACGCGCGCGCCGTGCCGCGGCCGATCTACACCGACCCCGAGATCGCGGGCGTCGGCCTCACGGAGGCCCAGGCGCGCGAGCAGTACGGCGACGACGTCGCGGTCGGGGTCTTCCCGTGGGTCGCGAACGCGCGCGCCGTGATGCAGAACGAGACGGCCGGCTGGGTGAAGTCGATCCACGAGACCCACTACGGCGAGCTGCTCGGCCTCGTGATGGTCGGCCCGCACGTGACCGACCTGATCGAGGCGGGGGTCGTGGCGATCGACGCCGAGGCGACCGTGGAGACCGTCGCCGACGGGATCGCGGCGCATCCGACGCTCTCCGAGGCCGTCAAGGAGGCCGGCCTCGTCGCGCTCGGCCGGCCCATCCATCTTCCGCCGAAGCGGAAAGCGGCCGCCCAGACGTAACGGGAAATCCGCCGTGCAAGTTTTTTCCGGCGGCGGCGTCTCAGCTAACAGGACGTGCCCTCGTCCCACGCCGGGGCCATGCCGCCCGCAGGCCCCGGCGGATCTTTCTCCCGAGAAATGCAGCTCTGCCGCAGGGGCTGCATTTCTCTGGTCCAACGCGTGCTAGCCTCGGCTGAAGGAAAGGAGCTGCATGGGAGTCTTCAACAAGAGGAACGCGATCATCGGCTGGGCCGTGGTCGAGGCCGCCCGCATCGCCGCCAACCGGCGCAGAGCTGCCGCGGAAGCCGCCGCGGCCGAGGAAGAGCCGAGGAAGCACCACATCGCCAAGGGTCTCGCAGCGGCGACGGGAGCGGTCGTCGCGGTCGGCGGCGTCGCGGCGCTGCGCCGCCGCAAGGGCGGCCAGGGCGCAGGTCCCGAAGAGTGAGCCCGGCCTTCTCGTTCCGTGCTCCCGTCGAGGCGCTCGTCCCGTACGAGCCGGGGAAGCCGATCGAGGAGGTGCAGCGGGAGCTCGGGCTCGAGCGCGTCGTCAAGCTCGCCTCGAACGAAGGCCCGTTCGGCCCGTTCCCGGCCGCGCTCGAGGCGATCGCGCTCTGCACGGGGGAGCTCAACCGCTATCCGGACGGAGGCGCGTACCGGCTCCGCGCCGCGCTCGCAGAGCATCACGACGTCCCGTTCGAGCAGGTTGCGGTCGGGGCCGGCGCCGACGGGGTGATCGACTCCCTCGTCCAGGCCGCACTCGGCCCGGGCGACGAGCTGGTGATCGGCTGGCCGTCGTTCCCGAGCTACGTGATCGACGCGCTCAAGATGGGCGCGACGCCGGTGCGCGTCCCGCTCGCCGGCCACCGCTACGACCTCGCCGCGCTCCTCGACGCCGTCACCCCGCGGACGCGCATCGTCGCCGTCTGCAACCCGAACAACCCGACCGGCACCATGGTCGGCCGCGCCGAGCTCGACGCGTACTTCGAGCGCGTGCCCGAGCACGTCCTCACCGTCCTCGACGAGGCCTACTTCGAGTACATCGACGAGCCGGACTACCCGGACGGGATCGAGGAGCACGTCAAGGCCGGCCGCCGCGTGCTCGTCCTGCGCACGTTCTCGAAGATCTACGGGCTCGCGGGCCTGCGCGTGGGCTACGGCGTCGGCCCGAGCGAGGTCGTCACCGCCGTGAACAAGCTCAAGCGCGCCTTCGACGTGACGACGCCGGGGCAGGAGGCCGCGCTCGCGAGCCTCGGCGACACGGCCGAGCTCGAGCGCCGCCGCTGCGTGAACGCCGAGCAGCGTGAGATCGTCGAGCGGACGCTGGCGGAGCACGGCCTCGAGCCGGTGCTTCCCGCGGTCGCGAACTTCGTCTTCGTGGACACCGGCCGCGACTCCGCCGAGGTCTTCCAGGAGTTGCTGCGCCTCGGCGTGATCGTCCGGCCGCTTGCCGGCTTCGGCGCGCCGGAGGCAATTCGCGTCACCGTCGGCGACCCCGACGACAACGTGTTTCTCGCGCAGGCGCTCGGCCGCCTCGTGCCCGCGTCCTAGTTTCGTCCACACCTTTACGCCCGGCTTGCGGACAAGTGTTAGCGTCTCGCGGCGCGTGGCGTCCTCTTCGATCCGGCGGCAGTTCGGCCTGCTGCGTCGTGCAGCGAGCTTTCGCCTGCTCTTCTTCGCGACGCTCGCGTCCGGGATCGGCACCTGGCTCGCCGCGATCGCACTCACGATCAACGTCTACGACCTCACCGGGTCGGCGTCGTGGGTGAGCGCGCTGCTGATCGCGGACTTCCTGCCGACCGTCGCGATCGGGCTCTTCCTCGGCTCGCTGGTCGACCGGCTGGAGCGAAAGCGGCTGATGATCGCCGCCGATCTCACGCGCCTCGCCGTCTTCGCCGCGCTCCCGTTCACCTCCAGCCCGACCGCGATCGTCGTGCTCGCCGGCATCACGGGCGTCGCCAACGGCTTCTTCCGGCCGGCCGTCTACGCAGGGCTGCCGAACCTCGTAGACGACGCCGACCTCTCGTACGGCACCTCGCTCTTCCAGACGGCCGACAACGTCACGTGGGGGATCGGCCCGCTGATCGGCGGCGCGCTCGTCGCGATCTCCGGCCCGCACCTCGCGTACTGGGTGAACGCAGTCACGTTCGGGATCTCGGCGCTGCTCCTGTCGCAGATCCCGAAGCGGGCGCTCCAGTCGGCACAGGCGCTCTCACGCGGCCATTTCCACGATCTCGAGGCCGGCTTCCGCGCGGTCCTGCGCTCCCCGGCGCTGCTCGCGGTGCTCGTCGCCTGGAGCCTCGCGATGTTCGGGAACGCGGCGGTCAACGTCTCCGAGGTGGTTCTCGCCACCGTCACCTTCAGCGCGGGCGCGTTCGGCTTCGGCTTCATGGCGGCCGCGGGCGGGGTCGGGCTGACGGCCGGGAGCCTCGGCGCCGCGGGTCCGGTGGAGCGGTTCCGGATGTCGGTCGTCTACGCCGCCGGGCTCGGGGTGATGGCAGTCGGCGTGCTCGGAGCCGCGCTCTCTCCGAACGTCTGGGTAGCCTCGGTCTTCGTGCTCGTGATGGGGACCGGCAACGGGGTGAGCGGCGTCTGCAACGCGTTGCTCGTGCAGCGCGCCGCGCCCGACCTCGTCCGCGGCCGTGTCTTCACGCTGATCATGAGCATCAACTACGTCTTCCTCGGGATCGGGATGGTCGTCGCCGGCCCGCTCACGAACGTGCACGGCGCGCGCTGGGTCTGGGCGCTGGCGGCGCTGATCTATGTGGTCGCCGCGGTCGTCGGCTACCTCCTCGTGCGCAGGTCGCGGGGAATCGACGGCGAGTGAGCGCGCGGAAGGAGTGGACGCGGGACGAGCTCGTCGCCGGGGTCCGCGCCGGCGACACGCGGGCGCTCGCACGCGCGATCAGCCTCGTCGAGAACCGCGACCCGCTCTCCTTCGAGCTCGTGCGCGACCTCTACCCGGACACGGGCAACGCGTACGCCGTCGGGGTCACAGGCCCGCCCGGGGTCGGCAAGTCGACGCTCGTCAGCGGGCTGGTGCGGCACGTGCGCGGGGAGGAGTGCACCGTCGGCGTGATCTCGGTCGATCCGTCGAGCCCGTTCACCCAGGGCGCGCTGCTCGGCGACCGGATCCGGCTCTCCGACCACTTCCTCGACCCTGGCGTCTTCATCCGCTCGATGGGGACGCGCGGGCACCTCGGCGGGCTCGCGGAGGCCGCGCTTCAGGCCCTGCTCGTGCTCGACGCGTCCGGAAAGGACCTCGTGTTCCTGGAGACCGTCGGCGCGGGCCAGAGCGAGGTCGAGGTGATCGGGATCGCCGACACCGTCGTCCTCGTGCTGATGCCGGGCTCGGGCGACTCCGTGCAGGCGCTGAAGGCCGGGATCATGGAGATCCCGGACGTGATCGCGATCAACCGGATGGACCTGCCGACGGCCAAGACGATGCTGAACGAGGTGCGCTCGATCCTCGCGCTGGACGGCGACCGGGCCTGGAAGCCGCCGATCGTGCTGGTCGAGGCGCTGCGCGGCGAGAACGTCGCGCAGCTCTGGGAGCACGTCGAGGCGCACCGCGCCCACCTCGAGACGGAGGGGCTGCTCGAGGAGCGCCGCGGGGAGCATCTGGCGGGCGAGGTGTTCGCGGTCGCGTCCCTGCGCGCGAAGGCGCTGCTCGAGCAGGCGGTCGCCGACGACCCCGAGCTGCGGCGGCTGCTCGACGAGGTGCGCCGGCGCGAGCTCGACCCGCTGTCGGCGGTTCGCGAGATCATGGAGAAGGTGTTCAAAGTTGGCGACGAGAACCGCACCCACACTCGCTGAGATCGAGGCGGCGCGCGCCCGGATCGACGGGGTCGCACGCGTCACGCCCGTCTTCGGGTCCGAGACGCTCTCCCGGATGACGGGCCGCTCGGTGCTGCTGAAGGCCGAGAACCTCCAGCGCACGGGCTCCTTCAAGGTGCGCGGCGCCGTCAACAAGATCCACTCGCTCTCGGAGGCCGAGCGGGCCGCCGGCGTCGTGGCCGCGACCGCCGGAAACCACGGCCAGGCCGTCGCCTGGGCGGCGCGGGAGGCGCGGATCGCGGCCACGATCTTCATGCCGCGCGACACGCCGATGGCGAAGGTCGAGGCGACGCGCACGTACGGCGCGCGGATCGAGTCCGACGCCGAGACGCTCGATGCGGCCTTCGTCGCGGCGCTCGAGTTCGCGGAGGCGACCGGCGCGATCTTCGTCCACGGCTTCGAGGACGAGCACGTGATCGCGGGCCAGGGGACGATCGGGCTCGAGCTGGCCGACCAGGTTCCGGAGACGGGCACCGTCGTGATCCCCGTGGGAGGCGGCGGGCTCGCGTCGGGCATCGCGATCGCGCTCGGCGCGCTGAGGCCGGAGTTGCGGCTCGTCGGCGTCCAGGCCGAGGCGTGTGCGCCGCTGGCCGGAAGGACGGTGCACGGCTACACGATCGCCGAGGGGATCGCGGTCAAGACTCCGGGCGAGCTGACCTCGTCGATCGTCCGCGAGCGGCTCGACGACATCGTCACCGTGTCGGACGAGGAGATCTCGGCGGCGATCGTGCTGCTCGTCGAGCGGACGAAGCTGCTCGTCGAGGGCGCGGGCGCGGCGGGCGCTGCGGCGCTGCTCGCCGGCAGGGTCGGCGGCGGGGAGGGGCCCGTGACGGTGATCCTCTCGGGCGGCAACATCGACGCGACGCTGCTGATCACGGTGATGCGCCACGGCCTCACCGTGGCCGGGCGCTACCTGGTCGTGCGGACCCGCATCTCGGACCGCCCGGGCTCGCTCGCGAAGCTGCTCGACCTGATCGCCGAGGAGCGGGTCAGCGTCGTCTCCGTGGAGCACCACCGCGAGGGGATGTCGCTCTCGCTCGCCGAGACGGAGGTCGCCCTCACCCTCGTCACGCGCGACGAGGACCACTGCGCCGACCTGCTCGAGTCGATGCGCCGCGCCGGCTACAGCCCCGAGCGGCTTCGCTAGCTACCGCAGCGGCGGAACTCGATCGTGCGGCCGCCGCGCTTCTCCCAGGTCTCGACCCCGCCGTCGACGACGGGATGCGCGTCGAGGCCGGCTGCGACGAGGACGCTCGCCCCGATCGCCGCGCGCGGGCCGCTCTCGCAGATCGTCACGAGCGGCCGGTCGTCGGGCAGCTCGTCGGCGAGCGCGCGCAGGAGGCGGTAGGGGATGTGCCGGCTGCCGGCGATGTAACCGGCGTCGCGCTCGTCCTTCTCGCGCACGTCGATCACCTCGACATCGCCGTCGGCCAGCATCGCCTCGAGCTCGGCGATGCCGACGGGTGTCATCCGCTCGGGAGTCTCCGGGTGCTCGAGGTAGCCGCCGAGCTCGAGGAAGCCGACCGCGTGAAGCCGCTGTGCGGCGAGCTCGACCTCCTCCGGCGAGCCGTGGAGCACGATCCGCTCGTCCGGGGAGATGAGGAACGCCGCGCGCGTGCCGAAGCTCGAGCCGGACACCGGCACGTTGATCGCGCTGGGGACGTGACCGGTCGCGTATGCCGCCGCCGGGCGGACGTCCAGCACGGTCGCGCCCTCGGCCGTGGCGGGGCCGAGCGGGGCCGCCGCGCCGACGAACGGGCCGGCGTTGAACGCGACGATCCGCTCGAGGTTCGGCGGGCGGGGCGTCGAGATCGAGGCCGACTCGTTCACGAAGCCCTCCACGTCGAGGATCGCGAGCGCGTGGTTTCCGGCCCGCTCGGCGCCGATCGTCGAGCTCGGGTCGGCGCTCATGTGCCCGCCGCACAGGGAGCCTGCGACGTGCCCCGGATACACCGAGACGGCGTCCGGAAGCTCCGCGAGCCGGTGGAGGCTGTGGAAGAGGTCGCGCGCGCCGTCACGGGCCGCGACGGCGAGGTCGGGGCGCGCCGCGTCGCCGACGAACAACGAGTCTCCGGTGAGCAGGATCCGCTCGTCGACGAGGAAGCAGCAGTGCTCGGGCCGGTGGCCCGGCGTGTGCAGGACGCGGACCCGGACCGCGCCGAACTCGAGCACCTGGCCGTCGGCGACCGGCTCGTTCGGGTACGAGACCGCGGCGATCGGGTGGATGTGAACCGGAAGGCCGTGCTCGAGCGCGAGCCGCCCGTGGCCGGAGAGATGATCGGCGTGCGTGTGGGTCTCGAGCACTGCGACCAGGCGAAGCCCGTTCCGGGCGGCCTCGTCGAGGTACTGCTCGACCGCGTAGGAGGGGTCGACGACGACGGCGACGCCCGCCTCCTCGTCTCCGATCAGGTAGGACGCGCAGCCGAGATCCGGGTCGACGAACTGCGTGAACAGCACGATGGTCGAGGGTACCAGCACGCGTCGCTTGCTTTCTTGAAGCGTTGACCGATGCGGATACCGTCTCGTCCGTGAGACGCGTTCTCATCGCCGTCTGCGTGCTCGCTGCGGTCTTCCCGCCGCTCGCACACGCCCACGCGCGCCTCGTCCACAGCGCGCCTGCGAGCGGCGCCGTCCTGGCCCGTGCGCCGGCCTCGGTCGTGCTCTTCTACGACGACGACGTGTCGGTGGGCCCCGGGAACGAGGTCGTGCGAAACGGCGGCGGCTCGGCGCTCGCGGGCCGCCCGAAGGCAAGCGGACGGCTGCTCGAGCTGCCGCTCGAGGCGAGCCTTCCTGACGGTGACTACAGCGTGCGCTGGAGCGTGATCTCGAACGACGGGCACATCGTCCAGGGGGTGTTCGCGTTCGCGGTCGGGCAGGGCCGGCCGGCTCCTGAGCCCTCGCTTCGGCCCGTGTCGCGAAGCCGGACGGCCGACACGCTGGAGCGCTGGCTCTTCCTGCTCGGCGTGCTCGCCGCGGGCGGTGCCGCGGTCTTCCGCTACGCCGCCTTCGGGCCCGAAGCGGACGGGCCGGCGCTGCGCTCGGGCTCGCGGGTCACCGCCGTTCTCCTCGCGGCGTCGTTCGCCGCCTGCATCGCCGGGACGGTGCCGCTCAGCCGGGCCGCCAACGGGTCGGCGACCCGCTTCGGTCTCGTGCTCGAGCTCGCCGCCGCGCTGGCCGCGGCCGGCGCGGTGCTCGCCGTCGCGGCACTGCGGGTGCCGGCTCTGCTTCCCGCGGCCGCGTTCGTCGCGGTCGCGCTGCTGCCCCTGCCGTCGCTCTCCGGACACGCGCTCGACCCCGGGCAGCCGTTCTACTCGCCCGTGGCGGATGTGCTCCACGTGCTCGCCGCCGCGATCTGGCTCGGCGGGCTGGTGGCGCTCGCGGCCTTCCTGCGCTTCGTGGCGGGCCGTGCGACCGCGCGGGCCGGAGAGCGGTTCTCCACGATCGCACTGGCCGCCGTGCTGGTTGTCGCCGCGACCGGGCTCGTGCGCGCCCTGACGGAGCTGTCGTCGGTCGGCCAGCTCTGGACGACGACCTACGGCCGCGCACTGCTCGTGAAGGGAGCCCTGCTGGCCGTGCTCGTCGCGCTCGGGTACTGGAACCGGCGGCGCCTCCGCAGGCCCGTCGTCCTCGCGGAGATCGCGGTGCTGATCGTCCTCCTGCTCGCCGTCGGCGTGCTGACGGGCTCACGGCCGGGCGTGCGGCCGCCCGTCACGGCCGTGACCGCCTCCGCAGGGCCGATCCCGCTCCCGCCGGTCGGCGTGCTCACGCTCGCGGCGCAGAACGTCCGCAACGCGCTCACGATCTCCGCGCGGCCAGCCGGAGCCCAGACCGAGGTGACCGTGGCCGTGATCGGCCCCGACGGCCTGGGCGTGAACGGGCTCCCCGTGCGGATCAACGGCATGTCCGGGGTCGCCTGCGGCCAGGGCTGCTACGCCGCGCGGGTCCCGGGCCGTCCCGCCGCCGCCCGTGTCGACACGGGACACGGAACCGTGGTGTTCCCGCTCCGCACGCTGCCGGGCCCGGGCGCCGCGCTCGTCGCCGGCGCGGGCAGGCTGCTCCGCACGTCGTCGAGCACCGTCTACCGCGACCGTCTCTCGTCGGGCCCCGGCCACACGCTGCACACGCTCTGGAAGGAGCAGGCGCCGGACCGGCTCAGCTACGTGATCGACGGCGGCGCCGCCGGGATCGTGATCGGCGCGCGACGCTGGGACCGCGACGCCCCGGGCGCGCGCTGGATCGCCTCTCCCCAGCAGCCGCTCAGCCTCCCGGCCGTGCCCTGGACCCGGCAGATCACGAACTTCAAGATCATCGCCTCGGACCGGACGACGTGGACGGTTGCGTTCCTCGACCGCTCGACGCCGGCGTGGTTCAGGGTGCGGATCGACCGCCGCACCGGCCGGCTCCTGTCGTTCGCGATGACCGCGGCCGCGCATTTCATGTCCGACGAGTACGTCGCCTACGACGGCAGGGTCGTGATCCAGCCGCCGCACTGAGCGGATCCGAATCCCCCGGACGGAGGATTCGCGTTCTTCTCCGGCCGACAATTGTCAGAAGCGGTGGAGAAGGCGCTCCTGCTGCGGCGCGTCGTCACGGCCTCGGCCGTCGGCGTGGCTTGGCTTGCCTGCTATGCGGCGGTGCTCGCGCTGCGGCCGGGCGGCGAGCACGGCCTGCTCGTCTTCTCGGACACGGTCTACCTCGTCCCGATCGCGCTGGCGGCCGTGCTCGCCGCGGTCGCGGCGACCCGGGCCGCGCGCGGGCTGCAGGTCTTCTGGGCGCTCGTGTCGGTCAGCGTCGCGATCTGGCTCGCCGCGGAGATCCTCTGGTCGGTCCGGGAGCTGTCCACCGGTTCGGTGCCGTTCCCGTGGTGGACGGACGTGCTCTACCTCGCCTCCTTCACGGTGATGCCGATCGCGCTCCTGATCGCCTTCCGCCCATCCCTGCGCCTCGTCGGGAGGGCAACGCTCCTCGACGCGCTCCTGCTGACCGGTGGGCTCGCGCTCCTCTGGTGGTGGGTGGTGCTGAGGCCGCTTCCGATCACCGGCGACCTTGCCGCCCTTGCGGTGATCGCCCCGCCGGTGGTCGGCCTCTTCGCGCTCGGGATCCTCGTCTCCACCAGGCTGCTGCCGGCTCGCCAGGGGACGATGGCGCTCAAGGTGGCCGGGCTCGGGCTCGCCGTGGCGACGATCGATGCCGGGATCTACGCCCGCACGATCGTCGCAGGGGGCTACTCCTCCGGCGACTGGCTCGACCTCGGCTCACAGTCCCAGGCCGTGCTCGTGGCGCTCGCCGCGTACATCGCGATTC
>Ga0335069_10015877_pt1 | contig 10523 bp, 12 predicted proteins | sample Lox_Sample_11_FD_206714 | JGI IMG/M metagenome (GOLD analysis project Ga0335069, IMG submission 206714) | Soil microbial communities from Loxahatchee National Wildlife Refuge, Florida, United States - Lox_Sample_1.1 | ecosystem: Environmental > Terrestrial > Soil > Wetlands | place: USA...
AGCCGGGCAGGTCGACCTCATTCCTTGGAGCGCCGCCTGCCACCGAGAAGGCATGATCCACGTCGCCGCCATCCGTCCATCGCGCAGGCGCCCCTCCCTTCGTCCTTGGATAGAATCTCTGCGGCCAACAGCCGAGTCGCACGGCACTTCGGATGGAAGGCCAGGCAACGCTGAGAGCGACACAGCCGCTCGTGCTCATTGGAGAAGCGTCTGAACGTTGCTCGACGGAGAGCCTCCTGGACCGAAACACGGTCTCGGCGGTTCGCGCATAAGTCGCCGTTTGCGGAGACTGGCGCCGATCTGGGGGCTAGCATACGATCGACCCATGAACGCCTACTCGACATTGCGCGTGATTGCGGGCGTGCTTCTGGCGGGAGGATGCAGCTCAACCTCCAGCAGCCCGCGCTTGCGCGACGGGAGCATAAGCGAAAGCAACGCGGACCTGAGCAACACCACCGCCGTCGGAGGAGGGGGCGGCACAAGCACCCTAAGCTTAGGGACTGGCGGCACCCTCGCCGGCACAGGTGGCGGAGGCGCGGGCGGCCAAAGCGGGAGCAACGTCGGCAAAGGTGGAACAGCCAGCCCTGGGGGGTCCGCCGACGGAGGCTCCTCAAATCCAACTACTTCGTGCAGTGCCGCGCAGGTCGGCCCGGGTGGTGATTTCAAGCGCTACCGGATGTTCCCTGCCGATCATCCCATCAACACGCCGATCGACATGCTGCCTGTTCATACGCAATCCGACCAGTGGTTGAGCAATTGCGCACCCGACAGGCCATATTTGCAGTTGGACCTAAGCATGCCGTACAACATCGTCGCCGCCAACACCCCGCCAGTGACCGCGACCAAATTCACCTACAATTCGAAGCCATATCCAAACCCGTGGCCCTTTCCGGCAGATGCCGTGATCGAGGGCGGCGATCCCACGACGTCCGGCGATCACCACTGCCTCGCCTTCAGCGTCGGCGACTGCAAGTTGTACGAGGTCTACAACATCCTTTGGAGCGCCGACAAGAAATCATTTACGGCCGCTTCGGGAACGGTTTGGGACACGACTATCGATGACCCTGGGAATGGAAGCGGTTCGGATGCCGCGGGGTTGCCCGTCACCCCGCTGCTGTTGCGCTATGACGAGCTCATCGGCACAGGCGAGATCCGACATGCGTTGCGCTTTACCTGCCAAGCGACGCAACAGGCACACATCGCGCCAGCGCGCGCGTCGGCATCATCCTCGGCTGGCAGCGGGGTTCCCGCCAATCCGCATGATTCGACTTTCCCCCCGATGGGCATGCGCGTTCGTCTCAAGTCAAGCTACGACCCGACCGCGCACGGATACCCGGCGCCAATCGTCGCTATCCTCAAGGCTGTTCAGAAGTACGGCATTATACTGGCGGACAACGGCGGCTCGCCCACCCCGATGTTCATTTCCGGATCGTCTGATGCCCAGCTTTACAACGTGTTGGCTGATCCGGCGTATCTCATCAAGAACATCACCGCCGCGGAGCTCGAAGTTGTGGATACCGGAGAGTTAGTTGTTGACAACTGGTAGCGATCCTACGCTGCGGTCAGCCTGCTGGCGGGCCGGCAGCCAATCCGGGCCTGCACCTCGACAACCAGAGATCCCAAATCGGTGGGAGTGTGGCGACAGTGCACAGGTGGATCAAGAGTGAGCACCCACACCTGAGGACGTACTGCGTCCAAGTCGGGAGATGTTCCGAGCGATCCGGGTATGGGATTGGCGAGAAAATCGCGGTACACGAGCCATGAGGCACGTGAGCAGTGATGCTGGTCTGTGCTGGCACGGAGGATGCTTTGCTCTGGTCCCATGCGTCCGTCGCCCGCGCTACCGCGTTGGGGTTCTGTCTCCAACAGGACAACGCACGGCTTGTCCAGGAGGCTGTTCACCCGCCCTGCCCTTCGACCAGCCGCTTGTGCCCTGGCTTGGATCTGTGCGTGTAGTCACGAAAACGTGGTGCTCGAAGCTAGTCAGGTCTTGCCTGCGGGTGCTCGTCCCGCCAACCCGCTGCTTGACGTGACCGGGACGCGGTCAGGTGGCAGAGATCCACTTCCGGTCGATGGATCGACACTCTTTTTCACGCAGCTGACGCCCACCATGACAGCAATGATGGCCGAAGCCGCGCGGCCCTGGGCGGGCCGCAACCAGGGAGACCGGCCTGGCGGCTGGCAGATGCTTGTCGAACTGGTGGATGCTCAGGCCGAGATGCGCGCGGGGTTGCTGACCGTCGAGATCGAAATGCGCACAACCTTACGGTCGCATGACGGGCCCATAGCCCTTGGACAGAATCACAATCACTGTCGAGTGACTGGTGTCGACGCTAGAAATCCGTCCAGCGCCATGTACCAGTGCCTGCAGAAGCTGGCGCGCGACTTGGCCGGCTGGCTAGAAACAGCTCGTCCCTAGGAGGAGAACCATGCGAGTTTTCGCCACAATGGCCCTTTTTGTTGCAACGCTCGGGTGCGCCACCGTGCAGCCGGGCCACCGTGGACTGTATTTCGAGCCATCCCACGGCCTCCACCGCGAGGTCTTGTTGCCGGGTCGCCACTGGACCGGGGTCTTCGGCCGAATCGAAGATTTCGACATTACCTACGCGACCCACGCCGAGGAAATCGAGACCCTTTCGCAAGAGGGCCTCAAGATGGTCCTGCGCACCGCGCTCATCTACCGGCCTGTCGCCTCCGAGTTGTATGAGCTCGAAACCGAGATTGGCCCCACCTACTACGAAGAGGTCGTCGGGCCGGAGTTTCGCAGCGTGGCCCGTGGTGTGGCGGCACGTCACTCCTACCTGGAGCTCCATCGCAAGAACGAGCAGATCGAAGATGAGGTCGAAGCCGACTTGCGCCGGCGAACAGCCGGGAAGCATGTCGAGATCGCCTCGGTGACATTGGAGTCCATCCATTACGAACCGGCGATTTTGAAAGCTGTCCAGGACAAGTTGGCGGCTGAACAAGACTCCGCCCGACAAAAGACCCTGCTGGAAAACGATGGCATGCGAAAACGGATGGAGCTGCAGTACAAAGCCGAGCAAGAAAAGCTGCGCGCCGAGGCGGCGTTGCGGGAGAAACAGCGAGAGCTTGATTTGGCCAAGGCGCAGGCGGAAACCGACCGCGTCAGGGAAGAATCGGAAGCGGCCAAGCGGGTGATTCAGGCACGAGGGGAGGCGGAGTCGGCGAAGTTCGTGGCCCAGGCGATGGCCGAGCAGGCAAGAGCCCACAATCAAACTCTGACGCCGCTGGCGGTCCTAGAGAAAGGGTTCGAGGCACTCAAGGCGCTTGGTGGCACAAACACGAACATCATGCTGGGTGACTGGTCCAAGGTCCCGAGCTTCCTGTTTGCGAGCCCGAACCTGTTCAAATTCACGAACACCAGCGCGGGCGGCAACGCCACGAAATAGGCGACACCGCCAACGGCGATGCTGGTAAGAGCCGGCCGTCATAACTGCGGGGAGTCAGGCCGAGCGCGACGAGGCCGGATCCAGGCGCGAGGAGCGTGGTCCGTACGTATTTCTTGCGGCCCACGCCTTTCGTCGGATGGGATTATTGCCGCCAACGACGGTTCCACCGTCAATCGTCGGTCGTTGTGCCTCGACGGTTTGAGGCAAGGCTTCGCCAGGACTAGGCCCTGAATGCCACCACGCGATGCTGCTTGCCTGATGGGCCAGCAAGAATCTCGGACACGGCGCGCGCTTCCACTGTGACGTCGGGCGGAAACAGGCCGCGAATGGCGGCGACCAGGCGGCCACTCGGATCGTCGCTGGCTCCCCGGCCGCGCACGAAGCGCACCTCGACCCGGTCGAGCGCTAGCTGCACGACCTGGGACGCCTCGACGCCACACACCAGGTCCAAGGCGGGGATGACGGCAAACGGGTTGACGTGTCCACCCGAGGGCAACGGCATAAAGTCGACCTTGCGCCCAGTCACGTGCTCGAGGTGCCCGAACCCGAAGCGGCAGCGGCGTGGCGCGGCCGGCCGGCGCACGATGTCGCCCATCTCGTAGCGGATGAGCGGCATGGTAAGCAAGTGCAGCGCGGTGACGAAGATCTCGCCTTCCTCGCCGGGTGCAGCCGGTCGGCGCCGTCGCGCAGAACCTCGACCACCACGTTGTCGTCGACCGTGTGGTATTGGCCACAATGCCGGCATTCCCAGGCCATCAGGTTCAGCTCGGTCGAGCCGTACAAGTCGACCAGCGGACAGCCGAAGGCGGCCTCAGCCTCCTCGTGTAGTGGGCGGGTCAACGATTCCGCGCCGCTGAAGAGCAGCCGCACCCCAAAGCCTCGCAAGGTCGCTACCGAGAACCGCCGCAACATCGGCTCGAGCATGCCGGGGACGACCTTTAGCACGTCAGGCTGCAGGACCTGCAGCCGCGGCACGATCTCGTCGAGGCTGAGGTCAAGCGGCAGGTTCTGTATGCGAAAGACGCCCAGGCGATGCATGAGCGTCAGCTTGGGAGGCGCGCCAAGGTTCACGCGCGTGTGCCAGGGACGCAGGCCGGACAACACTTGTGCGCGCAGCCGGAAGCCGATGAGCATGGTCTGCTCGCGCTGCGTGCGCAGCAGGCGGAGCGGCCGCCCTGTCGAGCCCGAGGTGCCAAACTCGAGGCAGTCCGCAGGATTCGTTCCCGCCGCTATCCGATCAACCAAAGGCAGCGCCTGCAGGTCGACGCGTCTGCTAACCGGCAAGCGTTCGAGGTCGGCGACACCGCGGATTGAGTCCGGGTGAACCCTGGCCTCCTCCATCAGCCGGCGATAGTAGGGAACGTTCTTCCAGGCGTGGCGCAAGAGATAGCGCACGCGCTGATCCTGATAGCGCAGAACAGAGGCAGGTTGCCGGAAAGGCTGGCCCATCAACAGGGACCAATGAGCGATCTCGCCTAGAAACATGGTGTCGTGGTGACCGAATCAGCAAAGCGAAACAGTTTCGACGTGCAGGTCCGACAGGCGCCCGGCAGCGGGGCCAGGAGCCGAGCAGATCGCACAGCCAGATGGTCGATAGGAATCGTCCGGATTGTGAGTGGGTCTGCCATGGACATCCTGCACCCCCGGGGCGATCATCCACGTCTGGCGGAGTTGGGCAAGTGCTACCGCGAGTGGGCGAAATGTGCTTCATGATCGAGATAGTGCGGCCCGCGCTGCCCTGTGGTTCGCCAGATGGTCATCCGCGGGCGAGGCACAAAATGAGGGATGCGGTTGCGAAACCAGGGACGTCCCGCATGAGGGACGAATGAGGGACGGAATCTGTTCCGCATCTGACCGCATCTGTTCTCTCCTGACCGCTGTCCGCCACAAGAATTCCGTGCGGACCAAGGAACGAGGCCGGGAAGTCCACACGCCATGGTTCCGAACCATGTTCCGTGAACTCTTCCGAGTCTGCCTTGGCCTACTGCGCGATGGCTTCCGTGGGCGCGCCAAACTGGTCGCCGAGAATGCCCTACTCCGCCAACGGCCCAGGCGGTCGCAGACGTCGCTGCCTCGTACTCGGATGGAGTTTCTACGGCGGACAGCTAGCGGATCGCAATCAGCGCCGAAATCTCCGTGGCGGACAGCGCCCGCTTGTAGATGCGGAAATCGTCGAGCGATCCATAGAAATAGGGGTCATTCGTGAACGGCGAGCGACCAAGCCAGTTGAGCGTAGTGGCGGGAATATTCGACAAATGCAAGGTCATAGCGCTGTTGGTCGCAACGGCCACGCCATCGATGTAGAGCGTCCCCGTGTAGGTTGTTCCCGAGGGCAGCACGACGGCGATGTGGTGCCAAACGTTGGCGCTGAGGGCGGACGTGCCTTCCAGACGCTGCTCGGCGGCAGCGGTGTGCCCCGTATTGGAGATACCGAAGCGCACGGGAATATTGGTCGCATCGCTGGCCCGCGCGGTCAGGTAGAAGAAGGCGATGCCGGTGCTTCCCGTGCCGAAATCGTAGATCCGCTCCCAGTCTTGGGCGCTCGTGGCAGCCGTCAGCTTGACCCAGATCGCAATCGTGACGGCATCAGGCGCGAGGGATTCCGGAGCTGGCACCGTCACATAGCCGCCCGCGGAAGTGAAGAGGCTGGACGGCGAAACCAAACTGAGGGCATGCGTCCCAACCTGACAGTCGGTGGTAAACGTTGCGCTGCCGGTCCCAGCGGTACCAAGAGTTCCGTCGTGGCCCCCGACCAAGGATGAGTCGTGGACGACGGTTCCGCTGCTCTCGTCGAACTGGTACCAGAGAACCAGGTCGGGATCGACGCCCGCGCTTCCACCAGGTCCGTCCGTCGAGACGTCACCGGCGGCATCTCCTGCGTACCTACTGTCGCGGCCCGCCCCATCGGGGTTTCCGTCCAGGGCATCGCCGCCCGTGCTCCCCGAGTCCGCGGCGTCGCTCCCGGCCCCTCCACCAATCCCTCCCGCGCCATCGTTCGCGTCGCCGGCGCCGGCGCCACCCGCGCCGCCCACGGCACCTGCGCCACTATCCGCACCATCGCCGCCAACCTCGTTGGCGGACACGTCACTGCTTTCATCCAGGGCATTGCCCACATCGGGTGTGGTTGCGCCAATGTCTCCTCCGCCGCTCGCCGTATCTGGACTTGGCCCTCCATCGTCAGCAAGAGGCGAATCCTGCCCGGCGATGACTTTGACATCGTCGGAGAGGGTCAGGTCGCTAGTTGGCGTGAGATCGGGCGCCGCGGGGCCGTCCACGGTCACGGAACCGTCGGCTTCCTCCGCGTCGCTCCACGCCCCAGAAGTCTCCACATCCACGCCAGCGTCGGCCGAGCCATCAGGCAAACCGGACGTCCCTCCTCTGAGGTGGCTCAGGTCGACCGTGCACCCGCCCGCCACGAAGGCTACCAGGCAGAGGGGAGAGAAGCGCTGCGCTTTCACCAGACGAAGGGTCGTACTAGGCGAAGGCTGGCTTTGCTGCATTGTGTAGCTCTCTTGCGATCCACTAGTGCGACATCTTCCATGGTACCGCGAAGCTGATCGTCAGGAAATATCGTCCCCTTGGTCGTCCGCATTGAGCCCGCTGGGTTCCCTCCTCTGGCAGCCCCGAGCCCAGGTGCCGGCAGCGCCTGGCACCACCCGCTTTGGCGTACGTTTTCGCCGTAGACGAGCAGATCTTCGCAGAAGAGCGAGCCGCCCTGCCTTTGTCTGTGGACGAAATTCTTTCGGCGGACATCGAAGGACCGGCCATCAGCTTTTCGTGAGCACGCCGCATCACGCCGATGGACTACGCAGCCCGTCGCTTCCGGAAAGCTTCCAACTCCTTGAGACGCCGAGCGGGGTCCTTCGCCAGCAGCACCAGTTCGGCCACCAGCATGGGGCTGGGCGCGTGGCGGCCGGCCTTTATGTGGGACAGATAGCCCTGCGAGAGACCGAGGAGATGCTCCATTCGCCTTTGCTCGACGGAGGCTCCGGCCAGCTTGGCGAGCTGCTGAGATGCAAGTCGGACAAGCTCCGCAGTGTAAGCGCCTCCAGCACGACATCGAGGGCCTGGCTCTGGCGCACGCTGAGCCACTCCTCGCCGCAGTGATCACAGGTGGGAATAGCGAAATCCGCGGGGACCTCCACCTCCATCGTCTTGTACCATTCACGCCTGCCCGCGGCTGCCGGGCGATGCTCGTCACCTGGGCGGGAGGCGACAGGAGAGCGCAAGGCCGATCCCGGTATGCTCGGTTGCGCCGTTCGCAACCTCACTGCTGAAGGCGTCGAACCGCTGGTAGGCGGCGTAGAGGTCGCAGGCACGGTAGCGGTAGCCGAGCCCGGCACCCACTGTCACTGTGGTTTGCGCGGCGGTGTACGTCGTGGACGCGAAATAGTGGGTGGTCGCGACGACACCCGCGAAGAGACCCGAGGTGATGTTGACGGAGAAGCGGACGGGGAGCCCGAGCCCGGGCTGGAACACGCGTCCCGCGGCGAAGGACCGCCAGATGAACACGGCGTTGAGGGCGACGTCGACGCGGACGAAGCGGCCGCCGTGCAGGGACGCCCAGGCCCCGAGCACCTCTGTCACGTCCAGGTAACGGGGGACAGGGAACACGATGCGGTCCTCGATCCCGGCCTCGATGCGCCCACGCGAAAGCACACGCCAGCGCAGCCGCAACTCCGGATTGGCGACCGTGCCGAGGCCTACACCGAAGGTCTCGGTGTCCATCACCCGAGCAGCCTCGTCGGCATGGATGGCGCGCCCCTCCGCGTCCCTGAGGCCCAGGCGCGCACCGATCTCGAGGTTGTGGCCGAGGCCGGCCGCCGCTTCGAGATTCCAGCCCCAGCCGATGATTGACATCCTGTCCCCAGCACTGACTCCTGGATACGTCATAAGGAGGAGCCCACCGCCGGCGGAGAAGCGCGCCCTTGCCGGTGCCAGCACGGCCTCATCCTCGACCCAGCGCTGCTGCCCCTGCGCCGGCCGGCTCGCGACCGCCGAGAGCGAAAGAGCCGCCATCATGACTGTGCGACGTAACATCACGACCCCGCATCCGCCAGCGGCGGATAGAATGTGATCTTCCCCCACGGCCGACTGTCCGAGGAAAGGGGCTTGGCGTTCTGCAAACGCAGCACAGCACCCGTGCCGATGGTGACGGTTTTCGACCCAAAGGCCGGAAGGGGAACGCAGGCCGCGCCTGGATCGCAGCTTTCACACAGGGCAGCGCTGCCGGACGCCGCGAAGTCCATGTTATCGAAAGCCAGATCGTACTGCGCGTCGCCCCCGTCGAGTCGCAGCCATCCGTCGGCGGTTTCGGCCAGCAGATCAACGAACGCGGTCTGACCGGGATGCAATGTCACCTTGCCGGCCTGCCCGCAAGCCGCGGCGAACAACGGCGACGGCAGGTACGAGACGAAAGTGACCTCGACCGAGGGCGAGTCGTCGGTCGGGGTCGGGGCGCCGGAGATGGCGTACGTGCCTGGCGGCAGACTGGCCCAGTCCGTCGTGGTGTTTTTTCCTATCTCCAGCTCGTAGACCGGCGCCGTGGCATCGCCGCAGTTCCGCAGGAGGATCCCATCGCGATGTGTGAGGACGGCACCGAGCTGACCAGAGATCTCGATCGATCTGTGCAACTCGCCATCGCAGTCGGGTCGGGCGACGTCTCCGGCGGACATGCTGGTCGTGGCGGAACAGGCCCATCCGCTGTCGCACGGCGGGCTGTTGCCGCTCAACGCCTCGGACCATGCCTGATCCATCGAGATCGGGAAAACCCTCGCGAACTCGATGGCGAGGTCATCCGCGGATGTGCCGGGCAGGACACGACGGTGAAGCTCCTCGACCTTCTGCCAGCCGTACTGCCGCGCAAGATAGGTGATCCAGAAGCCCGCGGCAGAGTAGCCCGAATTGGAGTTGCCGTGCAGGTAGAGGAACGGCCGCCAGTCTCCCACACCAAGTAAATCACGCGGAGAGAATCCTCTAAGCGGGATGTAGGCTGGACTGCAGGACAATGCCACCGCCTCGCCTTCGACCAGCAGGCCGACCGACCAGTACCAGGCACGATACACGTACGTGTGCACCTGCTCGTGGGCGTAGAACGGGACTGTGGCCAGCACAGCATCCTTTTGGGTACAGCCGGTGGCACCGACCGGACACCCGGAGGCGAGATCCGTCTGATCCTCGAACCTGTAGTATCGCAGCGGACGGTTCTCTTCGGCTGTCAGCCCGATCTTGCCGCCGATCGCCCGGGCATGCTCGTCGAGCAAGTCGAGCAGGGTTGGGCAGAGCGGTTCATCGACGCGATTGTGATACTCCCAGAAGGTCGAGCGACTGACCTGTCCCTCGAACTCCCATGCGGTCGCGCCACTGCCTTCGCAGCCCGCCGTCATCGTCAGTAGGAGCAGGGCCGCCGCGACGATGCGCGGCCCTGTGCCGGGCGGTCGAATGCCGCAGTTGCGGCCATCAGCTCCGCGAGCTGTCATGTTAAGCCCAGTGTATGGGTCCAGCGCTGCTGCCAACAGAGACATTATGAACTTCTTGTTCGCAACTGCGGCACCTTCATTTCCGGGGGCTCGCACCCTGAAGGCAAAAGCGCTTGCCCACGAGATCATCCCGCTTCGCCACAGTGCCTTTTGCGCGTCTCTGGTGCGGCTCCGCAAGAGGCTAGCGATGTCCAGACCACCAGCGCAAGCGACAGCGGGGCCACGGCCGCTGACAGTTCGGTGCTCGCGGATGCTCAGTTGATCGGGCCAGCCGACACCGGCACGCTGCAAATCGATGCGCGGTTCTTCGCAGACGCCGGGTCGCTGCCAGGCGCCCGACCGGATGTCGAAAGCGACAGCAACTCCATCGGTGGCAACGCCGTGGTCGCCATCGATTCGTCTGTTCCGGACATTGGCGTGGCCGCGCTATCGCCTTCGGCGACGAACCAGGGTGATGATCGCACCGAACACGCCTGCCATCGCCCAAGGACCAAGAGCTCGGGCCGAAACCCAGCCACCCACCGCGCAACCGCTGCTGCGGCCGTGTTGGCCGCCGCGACCACCGGTCGCGCCCGCGCCACCGGTCCCGCCTATGCCAGCGCTCCCACCGATGCCAGCGCTCCCACCGACGCCA
>Ga0335069_10015878_pt1 | contig 10523 bp, 8 predicted proteins | sample Lox_Sample_11_FD_206714 | JGI IMG/M metagenome (GOLD analysis project Ga0335069, IMG submission 206714) | Soil microbial communities from Loxahatchee National Wildlife Refuge, Florida, United States - Lox_Sample_1.1 | ecosystem: Environmental > Terrestrial > Soil > Wetlands | place: USA: Florida...
CGCCATCATGATGATCGACTTCGCGCTGGCGGCCGAGCGCAGCGAGTATTTGAGCCCGCGCGACGCCATTCACAAAGCCTGCCTGCTACGCTTCCGGCCCATCATGATGACCACGATGGCCGCGTTGCTGGGCGCGTTGCCGCTGGCGTTGGGGACAGGGCAGGGACACGAGCTGCGGCAACCGCTGGGAATCACCATCATCGGAGGGTTGTTGGTCAGCCAGGCGCTCACTCTATACACCACGCCGGTTGTTTATCTATTGCTCGACAAGTTGCGGGTGCGAAGGGCGCTACGGCGCATCGAGGCGCCGCGGCCGGCTTAGGGAGGATTTGTTGGTGCGACTGAGAAATGTGGCGGCTCTGACGATCTTCGGATTGTGGCTGGCGACCACCGCGTGCATGGTCGGGACGAAATACACCAAGCCGCCCGCCCCAGCGCCGGCCGCCTTCAAAGAGCCGTTGCCAGAATATTTCAAGGAAACGCCGGGTTGGAAGCAGAGCGAGCCTGCCGATCAGACCGCCAAAGGGAACTGGTGGGAGGTGTTCAAGGACACGCAGCTCAACGGACTGGAAGAACAAGTGAGCGTTTCCAACCAGACCATCGCGCAGGACGAGGCGCTTTATAAGGAAGCCCGCGCGCTGGTGCAGGAGGCGCGAGCTGGACTGTATCCTACCGTGACCGGCAGCGTCGCTGTTACCGGGTCGCGCGTTTCGGCCAATCGCGGCGGCTTGAACGGAGGCTTCTCTCCCGCCGCCAACGCCGACATCCCGCTCACCGGAACCGCGTCCTGGGTGCCGGATTTGTGGGGCAACATCCACAAGACCGTGGAGCAGAGCATTTCGAACGCGCAGGTGAGCGCCGCCCAACTGGAAAACGCGCGATTGAGCATCCAGGGCGAGCTGGCGCTGGACTATTTCCAGCTTCGAGGGTTGGACCGTGAGCGGCGCCTACTGGACGAGACCGTAGTGGCTTATCAGCGAGCGCTCGAACTGACGCAGGATCGCTTTGCTCAGGGCGTGGCGTCGCGCATCGATGTTGTCCAGGCGCAAACGGAACTGGAAACCACGCGCGCCCAGGCTACCGAGACCGATGTTCAACGCACTGCGCTGGAGCATGCGATCGCCGTTTTGACCGGCAAGCCGCCGGCCGAGTTTTCCATTCCACGCACTCCGCTCGAGCAGCCGCCTCCTCCGATTCCCGGCGCGTTGCCGTCACAATTGCTGGAGCGCCGGCCGGATATCGCCGCCGCGGAACGTCAAGTGGCCGCCGCGAATTCGCAGATCGGCATCGCCATGGCGGCCTTCTATCCGACGTTGAGCCTGACCGCGTCGGGCGGATTCGAAGGCAGCAGCCTGGTGAACTGGCTCACCTGGCCGAGCCGCTTCTTCTCCATCGGGCCGTCGCTGTCGCAGCTTTTCTACGACGCCGGACGCCGCCGTGCCGTCACTGCCGAAGCACAGGCAGCCTATGATGCCACCGTGGCGAATTATCGCCAAAGCGTCCTTACTGCCTTTCAACAAGTGGAGGACAACCTGGCGGCTCTCCGCGTCCTTCAGCAGGAGGCCGAACAGGAAGACGCAGCGGTGAAGGCCGCCGAGGAGTCTCTATCGCTCGCATTGATTCAGTATCGAGGCGGCGTCACGTCTTACCTGCAGGTGATCACGGCGCAGGAAGCAGCCTTGCAGAACGAGAGCACTGCCGTCAGTCTGCTGACGCGCCGGATGACGGCGTCGGTGAGCCTTGTTCAAGCGCTCGGCGGATCGTGGAGTGTCTCGCAGTTGCCGACGCCCGAGCAGGTTTCCGAGAAACTCCCCCCGCCGCCCCAGAACAGCTCCAATCCTTGATGCTTGTAGCCGGCGAATCCTGCGTTACACTCGCAGGAGATGGTTGACCTCTCCTTGTGGGAGTCAGCGCTATTCGTGCTGCTCCTGGCGGTTTCAATCTACGCGTTTTGGTGGCGCTTCGGTCTGGTCTGGGACAACATCCGGCGCTCCAAGAAGGACCCCGAGCTATCCACGCAGCACCTAGGCGCCCGCATCGGCAATTTCGCTTGGGAAGTGATGCTGCAAGGAAAAGTGATCGAAGAGCGCCCACTCCCCGGCCTGGCTCATGCCCTCGTTTTTTGGGGATTCTGTGCGTTCGCCCTAATCACCGCCAATCACTTCGCCGAAGGCGTCGGACTCCACCTTTTGCGTCCGGTCGGATTCGGGCGTTTCTACTTCGGTTTCGTCGCGATCTTCGCCGTCGGCGTGGCCGTCTCGATCACCGGGCTTGCCATTCGCCGCTTCGTCATCCGGCCGAAGTGGCTGGGACCGTTGTCGTATGAATCGGGGCTGATTGCCCTTCTTATTCTTCTGCTGATGCTCACGTATCTCGCGTCGCTCGCGCCCGGCTGGGCGTCGAACCGATGGATCTGGTGGGCCCACACACTGACCATCCTCATTTTCCTGCCGCTGGTGCCTCACACCAAGCACCTGCACCTGCTAATGAGTCCCTTCACGGTTTTCCTGAAGCGCGATGGATTCAGCAAGATCCCGCCGCTCGCCGGCGACGAGGACTTCGGGCTGGACACGGGCAAGGACCTCACCAAGCTGGTGGCTCTGCAGGCCTATTCGTGCGTCGAGTGCGGCCGGTGCACGGAGCATTGCCCGGCGGCCAATACCGGGAAGCTACTCAACCCAAAGGAAATCGTCCTGGGCGTGCGCGAGTTCCTGAACGAAAACGGTCCTGCGAGCGGGAAACCGCTTCTGGGTCCGCACCTGGCGCAGGAAGCTGTATTCCAGTGCACCACTTGCGGCGCGTGCGAGTTTCAGTGCCCGGTGGGAATCCAGCATCTGCCTGTGATCATTGGCCTGCGGCGCGGTGCGGTGAACACCGGCAAATGGGAGGACGACTACGGCACCAAGCTGTTCCTCAATCTGGAGCGCAACGGGAACGCGCTTGGATTTTCCGCGAGCGAGCGCGACAAGTTCGTTCAAAAGCAGGAACTGCCCATCTTCGACGGCACTCAGGAATACTGTCTGTGGCTTGGCTGCATGGGCGGTTACGATCCGAAGGGCAGGGAAATCGTCGAGGCGCTGGTCCTGGTGCTGCGCCGGCTGAACGTCAGCTTCGGCGTGCTGCGCAAGGAAAAGTGCACCGGCGATCCGGCCCGCCGGCTGGGCAACGACCTGGCGTTTGGCCAACTGGCAGAAAGCAATCTGGAAACTCTGCTGCAGAACAAGGTGAAGAAGATCATCTCGATTTGTCCGCATTGCGTGCGCACCATCGGCACGGACTGGGCGGAGTACGGTGCGGCGCCTCCCGTTGAACATCACAGCGAGTTTCTGGCGCGGCACCTCCACCTGCTGCCCGGCGCCAGCGCACAGCGTGAGACGATCGCCTACCATGATCCATGCTATTTGGGGCGCTACCGCAACGTGTACGACCCCCCGCGGGCAGTGATCGGCGAATTCGGCGAGGTGGTGAATCCGAAACGCAGCTTCGAACGGTCGTTCTGTTGCGGCGCCGGCGGCGGGCTGGCATTTCTGGGCGAGGAGAAGGGGAAGCGCGTGAGCGTGGAGCGCGCTGAGGAGCTAGTCGCCACCGGCGCCAGCGTGGTCGGCACCGCCTGCCCGTTCTGCAATACGATGTTCCGCGATGCACTAACGGGAATTTCCCAGTCGCCGCCAAAACTTTTGGATATCGCACAGATCGCGGCGGCGCGGGTGTCTCAGTAGCTTACTGGAACTGTCTGTTGATTTGAGGCAACCGGTTAAGACTCACGATCCATTGAAACGCCGTTGAGAACGAAGACGACTGGCGAATCGTTCTCAAAGTTTTGCACCAGCCTGGCACACCGCAGCATCATTGCCTTGCGTTCATTTGAAACGCCAAGGAGATCCTCATGAGTAAGAGACTGTTTCCCCGGCCGGTGTCCCTGCTGGCCGTTGTTTGCGCTATACCTTCGGCATTCGCCGCCAGCCAGCCGAAGGAACAACTTCAACTGCAGAAAGAAGGCATAGAGCTCATGGGCCAGGTGGCGGAGGCTGCCAGAGACATCCGATATAACGCGGACCGCCTGAACTCCTTCAACCGGTCGATGACGGTTTCCAGGTGGACGCACTATCACCATCTGACCGAGATGAGATCGCTCGTAAACGACGGGCTCCAGCCAGCCTTCCAGCGGCTACAAGAGATGCAGCCACAGTTGCCGGAATGGAAGCAGCAGAGCATTGATGCGATGCTGGAATCCGCCAAGGTCCTGGCAGCCGACATGAATTCCGCGATTCTGTCGAAAAACGACGCTGGCACGGTGCCGCCGGCCATGAATGCCGAATACAAGGACTTAGTCACCAAAATCTTCCAGCATGCGGACACCTTGTTGAAGACCACAGACGCGGCCCGGAGCTTTGCCTCCGCAAAGCTCAAGGAAGCTGAGAGCGGTCAGCCACAGAAGTAGGTTCGACGCGACTTCGCTGAGGGCGGGCTGGTACTACGCTTGCTCTCTCTTGTTCGGGCCAGGTTGGTTCAATGCAAGAGCAAGCTCAGCGCGACCGATCGTTCATCGGCAACATCCAAACGCTTTTCCGGAGGCCGAAGCTTCCTCCGCTAGAAGTGACCTCTAAACCAGTTCCAGTAGAGGACATGTGGGGGTTGTACCACGGCCAGGGAAGGCGAGCGGGCGCGATATCCCTGTCGATTCATGCATCGGTGATTTGCCTTCTATTTCTGGTTGGCACAAACCGAAAAGTTCATGAGGTGATCAAGCAACAGATCACTTTAATCGCGCCTGATCTGACACCCTATAAACCCGTTAGCAGCCGAATGGGAGGAGGCGGGGGCGGGGACCGTTCTCCCACTCCTCCCAGTAAGGGTAACTTACCCAAGTTTGCCCACAAGCAGTTCGTCCCTCCGATGGCCGTGGTTCGGGCTGAAAGCCCGAAGCTGGTAATGGACCCCACGCTCGTCATTCAGCCGGATATGAATATTGCGAAGCTCGATATGGACATTTTGGGCGATCCATTGGCCAAATCGGGCATAGCTTCCAACGGTCCGGGTTCCGGCGGCGGGATAGGAAGTGGCCGGGGCGGAGGTGTCGGACCAGGGTTTGGCCCCGGCTTTGGACCCGGCTCGGGAGGCAACCTGGGTGGAGGAGTATACCGCGCGGGCGGCGGCGTCTCTGCCCCAACCGTCATCTACAAAGTGGAACCGGAATTCTCCGAAGAGGCGCGCAAGGCCAAGTTCCAGGGCTCAGTGCTGATACTCATCATCGTGGACGAGCACGGGAATCCAAGGGAAGTGAGGGTCATTCGCGCGGCCGGCTTTGGCCTGGATGAGAATGCCGTCGAAGCGGTTCAGCACTGGAGATTTAATCCTGGCAAGAAAGACGGCAAACCAGTGGCGGTGCAGGCAACCATCGAAGTGAATTTCCGCCTCCTATAGTCTCCGCGCACAGCCTGTGGTCCTCTCCTGGGGCATCGAACCAAATTGACATCGATTCGTGCCCCAGGTTTCTCTCTACAGGCCGGAGATGCCCTTGTTTTGAAGAACTCGCACGACAACGCGCCGGTTCTCCGCTTGTTCTTCCGCTGTCTTGTCGTTGCCGATCTGTCTGCTCTCGCCCATCGCCCCAGGACAAGCATGTTCGTAAGAGGAATGTGGCAGCGCTGCACGAGGAAATTGATAACGTTGTTACCGCGGTCTTCGCTCAGCTTCTGGTTCAGGGTGACACTGCCGACTGAAGAGGCCTAGCCGACGACCTGGATCATAGAGCCCTCGATCGTCTTGGCTTTCTCGGCCAATTGCGTGAGCTTGGGCTCATGCTCGCTACCGAGAGCGACCTTCCCATTCCCAAAGTAGACTGTCACTTCGTCAAAAATGTAGTAGTCGTCCAGTTGCCCGAAGCGCGCAATTGCGGCCTCTATGGCGGCTTGATTGGCAGCGATCTTCTCTTGCTGAACGGCCAGTTCCGCCTGTTGCTTTGCGAGATGTTCCCGCTGCTTCTGCAGTGCGTCCTTTTGCGCTTGCAGCATAGCGTTCTGCCTGGCTAGTTCCTCCTCGTGTCCCTTGACTTGCGCTTGCGTTTCGCGCACGCCGGCCTGTACGGATTGAGCGCGTTCCAGGTCGTTGCCCTTGAAGCTAACGGACTTCGCTACCAGCTGTTGCTGATCGTCGTAGGTCCCTTCGACGTTCACGGCCGGTCCGGGAATCAAGGCGGCCATGGAGATCTCCTTCTTGCGGGCCTTGAAGACTCCTTGGACTTGGCCGACTTTCGTTGCATCGGTCAGCAATACGAGCAGGTTTGGTGAACCCGAAGTCTGGAGAATCATCGTACCTCCACTTCGGCCTATGATCATTCCCTCGACTTTGACCGTCTCAGCAAAAGCGATCGTGCTTAAGGTTGCCAGTATCGAAAACAGCGACAAGGTCCAGGTTGATACAGTTTTTAAACGCGGATTCTTGAGCCATAACATTCGTACTCCTTCGAGAGTCCATCCGAGGTCGTGCTGGGCGAATGGCACCTCCCGGAAGCTGTTTGGGAGATGCGCCCGCTAGGCGCTGAGGAAGAGTTTTTCAGCTTGTTTGCGTTCCCGCTGGTATCGGAACGCGAAGTTATGGCACCGGCGCAAGATAGCCTAAGCGCCAGAAAGACTGCAGCTTCGGAAACCCCACAGGCTTCGAGATTTTGACCTGAATCCGATGATAGCCGCCATTCCGGCTGCCGTTGGCCGGAACATACCCGAGCACATATTGACTGCGAATCCAGGATCCGATCTTCGAGGCGATTTCGGGCAACTGCTTGAGCTTGTCCACGACGTACATGCATCCCCCGCTTTGCCGGGCGATGTCTTCCAGCACGGACGCTCCACGAGGCTTGTTCGGCCGCTGGTACGCGCTCTCGTCCCACTCGACACCAAGATAAAGCGTAAAAATCGCGGTGTCGCTCTCGCTTGCCAACTGCTGGAACTCTGTCTCGGTAATGCGGCTGGCATTGTCCTCGCCATCGGAAATCAGTATGATCGCCTTCCGCGGGTGATGGGCTTTAGTCATTTCAAGCCAAGCCAAATTCACGGCGTCGTACACCGCTGTCGTCCCCGATACTTCGAGCGTTTCCACCGCGCGGTGCACTTCATCAGCCCGCCGGGTCAAACTCACTAAACGCTCCGGACGATCGTTGAACCGGATCAGGAAGAACTCATCCTCTGGATTGGCAATGCGCAACAGCGCGTAGACTGCTTCTTGTGCCTTCGCCAGCCTGGGGCTCATACTGCCGCTGGAGTCGAAGACCACGCCGATCGTCGCGGGTGCATCTTCGGAAGTAAAATGCGTAATCACCTGCGGAACACCGTCCTCCAGGACGCTGAAATGATCCTTTGCCAGTCCGGGAACAACCCGCCCCCGCGTTGTGGTGACCGTCACCGGAACCACTACCAGGTCCGAGTGGACGCGAAATCGAGGTTGGTTTTCATCGGTCGTGCCGGACACCGACGTCTCCGGCCCGCTTCCCGGCTCCAGATCCTGGGCCCACGATGGCTTCAACATGCATGACAGTAGTGCGACAACTGAGATCGCGGAGCAACCAGCGCCAGTAACCCAGCCGTTTCTTGTGCTCACAACCAATCACCTGACCGGAAGATGCGCTTGGATAGGGTTTCGACGGAAATTAGCTGAGGAAGCCGCGCGGTTTCGAGCTTATCGATAAAAGGCCGAAGCGCCACTCGGTGCCCAGGCAAGAAGATAAGTCTTCCGCTCCTCAAGCTGCATCGTGACTGCGGGTCTCTCGACCATTAGTGCGTCACTCAAAAGCGAGGTAGTCATGAGGTCCCTATCCACGATTGGAAGCGTCAAGTCCCTGGTGACGATCCTGTGTGTTGTTCTCATCGTGCCAGGCGACACCCTGGCATTCCCGCAGCAACAATCCCCAGGTTCGGCGCCAGCCAGTCAGGCGACCCGGGTCGCGCCCGAACAATTAGATTCTCTTATAGCGCCGATTGCCCTTTATCCTGACCCATTGCTGGCTCAGTGTCTGGCTGCGGCCACGTATCCTCTCGAGATCATACTGCTGCAGCAATGGCTGGAGCAGAATAAGAATTTAAGGGACAAACAACTCGCCGATGCCGTGGCGAAACAGCCTTGGGATCCCAGCGTCCAGGCCCTCGCCGCTCTACCTGAGGTGGTCAAGCGCCTGGCGGACAACATTCAGTGGACGACTGATTTGGGCAATGCCTTTCTGGCACAACAAAGCGACGTCATGGACGCTGTCCAGCGTATGCGTAAGAAGGCTGAGGATAAAGGCACTTTGAAATCCACCGAGCAGCAGACAGTGGAAACCAAAGTCGTCGAGAACAAGAGCGTGATCGTCATCGAACAGGCCAATCCGCAGGTCGTGTATGTGCCTTCTTATAACCCTGAGATTGTGTATGGTCCGGCCTACTATCCCTATCCACCGATTTACTATCCGCCGTGGGGTTATTACGCGGCGGGGGTAGCAATTTCATTCGGCGTCGGTGTGATGATGGGCGCCTTTTGGAGCGGTGGTTGGGGCTGGGGCTGCGGTTGGGGCGGCAATAGCGTCTACATCAACAACAACAACAACTTCAGTCGGAACACGAACATTGGCGGCGGTCGCGGCGGAGTCGGTGGAGTGGGTGGTGTTGGCGGTGTCGGCGGTGTTGGCGGAGTCGGTGGTGTTGGTGGTGTCGGTGGCGTCGGCGGTGTCGGTGGCGTAGGTGGTCCCGGTGGCGCCGGCCGCCCTGGCGGCGTTGGTGGACCCGGCGGTGTCGGCGGACCCGGCGGTGTCGGCGGAAATCGTCCCTCTCAACTTCCCGCTGGCGGAAGAAGCAACTGGGCACATAATCCACAGCATCGTGGCGGCACCCCGTATCGGGATCGGGCCACCGCAGACAGGTTTGGTGGTACCGCGCGCGGTGATTCGCTCTCCAAACGTCAAGCCGGCGCCAGGCAACAGATTGCGCGGCAGGGTGGGAACCTTGCCAGTAAGCCTAGCCCTGGCGGCGGTTTGGGCGGTCGAGGCGGAGGAGCCGGCATCGGCAATCGCGGGGGCGGCTCCAGTTTCGGCGGCCGGACGGGCGCAGGTGGAGCCGATCGCATCGGCGGCCGCGATCTGTCGCGCAGCGGCGGAGGAGACCGAAGTGCCTTTGGAGGAGGTTCCAGGGGATTCAACGGATCCAGCGCGCGCAGCAGCGGCAGCCGTGGCTCCTCCAGCTTTGGATCTCGAGGCGGAGGCGGAGGCGGATTCAGCCGTGGGGGCGGTGGCGGTGGCTTCCGTGGGGGCGGCGGCCGGCGAGGTAGATGACCCTGACGGCCGCAATGGAATCACAGGAGCACTGAAATGAGCTTAATATCTGCGAACGCTAACTTCTCTGGACGCGCTTGCGTTCTGTGGCTGGCGGTGTGTGCGTGTGTGTCCGCGCCGGCCCTGTTTGCCGCCCAACCGTCCGCGCCGAAAGCGGCTCCGCCTAAGACCGCGGTCTCACCCGCCGGAGCCAGGCTGTTTGCCACCCCACAACAGGCCGCCGATGCGCTGGTGGACGCGGCCGAAAAATTCGACGTGGGTGCTCTGACCGGTATTTTCGGCCCCGACGGCGACGATATCGTGTTTAGCGGAGAATTGCCGCAGGACCGGAAGCATGCCATGGACTTTGCTGCTGAGGCCCGCACGAAGAAAAGCGTGTCCATGGACCCGAAAAGCTCCAATCGGGCATTCCTGCTGGTGGGCGAAGAGGACTGGCCCTTCCCCGTGCCCCTGGTGAAGACGGGCGAGAAATGGTTTTTCGACAGCAAAGCTGGCCGGCAGGAACTTCTGTATCGCCGCATCGGAGCGAATGAACTGGACGCGATCGAAATCTGCCGCGGTTACGTAGAGGCGCAGCATGAATATGCGTTTCAGCAGCGCCAGCTCTACGATGTAAACCAGTACGCTCAGCGCATCGTGAGCACCCCGGGCAAACAGGATGGGCTGGCATGGCAAAATTCTGACGGCACCTGGGCCGGCCCGGTGGGCGAAAACATTGCCAAAGCCATCGAGCAAGGCTACACTGACACCATCGACTCGCAGCCTTACCACGGCTATTTCTTCAAGATCCTGAAGGGGCAAGGGCTGGCGGCGCCGCTCGGCGAAATGGATTTTGTGGTGAAGGGTGTCATGATCGGCGGCTTCGCCCTGGTCGCTTCCCCGGCTGAGTATGGCGTAACCGGACTGCAGACCTTCATAGTCAGTCACGACGGTGTGGTCTACCAAAAGGACTTCGGGCCGAGCACCATCGACGAATTCAAAAAGATGGAACGCTTCAACCCCGACAAGTCGTGGAATCCGGTCCCCGACAGACAGGACTAATCAAGCGGTCGCTTACATTTGCTCGACGCGGGAACCTCATCTCCGACAACGGTTCATTTGGGTTCGGTTAGCCCGCGTTCGCGCTAGCTAGTGGTTTCGCCGTTTTCCGGCCATACATCAGAATGCTTCCCCGACACCCATGCTGAACAAGTGGCCATCGATCCCTTCGGCGATGTCAGCTCGC
>Ga0335069_10015879_pt1 | contig 10522 bp, 9 predicted proteins | sample Lox_Sample_11_FD_206714 | JGI IMG/M metagenome (GOLD analysis project Ga0335069, IMG submission 206714) | Soil microbial communities from Loxahatchee National Wildlife Refuge, Florida, United States - Lox_Sample_1.1 | ecosystem: Environmental > Terrestrial > Soil > Wetlands | place: USA: Florida...
AGTCTTCGTGTGCGCGTTTCCGATGTTGGAAATTCCGTACAAATGTGGATGTGTGCCGTCCCTTACTCCATTGTGGCCTCGCCCCTCAGCTTGGTATTCGCTTGAGGAGGCGGCAAACACCGACGTCGCCGACGAACTGGAGGAGCTTACGAGGATCGTGGAAGGTGTGGAACTATTCCACCCCTTCAGGTAACCTCGTCGCCGTTGCCGCCCCCCCACCCTGGACAACCCCCCGCCCGCCGTGCCATACTATCCCTTCATGCTTTTCGCGTTCCACTATTCGTTTCGATTTTGGTTCCCTCAAGGGGCCTGATCCGATACGAGTGGAATCGCGACAGGTTGAAAGTTCTTAAAGGCCCACTCGAAAGAGTGGGCCTTTTGATTTTAGGAGGCCCGTCGCTATGGTGATTTCGATGAAGCTCCACTCCACGCGGGAGGAGATTGATCAGGTATGCAAACGCATCGAGCACTTCGGATATAAGGTCCACTCGATCGAGGGAGACGAGCGCGTGGTTATCGGCGTGGTGGGCGTGGGCGACGTGACGCACTGCCTCGAATCCGTCGAAGCCATGCCGCAGGTGGAGAACGCCGTGCGCATTTCCGCGCCGTACAAGTTCGTCAGCCGCGAGTTCCGGCGCACGAAGACGCAGATCCGGCTGAACGGCGCTGAGATCGGCGGCGATGAGTTTGTGGTGATGGCCGGTCCCTGTTCGGTGGAAAACGAAGAGCAGATCATGAGCGCGGCCGAAACGGTGGCGCGCGCCGGTGCAAAACTGCTGCGTGGCGGCGCCTTCAAGCCGCGAACATCGCCTTACGATTTTCAGGGCCTCGAAGAGGAAGGGCTGAAGCTGCTGGCGAAGGCGCGGGCGGCGACCGGGCTCGGCATCGTCACCGAAGTGATGAGCGACAGCGACGTCAGCCTGGTTTCCGAATATGCCGACGTCCTGCAGGTGGGCGCGCGCAACATGCAGAACTTCGCGCTGCTGAAGGCGCTGGGGCCCTGCCAAAAGCCCATTCTGCTGAAGCGTGGGCTGAGTTCCACAGTGAAGGAACTGCTGATGTCGGCCGAGTACATTGTGGCGCACGGCAATCCCAACGTGATTCTGTGCGAGCGCGGCATTCGCACTTTCGAGACGGCGACGCGCAACACGTGCGATCTCACGGCGGTCGCAGTGCTGGATGAGCTGACGCATCTGCCGGTGGTGGTGGATCCGAGTCATGCCACGGGCAAGCGCAGTCTGGTGCCGGCGCTGTCGCGCGCGGCGGTGGCGATCGGGTGCGACGGGCTGATCGTCGAGGTGCACCCGTGTCCGGAGCAGGCCATGAGCGACGGCGCACAGTCGCTGAACCCGAAGCAGTTCGCGGCGATGATGCAGGATTTGCAGCCGTACCTGAAGCTGTGGAAGGACGCGCGGGTGACAGAGACCGCCGCGGCGGTGTAACCTGCGAACGTGCTGAATCGCTTTCGCCGCTGGCAGCTCATCGCCGCGTTCATGGTGTTGTGCGCGGTGGTGGGTGGCGGCATTTATCTGTGGCGCATCAATCGCGGCGCGACGGCCGCGGAGATGGCCTCGTATCTTCCCACCAGCGATTCGCTGCTGGTGTATCTGGACCTGCGGGCGATGCGGCAGTCTGGTCTGCTCGATGCCATCGCCGGGCCGCGCGGCGGCGAAGATGCCGAGTACAAGCGCTTCATCGACGAGACGGGATTCAACTACCGCGACGATCTGACCGCCGTGGCGATCGCGATTCGCGAGAATCCGGCCACGCATGAGCGCGACAGTTACGTGGTCGCGAGCGGCGATTTCGACTGGAGCCGCCTGGCAGCCTACGCGCGTAATCACGGCGGAGAGTGCCACCAGCAGATCTGCCGGACCCCCGCGAGCCAGCCGCACCGCTTCGTTTCGTTCTTTCCAATCCGGCGGCGTCTCCTGGCCCTGGCCTCCAGCTCGGACCAGTGGGCGGCGCTGCTGATCTCGCACAGTTCCACCACTCCGGCCGATCTGCCCGCCGATCCTATGTGGATGCTCGCGCCCGCGGCGGCGCTGCAATCGGAGGGTCTCTTCCCCGAAGGCACGCGCGCCTATGCCTCGGCGCTGCAGGGCGCGCAGCGCGTGGCCTTCACGCTGGGCCAGCAGGGAGATCATCTCGCTCTCTCTCTCGACGTCACCTGCGGCAGCGTCGATCAGGCTTCGGCGCTGCTGGTGCATTTGGAACAGCTCACCGAGACGCTGCGCACGTGGATCGCGCGCGAGCACATGAAACCCAACCCAGGCGATCTCAGCGGCGTTCTCACCGCGGGCACGTTCCGCCGCGACGGCCATCGCGTCTTCGGCACCTGGCCGATTCCCAAAGAGTTCATCAAGTCCGTGTCCGAAGGCGGCGAAACAAAGTGAACGCGCTGCCCGGGGTCCTCTGCTTCGGCAATCTTGTGGTGGATACGCTGGCCGGTCCGGTGCCGGGCGAGCTTCGCTGGGACGCGACCGTGTGGGTGAAGACGCTCGACCAGCAGGTCGGCGGCAACGGGGCGAGCACCTGTTACGCGCTCGCGAAGCTCGGCGTGCCGGTGAGGCTGGTGGGCGCGGTGGGTGACGACGTCTTCGGAGAGTTCGTGATTCGCCGCCTCGCGGAAGCTGGCGCCGAAACGTCGCACATTGCGCGGCTGGACGCGCTGACGCCGGCGTCCATCGCCATCGTTCGCGAAGACGGAGCACGGGCGCTGGTGCACCGGCCCGGCGCGAGCGCGCTGGTATTTGCGGAACTGCCGGAGCTGACGTCGGCGCTCACTGCCGGTTGCACCGTTTTCCACCTGGCCAACCCGTTCTCCATGCCGCACATGCGCGTGCACGCAGCCGAGGCGATGCGCCGCGCGCGGGGCGCCGGTCTCTTCACAACGATGGACACGGGCTGGGATTCACGGGGCGAGTGGATGCGCGTGGTGGGTCCGGCGCTTCCCTTCACCGATCTCGTCTTCACCAACAAGGAAGAAGCCTGCACCCTGACCGGCTGCGCCGATGCTGAGAGCGCGGCGCATGCACTTCGCGCTGGCGGCGCCGGGAGCGTCGCCGTGAAGATGGGCCGCCACGGCTGCCTGCTCATCGCCGGGTCCGAAACAACGCACGTTCCCGCCTTCGCCGTCGAGGCGCTCGATACCACCGGCGCCGGCGATTGCTTTGCCGGCGGCTTTCTGGCGGCCCGCCAGCGCGGCCTCGACGTCCGCGAGTGCGCGCGCTTCGGCAATGCCGTCGCCGCGTTCAGCGTTCAGAAAATGGGTGCCACCACCGGCGTGCGTACCTTCGACGAGACGGCTGACTGGATGGCGACTGCCGTTACCCGCGATCCTCGTTAGCGCTGCACATGCCGACCGCATGCTGTGCCTTCCGCACGGCGTCATCGAAAGCCTTCCGTACAGACCTCCCGGTGGAAAAGCACTATCGGCAGTGGTGATTCTTCGTTTCGCCCGCCCCTATTCCAGCATCGCCAACGCCGGGGCCGGCACGCCCAGGAGCTGCCGCGCGCGCTCCGTTTCCTCGACCGGACTCATGCCGAACAGACGCTTGAACTCGCGGCTGAATTGCGACGGGCTCTCGTAGCCCACTCGCTCCGCCGCCATCCCCGCGCGCAGCCCTTCGTAGACCATGAAGAACCGCGCCTTGTGCAGCCGGATGGTCTTCAGATATTGCAACGGCGAGGTCGAGGTCACCGCCTTGAAGTTCTGGTGGAAGGCCGACGCGCTCATGCCCGCGATCTCTGCCAGTTCCTCCACGCTCAGGTCGCGCGCGTAATCGGCGTGGATGCGCTGCAGCGCGCGATTCACCGAGCCGAAACGGCTGTGTAGCACCGCGGCCGCCCGCAACGCCCCGCCCTGTTCTCCGCACAACACGCGCCAGGTGATCTCGCGCACAATCTGCGCGCCCAGAATGCGCGCCTCCACGGGATCGCCAAGGCACTCCAGCAGCCGCACGGTCGCCTCGCTGAGCCGCGCGTCGAGCTTTGTCGAGTAGATCCCCTGCGGCACCGCCGGCGATTCCGGCCGCCGCCCGCCGTCCATCCTCATCAGCAGCTCGGCCAGCACCGCCAGATTCACCTTGATTGAGACGGCCAGCAACGGCAGCTCCGGCGTGCCCTCCGTTTCGCACTCGAATGGCAGCGGCACCGACAGTACCAGATAGTTGTGCGCGTCGTACGTGTACACCTCGCCGCCCAGATAGCCGCGCTTGCGTCCCTGCCCCACAATCACAATTCCCGGTTCGTACAGCACCGGCATCCTCGGCAGCGAGCGGCTGACTCTCATCAGCGTGACACCCTCCAGCGCTGTTGGCTGGATCCCTTCACGCGTGGCCAGCCGGCGCATCAATTCGGTCAAGCGGCTGTTGGCTAACGGTGACAACTCGCCGTGCGTCATGCACATGAATATAGCACGGAAGGTAACATTTCGTTGTCGCAATCTCCGCAGATTCGTAGGATCAGGCAAGACTTACGGAGATTCCAGCATTGAGCCCGGCCCCGTTTCGAGGTTTCATAGAAAAGGGGCCGCAACCCCCGAAGGAGAACGAATTCATGTCCGCCATCACAGAACCCCTGACAGCCCGGCCCGCCGCCGGAACGGTCCGCTCCTGGGCTGCTCCGGCTGCCACTTCGACGCTCGCTCCGCTCGCCATTCGCCGCCGTGAACCGCTGCCCACCGATGTGGCTATCGAAATCCTTTATTGCGGTGTCTGCCACTCCGACCTGCACACGGTGCGCAACGAATGGGGCGGCACCATCTACCCCTGCGTGCCTGGCCACGAAATCGTCGGCCGCGTTACCAAAGTCGGCCGCGACGTGAAGAAGTTCAAGGAAGGCGATCTCGCGGCCGTCGGCTGCATGGTCGACTCTGACCGTACCTGCCCGGCCTGCCAGCGCGGGCTGGAACAGTACTGCGATCGCTTCACCCTCACCTACAACAGCCCCGACCAGCACCTTGGCGGCATCACGTACGGCGGCTATTCGGAAAGCATCGTCGTGGATGAGGCCTTCACGCTGAAGATCTCCAACAAGCTGGACCTCGCCGCCACGGCGCCCCTGCTCTGCGCCGGCATCACTACGTATTCGCCGCTGCGTCACTGGAAGGTGGGCCCGGGCCAGAAGGTCGGCATTGTGGGCCTCGGCGGACTCGGCCACATGGGCGTGAAGTTCGCGCACGCATTCGGCGCGCACGTGGTGCTGTTCACCACGACGCCGGGTAAGGCGGCCGATGCCCTGCGCCTGGGCGCCGACGAAGTGGTCATCTCGAAGAACGAAGACGAGATGAAGAAGCACGCCAACAGCTTCGATTTCATCCTCGACGCCGTTTCCGCGCAGCACGATATCAACGCCTATCTGGCCCTGCTGAAGCTCGACGGTACCCTCACCCAGGTGGGCGCTCCGGAAAAGCCGCTGCCCGTCTCCGTCTTCAACCTGATCTTCAAGCGCCGCCAGTTCGCCGGCTCGCTCATCGGCGGCATCGCCGAAACCCAGGAAATGCTCGATTTCTGCGCCGACCATAACATCGTTAGCGACATCGAGTTGATCGGCATCCACCAGATCAACGAAGCCTACGAGCGCCTGTTGAAGAGCGACGTGAAGTATCGCTTCGTCATCGATATGGCGAGCTTGAAGAAGTAACCGTGTGGACGGAGGCCGCCTCGTCAGTTCGACGAGGTGGCCTTCTGCCCTGTCACCTGCAGCTCATTGACAACCTGCGCGACATAAGGGACGCCGACCGCAACCGACTGCGCCCGCGCACGCGAATCCTCCGAATCCACATTGCCGGTAAGCGTTACCACCTTGTTCTTCACCAAGCACTTTACGCCATAATCGAGCCGCTGGCTGACCAGCGCGGCGTGAAGATTGTTCTCAATCCCCTTGTCCAGGTCCGAGTTGATTTTGCGCGCCTCGCTGTCCGTGCCCGGCGGAATGACCGCGATTTCGTCGGCCACCACCTGGCCCGCAGCGATGGACTTCGCGAGGGATTCGGCCGGTGCCTTGTCCGCTTCCGACCGGACTTTTCCGGTGAGCGTGACGACATCCTTTTCACGATCCTGACTCACCGAGACATCCTTGAGGCTCTCGCTTTTGATCGAATTGCGCACATTGGCCGCGACGTCGGGCGATCTCGGCGTGCTGGAACAGGCGGCAAGTACGCCCATCGCCGCCAGCGCAAGCGAAGCGATCCCTGAGTTGAGTGTCTTCATCGTCGTCCTCCGGCTGGTCTCACTGCACGCGAGTTGCCGCTGCAGGTTACTCACGTTGGACCGGAGTTTCCCACTCAATCTCCAATCGCCCTTAAATACCGCGCCGCCGACCGGTGCACTGCCGCCATCCCGCCCTCCGCAATCGTCATGTACCGGAACGCCCCGTAAATGCGGTCGAAGGCGAAAGGCTCCACCGCCGCCACAATCCGCCGCACCGCCGCCGCGTTCAGCGGAATGTAGTTCGGATAGCTGTACATGAAACTCACCGAGCGCCGGTCCGGCGTCACCTGAATGATGTCGCCGCTCAGCAGCGCCCCGCGTCCGCCCGCGCCCGCCGGCCAGTGCAGCACCGTCCCGCCCTCGAAATGTCCGCCGCAGCGGACCAGCGTCAGCCCGCCCGCCAGCGGCTTCACTTCCCCGCTCCAGAACTGCACCCGGTCGTCGGCGCGCATCACCCACTGCTGGTCGTCCTGGTGCAACCACACCGGCACGTCGAACGCGTCGCCCCACTCGGCCATGGTCGTGTAATAGTGCGGATGCGAAATCGCGATGGCTTTCAACCCCCCGCGCGCGCGAATCTGCGCCGTGGCCGCCTCATCCAGCAGCGACAGACAGTCCCACAGGGCGTTGCCGGCGGGCGTTTCCACCAGAAATCCGTGCTGTCCGATGGCAAATTTCGGCTCCGTCTCGAACTCGGTGAGCCCCGGCTCCAGTTCCTCCACGCGGTTCCGGTGCGTGCGCCGCAGCTCGTCGAGCGTAATCCATTGCTGGCCGCCCAACCCGACGTACTGCCGCTCCTCCTCACAAATGTCACAGTGCCCGGGCGGGCATTTCGAATCTGCGTACTGCGTGCCGCAGGTAGCGCAGATGAAGCAGGGCACGATTAGTCCTCGTCGTGTTGGGAAGCCAGCTTCGTCACTACAGTCATGTCTTCCAGCGTGGTTACGTCGCCGGTAATGCTGTGCGTGGTCACAATCTCGCGCAACAGCCGTCGCATAATTTTGCCGCTGCGTGTCTTGGGCAGCGCTTCGGTGAAGCGGATCTCTTCCGGCCGTGCAAACGCGCCAATCTCGTGCGCCACCCACTGGCGCAGGTCCTTGCCGAGCTGTTCATGATCGTAGCTCTCATCGCGTTTCAGCGTGACGAACGCGCATACCGCCTGGCCGGTGATCTCGTGCGGCTTGCCGACCACGGCGGCCTCGGCGACCGCCGGATGTTTCACCAGCGCCGACTCCACCTCCATGGTGCTCAGCCGGTGCCCGCTGACGTTCATGACGTCGTCTACACGGCCCAGAATCCAGTAGTAGCCGTCGGAGTCGCAGCGCGCGGCGTCGCCGGTAAAATACGCGCCCGGAACGCGGCTCCAGTATTGCTGCTTGTAGCGCTCGGGATCTCCCCAGATGGTGCGGATCATGCTGGGCCACGGCCGCCGGATGATCAGGAAGCCCTCGCGGTCCGGGCCCACCGGCTGGCCCGTCAGATCCACGATGTCGGGGATGACGCCGGGCATGGGCAGCGTGCCCGACCCCGGCTTCAGCGGCACCGCGCCCGGCATCGGCGCGATCATGATCGATCCGGTCTCCGTTTGCCACCACGTATCCACGATGGGGCAGCGGCCCTTGCCGATCACGCGGTGATACCATTCCCAGGCCGCCGGATTGATCGGCTCGCCCACCGAGCCGAGCAGGCGCAGGCTGGCCAGGTCGTGCTTCTCCGGCCACTGGTCGCCCTGCCGGATGAGCGCGCGAATCGCCGTGGGAGACGTGTAGAAGATGGAGATCTTCTCCTTCTGGATGATCTGCCACCAGCGGTCCCACTGCGGATAATCGGGCGCGCCTTCGTACATCACCGTGGTCGCGCCGGCGGAGAGCGGCCCGTAAACGATGTAGCTGTGTCCGGTCACCCAGCCGATGTCGGCCGAACACCAGTAGACGTCCTCTTCGCGCAGGTCGAAGACCCACTTCGTGGTCATGGTCACCTGCAGCAGATAACCGCCGGTGGTGTGCAGAATGCCCTTGGGCTTGCCGGTGGTGCCGGAGGTGTAGAGGACGTAGAGAGGATGTTCGGAGTCGAGCTCGACGGCGGGGCAGTCGTCGCTGACTTCCTTGTCGAGTTCGTGCCACCACAGGTCGCGCCCCGCCTGCATCGGAATGTCCGAGCCGGTGCGCTTCAGCACGATGACGTTCTTCACCGTTTCGCAGCCGATGAGCCCCTCGTCCACCGCGCCCTTGAGCTTGACCTCTTTGCCACGCCGCCAGCCGCCGTCGGCCGTGATCACCACCTGCGCTTCCAGGTCCTGAATGCGCGCCTTCAGGGCTTCCGAGGAGAACCCGCCGAACACCACCGAGTGGATGACGCCGATCCTGGTGCAGGCAAGCATCGCGACCGCGGCCTCCGGCACCATCGGCATGTAGATGATGGCCCGGTCGCCCGCACCCAGCCCGCGCCCCTTCAGGACGTTGGCGAAGCGCGAAACCAGGCGGTGCAGTTCGGCGTAGCTGATGGCGCGGCGGTCGCCCGGCTCGCCCTCCCACAGGATCGCGGTCTTGTCGCCCCGCAGGTCCAGGTGGCGGTCCAGGCAGTTATAGGAAACATTCAGCTTCCCGCCGACGAACCACTTCACCGCTGGCGGCGCCCACTCGAAAACGTGCGTCCATTTCCGAAACCAGTGCAGCTCCTTTTCGGCCAGTTCGCCCCAGAACGCTTCGGGATGGTTCTTCGCGCGCTCGTACAGCTCGCGGTAGCCTTCCATGCCCTGCACGCGGGCCTTGCGGACGAATTCACGACTCGGTGGAAAAACGTTCTCCTCAGGCATCTGTAGGAGGATTGTACAACGGCTGGTGGTTCAGACGAACAGATCGGCCACGGCGACGGAAAGACCGGGCAGGACATTTCCGCCGTCCAGTGTTTCGGTGTCGGTGAACGATTTTGGCGGACCGTCCGGCGTGAGCACGATCACGCTCTGCTCTTCGGGCAGGATCAGCCAGGCGAGCCGCGTGCCGTTGGCGAAGTAGTCGTTCATTTTCCGGAGTTGGCCGGTGAAGGAGTCTTCAGGCGACCGGATCTCGACGACGAAGTCGGGCGCACGATCGAGGTAGTCGGCGTCCGGGTCGGCGTCGTTGAGGACCACGCAGACATCGGGCAGGCGGAAACGCAGGATGCCGTAAATCCGCAATCGGCAGTGAAGCTCCGTGGCCGCGTAGCCACCCCGGTGTTGATCAAGATACTCATCCAGCTTGCGATAGCACTTACCCTGAATTCTCGAATAGTTCTTGGTGCCCACGTTCAGCGCCACCACCTCTCCGTCGACATACTCCGAGTGGCGGTACTCGGGATTCGACAGGTATTCCTCCACCGAAATGGCCCGTAAAGGTGAGGTCGCCCCCATGCACGAAGCGTAGCACAGCGATATGCTGTTACTGCATCCATATGCCTCCCATTCAGCCAAATCAACAGCAAGCTCTTGTTGAGCGCCTCATGAACGCCTGCGGCGGCGCGTATTCGCCCGAAACACGGCGCAAGTATTACATCTCCGGTCCGCAGTGGGCCGCCGCGTACGAAGGTCACGCGCTGTTCCACGCGCCCACGCGCCAGCCGGTCACGTTCGAGAAAGTCATCGAAGAATACGCGAAAATCGGCATCGGGTACTGGACCACGCACGACACCGACGTCATCCCTTACAGCGCCCTCGGCAACGAGGAGCAGGACAAGATCGTCGCGCGCATCAAGGAGACACTGAAGAAGAACGGCCTGAAGTGCTCGATGGTCACCACCGAGACCTTCCATCACGGCGTCTTCGCCACCAGCCCGGCATCGGAATCGCCGGACGTTCGCGCGTACGCGAAGTGGCGCCTCGAAAACACCGTAGGGATCGGCCATGAGCTGGGCGCCGAGTTTGCGGTGTACTGGCCCGGTTCGCTCGGCTATTTCGTGCAGGGCGCCATTGACGAAATCCAGACGCTCAAGTGGTACGCCGAAGGCATGAATGCCGCCTGCGAGGCCGACATCGCCATCGCGAAGAAGTACAACCGGCCCACGCTGAAGCACTGCATGGAAGCGAAACCATTCGAGCCGCAGGCCGAGATCCTGCTGCCCACCAGCGACGCGATGCTGGCCTGGATCGGCTCCGGCCTGCTCACGCATCCCGAGATGGTCGGCCTCAATCCCGAATATCTGCACGAGCTGATGTGGGGCGGCGCGCCGCGTGCCGCGCTGGCGCGCGCTCTCATGTGCGGCAAGCTGTGGCACATGGACATCAACGACGGCTATCGCCTGAAGCACGACGTGGACATCGCCGTTGCGCTGGT
>Ga0335069_10015880_pt1 | contig 10521 bp, 9 predicted proteins | sample Lox_Sample_11_FD_206714 | JGI IMG/M metagenome (GOLD analysis project Ga0335069, IMG submission 206714) | Soil microbial communities from Loxahatchee National Wildlife Refuge, Florida, United States - Lox_Sample_1.1 | ecosystem: Environmental > Terrestrial > Soil > Wetlands | place: USA: Florida...
CGCCGGTTCCGGGCTTGTAGCCGATGATGCGCTCCACCGTCTTCAGGTGGTGGTAGCGCCACAGCTGGAAGTTGTAATCGAGATCGACCAGCCGCTCGGCGAGCTCGTACAGGTCCCACGCCTGATCGGCATTGTGATAGACGCCGAGCCAGGCACCGGCCACCTGCTTGCTCGACTGGTACGGCTCGCTGAAGTCGCGCGTCAGGTAGCTCTCGGGGATCCCGTAGCCGCGCCGGCTGAGGAGCCGTAGCACCTCATCGTACAGGGAGGGTGCGGCGAGGGCTCGCGCCAGCAGCTCGTAGGCACGCGCATCGCGCTTGTGGACCTCGATCATGGCGGCGTTCTTGTTGCCGAACAGGAACTCGAGCAGCCGGTACTGCACCGACTGGAACCCGGAGGAGCGCCCGAGCTCGTTGCGGAACGCCGAATACTCGAACGGCGTCAGGGTCGAGAGGACGTCCCACACGGTGAGCAGCTGCGTCTGCGTGCGCGAGATGCGCGCCAGCATCTTCAGCGCCGGATCGAGGTCATCCCGTCGCACGCACTCGAGCGCCGCCGTGAGCTCGTGCAGCATGAGACGCATCCAAAGCTCGGACACCTGGTGCGCGAGGATGAATACCATCTCGTTGTGCTCGGTCGAGAGCGGCTGCTGCGAGCCGAGGAGCTTCTCGAGCTGCAGGTACTCGCCGTACGACAGCGAGGAGCCGAGGTCCCAGTGCACCGGCTCGTCCGCGAGATCCACGCGCGCTGGTTTGTCATACTGACTTTCACTCATGCGGCCGATGGTACACGCCGGGGCACCGGGGGCAACCGGCAACCGCCCGGCGCCGGCAGCCACGGACGTCGAGCGCAATTTCCTCGGGTAGTTTAGGATCGCGCGCCTGTCCCGCACCCGAGCCTGTAACGCAGCCAAAGTGAGCACGCCCATCCTCGAGGTCCGCGACCTGGTGAAGGTCTATCCCGGCGCCATGGCGGTCGATGGCATTTCCTTCAGCGTGCCCGAGGGCATCTGCTTCGGGCTGCTCGGGCCGAATGGCGCGGGCAAGACCACCACCATCGAGATCATGGAAGGCATCCTCCCACCCACCTCCGGCGAGGTGCGCTACCGGGGTGAGGCGCTCGGGCGTCGCTTCCGCCAGGAGGCCGGCATCCTGTTCCAGAAGACCGCACTGCAGGATTTCCTCACGGTGCGCCAGTGCATCAGCCTGTTCCGCGGCCTGTACGCGCGCGGGCTCGAGGTCGATGAGGTGCTGCGTCTGTGTGCGCTCGAGAAGCTCGCCGGGCGCGACAACCGCAAGCTCTCCGGCGGCCAGCAGCAGCGGCTGCTGCTCGCGATCGCACTCGTCAACGACCCGGCGGTGCTGTTTCTGGATGAGCCCACCACCGGGCTCGATCCGCAGGCGCGGCGAAACTTCTGGGAGCTGGTGCAATCGATCAAGGCGCAGCGCAAGACCATCATTCTCACGACGCACTACATGGAGGAGGCGGAGCTGCTGTGCGATGACATCGTGATCCTCGATCACGGCCGCATCGCCGCGCAGGGTCCGCCGCAGCGGCTGCTGCACGAGCACTTCGCGCAGGTGCTGCTCGAGCTGCCCCGCCAGGACTTCCCCGCAGCGGCGCGCGCGCTGCCGCTGAACATCCTCGAAGGACCCGATCGCATCGAGATCAGCACCGATAACCTGGAGGGAACCTTGCGCACGCTCCTCGCGGCACAGGTGCCGCTCAGCCACCTGCGCATACGGCCCGCGAACCTCGAGGACCTGTTCCTCGAGCTGACCGGCACCGAGCTGCGCTCGTGATGCAGCGCCTGCTCGCGGTGCTGCATGCGCGCAACCTCGAGTTTCTGCGCGACCGCAGCACGCTCATCTTCACTCTGCTGCTGCCGGTGCTGCTGGTGATCGGAATGGGCCTGGTGTTCGGCGGCCCGCAGCGGCCCCTTTTCAAGGTGGGCGTCCTCGCGCCGCGCATCGATCGCAGCGCGCATCCCTTCCTGAGTGAGCGCTACGTGGAGTTCGTACCGCTGTCGCAGCAGCAGCCGGCACTGAGCAAGCTCACCCATCAGCAGATCGACCTGCTGGTGGATCTGCAGCAGCCGGTGCGTTACTGGGTGAATACCGACTCGCCCAAGGGCTACATCGTCGAGAAGCTGTTGCTGGCGGCGGACCCCACCGCCCGGCGTCAGCCGGTGACCGGCGCCGCGCTGCGCTACGTCGACTGGCTGTTTCCGGGCATTCTCGGCATGAACATGATGTTCAGCTGTCTGTTCGGCGTCGGCTATGTGGTGCTGCGCTACCGCAAGAGCGGCTTTCTGAAGCGCCTGTACGCCACGCCGCTCAGCGCCTTCGAGTTCCTCAGCGCCCAGGTGTTGTCACGACTCGGCCTGATCCTCTTCGTGACCGTGATCCTGTATGCGGGCATCGGTGCGATCATCGGCTTCCACAGCGCCGGCAGCACGTTGCTGCTGCTGCTGCTCGCCATCATTGGTGCGCTGTCGATGATCGCCCTCGGACTCACCATCGCGGCACGCTTCGCGAGCGAAGAGCTGGTCGGCGGCCTTCTCAATCTGCTCACCTGGCCGATGATGCTGCTGTCGGGCATCTGGTTCTCGCTCGAGGGCTCGCCGCGCTGGGTGCAGTGGGTCGCACACGTTTTTCCGCTGACCCATGTGCTCGATGCCGCGCGCGCCATCATGCTCGATGGTGCGGGGCTCGTGCAGATCGCGCCGCACCTGCTGTTCCTCGCCGCTACCGCGCTCGGCTTCCTCGCCTTCGGCGCCTGGTCCTTCCGCTGGCGCATCGACTGACCCACAAGGAGCTGCACCCATGCGTTTCCTGAGCGACAACACCGCGAGCGCCTGCCCCGAGATTCTCGCGGCCATGGCGGAGGCCAACACCGGACGTGAGCGCGCCTATGGCGCGGACCCGTGGACGAGCCGCCTCGACCGCTGTTTCAGCGATTTCTTCGACACCGAGGTGCGAGCCTTCGTGGTGAGCACGGGCACCGCGGCCAATGCGCTGAGCCTCGCTACTCTCAGCCCGCCGTATGGCGCGATCTTCGCCCACGAGGAGGCCCATATCGTGATGGACGAATGCGGCGCGCCGGGCTTCTTCAGCGGCGGGGCGCAGCTCGTGCCGCTGCCCGGCGAGCATGGCCGCATCACCCCGGAGCGCTTCCGCGCCGCGCTCGCCGCTCATCCCGTGAGTCTCCACACCGTGCAGGCGGCCGCCTTATCGGTTACCCAGGCGACCGAGGCCGGCACCGCCTATCGCAGCAGCGATCTCGCACAGCTCGCGGAAGCCGCCCACGCCCGCGGGCTGAAGGTCCACATGGATGGGACACGCCTCGCCAACGTCATCGCCTTTCTCGACTGTCATCCGGCCGACATCACCTGGCGCGCCGGCGTCGATGTGCTCTGCTTCGGCGCCACCAAGAACGGCGCGCTCGCGGCCGAGGCAGTGGTGTTCTTCGACAAGGCCCTGGTCAGGGATTTCGAGCTGCGCCGCAAGCGAGCCGGGCACCTGCTCTCCAAGTCGCGTTATGCCTCGATACAACTGCTCACTTACATCGAGAGCGGGCTATGGCGCAGGAATGCCCGGCGCTCGAATGACCTCGCGCGGCGCATCGGCGCCGCAGCCGGCGGCGCTCTGCTGCATCCGGTCGAGGCGAACGAGGTGTTCCTGCACCTCGGCGCGAGCGGCCGCGACCAGCTGCGCGCCCAGGGTTTCGAGTTCGAGGACTGGGGCGCCGAGGCGCTGGGGGATGCGCGCCTGGTCGTCTCGTGGGACCAGCCGGAAGAGGACGTGAACGCGCTCTGCAGGGCGCTCGCGCGGCTCTGAAGGCTCACTGCTCGCGCAGACTCACCGTCACGGGCAGCCGCGCCGCGCGCAGCGCCGGCATGAGCCCGCCGATCATGCCGATGATGAGTGCGATGATGAGCCCGCGCACCACGAGCTGTGGCGTCACCTTGAAACTGAACACTACCTGCGTGAAGCTCTGCCCGAGCGTCGATACCGAGACATTGTTGAACAGCAGGAAGGCGATCACCGCTCCGGCCACTCCGCCGGCGAGCGCGAGCAGCAGCGCCTCGCTCATCACCGAGGTCACGACCGGCACGGCACCGAAGCCGAGCGCCCGCAGCGTGGCGATCTCCTTGCCGCGCGCCGCCACCGCGGCATACATGCTGTTGAGCGCCGCGAACACTGCGCCGAGCGCCATGATGACCGTGACCACGCCGGCGAGAAAGCCGATGGTCTTGCGAAACTGCCGGGTCTGACCGCTGAAATAATCCTGCTCGCGCAGGACATCGACCGAGAGGCGCGGCTCGGCGGCCACGGCGCTCTTCAGCCGTTCAAACCCGTCCGGGCCGTCGAGCTGCGCCAGCACCGAGCTCGAGCCCATCCGTCCGAAGGTGCTGCGCGCCACGTTGAGGTCGGTCCACATCTCGCTGTCGTGCGCGTCGCCGGATGCGAAAGTGCCGACGACTTTCCACTCCGAGCCGCGCATGCGCACGGTGTCGCCGACCGCGGCGCCGCGGAACTGCTGCACCACGCCGCGTCCGGCGATGAGCTCGCGCAGGCCCGGAGTGAAGTTGCGGCCGGCAACGATCCGCAGCTGTGGCCGCAGCGCGAACGCCGCGGGCTCGACGCCGCGCAGCGTGATGTTCGCGCCGTTGTTGAGGGCATCCCGGCGCAGGAGCTCGGCGATCACCATGAGCTCGGCGGAGGCGAGCGGCCTGCCGTCGGCGCCGCTGGCGATGCCGGGCTCCTCCTTGATGAGATCGGTCGAGGCGCGGTCGAAGGCGGAATTGAGCTCGGCATCGGAGCCGCCGCGCAGTATCAGCGCCGCATCGCTGCGGCCGGTCGCCTTGAGCGTGCTCTCGAAGCCGCTCGCCATTGCCAGCAGTGCGGTGAACACCGCCACCACTCCGGCGAGGCCCACCACGATGACGAGCGAGGGCGCCCAGCGCTCCGGGATGCTGCGGATGCTGATGCCGGTGATGGCCAGGGCCTGCTTCAGCATGCGGCGCTCCCGCTGCGCTCGGTCGCCGAGTCAGCGTCCGGCGAGCGCATCGACGATCTTCAATCGCCGCGCACGCAGCCCCGGCAGCAGCCCGACCGCGAGACTCATCAGCACGATGGCCGCGATTCCCAGCAGCCACACCCGGTAATCCACCGTGAGCTGAAACCGCCCGCCGGTCCCTTTCGCCACCATCGCCCCGGCGATCGAGGCGAGCAGCAGCCCGATCAGCCCGCCGCCGAGACACAGCACGAAAGACTCGGCGAGCACGAAGCCCAGTACGCTGCCGTCGGAGAAACCGAGCGTCTTCAGCACCGCGAGCTCGGGAATGCGCTCGCGCACGCTCTGGGCCATGGTGTTGCCGACCACCAGCAGCAGCGTGAAGAACACGGCGAACAGGATCCAGCGCACGATCAGTCCGATGTCACCGATCTGCCTGACGAAGCTGATGTTGAAATCCTTCTCGGTCTGCGTCTTGGTCTCGTCGGGTGAGTTCTCGAACATCGCATCCACCGTGCGTGCGACCTGCGCCGCCTGGTTGCTGTCGCTCAGCTTCAGAATGAAGAAGTTCTCGCGGCCCTTGACGCCGAACTGATTGGCCTCGTCGAAATAGTCCTGCTGGATGAACGCGAGGTTGGTGCGCTTCTTCCACTCATCGTCCTTGCCGTCGAAGATCCCCACCAGGTCGAAGATCCAGGCCTTGCTGCCGTTTTTCTGCGGGTAGATGTTGGAGTTGATCGGGATCTTCTGCCCGACCTTCCAGCCATACTGGTCGGCGAGCTGCTTGCCGGCGATCATGCCGGTGCGCGTGCGGATGAAATCCTGCCACTGCGATTCGGGCATGACCCATTCCGGATACACGTCGCGATAGCGCTGCGGATCGAGTGAGAACATGATGAGAGGGGTGTTCTCCTGCCACACGCCGCCGAACCAGGTCTGATAGGCAACGCGCGCCACGCCCGGAATCGACTCGAGCCGCGGCAACATGCTGATCGGCAGCGGCGAGGTGAACGACACCCGCGCCTGCACGAACAGGCGCGTCGCTCCGACGAAGTCCGCCCCGGCGTTGAAGATGGTGTTCACCGACTGCAGCAGTCCGAACAGCAGGAACGCCATGATGACCGACAGCAGCGTGAGAACGGTGCGGGTGCGCCGCCGGAACAGGTTGGCGATGACGAACCCGCTGCGCGTCATGCGGCCTGCTCGAGCAGCTGCCCCTTCTCCAGGTGCAGCGTGCGGCGCGCGAATTCCGCGGCCTTGGGATCGTGCGTCACGATGACGATGGTCTTGCCGTGCTCGCGATTGAGCACCTGCAGGAGTCCGAGAATCTCGTCCGCGGTCTTGCGGTCGAGATCGCCGGTCGGCTCATCGCACACCAGCAGCTGCGGGTCGGAGACCAGCGCGCGGGCGATGGCGACGCGCTGCTCCTGGCCGCCGGAGAGCTCTTTCGGCTTGTGCTTGGCACGGTCGGCGAGCCCGACGATCTCGAGCGCCACGGCGACGTTCCTGCGCCGCTGCGCCCCCGAGAGCCGCGTGAGGAGCAGCGGCAGCTCGACGTTGCCTTCCGCCGTGAGCACCGGCATCAGATTGTAGAACTGGAATACGAAGCCCACGTTTTGGGCACGCCAGTTGGCCAGCTGGCCGCTCGAGAGACGGTCGATGCGACGGCCGCCGACCGTGATCTCCCCGGAGGTCGGCTGATCGAGGCCGCCGATCAGGTTGAGGAGCGTGGTCTTGCCGGAGCCGGAGGGCCCCATGAGCGCCACGAAATCACCGCGCGGAATCGCAAACGTCAGCCCGTGCAGCACCTCGATCTGCTGCCGGCCGCGCTCGTAGACCTTGGTAACGTTGCGGACCTCGACCATCGACTCCGGCATGAGGTTGCTCTCCGGCTGCGAGTTGCTCATGTTTTCGCCTCAGTGAGCCTGACACCGTCTCTGAGCCCCGGCGGCGCATCGACGATCACCGCCTCACCCGCGCTCACACCGCTCAGCAGCTGGCGCGATTCCCCGCTCGTGCTCCCGAGGGTGACCACGCGGCGCTCGGCGCGGTGATCCCGCAGCACGAAGACCACATCCTGCTCACCGTCCTTGCGCAGCGCAGCCGCGGGCACCAGCACCCCGCGCTCGCGCGCCGCGCCGGTCGGCTTGGCGGCCTCGAGAAACGAGACACGCACGCCCATGTCCGGCACGATGCGATCGTCCTTGAGGTCGAGCCCGATGCGCACCTTCACGGTGGCCTTGGAGCGATCGGCGGTCGGGATGATGGCGATGACGTGCGAGGGGATGCGCCAGTCCGGATAGGCATTGAGCACCGACTCGACGCGCTGGCCCGGCGCGACGCGGTTGATGTAAGCCTCGTTGACGTCCACTTCCACCTCGAGCGAGTCCATGTCGACCAGCGTGCCGATGCCGGTACGCGTGAAGCCCCCTCCGGCGGAGAGCGGTGAGATGATCTCCCCGACCTGGGCGGCCTTGGCGATCACCACGCCGGTGAATGGCGCGCGCACCGTGCAATAATCGAGTTGCACCTGGGCGGCCCGCACGTTGGCGGCGGCGAGATCGATCTGCTTGCGCTGCGACTCCACCTGCGCGGTCTGCGTCTGCACCTGCGTGCGCGCGAGCTCGACCGCCTGCTCCGAGACCAGTTTGCGGGTCACCAGATCCTCGTCGCGCTTCACGTCGCGCTGATTCTGGGCGAGCTGCGCCTGCGCCTGCAGCAGCAGTGCCTGCGCCGAGTGCAGTTGCGCCTCGGCCTGGGCGAGCGCAGCGCGTTGGGCAGTGTCCTCGAGCCGTCCGATCACCTGTCCTTCCCTGACGTGATCGCCTTCCTCGATGAGGACCGCGGCCACCGTGCCGGTGATCTGCGCCGACACGGTCGCCTGCCGGCGCGCGGTGACGTAGCCGGTGGCATCCAGCACCGAGGCGGCGCCGCCAGCTTGCGCGCCGATCGGCTGCGCGAGCACGGTGTGCACCGTGACGGCCGCGTGCGCCGAGACGGCCAACCAGGCGGCGAGCGCGAGCAGCAGCGCCAGGACGACCCCGGCAGCGATCAGGACGGTGCGCCGGCCGCTCCAGGCGGAAGGCGGCGGCTCGCTGCGGTCGATGCGCAACTGTCCTAACAGCGCCTTCTTGTCGGTCTCCGATGTCATCCAGGTCCGGTCGGCGCTCAGCCCGAGGTGATCTTGGCCATGAGCCGGCGTGCCTGGACGTACTCCGGGGCGATCAGCAGCGCACGCTCCAGCGCATCGCGCGCGGCGACCGTGTCGCCGTGATCGAGCAGATCCTGCGCCAGCAGCAGCCACGCCTCCGCCGCACCCCAGCCGGGGAGGTGCTCGGTACCGCCGCGCTCGGCCTCGAAAGCGGCCACCGTTTGACGCAGCTTGCCGAGCGCGCGGTCCTTATTGCCACCCTGGGACGGCGCGAGCGTGTAGTCGCTCATGGCGTCGACGAGCAGCACGCGCGGATTGTGCTGCGCCAGCTGCCGTGCGCGCTCGAGATCCTTGTGCGCGCGGTGTCCGGCGAGCGGCGCGTAGCTTCCCGCGATCTCCGCTCCCACGGCGAGGCACGCCGCGCGCAGTGCCAGCGCATCTGCGAAATCCGCTTCGAGCGCGAGCGAGGTGTCCACCGAGCTCACGCAACGTTGCGCATGATGCGCGAGGCTCCCGTCCTGCGCCGCCCCCCGCCCGGGAGCCGCGAGCAGTGCCCGCCGCCAGGCGAGCAGCCCCGCGTAGTAGCCGCGCAGCTTGTCGTGCGCATCACCCGACTCGATCAACTCCTCGAGCTTCCCCAGGGCCGCACGGTCTTCGGTGTAGTAGCCGTACTGGATGCGGCTCTCGATGTCACGCCAGGCGACCTCGCCCTCCCCCGCCCGCCCGGTGCCGGCAAGCATCGCCAGCGTGACGGCGAGGAGTGCAAGGGCAGCGCGGCCTCGCAGCGTTGCATCCGCATTACGCGCCGCTGATCTCTGCACTTCCGCCTCATTCAGTAAGATAGCCGCTCCCATGACAGACCATAGCACAGGGTCCGTGACAGCGGCCCCCGAGGAGCCGATGTCACTCATCGACATCGGCATCAACCTGACGCACGACAGCTACGATCGCGACCGTGAGGCCGTGATCGAGCGCGCACGTGCGGCGGGTGTGGTGCAGATGGTGGTCACGGGAGCCACCCTGGCGGGCACCCGCGCCGCCGTCGCAATCGCACGCGCACACCCGCGCAGACTCTTTGCCACCGCCGGAGTTCACCCCCACCACGCCACTGATCTCGGTACCGACGCGCTGAGTGAGCTGCGCGAGCTTGCGCGCCACCCGGAGATCGTTGCGGTCGGCGAGTGCGGACTCGACTACTTCCGCAATTTCTCACCCCGTGAGGCGCAACAGCGCGCCTTCCACCGTCAGCTCGAGCTCGCCGCCAGCCTCGGCAAGCCGGTGTTCCTCCACCAGCGCGACGCGCACGCGGATTTTCTGGCGATACTGCGCGAGCACGCCAGCACCTGGCGCGGCGTCGCGCACTGCTTCACGGGCACCGCCGAGCAGCTGCAGGAGTACCTCGACCTCGGACTCGCGATCGGCATCACCGGCTGGGCCTGTGATGAGCGCCGCGGCGCCCATCTCGGCGCGCTCATGCCGCGGGTGCCGCCCGAGCGGCTGCTGCTCGAGACGGACGGACCCTATCTGTTGCCGCGCGATATGACGCCGAAACCCGCCTCGCGGCGCAACGAACCGGCGTATCTTCCACACATCGCCGCCGCCGTTGCGCGTGCGCGCGGGGAGCCGCTCGCCTCGCTCGCGCGCTCGAGCACCGCGGCGGCGCGCGATCTGTTCGCGCTTCCGCTGCCTCGAGGAGTCGCGACGTAGTCTCTCGAATCAACCTACATAAATCGTTACAACCTTCTGTTTTAAAGAATGAAATCGACCATGGACCTCGAACGACTGACAGCCCGCATCGGCCGCACCTGGGATGAGTCGATCCTCGATCGACTCATCGCGTACGTACGCATCCCGAACAAGTCCCCCATGTTCGATCCGCAGTGGGAGCGCAACGGCTACATGGAGGCTGCGGTGCAGCTGATGGCGGAATGGTGCCGCGCGCAGCAGGTGCCCGGGGCACGCATCGAGGTGCGGCGGCTCCCGGGCCGCACGCCCGTGCTGCTGGTGGATGTGCCGGGGGAGCTGCCGGGCTGCACCCTGCTCTATGGCCATCTCGACAAGCAACCGGAATTCACGGGCTGGCTCCCGGGCCTCGGCCCCTGGGAGCCGGTGGTCCGCGACGGCCGGCTCTACGGTCGCGGCGCGGCCGACGATGGCTATGCCGTCTTCAGCTCACTCACCGCCATCGCCGCATTGAAGGAGCAGCGGGTGCGCCTGCCGCGCTGCGTGCTGCTGATCGAAGCGTGCGAGGAAAGTGGCAGCGTGGACCTGCCCGCACATCTGGCGGCGCTCGGTGACAGCCTCGGTGAGCCCTCGCTGGTCATCTGCCTCGATGCGGAATGCGGCAACTA
>Ga0335069_10015881_pt1 | contig 10521 bp, 10 predicted proteins | sample Lox_Sample_11_FD_206714 | JGI IMG/M metagenome (GOLD analysis project Ga0335069, IMG submission 206714) | Soil microbial communities from Loxahatchee National Wildlife Refuge, Florida, United States - Lox_Sample_1.1 | ecosystem: Environmental > Terrestrial > Soil > Wetlands | place: USA...
GGTTGATAACCACTGGGCTGGGAATGACGACGACGGTCGATGAATCGATCAGCGTACCCGAACCGCCACTAGACTTATAGAGGTAATAAGTTCCCTTTCCATCGAACGCCGCGTCGGACTTTATAAAGAACATATACCCAGTGGCATTAGACTGCGAAGAAAGGGACCCTGTCATGCGCACCGACACTCCGCACAACATTGAGGCCGATTGGTTGGTTATATTCGTGCACGACGCTTGGGAATACATGTCGTTACCGAATGATCCCGTTCCAACCCAATATGCCTGATTGCGGTAATCGTAACCATTGGCGCTAAAGCCGCCCTTCACCCCAGTAGCGCTTTCAGTGATATTGTTTCCGCTGTTTTGATCCCAATTCGCGCCTAATTGCCCACCAGACCCGCAACTAGAAGAGCAGGCCGCGTTCTGCAATGTGTCGGACGCTACCTGCGTTTGTTGGGCATAGATCGGCGTAACCAGCGCGAGAACGGCAAGGAATAAGAGTTTACGCATTACTTCACCACCACAAGGCTAAGAACTGGATTCGCCGCCGTCGTATCGACGCTGCTTTGTGCGACCACCTGCAGGCAATCACCGACGGCGAAGGATGTTGCCGTGATCGTGCTGGTCAAGACCCCTCCGCTCGTGATTGAAAACGCGATGCTTCCCGATCCGCTGCCAATGTTCGACCATGACCCGGTGCACCCTGCCTGCTTTTGCAGGAATGCGGTCCATGTGGCAGTCGGAAGAGTGAGCAGTTTGAATTGAGTGGTGCCGGTTGCATTCGCCCCGTTCGCGGGCACGGTGAGTGCTTGTGGAATCGGGACTGGACCAAAGATCACCATTGAAGACGTGAGCGTGGTTGGGTTAGGACCCATCGACCAAAATGTAGTCGTACTGCCAGTCCCAGCCGCATTGAGGAGTGTCCACCCACCCGCCACCACGCTGGTGCAGGCTGGAGCCGCCGTCCCGGAAGGCGCGTTGCACTGATAGATATTGTGATTTGTCGTGTCGGAGTAGAGATCGCCCGGAAGGTTTCCGGCTACGCTTCCCGGAGCGGCCGTGCCGAAATATTTGTGCGCGAGCACCGTGCTGCAGTTCACGGCGTTCGAGCCGGAAGTTGAGCAGTCTCCCGACAGCTCGGAAGATGCTCCGTTGTTGCGCGCGAGTCCTGTTCCCGTCAACGTGGCTTGCTTCGCCGCGAGATCTGTTGGAAGGTTGGTGACCTGGGACTCCGCGATATTGTTGCTCAATCCGCCCGCGTTTCCAGTGATCGAGCCGCTGATGGGCGAGCTGAAAGTCTTCGTTCCAGCGATCGTCTCATTTCCAGTATTGTGGACAACCGCCGAATCGAGCGCTTTCGCCGCCAAATCACTCGTTAGATTCGCGATCATCGCCTCAGTCAGGCCGTTGACGGTGCTATTGAAGGTCACGGCCCCGTTGAAGGTCTGCGCACCAGCAAAGGTATTGGCGAAACCCTGGGTCGCGGCCGCATAGCTTGCGACGTACTCGGTCGAAGAGACCGTAATATAGATGGCAGTGCCTAAGGGTACGTTCAGATTCGACGAGCTTTCGTTGATCTGATTTCCGTTGGGAATGATCGTGACTGCGTTCGACCCAGAGTAGTTCTGGATGACAATCGACCACGAGGATTGTGTCGGTACTGTGGAAGGAAGAGTGACCGAGCAAGCGGCCGTGCACTCCATTCGGTAATAGGTGCCACCAGTTGGTGTGGCGACACTAGTCGTCTGCACAAGTGCTGGGCCAGAGGGAGAAACGACGCTCGGCGTTCCGTTCGTCAGATAAAGAAAACCGTTGCCATTTCCCCAATTGATCTGAGCATATCCATAGTCTCCGCTCTGCGCCGTGACCGCGCCAGTCCGCCCAAAGACAGAGGACACCGCCCCGCCGCCGCCGGATCCGCACGGCGATCCGGTCGAGCCCACTAAACCGCTCACAGTGTTGAGGCAACCATCAGCGAGAGCCGAGAAAATCGGAGCTGAAGAGTAGGTCTTTGTGCCGGCGATGGTCTCATTTCCGGTCTTGTGGACGACGGACGAATCAGCCGCCTTCGCCGCGAGATCTGTGGAAAGGTTCGTGACCTGCGTTTCCGCGATGTTGTTGCTCAGACCGCCAGCATTGCCGTTCACCGAACCGACGATGGTCGAGCTGAAAGTCTTTACGCCCGCGATCGTTTCATTGCCCGTGTTGTGCACAACCGCAGAGTCCGCGGCGGCGCCGGTAACTTGGCCGACGGAATAATCGCCGCTCGCCGCCGTCACTACGCCCGTTCGTCCAAAGACAGATGACACCGCCCCACCACCGGATCCGCACGGCGATCCGGTCGAACCCACCAAACCGCTAGCGATGTTGAGACAGCCATCGGCGAGATTGGCGACGTTGAGGTATTGGGCTTTTAAGTAGCCATCACCCCGAAGGAAGGACTGCCCGGTCCCGCCGCCGTTGCTCCCGTCGGTCGATGTCACTCCCGAATAGGCCTGCCAGAAATACCATCCACTCCCCGCGGCGGTCTCGTTCGTGAAGGTAAGCATCGTTCCGACATAGTTAGAACCTTGAGCGGCAACGCTGTTGCTCCAGAGATTGAGCTGGGTATTGCCAGGCGAATTGTCGACGACTGTCAGCTTATGGAGCGGTGTCGTCTGCATTACCCCGGATCCGCAGGGATCATATTGCGTCGAGGAGATCTTGATATTCCCAACTACTGTGAAACCGACGTGGGAAGATCCTGAATTGCAGACGCGGAGCTGATAAAACTGATTCGAGACATTGAGCAGGTTGTGATAGCTCGTCGAGCTGGCAATGGCGGCCAACAGGGTCGAGGTGTCGCTTGAGCCGCCATAACTATTTACGTCGTTATAGGTCGTGACCGCTGTGACAGGGGATCCACCAAAGTCACCGGCCGTGAAGGTCGAGGTGTAAGGCGTGCCACCGTTGTAAAGCGCCAAACTAAGATTTGCCGTCGGCGGCTGCATGCTCGACCAGATCAGCGATCCACCGCCGCTGCCGCAAGGCGAGCCGGTCGATCCGATGATTCCGGACGCGATATTTAAGCAGCCATCGGAAAGTCCCGTGATCTTCGGAGGCGAGGAATAGGTTTTGACACCGGCGATCGTTTCATTGCCGTTGTTATGAACTACTGCAGAATCGAGCGCTTTTGCGGAAAGATCGGTCGGAAGGTTGGTGACCTGAGACTCCGCGATATTGTTGCTCAGGCCGCCGGCGTTTCCATTGATCGAGCCGCTAATGGGCGAGCTGAAAGTCTTCGTTCCCGCGATCGTTTCATTGCCCGTGTTGTGCACGACCGCAGAGTCCGCGGCCGCCCCTGTGACCTGGCCGACTGAATAATCTCCTGATTGCGCGCCCACGGCTCCGGTTCGTCCAAAGACCGAGGAGACCGCGCCACCCCCACCGCCGGAGCCCATGGTTGTGCAGGTTCCTCCGACGCAGACGGTAAAGACGCCAGACGAGTTCACGCCATAGCAGATGCCTAGGCCGAACAAGCCTGGATTGCAGCTTGATCCGGTCCACGCGTTGCCGTACCAGGTTGTCGGCCCATTTCCCAAGCCGACGAGGTTGCCAGAAAGGCTCAGGTTTCCATTGATCGTCTGATTGCCGCTGAAGGTATTGGCTGTGCCGAGCTGCGGAACCTTGGTCGTGTCAAGATTGAGCGTGACGTTGCCGCTCGTGCCGCCCCCGGTTAGGTCGGTGCCAGCCGTAATCTGGCTGATATAGCTGACGCAGGACCATGCACTATTGACGTAAGCGAGCGTTCCTCCGGGGCACGGAATGAGCGAAAGGTTAAGAGTGCCGCTTGTGCCACCGCCTTGCAGTCCGCTGCCATTGGCCGTGACAATACCCGTGATGGTCCCGCCGCCACCGCCGGAGCTCGATCCGCTGGCAATGATCCAATCGCTATCCTGGGTGCAAACGACCGGATTGTCGCACAAATAAAGAACGGGAGCTTGGCCGCCGGTAAGTTCGAAAAGGGAGTAGGGCGGAGCATTGACGGGCAGAGAAGTCCCGTTGTGGATCTCGGTCGCGACGCCATGGACGGGCTGAGCCGAGCTAAAGGTGCATAGAGCCGCCACCAGAGCGGCCAAAAGAAGCCATCGTTTCATGCGGGCTGCCCTCCAAACACTTCCCAGAATCCGGCTTGACCATTCACGCCCGGATTCCATATAAAAATTGCCCATTGGCCTTGCTGTGTAAGCTCGTAGCTCGCCTGTCCTTCGATCAGCTCGCCATTCAGCGAAACGAAAGAGACCGCTCCCGCGCCCGCATCGACCTTCTTTGCGAAATAGGCCTGATTGACTTGGGTCTGGCCGCTCGCGCCGTTAACGTTGACGGTTGCTGGCGTGAGTTGAAGCTGAATACCAGCAGCTCCGCCCGATGCGCGGATGTAATCGACCGTCGGAGGGACGATGCCGGAGGCGGCATAGGTCGTCGGGGTGAACCCGCTTTGGTGGACGTCATTCCACTGCGGCGAGGACACGTCCCCCGGATTGCCGGTCGGCGGCTTTATAGACACAAATGTGTGAACGCTTTTCATGTGATCCGCTCGCCAGGGTGGGATTTACGGGTTAGCGCCAGCGTTTTGCCCGATTTCCGAGCAATAGATGTAAAGCCAGACTTTGAATTCGTCGCGGTCTTCGATGAAGTCGATCTGAAAATTGCGCCCCTCGTAAACGAGGATCATGTCTTGCGTCACGCCGGAGTGATACGGAATTCGCACGACATGCTTGACCACTTGCGTGATCTGGGAAACCTTGTCCATCTCCGCTCCGGTTCCAGGCGCGCGGACTTCCGCTGGCAGGTCAACAATCGGGGCCGGAGGCTGATCGCCGCCGTCCTGATTTCGCCTGCCAGGCTTTACTAACCGGATCCGCTTGTCGAGAGCGCCAACCGGTTCAGAATCCTTTGCGTTATTGAGGCGTCGAAGCGGCATTATTGGTAGCGGACGACGGCAAACTTGATCTGGTTCGAGTTGCAGGCGAGATAGATATTCTGTCCGCCCGGCTGCCACCAGCCATTGCTCCAATTTTTTATCTGGATCGTCGCGAACGCGCTTGCCGCTACGCTGTATCCGGTCAAGGAAGTGTCGACGCGGCCGGCGGCATCGGTGACGCTCTGCACGGTGAAGGTGTGAGCGGCGCCAGAATCCGAGTTCTGGACGAAAAGGATCTCCTGGCCGGTCGAATAAAAGGAGTTGCCATTGACCGCATCGCAGGCAGTGAAGGTAATCGCGAGATCACCTGCGACGACCGAATAATTATTCTGCCGAATCTGGACCGGCGTAAGCGCGGTCTGCGCGGCAAACACGGGAAGAGCGGCGAACATCATGATGGCCGCAATTGCGGCGATTTTGCGAACGAAATGCATGGGATTTTCTCCTAATTAGCGTGGGATTTTTCGTGCTGCCTTGCGACAAACCAGAGAGCCAGCTCGACTCGATTCCAGAGGCCAAGCCGGTCGTAAATCGTGCGGAGATCATTTTTGATGACGTGCTCAGTCGTCCGCAGAAGGCGTGCGATTTCTATATTTTTGTCGCCGGCCGCTACGCGCTCAATGATGATTGATTCGCGGTCTGCGGGACATCGAGGGTCGGTTGTTTTTCCCTCCATAACTGCCTCCGATAGAGGAGCGTGGCGAGCTTTACACGCTTGATGCCGCCCTTTATGTCGTACCGGATGAAAAGACGGTTGAAATAGGCTTTCACCGTGCGTTCTGCCATATGCAGCTCGTCGGCAATCGCTTTATTGTCATAGCCGCGGAGCAGCAGCTCCGCTATCTGGCGCTCACGTTCATTCATCTCCATGACTACCTCACGGTGCGACGGGGCCGAAGTCCTGGGAGCCGAAATAATAGTTGTCGCAAATTTGCTGGACGCTGTGCGGCACGATGACCGCGGCGCTGTCGCGGCTTCCACCGGCGACCGGCTCGCGGTTATAGAAGAAGTGGCTGACCATGAGTTTCATAGCCATCTTGAGATCTTCTGGGAGTCCGATGATCCCCGAATACTCCACGATCTGAGCGGGTCCCGCTTGTCCGGGATACGTGTATTGATTCGGCTGCGCTGGACCTGGGAGAAGTTGACCGAGACATACCCACTGGCCGCCATTGTCCTCTGTGACCGTTCCAATCTCGGGACCCGGCCATGCAGGCGGCTGAGCGCCGCTTGTTAATCCCGCCTGCGTGTACTCAAGATTGTTGTTCGGGTCGATCACGATCGATCCCGCCACGTATACGTTGTTGACTTGGTAGGGAAGAAGGGCGGCTGCCGGTCCGCAATTCAGCCAGAGGCAGGTGCCGTCGGCCGTCGTGTCGCCGGCCTTTGCCGCAAACGTCGGCTCATCCTGTCCCGTAAGTCCGGTGGCGTTCAATTGAAGCTGGATGTTTCCGGAATCGTCGATGAGATAGGAATACTGCGAATAAGTTTCGAGAGGCTGCCAGTCGGCTCCAACGACGACATCGATCGTATCGTTTGCATTGGGCGTAAAACCGGCCGTGTAGTAAAGCGCGACCCGGTTCAGCCCGTTGACGCCCGGGGCCCAAGACTCGGTGAGCCAGAACTGCTCGGGCCAGAACTGTCCTGGGAGCAGGGGCGGCCAATCGTTTCCCGGAAGAGGATTGATGCTGCTCGGACGCGCGGCATAATCGACGACGAAATCCTTGCCCGGAAGCATGGCATGGAGCTTCGCATCCGCGCCCACGTAGACAAGCTTCTGAAATGAAGCGAGCGGTGTGCGCAGCAATCTTACGCGGTGATCCTGGCGGGTGGCCACGGGCGCGCGCGATTGCTGGAAGTATCCGGGCCAGACGGTGAAAGGAAAACGCTCCTCATACTGGACAAACTTCCTTTGGGCGAGCATGTGCCCGGTCATTTTCTCGAGATAGCGCCGCGCTGCGGGAATCAGCGCTTGAATATCCGCGCGATCGGGCGTGTCAGCCGGACGACGCAGAAATGATATTGCTTCGTCGACTGACAGCGGCTCGGCTGCGGGTTGGCTTAATTCGAGAATCGAGGCCATGCTGCGCTCCTACGTGGATCCTTAGTGATTTTTGGGGGTGCGCTGGCGCCCTGAGCGGGGCGAGTCTGCCGATTCTGGAGACCCTTCCGAAGAAACCGGTCCGCTGTCGTGGGATTTTTTCAGATCGGAGTCTGCTTCCGGTTCACTTTGCTTCGGCTCGGTAACAGCTTTGGCGATGCCGCCATCGATCCAGGCGGCGGCGAGCGTTGGATGAACCTCCACGATCTGATCGACCGTGAAGCTATGCTCCGGAAGATCATAGTGGGGATTAGCAAGACCGGCGATGCCGGTCAACATCTGGACTTTAGTTTTCTGCATAACTCTCCATGGACAGGGCTCGGAATCGACCGACGTCAGAAATGACCCATCTGCAAATTCCGGTTTGCTGGTTCTACTCAAGTAGAAATAGAGAACTTCGTCGACGACATGCTCAGTCTTGACGATGCGAAGCTTTCGCACTTCGTCGGCCCACCGTGTATCTTCTGCAGGCCATCCGGTCATGGGGACCCGGAGCGCCAGCTCCCGGCGCATGGGATTTATGTGCGCGATGTCGCGATAGCGATTGCCTTGCGCATCCTGTTGAACGCCTCCATAGGCCAGCGACCGACGCTCATGGCAGGCAAGGTCACCATCCACCCATTGCTCCAAAGTGAAACCAACGTAATCCACTCCATCGAGCAGCGGAAGAATGCGCTCGACAAAATGCGGTGGCACCAGGTCGTCGTCATCGATGAAGGATATATATTCGCCTTTAGATTGCTGCCGCATAATTTCGCGGTTCTCGCCCACGGGAAGCGAAGCGTCGAATGTCCTCACCATCAGCTCGACGTCACTCGTGATCTGCGGCCGCAATACAGCGAGCAGACGCTCAAGCATCGCGGCGCGCGCCGGCATCGTGAGAATCAGGATCGACCATTTCATTGTTGGAGAAGCGCCAGATTTCCTGTCCGGAAATATTCATCGAGCAACGAGGGCGTAATCCGGTATTTTTCGGCCAATCGCAGGCGCGTCCTAGCCTTGAGGGCGGTTTCATCGCCTCCCGCGCGATAGAACGTCGGAGGATGCGCACTATCCGCACCATGCTGGACAGTCACACGATTCGTCACCCCAAGCTCGTAGCCAGCGAAGAGGGCGCGCACACAATAATCGAAATCGTCGCCGAAGGAGTCGAATCTCTCATCCCAGGATCCAACCTTGGCAATCACTTCGCGCTTTAAGTAGACGCACGGAAACCACATATCGATTGGCGTCACCGAATCGCACTCCGATTGCGGATTCATCAGCGCCGAGCTTCCGCGGCCGGCCAGTCGCGGAGAAAGAATGCCAAGCTTCGGGCGGTCATAAGCAATTTTTTGCAGGCGTTCGACCGTGTCACTCTCCAAAAAGCGAATGTCGTCACCGCAGTAAAGGACGTCGGAGTTGGAGAAAACTGCGTTGACGCCAAGGTTCGCATTGCGCGCCATCCGAAAGGGAGAGGGCGCCGTGATCACGGGCCAATCCAGAGGATCCAACGCAGGCCATGGCTCGCCGCCCGGGTCCAGCACGAGGATGCGCGCGCAATTCGGCGCAAAGCGCTCCGCGCTCTGTCGGAATCCAGTGAAAATGTCCCAATAGCGGGACAGCACCACGATGGTGACAGGTTTCATAATTCACGAATTAACGAATTGAAGTTTATGCTTGAGTGGAAGGGCCGGGATCGCTCCCGGCCCTCCGTCCTTTAGGGCCTAGGTGGCCGAGTTCTGGTAATACTTGATCGCGTTGGTGTTCAGGATGCGGCCATCGTGCCGCGAGAACGCCAGGAAGGCGACCTGTCCGAGTTCAGCGTACCGCTCCACCAGCCGCACCAGCGTGATGTCACGCGCGTCGCGGATGATGTATTTCTTGAAATCACCGAACAGGACCGACTTGGCATTCGCTGCCATCGCGGCCACGTCCTGATTGATTTCATAGGGATAGCCGTCGATCGTGTCGGGCACCCTCTCCGCCATGAAGCCAGCAAGAGCAGGCTGCCACAACATACGGCCCGTGGAGTCCTTGAGCTTCTTGATGACTTTCAGGGTTGAGTCAGCGAACATCCAGCAAGAACCCGGGCGATAGGCCGGATCCACGGAGTGCTCGAGGTCGTAGATGTCGTCGGTGATGAGCGACGTGGTTTGGCCCGCGAGACCCTGCTTGCCAAGCGTCGCACCGGTGACCACGCCCTGCGGTTGGCCGCTGTTCGTGCCGACAGTGAAATGGTTGTTCGTGATGCGGCCGATGCGGACCGCGAGCAGCTCGGCCAGCAGCGAGTCGACATCGAAGAAGGAGTCCTGCAGCAATTCGACGGACACCGGGACCATCTTCGAGGAATACTTGTACGCGACGAGCGTAACCTGCCCGAAGGCAACGTCTTGCTCGTTGTGCGTCGCGTTCTCAGCGATGATCTCGCCGCTGTTCGCGGTGTCGTCGACCGTCGGCCAGGGGATCGAGCGTCCATCGGGCGTCGGGAAGATGCGCGCGCGTTGCCGCATTCCGCCGTAGGCTTTCAGGAATTGCTCGAGCATCCCGCTGAATCCGGTCGGCACCATGTAGCCGCCGCCCGCGCCAGAGCCCACCGATTGCGCAGCGCGAATTTCGGCTGGCAACGCGTTGCGGTCGATATGCTGGCGACGAGTCGCCATCATCGTCCGCTGCTCAGGCGAAAGACCTTCGAAGCCGAAGCGGATCCAGCTCGTGAAGGCGGATTTGAGTCGTTTTTCGTGCTCCTCAGTCGTCAGAACTTCTTCCTGCGATGAGCCGTTGGCGCGAGCTTCGACCGGCGGGGTGATAACCCGGCCTTCGAGTTCGGCCTGGCGACGTTCGGAAGCCTGGCGACGGGTGAGGTCAGCGCGGAGGGAGTTATAGTCCGCATCCATCCGGTCCCATTCTGCGTTTTCTTCTGCGGTCATCTGACGGCTTTCGTCGTCAGCCTTCTTCTGCATGGCGGTCATCTTGTCATGCAGGTTTCCCAATTTCTGCTGGATGTCCTTAATTGTCATTGCTTTGTCCTCTCGGAAGTTTTGGAATGAACTGCACGAGAGCAGCACCGGCAATGCGGTGAGCGCTTCGCTATCCCGTTCTCGAGCTGCGGACCAATACCGCCGCCTGAACCGAATCAGGACGCGGGGACGGGCAAACTTTTTGGGATTGCTAGAGTGCGGATAGACGCGCGCGGCGCGAGATTTCCGCGGAGATCGCCGCATAGATGAGGGAGGCGCGAGTCAGATCGGCGCGCGCATCGTCGAGGGCCGGAACCGCGAGTTCCGATTTGAATGCGGTAAAGAGGGTTGACGCTGAATCAAGCGTGGCCGCGACTTCGCAGGCTGCTTGCGTAAGCTGAGCCCGCCGGGAAATTTCATCGGCCGCCTGTTCGAGCAGCGTCCGCGACTCTTCCAGTTTGGCGGTTACGTTTGTTGCCCAAGTGGAAGCGGCCGTCGTCTCTGCCGCATAGCGAGT
>Ga0335069_10015882_pt1 | contig 10520 bp, 9 predicted proteins | sample Lox_Sample_11_FD_206714 | JGI IMG/M metagenome (GOLD analysis project Ga0335069, IMG submission 206714) | Soil microbial communities from Loxahatchee National Wildlife Refuge, Florida, United States - Lox_Sample_1.1 | ecosystem: Environmental > Terrestrial > Soil > Wetlands | place: USA: Florida...
GCCGGGCCGGGACTCCCCGCAAAGTATCCGCGCCTCGCACTGGCGCCGCTCGACCCGGCCGGCATCGAGCGCGGCGCGGAGGTCGCCGGGCGTTACCGCGACGCGCTCGGGCGACGGCTGACGCAGCTCGGCTTCATCGTCGTCGACACCCCCGACTACGCAGAGCTGTGGGCGCAGGAGCGCGAGCGCGTCGGCGGCTTCCACGACCCGAACACCGGCCGGCTCGACCGCGCCAAGGTCAAGGCCTCGCGCGCCCGGGTGTTCGCGGCGCTCGCGGCGCGGTACACGGTCGCGGCCGTCGTCCTGCCGGAGCTCGAGCGCCGCCCGGCGCCGTTCTGGGCCGGCATCGCGACCTGGGACGGCGCCACCGAAACAGTGGACGGGAAGTCGCTCGTCGCGACGATCACCGGCGCCAGCGGGCACTCCTACGGGGAGCTGGAGGCCGTGTCGCTCGCGGTCCGGATGCTTGATCCCGAGGGCGAGCTGCTGTTCGAAGGCCGGGCCGGCATCCAGCTCACCAAGAAGCTGACGAACCGGGCGGCGGTCGCGGTCGCCGCGCCGGACCTGTTCGCCAACCTGAGCAGCGACCAGCGGGTCGTTGACGCCGCTCTGCAGAACGTAGTGATATCGGCCGAAGCGAAGAACTGAATGCGCCCCACCGCCCTCGGCGTTCCGTTGCGGGACTGCCGCGGGCGGTCGGGACGCCCCGGCGGCGGCGGACCGCGCCGGTCGCCGGCGCCGCCGGCGGGCGGCGGGCGGCGGGCCGAGGCAGGGGAGCATCCCATCAGTCGCATGCGGGATCGGCAGCGGGCGTGCGAATCGGGCGGGTGGCCTGCGGCGCGCGCGACGCACCGGGGCCGGGCCCGGCGCCGCGTCGCGCTGCTCGCGCTGGCGCTGGCTGCGCTCGCGGCGGCGCCGGCCGCAGCGGCGGCGCCGAAGACCGACCCGCGCTTCAAGGTGCCGCGCGAGCAACTCAGGGCGACGATCCGGACCATCGGGCTGATGCCGGTGACCGTGCCCGCCGGCGTCCCCGACGCCGCGGCCGTCGCGGACCGCATCGACGCCGAGGTCGCCGGGCGCCTGAGCGCGGCCGGTATCGCGTACGTCCCGACGCAGGCGATGCGCGACATCCGGCTGCGCGCCAGCGAGGCGCTGGGCGGCGTCTGGGATCCGCTCACAGGCGCCGCGATCCCGGACAAGCTCGGGGCGCTCGATGAGTACGCCGCAGCCGAGTACCGCGCCGCCCACCCGGTCGACGCGCTGCTGAGCGTCTCGGTCACCGCACGGCGGGCGAGCAGCGGCGGCGGCAACGTCGCGTGGGACGGCGTCCGCGACAGCTGCGACGGCCGGGCGACGCTGACGAACGCGCTCGTGCCGAACGCATCGGGAAACGTGTCGGTACTGTCGCTGGAGGTGCGCCTCACTGGCGTCGACGGCCGGCTCCTGTATGCGAGCACGGCGGGACTGCAGTCGCTCGACTTCCTGGGGCTGTCGCACTCCGGGCGCGCCTACGAGCAGCACCGCATCGACCGCAAGTACATCATGAGCGACCCGGCCCGCGACGAGCGCGCGCTGCGCATCGCGCTCGACCCGCTCGTTGGCGGCGCGCGGGCGCCGCCGGGAGCAGCGCGCGGCGCCGTCCCGGCCGCCATTCCCGAGCCCGCGGTCGTGACCAACGGCTCGCGGGCCAGGCTGCTGCCGCGCTTTCGCCGCGTCGCGCTCGCCTCGACCGAGCTGCCGGAGCTCGGCGACGTCGACGCAGTGCGGGCGCGCTACCGCGGCCTGCTGGCGAAGGAGCTGGCGCGGGCCGGCTTCGACGTGGTGCCCGTCGACGACTACGCGGCGCGCATGGCGCAGGAGAACGTGCGGGCCGGCGGCTACTACGACCCGCTGACCGGCGCGCTCGACGAGGCGAAGGCCGGGGCGTCCAGGGCACGGGTCCTCGAGTCGATGCGCGCCGAGTACCAGGTGGCGGCGGTGGTGCTGCCGGCCATCGAGGTCCGCGTCGCGCCGTTCGAGTACCTGGTCGCCGGCTGGGACGGCGCGACCGAGCAGGTGGGGCCCGGCAGGGCCGGCCTCGACATGGTCATCGGCTACGACCGGTTCTACCGGGGCGAGATCAGGGCGCTCTCGCTCGCGGTGCGCATCGTCGACCTGAACGGCGAGCTGCTGTTCGAGGGCACCGGCGGCATCCAGCTCGCCGAGCACTTCTCGCACGGGCAGCACGTCGGCAGGCTGCGCCAGGAGCTCCTCGCCGATCCCGCCCGCGATGCCGCGGCCGTCGCGATCGCGCTGCGCGAGCTCGCCCCGCCGCCGCCCGAACAGCGCTAGCGCTCGCCGGCGGCGCTGCCGGCGCGGTGGCCGCCGGCGCCTCGCGCGCCGGTACCCGAATCGCGGCCCGAGCGCTCTCATTACCTGGAGGTTCCAGCGCGCGCCGCCGGCCGGGGTGGACCCCGCGGTGACCGGCGCGACCGACCGCAGCGAGGAGCGACACATGAGCGAAGGCCGAGCACCCTGCCCGGGGACCGTCACGCGGCACGCTGCGCGCGGTCCGCGACCGCGGCGCCGCCGTCGGGCCGCGGCAGCGCTGTGCCTCGTGGCGATCGGCCGCCTCGCCGCGGCGGCAGAGCCGCCGCCGGAGTCCGCACCGAGGTTCTGGGGCGACTTCGGCGTCGGCGTCGGCGAGCTCGATGCGAGCGCGGCGCCGAGCGGCGCGAGCGGCGGGGGCATCGCCGCCGACCTCACCGTCGGTGGCCGGCTGAGCGACCGCTGGCTCATGGGCCTCAACCTCGGCGGTATCGGCAATCGGCTCAGCAGCAGCTACTACGACGCGAACGACCGGTACTCGAGCGTCTACGGCCAGACCGTGACGAACGTCTTTCTCACGGTGCAGTTCGAACCGGCCGGCGATGCCGGCTGGCTCTACGGCGCCGGCGCCGGGCAGGTGCTCTATCACAACCACGACCTCGAGGTGCTGACCGGCGACTACCGCAATGGCGAAGGCGCCGGCGGCGAGCTGCACGTCGGCTATGACTGGCCCTTCCCGGGCCACGCGCACGTCGAGGCGCGGCTGGGCGTCGAGCGCGGGCACATCTCGCTCAGCAGCCCGCTCGGCGGCTCCTTCAGCTTCACGGCGGTGTCCTTGAGCGTACACATCGCCCACCACTGACTGGCTTCGCGCCGGGCGCGGCAGCGCCAGGCGGGCACGCCGGCGGTTCCCGGATCGCGTGCCGTCAGCGCAGCACGCTGACGCCGCAGCGCGCGTGCGCGACCACCTGCCGCGCGACCGAACCGACCAGCAGCCGGTCGAACAGCGTCCGGCCCCGGTGCCCCACCACGATGTGATCGATGGCATGGGCCTCGGCGTAGCGCACGATCTGATCCGACGGATGGCCGACCACGACGGCCAGCACTGCGGCGCGCGCGCCGAGGCGGGGCTTGAGCGCATCCAGCAGCATCTCGCAATGGCCCTTCGACTGCTCGATCGCCGCCTCGGTCTCCTCCTCCGTCCCGAACTCCGGGGGACGGGCCACCGCGAGCACGTGCAGCTCGGCGCCGTAGCGCGCGGCCATGTCGGCGCCGAAGTCGAACGCGGCGCGCGCGGCGTCCGATCCGTCGTAAGCCACCAGCAGCTTTCGGATCATGGCGGGTTCTCCGCTGTGGCCGGTTGGCGCTCCGGCGCCGGAATGGGGGCCGCCGCCGGCCGGCCTTCGGTGCCGGCCGCGGGCAGGAGGTGGCGGGGCAGAAAGAATGCGTTCGCGATCAGGGTCGGCACGACGGCACTGCCGATCACGGCCGCCACCAGCGCAGAGTACTGCGCCTGCGTGACCAGCCGGTGCGCGAGCCCATAGAGCGCCGAGATCGTGCCGAAGGTGAGGCCGGTCGACATCAGCAGCGTCGTGTAGATCCCCTCCTGGCGCGGCGACCGGTAAGCCCGGGCGACCGGGTAGACGCCGAGCACCTTGGTCACCATCTTGCCGCCGAGCATGACCAGGAAGGCGGCCGGCGCGGCAACCAGCGTCGGCAGCAGCACCAGCGAGCCCGCGCGGATGAAGTAGAACGGCGTCAGCAGGCCGAACACCAGCGTGCGCAGGCGCCGCACCAGCGCATGGTCCTTGCCGACGGTGCCCGCGAGCACCATGCCGAGCAGGTAGGCCGGCAGCACGGCCTCGCTGCCGGCCCAGGTGGCGAGCGCGCCGAGCCCGAACAGGCACGCCATCAGGAACTTCGCCTCGAGCTCGGAGGGGCGGCCGCCGAAGCGCGCGAAGAAGCGCGGGATCAGCCACGGCAGGACGAAGAACGCCGCCGTGCCGACCCCGAGGAACGCGAGCGTGCGGACCGTGAACGGCGCGAAGATCGCGCCGAGCGCGACCACGGTCGCAAGATCCGTGACGAAGCAGGCGGCGAGCACCGTCTTGCCGTACTCGGTGCTGTTGAGGCCGAACTCGAGCATCACCGCGTAGACGACCGCCACCGAGGTCGTCGACATCGCAATGCCGGCCAGCCAGCTCGCCTCGACGTCCCAGCCGAGCACCCAGCGCGCGAGCGCGGCGCAGCCGAGGAACGGCACCGCGAAGCTCACGAGGCCGATCCAGGTGGCCTGCTTCCACTGCCGCCGGAAGACCGCGGGATCGAGCTCGGCGCCTGCCAGGAAGGTCAGCAGGATGGCACCGGCGCCGGCGAGGAACCGGATCCAGCTGGCATCCCCGGCAAGCAGCGTGCTGCCGAGCGTCGCGCCGATCAGCAGCTGGGCGATCGTCCCGACGACGATCTCCGACAGCGCGGTAGCGACGCGCAGCCAGATCGACACCAGCGTCGCGACGAGCGCCAGCCCGAGCCAGAGCGCGGCCTGGCCCCAGATCTCGGTCACCGGGGCGTCCCGCGCGCGCTAGCCATCGCTGGCCTCGGTCGGCGGGTCGTCGGCGTCCGGGTTGAGGATGCCGAATTGCGCCGGGATCAGCGCGTAGAACACGCGCACCTTCTCGGCCCGCACGAGCTCGAGCAGCCGCTTCACCTCCTCGTCGGTGACGATGAACTCCACCTCGACCGTCAGGCTGCCGGCGAGCTCGAAGAAGTGATCCTCGTGCAGGACGTGGTGGCGACCGAAGCCCGCCATCGCGCGAAAGGCCGAGCCGCCGCGGATGCCGAGCTCGGAGGCCTGCTCGAGCAGCCACTCCCACAGCAGCCGGTGCCGGTGGCGGGCGTTCTCGTGCACGTAGAATCGGCAGAAGGATCCCTGCATGTTCGAAAGCCTCCGGGTCGCATCAGCCCCGCAGCCAGTGGACGGTGCCGATGCCGGCGAGCGTCATCAGCACCGAGCCGCAGAGGTGCACCGCCGCCGCGGCGAGCGCCCAGAGGCTCTGGCCCTGCTGCAGCAGGGTCACCACTTCGGCCGAGAACGTCGAGAAGGTCGTGAGCCCGCCGCAGAAGCCGGTGATGACGAACAGCCGCCATTCCGGCGCGATCGCGCTGTAGGTCGCGAAGAACGCGATCGCGACGCCGATGACGTAGCCGCCGATCAGGTTGGCACTCAGGGTGCCGGGCGGGACCGCGGGGAACAGGCTGTTGAGATGACCGCCGAGCCACCAGCGCAGCAGGGCACCGAGGCCGGAGCCCAGGAAGATCGCCACGACGGATTTCAGCACTGGTCCTGTCCTCGAATGCGCCGGGACAGGCGTGCGCTCGAAGCTACGCCTCCCGAACGGGCCCGCGTAGGCATCATCAGCCGACGACCGGCGGTTCGAGGAGGTATGCCATCTCCTGTCGGGTCACTCTATCGCAGCGCGAACCCGCGTGGCTAGTCGCGGGGATACGGGCTCGCCGCGTGCGCGCTTGCGGTGCAGCGATCGACGCCGGTCGGCGCCGGCACTGCATCCGCGGGACCCGCGCAGGTCACCGCGGCGACCGCGAAGCACACCGCGCAGCCCGCTGCTGCGACGCAACATCCGATCCGAGAAGCTGCGCACGGCGACCGCGACCGCCTCGCGCGATGCGACCCGAAGACGCCGCGTCCGGCGCGACCCGCATCGCCGCTCGAGGCGGCGCTCGCGCCCGCCCGCTCGCTTGTCCCGGAAATCGGCGCAGCCTACACTGCCGGAGCCGCGTGTCGTCTGCGAGGTCAAGTTCATGGCACAAGTCACTCGACGTGATTTCCTGAAGTTCACCGGAGCGACGCTGGCGGGATCCAGCATCGCGCTGCTCGGCTTCGCGCCCGAGCCGGCGGTCGCCGAAGTCCGCGAGTTCAAGCTCGCGCGCGCGACCGAGACGCGCAACACCTGCCCGTACTGCTCGGTGGCCTGCGGCGTGCTGATGTACAGCCTCGGCGATCGTGCCAAGAACGCCAAGCCCTCGATCTATCACATCGAGGGGGACCCGGACCATCCCGTCAACCGGGGCACGCTGTGTCCGAAGGGTGCGGGGTTGATCGACTTCGTCCACAGCGAGAACCGCCTGCTCTACCCCGAGTACCGGGCGCCGAAGTCGAATGAGTGGAAGCGCATCTCCTGGGAGGAGGCGCTCGACAAGGTCGCCGCGCTCATCAAGGCCGACCGCGACGCGAACTTCGTCACCAAGACGGCCGACGGGCGCACGGCCAACCGCTGGCCGACGACCGGCATGCTGGCCGCCTCGGCGAGCAGCAACGAGGCGGGCTACCTGACCCACAAGGTGATGCGCAGCCTCGGAATCGTCGCATTCGACAATCAAGCGCGTGTGTGACACGGCCCGACGGTGGCAGGTCTTGCCCCGACGTTTGGCCGTGGAGCGATGACGAATCACTGGGTCGACATCAAGAATGCCGACATCGTGCTGGTCATGGGCGGCAACGCCGCCGAGGCGCACCCGTGCGGCTTCAAGTGGGTCATCGAGGCGAAGGCGCACAACAACGCCAAGCTGATCGTCGTCGACCCGCGCTTCACGCGCACGGCGTCGGTGGCCGACCTGTACGTGCCGATTCGCTCCGGCAGCGACATCGCCTTCCTCGGCGGCGTCATCAACTACCTGCTCACCAATGACGCCATCCAGCACGAGTACGTCAAGAACTACACCGACTTCTCGTTCATCGTCCGCGAGGACTTCGCGTTCGCCGACGGGCTGTACTCGGGCTTCGATGCCGACAAGGGCAAGTACGACAAGACCAGCTGGGACTACGAGCGCGGCAAGGACGGCTTCGTCGCGACCGACCCGACGCTGCAGCACCCGCGCTGCGTCTACAACCTGCTGAAGCAGCACTACTCGCGCTACACGCCCGAGCTCGTCGAGCGGGTCTGCGGCTCGCCGAAGGACAAGTTCCTCGAGACCTGCAAGCTGCTCGCGTCGACGTCGAGCCCGACCCGGGCGGCGACGATCATGTACGCGCTCGGCTGGACGCAGCACACGGTCGGCTCGCAGATCATCCGCACCGCGGCGATGGTGCAGCTGCTGCTCGGCAACGTCGGCGTGGCCGGCGGCGGCGTCAACGCGCTGCGCGGCCACTCGAACATCCAGGGCCTCACCGACCTCGGCCTGATGTCGAACCTGCTGCCCGGCTACCTGGCGCTGCCGAACGAGGCGGACCAGGACTACGCGGCCTTCATCGCGGCCAAGACGCAGAAGCCGATGCGCCCGAACCAGATGAGCTACTGGCAGAACTACCCCCGCTTCCACGTCAGCCTGATGAAGGCCTGGTGGGGCGCGGCGGCGACCGCCGACAACCACTGGGGCTACGACTACCTGCCGAAGCTCGATCGCGCCTACGACATGCTGGCCACCTACCAGCTGATGTCGGAAGGCAAGATCAACGGCTACATCTGCCAGGGCTTCAACCCGCTGGCCTCGGCGCCCAACAAGGCGCAGATGACCGCCTCGTTCAGCAAGCTCAAGTTCATGGTCGTCATGGACCCGCTGGCGACCGAGACCAGCGAGTTCTGGCGCAACTTCGGCGAGCACCACGACGTCGACCCCGAGAAGATCGAGACCGAGGTGATCCGGCTGCCGACCAGCTGCTTCGCCGAGGAGGAAGGCGCGCTCACGAACTCGGGCCGCTGGCTGCAGTGGCACTGGAAGGGCGCCGAGCCGCCGGGCGAGGCGAAGACCGACATCGGCATCATGGCCGAGCTCTACCTGCGGCTGAAGCACCTGTACGAGAAGGACGGCGGCGCCTACCCCGAGCCCGTGGTAAAGCTCGCCTGGCCGTACGCCCGCCCGCACGAGCCCACCGCGGCGGAGCTCGCGCGCGAGTACTCGGGCAAGGCGCTCGCCGACGTCACCGACCCCAAGGATCCGACCAAGGTGCTCCGCAAGGCCGGCGAGCAGCTCGCGGGCTTCGGCGAGCTGCGCGAGGACGGCACGACCTCGAGCGGCTGCTGGATCTACTGCGGCGCGTGGACCGAGGCCGGCAACATGATGGCGCGGCGCGACAACTCCGACCCGACCGGCGTCGGCCAGTCGCTGAACTGGGCCTGGGCCTGGCCGGCCAACCGGCGCGTGCTCTACAACCGCGCCTCGTGCGACGTCGCCGGCAAGCCGTTCAACCCGAAGCACAAGCTGATCTCCTGGAACGGCAAGGCCTGGGGCGGCGCCGACGTGCCGGACTTCAAGGCGGACGAGGACCCGGCGCAGGGCATGGGGCCGTTCATCATGAACCCGGAGGGCGTGGCGCGCTTCTTCGCGCGCGCCGGCATGGCCGAGGGCCCGTTCCCGGAGCACTACGAGCCCTTCGAGACGCCGGTCGGCTACAACCCGCTGCACCCGAAGCAGCCGGGCGCGACCAACAACCCGGCGGCGCGGATCTACAAGCGCGACCGCGAGGCGCTCGGCAAGGCTGACGCATTCCCGTGCGTCGCGACCACCTATCGGCTGACCGAGCACTTCCACTTCTGGACGCAGCACGCGCGGCTGAACGCGATCACGCAGCCGGAGCAGTTCGTCGAGATCGGCGAGGTGCACGCCAAGGAGCTCGGCATCAAGGGCGGCGATCGCGTCAAGGTGAGCTCGAACCGCGGCGTCATCAAGGCGGTCGCCGTCGTCACCAAGCGCATCCGGCCGCTGACGATCGAGGGCAAGCCGGTGCACACGGTCGGCATCCCGATCCACTGGGGCTTCATGGGGGTCACCAAGCGGGGCTTCCTCGCCAATACGCTGACGCCCGTGGTCGGCGACGCGAACACCCAGACGCCCGAGTACAAGGCGTTCCTCGTCAAGGTCGAGCGGATCTAGGGGGCGCCATGGCACTGCAATCACTCGACATCGTGCGGCGCTCGGCGACCACGACGCCCGCTCCCGCGGCGCGGGCGGCGGCGACGCCGCACCTCGCGAAGCTGATCGACGTCTCCAAGTGCATCGGCTGCAAGGCCTGCCAGACGGCCTGCATGGAGTGGAACGACCTGCGCGACGAGGTCGGCACCTGCACCGGCAGCTACGACAACCCGCCGGACCTCAGCGGCCAGTCGTGGACGGTCATGCGGTTCAACGAGTACGAGAACCCGAAGGGCGATCTCGAGTGGCTGATCCGCAAGGACGGCTGCATGCACTGCGCGGAGCCCGGGTGCCTCAAGGCCTGCCCGGCGCCCGGGGCGATCGTCCAGTACGCCAACGGCATCGTCGACTTCCACGAGGAGCACTGCATCGGCTGCGGCTACTGCATCGCCGGCTGCCCGTTCGACGTGCCGCGGATCTCCAAGAAGGACAACAAGGCCTACAAGTGCACGCTGTGCTCGGACCGCGTCGCCGTCGGCCTCGAGCCGGCGTGCATCAAGACCTGCCCGACCGGGGCGCTCAGCTTCGGCACCAAGGAGCAGATGAAGCACGATGCCGAGGAGCGGATCGCGGACCTGAAGTCGCGCGGCTTCGAGCACGCCGGGCTCTACGACCCGAGCGGCGTCGGCGGCACGCACGTGATGTACGTGCTGCACCATGCGGACCAGCCGGGCCTGTACAGCGGCCTCGCGGCCGCGCCGCGCGTCAGCCCGATGGTGCGTCTGTGGAAGGGCGCCACCAAGCCGCTCGCGCTCGGCGTCATCGCGCTGACCGCGCTGGCGGGCTTCTTCAACTACGTGGTCGCGGGCCCGAAGGAAACGGAGCCTGAGGACGAGGAAGCCGCCGAGCGCGAGAAGGAGAAGGACCATGGCTGAGCGCGTCGACCGCCCCGACGTCCTCGAGCGTCACGACACTCGCGATCGCGTGCTGCACTGGCTGCTGACGATCGCCTTCGTGTTCGCCACGACCTCGGGACTCGCGCTGTTCCACCCGTCGCTGTTCTGGATGACGGACCTCACCGGCGGCGGGCCGTGGAGCGTGATCCTGCACCCCTTCCTCGGGCTGGTGATGGCGGCGGCGTTCTACGCCTTCGCGCTGCCGCACTGGCAGGTCAACCGGCTGAGCCCGAATGACGTCACCTGGCTGAAGGGCATCCGCGACGTGGTCGCGGGACGCGAGGATCGCCTGCCGGAGCCCGGCAAGTACAACGCCGGCCAGAAGATGCTGTTCTTCGTGCTGGTCGCCTGCGTCGCGATCCTGGCGGTGACCGGGTTCGTGATCTGGCG
>Ga0335069_10015883_pt1 | contig 10519 bp, 7 predicted proteins | sample Lox_Sample_11_FD_206714 | JGI IMG/M metagenome (GOLD analysis project Ga0335069, IMG submission 206714) | Soil microbial communities from Loxahatchee National Wildlife Refuge, Florida, United States - Lox_Sample_1.1 | ecosystem: Environmental > Terrestrial > Soil > Wetlands | place: USA: Florida...
TCGCGGAACACGTAGTCGAGGATCGAGGTCGCCATCTTGATGGCGTCGTTGCCCTCGACGATGCCGGACGGCTCGAAGCGCGTGAAGGTGAAGGCCTCGACGAACTCCTCGAGCGGCACGCCGTATTGGAGGCCGATGGAGATGGCGATGGCGAAGTTGTTCATCAGGCTGCGGAAGGCGGCACCTTCCTTGTGCATGTCGATGAAGATCTCGCCGAGGCTGCCGTCCTCGTATTCGCCGGTGTGCAGGTACACCTTGTGGCCGCCGACGATGGCCTTCTGGGTATAGCTCTTGCGCCGGTTGGGCAGGCGTTCGCGCTTGGCGCGCAGGTTGACGACGCGCTCGATGACCCGCTCGATGATGCGCTCGGCCACCATCGGCGCCTTGGCCGCGGCCGGCGCTTCGATGATCTCGTCGAGGTCGTCGGCGTCGTCGGCCAGGATCGATGCCGCCAGCGGCTGCGACAGCTTGGAGCCGTCGCGGTAGAGCGCGTTGGCCTTGAGCCCGAGCCGCCAGGACAGGAGATAGGCGTCCTTGCATTCCTCGACCGTGGCACTGTTCGGCATGTTGATGGTCTTGGAGATGGCGCCAGAAATGAAGGGCTGCGCCGCCGCCATCATGCGGATGTGGCTGTCGACGGAGAGGCTCCGCGTGCCGATGCGGCCGCACGGGCTGGCGCAATCGAAGACCGGCAGGTGCGCGGCGTGCAGGTGCGGAGCACCCTCGAGCGTCATGGCGCCGCAGCAGAAGGTGTTGGCCTCCTCGACCTGCGCCTTCGAGAAGCCGAGCGCCGCCAGCATGTCGAAGGAGACGTCGTTGAGCTGCGCTTCGGTGAGGCCGAGGCCCTTGACGCAGAATTCCTCGCCCAGCGTCCATTTGTTGAAGGCAAACCGGATGTCGAAGGCGGTGGCGAGGGCCGATTCGAGGGCCTGCAGCGTGCTCGCCGTGAAGCCCTTGGCCCGCAATGCCGCGTGGTTGATGCCGGGCGCGCTGTCGAGCGTGCCGTGGCCGACCGCGTAGCGGATGATGTCCTCGATCTGCTGCTCGTCGTAGCCCAGCGTCTTCAGCGCCGACGGCACCATGCGGTTGATGATCTTGAAGTAGCCGCCGCCGGCCAGCTTCTTGAACTTCACGAGCGCGAAGTCGGGCTCGATGCCCGTGGTGTCGCAATCCATCACCAGGCCGATCGTCCCGGTGGGCGCGATCACCGTCACCTGCGCGTTGCGATAGCCATAGGTCTCGCCGACGAAGAGCGCGTCGTCCCAGGCGCGCCGGGCGGCGATGATCAGCGCCGGGTCCGGGCAGTTCGCCGGGTCGAGCGGCACCGGCGACACCGACAGGCCCTCATAGCCCGAGGTCTGGCAGTGGGCGGCGCGCCGGTGGTTGCGGATCACCCGCAGCATGTCCTTCTTGTTCTTGTCGTAGCCGGGGAAGGGGCCGAGCTCGCGCGCCATTTCCGCCGAGGTGGCGTAGGAGACGCCGGTCATCAGCGCGGTGATGGCGCCGCACAGCGCGCGGCCTTCGTCGCTGTCGTAGCCGAGGCCCATGGCCATCAGGAGCCCGCCGATGTTGGCGTAGCCGAGGCCGAGGGTGCGGAAGTCGTAGGAGAGCCGGGCGATTTCGCGCGACGGAAACTGCGCCATCAGCACGGCGATCTCCAGCACGACGGTCCACAGTTGCACCGCGTGCGAGAAGCCGACCGTGTCGAAGTTTCCATCGGCGCGGCGGAACGCCATCAGGTTCAGCGACGCCAGATTGCAGGCGGTGTCGTCGAGGAACATATATTCCGAGCAGGGGTTCGACGCATTGATGCGCCCCGACGCCGGGCAGGTGTGCCACTCGTTGATGGTGGTGTCGAACTGCACGCCGGGATCGGCGCACAGCCACGCGGCCTCGCCGATCTTCTCCCAGAGGTCGCGGGCCGGCAGCGTCTTCGCCACCTTGCCGTCGGTGCGGCGGATGAGCTTCCAGTTGCCGTTGTCCAGCACCGCCTGGATGAAGGCGTTGGTGACGCGCACCGAATTGTTCGAGTTCTGGCCGGAGACGGTCAGATAGGCGTCGGAATCCCAATCGGTGTCATAGGTCTTGAAGTCGATCGCAGTGTAGCCCTGACGCGCGAACTGCACGGCGCGCTGGATGATATTGTCCGGGATCATGGCGCCGCGGGCGGCGCGGATCGCCTTCTTCAGCTCGCCGTTGGCCTTCGGATCGAAACGGTCGGCCTCGCGCCCAATCTGGCAGGCCAGCATGATCGCGTTGAGGTGCTTGTGGCAGAGCTTGGAGCCGGCCACCAGCGCCGCCACCTTCTGCTCCTCGCGCACCTTCCAGTCGACGAAATCCTCGATGTCCGGATGGTCGAGGTCGACCGACACCATCTTGGCCGCGCGTCGCGTCGTGCCGCCCGATTTGATGGCGCCGGCCGCGCGGTCGCCGATCTTGAGGAAGCTCATCAGGCCCGACGACTTGCCGCCGCCCGACAGCTTCTCGCCCTCGCCGCGCAGCTTCGAGTAGTTGCTGCCGGTGCCCGAGCCGTATTTGAACAGGCGCGCCTCGCGCACCCACAGGTCCATGATGCCGCCCTCGTTGACGAGGTCGTCCGACACCGACTGGATGAAGCAGGCATGCGGCTGCGGATGCTCGTAGGCCGAGGCCGAGGCCACGAGCTTGCCGGTCATGAAGTCGACGTAATAGTGGCCCTGGGCCGGGCCGTCGATCCCGTAGGCCCAATGGAGGCCGGTGTTGAACCACTGCGGCGAGTTGGGCGCCCCCATCTGCCGGCAGAGCATGTAGCGCATCTCGTCATAGAACGCGCGCGCGTCGTCCTCGGCGTCGAAATAGCCGCCGCGCCAACCCCAGTAGGTCCAGGTTCCCGCCAGGCGATCGAACACCTGGGTCGCCTTGGTCTCGCCGATGGTCCGCTGTTCCGGGTCGAGGCGGGCGAGCGCCTCCTCGTCGGGGACATGGCGGCACAGCCACTCCGGCAGGTCGGCCTCGCGCACGACCTTCAGGCGCGCCGGCACCCCGGCCTTGCGGAAATATTTCTGCGCCAGCACGTCGCACGCCACCGGCGACCATTCGGTCGGCACCTCGATGTCGCGCAACTGGAAGACGATCGAGCCGTCCGGATTCTTGATCTCGCTATTGGTGGTGCGGAATCCGATTTCCGCATAGGGCGACTTGTCCGCCTCCGTGAATCGACGCTCGATACGCATGCTCAATCCCCCGAAACTCTTCTTGACCGACGAAAATCCGGCAGCCTCAACCCTGCGTGTTAAGATCCACCGGTATGCCTTTGGATTGGCGCCCTAAATGTTGGGTCCGCCCAAGCGCCAACCACATCATATTGAGACAGCCTTAATCGACTTGCAACACATTTTGTGTGTCATCGACGACGATCACGCTACCTATTGTGTGCTGCACCGCAGCGAGTGGCGGAATTCCGCCAGGACAAGTTAACGACGGCCGACCGGATCGTTATCGTCGGCTGACCTAAACCGGATTGCAGGGGAGACTCAGGCCGGCGACCGCTCGCCAGCGGGGAACTGGCGAGCGGCAGGCCGGGCGGATTTGGGGAGGGCCGGTCGCCCGGCGAAGGCGCTACTGGGCGGGGGTGATCTGGATCCAGTGCTGGGTGTTGACAGTGTTGCCGTTGGGGCCGGTCCATTGGGCATTCGAGTCGAAGATGCCGTTGCCCTCGTACTGGCCGGTGCCGCTGCGCGTGGCGGTCTGGCCGTTCGGCCCGGTCCAGGTGCCGTTGGTCTGCCAGCCGCCATTGCCGGTGGCCTGGACCGTGCCGTTGTGCGTCACGGTCTTGCCGTTGGGGCCGGTCACGCCGCCGCTGCTGCTACAGCCGGCGCCGGGCGTGCAGCTGCCGGAACCGCTGTAGTTGTAGGTCTTGCCGGAATTCGTGGTCACCTGGCCGGTCTGGCTCCAGCTTTTCGTCGCGGGGTCGTAGCTGCGGTCGAAGTTGCGCGTCCACCCGCCGCCGTTGGAGGTGCTGCCGGTGAAGCTGCCGGTCGCATGGCCGGCGGAGCGGTTGACCGTTCCGCTGACCTGGCCGGTGGTGCCGTTGCCGGTCTGGAACAGGAAGTTGCGCTGGCGCGAGCCGGCCGACGCGTCCGTCGTCATCAGGATCAGGGCCGCAGCCGGAATGAGCGACAGTTTCAACAGCGATTTGGTAAACATCGAAATCTCCTGCTGCCAACGGGGTGAAGGGGTCAGGTGCGATGGCGATGAACATAGGTCCGGCGCTTTGCTCGGGTTTGTCGGCGGCATGACCGGCCGTATCGATTTGTATCGTTTGATGTCAGCGGCTCCCGCAGCCGGCGCGGCTTTGCTAGGCTCAGCACCATGGCCGAGGTGACGTCGATTCTCGTCGTCGAGGACGATCCGGAGATCCGCGAGCTCCTGGACGGGCTGCTCGCGCGCGAAGGGTTTCGCGTCATGGCGGTAGGGGATGCGGCGGCCATGGATCGCGCCATGGCGCGGGCGGCGCCCGACCTCGTCATCCTCGACGTCATGCTGCCCGGCGAGGACGGCCTGTCGATCTGCCGCCGTCTGCGCGCCAACACGTCGATTCCGCTGCTGATGCTGACGGCCAAGGGCGACGACGTCGATCGCATCGTCGGCCTCGAGATGGGCGCCGACGACTATCTTCCCAAGCCGTTCAATCCGCGCGAGCTGATTGCCCGCATCCGCGCCGTGCTGCGCCGCGCCAGCGGGCCGCCGCCCTCCGGTCCCGCCAGTCGTCGCCTGGTCTTCGCCGACTGGCTCGTCGATCTCGACGCCCGCGAGGTCCGCCGCAACGGCGGCGAGATCCTCGAGCTCACCAGCGCCGAGTTCGATCTGCTCGCCGCCTTCGTCACCCATCCGCAGCGCGTGCTCAACCGCGACCAGCTGCTCGACTGGACGCAAGGACGCATGGCCAATCCGCTCGACCGCAGCATCGACGTGCAGGTCAGCCGCCTGCGCAAGAAGATCGAGCCCGACGGGCGCAACCCGACGCTGATCAAGACCGTGCGCAACGGCGGCTATACCCTGACCGTGCCGGTTCGGGAGGCCTAGCGTGCGGCGCACCGGCCTTGCCTTTCGGCTGATCTTCATCGTTGCCAGCGGGCTGATCGTGGTGCAGCTGCTGGCCGCCGCCGCCTTGTACATGCAGCGCAACCGCGACACCGCCGGCGGCTTCCGCTTTCCCCTGCCGGACCAGGTGAGCGCCATCGTCGAGCTGCTGGAGACGGCGCCGCCCCAGGAGCGCGCGCGGCTGCTGCGCGCCGTCAACGCGCCCGACCTGCGCGTCGCCGTCGAGGCGCAGCCGCCGGCGGCCGACGTCGGCGGCCCGGCCCGCCGCATGCCGCTGCTCGAGCAGACCGTGCGCCGCTATCTCGACGCGCTCGGGCCCCGCGACGTACGCGCCATGATCGCCCGCTCCGACAGCGACGCCGGCGACGCCGAGGTCCGCTTCGGCGAGCGCAGCCTGTGGTCGGCCAATCCGCTGCGCTTCGTCATCGGCCTCAGGTCGGGCGAGTATGCGGTGATCGAGACGCGCGGCGATCTGGCGCGCCGCATCTATGGCTGGCCGCTGGGGCTCCTCGCCAGCGCCCTGGCGCTGGTGATCGCCGCCGCCGCGGCCTATGGCGTCTGGCGCGAGACGCGGCCGCTCGGGCGCCTGGCCGCCGCCGCCGAGCAGTTCGGCCGCACCGACGCGCAGCCGGCGCCGCTCGCCGAGGCGGGGGCGCGCGAGCTGCGCGCCGTCATCGGCGCCTTCAATCGCATGCAGCAGCGGGTGTGGGAGCTGATGCGCGGCCGCACGCTCATGCTCGGCGCGCTCTCCCACGACCTGCGCACCTACCTGACGCGCCTGCGCCTGCGCGCCGAGTTCATCGGCGATGCCAACCAGCGCGAGCGCGCCATCCGCGACGTCGACGACATGGTGGCCATGGTCGACGACACCCTGGCCTTCATCAAGAGCGAGGCGCGTCCCGAGCTGACGGAGGCCGTCGACATCGTCGATCTCGTGCAGGCGGAGGTCGAGGTCCGGCGCGCCCAGGCCGGCGATGTCAGCCTGCTGCCGATAGCGAATGAGGACCCGCCGAACGAGGATCTCTTCGTGACCGGCAGCCGCATGGCGATCGAGCGGGTGCTGGCAAACGTCGTCGACAACGCGCTGAAATACGGGACCTCGGCCGAGATCGACGTGGTCGCGGCCCCGGCCACGGTCGAGGTGCGCGTGCACGATCGCGGTCCCGGCATTCCCGCCGCCGAGCGCGAACGCGTGTTTGAGCCGTTCTATCGCCTGGAGGAATCGCGCAACCGCAAGACCGGCGGCACCGGCCTCGGCCTCGCCATCTCCCAGCAGATCATGCAGCGGCACAACGGCCACATCGCCCTCGAGGACCGCCCCGGCGGCGGCCTCACCGTGCGACTGATCCTGCCGCGCTGCCGGCCGGACGGGACGGCGGCCGAGCGCCCGGCCGCCTAGGTCCGGTACTCATCAACGTCGGCAAGCCGACGGGCAAACTGCGGATAGATCTCGGCGATCTCCTGGCCGACACGGCCGCGGATCAGCGCCAGGGACTCCGGATCGGGCGCGGCCGTCGCCGGCGCGACGGCCGGCTCGTCATAGTCGAAGCCGGTGTTGGCCCGGATCTCGTCGGCCGTATGGCCGGGATGCAGGCTCTGCAAACGGAATCGGCGGCGGCCCTTGTCGAAGGCGAAGATGCAGCGGCCGGTGACCAGCGCCTGCGGGCCGCCGGGCCGGTAGAGGTTGTCGTCGCTGCTACCGGGGGCGCTGATGAAATCGACGCGCGGCACCAGGCTGCGGCGGCTGTGCTCCTCGCGGAAGAGGATGACGCGCGGCACGAGGAAATACAGGTAGGCGGAGCCGAAGCTGCCGGGCCAGCGCAGGCTCGTGCGCGGATAGTTGCCCCCCGGAGCGACAAGTCCGACGAGGTTGATGTTGGCGGCGCCGTCGATCTGACCGCCGCCGAGGAAGAAGGCATCGATGCGTCCCTGGGCCGCGCAGTCGAAGAGCTCGCGGCCGCCGTCGGTGAAGAAGTTGTTGTCCTCGCTGCCGACGATCGACACCCGCAAGGTCCCGCCCGAGCGCGAGCGCGCCAAAAGCGCCGCCGCCCCTGGGATCGGCGATGCCACCCCCACCGCCACATGCCGCAACCCCCCGAGCATGTCCGCGATCGCGCAGATGAGGAGTTCGTTGGGCGAGTACTCGACCATCGCTGCGGTTATCCGCGAAGCCAATTGTCATCGCCGGGCCCCCGGGGCCCGGCAATGACAACTTTCCTATGAGCAAGAAATGCGCTGGTCACTGCGCCGCGACCTCGCGGCCGTGGATGAATTTCTCGACATACTGCCGGAACCCATCCTCGGTCTGCGCCAGCGCGGCATATTCGGCCAGATGCGCGGCGTCGGCGGGGTAGCAGCCGCGCAGGCCGATAGGCCAGGCGCCGTTGCGAGCCTCGGCGAGTGCCGTGACGTAGAGCGCCGGGATCGTCCCCGCCGCCCAGCGGTCGTCGGCGAGCAGGTCGCCGTCATGGATCTCCTCGACCGTCACCAGCGTCGCCTTCGCCGCATGGGCCATGGTCATGAGCTCGCGCCGTACGCCGATCCAGACATTGCCATGACGGTCGGCCAGCGCGGCATGGAACAGTGCCACATCCGGCGTGATCGCCTTCACCAGCAGGATCGGATCGTTCGTGCCGAAGGCGTTGTCGGCGATCTTCCAGTCGTCACGGTATGTTGCCAGGTCGGAACCGATGATGCCGCGCAGCGGCATGAATGGAATGCCCTTCTCGGCCGCCTGCAGGCCGGCATGGATGGCCGGGCAGGTGCCGTCGATGATGCGCAGCGCGCCGGCCTTGGCCGCGGCGACGAAACGCGGCGCCGGCCCGTACTCGCCGATGGTCACCGCCGCGCATTCGATCGTCGAGGCGCAGCCGGCGCCGATCAGCATGTCGCCCTGGAACCCCAGGGTCGGCACGCCCACCAGATGCAGGTCGTGGGCGCCGCGCCCGATCAGCCGCCGCACCGCCGCCATGGCACAGCCGCTGTAGTCCGGCGGGAGCGCCAGCCTGCAGCCATCGGGAATGCGCGCGATCAAAGTGTCGAGGTCAACGTATGCCATCAGGTTTCGCCGCTACAGTCCCATCTGTCCCAGGATGAGGCGCATCGCCTCGCTCTTGGGATCGGCGAGCGAGCCGCCGATGCTCATATGGTCGTGGCCGGCGAGTGCCTGCACGCGGCAGGCGATGCCGCGCTCGGCCAGCGCCCGGCCATAGCTCGTCGAATGCCGCGCATACTCTTCCGACTCGTTGCCGCCATAGACGAGGACGAGCGGCGACGCCCGGGTCGGCAGGTGCCGCGCCGGGCTGTAGATCGCGACTTCGTCGGCGGTCAGGGCAAGAGTCTCCTGCAGGTAGCAGAGGCTGATGGGCTGCAGATCGTAGAGTCCGCTGACGGCGACGCCACCTTTGACGAGCGGCGCCGTATCCGGTTCGCCGGCGCGCGGCGCCATCGCCGCGAGCGTGGCGACGAGGTGCCCGCCGGCCGAATGGCCGGAGATGTAGAGGCGCTCGGGATCGCCGCCGTAGCGCCCAATGTTCGCATGCACCCAGGCGAGGGCGGCCCGGCATTGCCGCACCAGTTCGCCGATGCGGACCGTCGGCACCAGCGCATAGTTGACGATCACGGCAATCGCCCCGGCCTGCACGAGGGGTCCGGCCACATAGGCGAAATCGCTGGCCTTGAAGGCCCGCCAATAGCCGCCGTGGTAGTACACCTGCACCGGCGCCTTGCCGCCGCTTTTCGCCGGCGTGAAGATGTCCAGCACCTCGTCGGCCGACGGACCATAGCCGACATCGAGATGGCCCGGCAGGTTCTGTCGCGCCGCGGCGCTCAGCTGCTGCCAGCGTGCCACATGCTCGGCAAAGTTCGGCACGCGCAGCTGGTTATTGTACTGGCGATCGAGCGCGGCACGGTCATAGGTGAGAAAGATCGGTGTATCCGGCATGGGCGAAAGCTTCCTTCGAGACCGGGCCGATGAACCTGCTGTTCTGAACAGGGCCCGTGAGAATATCTTGCGATCCTGCGACAGATGCTCGGTTCCTAGGCCGTGCGATCGATTCCAGATTACATTTAGACTACGCTCTCACAACGAGACATTCTTCTGAGAGAATCCGAACGTCCGTGGTCCATCCGGTTCTCAGAAGCGACGCCGCGATTAGATTGAAGCAATCTGGTTCTTCAATCGAGCTTTTAAACCTGTTGGGATTCCGCATGCCGCGCTGAAAGGCGTCGACTGCGAGCCGCGCGTCTTCGACGTGACGACAACCGCCTCTGTTCTGTTGGTTTGTTACGAATGCCTCAAAGAGCAGGAGTTGGTTGCAATGGGCTGGTGGCGACCTCCAATCAAAGGTGGCCTTTGCATCCGGGGCAGCCTTCCTGAGCTTCTTAAGGACGTATGGGACTAGTACGAGCCCCGTCACCAGCACCGTACATCCTGGTCCGGCAGAGAAGGGCCTGTTAACACCCCCAACGCACTCCCCTTTGCGCGGCCTTGTCATCGTATTCGAATCTTCCCGCATCGGCACGAACAGCGGTGCCTCAAATCCCAGCGCGAGCGGGCCGCCCTCTAAGGCGTCGGCAAGACATTTAATGCACTGGTCAATGTCCGGGCCGCAGAATCGCCGTGTCCCAGTCGTCATCGACCAACCGAGGTTTGTCGCGGGTTTGCCGACATCGATAACCGCTACGCTCGAATATGCGCACCTACCGTTCAAGGAACGGGCGCGTATCGTCATTTGACAGCCAGAAAATTGTGGTTTGCTTGCTGCGGCTGAACTCACTCCCAAAGTAGCCCAGAATGCTATAGTGACGCCGGGAGGTGCGACAGCCTTGGTGTCCATGAATGATACTGATGGCGCATGCGGTAGACTGATCGCGATTACGCACGGTTGCATTTCGCCTTTCTATGAGGCCGCGGGTCCGCTTGACGGGCAGCTTTTGATGTTCGTGATGAATGAACGTCCGAACCTAGCAGCGGGTCTCGCGGCATGCGTCGATCGTCTCTTCGGAGAGAATTCCTGGTCGTCGCCAGGTAATTCTCAGGGCCGTGCGATCCAGCGCGTCGTGATGGGTGCGGCAGCTGGTCCTGGCGCGGCTAAGCTTGAATCGCGACTCACCGAAAGCGAATTCTCCCTTGTGGCCGAGACGAGGGAACGAATGCGGGAGGCATTCGACAGTCGCCGGTTCTCTCACTGGATATATCCGGATGCAGCGGCGTCGTTTGCTCAGTGGCAAGACAACGGGTTCAGCGTGGTGGTCGTCGTCCCGTCGAACTTGGCGCTACGTCTCCGCGAGATGGTAACGGCACATGGATTGGACGGCGGGAGGTTGTCGTTGACGGAAAGCGATGCCGGCACCGAAGAGCAAATTGGCACACTCTTGCGCTCGCTGAGCCGCGGCGTGCAGGCCCTACTGATCACGGGTCACTACATCTGGCTGA
>Ga0335069_10015885_pt1 | contig 10518 bp, 24 predicted proteins | sample Lox_Sample_11_FD_206714 | JGI IMG/M metagenome (GOLD analysis project Ga0335069, IMG submission 206714) | Soil microbial communities from Loxahatchee National Wildlife Refuge, Florida, United States - Lox_Sample_1.1 | ecosystem: Environmental > Terrestrial > Soil > Wetlands | place: USA...
TGACGCGGATGATTCTGTCCGCAGGCTGACATAGCCCCAAGCGGTAGAGTCGTCCGGCGATGGAATTTTTGCTGCGGCGCAACTCGACGCCGATGGCGCGGCATGTCTTGCCGGCCGACAGCAGATTGAGCAGCGTCTGCGTCTCGTCGCGAGTCCAATTAGGAGCACCCATTTCGAATAACCGCCTTTTGTTTGTCATGCCGAAGTGGTAAAGCGCAGCGTCCCTTCGAACCCATGGGAATCATAGGCAATGGCCGCCGTATTCAATCTCACCGCCGCGATGGACAAGACGCCCTACAGCGCGGGCGACACGATGACAGTCAACGTGACGGGAACCGTCATCAACCCGGGCGTAGCGACAACCGACACGTTGTCCGTCAACGTCCAGGCCGAGGACGGATCGACGGACACCCTTTCGACGACTGCGACGATCGACGCCAGCGTGCCCGAGACGTGGCAGATCGTCAGCGTCACCGACACCGGCGGGCGAACGTGGACGATCTCCGCCGATGGCCACAGCGCCTCCGCAACCGCCTAAGCCTCCCGGCGCCGGCGCTTGGTGGGGAACATTCGGCTGGGTTAGGATCGTTGTGCAGGCCTCCGACGGACGCCGGAAGATCCTGCACACGGGCTACTGGATTCTGCCGCGCTGGTGGTGGGGCGGTCACAGCCTCCCGCAGTAAGTCATTTCGCCGCCTTCCATCGTTGGGCGCAATCCACGAGCGCGAGGTAGAAATGGCTTTCCAGAACCTCGTCGCGCCGCGGCGTGAACAGACGCGATGTGTCACGCGTGAACGACGGGCAGTTGTCGCGCGCCCATGTCACGAGGTTGGCGTTGGTGATCGGCGTCGCCGGGATCTGCGATAGCGCTGCGCCTGTTGCGGCGATGATGAGAAGCGGCTTCATGGCGGTGAATCCTTGATCGACTCGTAGAACTTGGCGATCGCGCGATCGACGACGCGATCCTTGATTGCGCCGGCTTCGGCCATGTGGCGGCTCCACTCCCGCCCGCCGCACATGGTGATTGGCTGCCAGTCGGCGAGTTGTTTCTGCCTGTCGTAGGCCGCGCGCTCCTCGTCGCTCCATTCGATCAGCGCCTGCACAAACGGCCATTGCTGGTAGGCGATTTCCTGGCCGACATGGCGCGCCCAATAGTCGCGGCGTGATTCGAGGCGTTCGGGCGGACAGCCGGACAGCCGCCGAGCAAGCTCGATGTCGATTGCCTCGCGATCGGGCGCGCCGTTGTCGTGGACAAGGCGGCCATAATCGCCGCTCTTGTAGGTGGTGAAGTGCAGGGGCAGAGTCATTGGCGCAGCTCCGAGGGCTCGCCGCAGCGCACAAATCCGCGCGCCGCGGCGAAATGGGTTCAGTGATTGCTGGGATGGCCGCCGTCGGGGCCATGATGCCCAGGAGGGCCGCCAACGCCGCCGGGGTTGGCTGTGGGGGCCTTGCCGTGGCCTTGGCCGTTGTCTCCACAATGGCCGGGGGCGGGCGAGCCGCCATGTCCGCCCGGTTTCGCCAGGGCCGGCGAGGCTGCGAGCGCAAGCGCCGCCAGTGCGATGATTCCAAGTTTCATGTTATGCTTTCCTTCTCTGATTATTCCAAAGATCAGCCTCTGGAATTGGTTAAATCCGTATGGGCCATAAAGCCTCTAGGGAGCCCGCTGAGCGGGTTCTTGGCCATTGGGGTATATCTGGGCGATTTCCCGCCCGGGCAGCCTGGCGGCCCGCTTAGCGGCCTCCAGCGTGACGTGTACGCTGCGGATCTCGCCGCGCCGTCCGCCGCGCGCGACGATGGTAGCCCACCGGAAGCCGCGGGCGGCGATGTCGTGACAATCGTCGAGGTTGTCGATATGGCGCATGGTTGACTCCCAGGTTACAGGGCCTGTCGGAATAAGCGTTGGATTCGATTTTCAACGTCTTTCCAATGCCATTCCCAATTGTGGACTATTAAATCCTCGACATCTTTGCGGGTTTTGGCCCAAGGGCGGCTTTCTTCGCCGATCATCTCGTCCAATGCGGCGCGGCTAAGTGGGCGCACCAGTTTGCGCCTTGCGCGGAGCTTGGCGGCTTCGGCGTCCATGGCTAAGCCGCCTCTTTGAACGTCTGCCGGCGCGCTTTGCGGTTGTCCGCCATGACGGCCGCGTATTCGGATTCCCACCAAGCCTCCGTCTTTTTCTTGCCTTCGATTGTGTATGACGGCCCGACGTTGCCGGTGAGTGGCGAGCGCTGCCGATACCATCCGGGCGAGGGCAGGGCGCGCGCTGGCGCGACGCGGAACTGCGCCTTGACGGCGGCTTTGATCGCCGCGGCGTAAGCCTCCCGTTCTTTGGCGGTTAGCGCGCGCTCGCGGGCGATTGCGCGCCATTTGGTGAGCGCTGGCGAGTCCAAGTCATAAGCCGGCCCTCGCCAGTGCAAGCGCCACTCGGCGTCCACGTCGTATTCGTCGGACACCTGGAGCACGCGCGGGGCGAAGATTTCATCGGCCAGCTCGGGGGACAGGGGCGCGCCGGTTTCATCAACGACGTGCGAGTCCAACCCATAGCCGCGGACAAATCGCGGTTGCCCGTACAATTTCGCGTCTCGCTTGCGCTGTTTATCGCTTGGCAAATATTCGATGGCGCGAAACACTGCGGCCAAGCCGATTTCATGGATGGTTGTCATAAGCCTCTCCCATTGGCTTCGAGGTTGAAAGTGTGGACGCCGAATCGGCGCGGGCGCGCGCTATCCTTTGGCGCGCTGATCAAGGAACCTGACAGCGCCGCTAGCGTCCAGATGGCCAAGGTAACGGCCATCTGGAGAGAACATGGCATGCTTGCCGCTGCCCGGACTGTTGGCGTCGCGAAGATGGTAGACGCCGTGCTGCTTTAGCAGGTTGCCGATGCTTTCAGGGTGTTCTTTCATGGCTAATCCTCCGCGAACAAGGCGAGCAATTCCGGATATCGCGCCTCCGTCGGAAAGACGGTTGTTTCCTGAAACTTCATGTTGCCTTGCATGATCGAAACATGGCCATACATCGACAGTTCAGCGATGTAGGTTTTGCCGTCATCGCCATCGACGATGCGGGCTTTCCTGGCGAATGTGAGCTTTTTCGGCGCGCCGTCTGTGACGCGCACGGCCCGTTCGCCTCGTTTCGAGGATTCGATGTAGAAGCGCGCTTGGCCTCGGCGCTGTGAGCCCATCGGCCAGTTGTCAATCACCGCCTCGCGGCGCGGGTTGCTGTAGGTTGTCATTTTCGAATCTCCCATGGATCACTTGAGCAACTGGAAAGCCACCTTCGCCATTTTGGCGATGGAAAGCCGCGCGAACTTTTCCTGGTTCGCTTGGTTGACGGCGTCATAGACGCGCACGATTGCGGAGGCGGAAAAGAGATCCACCATGCAACCGTCGATTTTGCCGAACGAGGCGGACGCGACGATTTCGCGGCATGCGGCGATGCGTTCGGCTCCAGTCTTTGTGAGCCAGACTTTGCGCCCATGCTGGCGCCTGCGCGTTGGTTCAACGTGAACTGTCATTTCATTCTCCCAAGGTTTCGGGCTAACCGCCCGTTCAAGCCCGTCGCACCCGGGCTTGGGCTGACGGTTCAGGCGATTTCAGACTCGACAAAAGCCAAATCGCGCTCCGTCAAAGGGCAATAGCAGGCGAGCCAGGACGAATCGCCTGGAACTGCCGCCCATGTCCCATCAGGCTTCTCATAAGCCCAAGCGCGGCTGATGGTTCGCTCGCCGGTTTCGTGGCGAACATTAACCATAACGTTGCGCCAAGCTGGCCAGCAGTCCTGAAGCGGAGCGGAAAGCCGGTACAAGGTTTGGGTATTGCGAACCCATTCTCGCGCGGCGAGTTTGGTTGCTTTTGGCATTTTGAATCTCCTAGGCCGCAAGCTCGGACATCATTGCCGAGAAGATTTCATCGTAAGGCTTCTCGGGGAAGTTCGCCTCCCAGGAGTCGAGTTCGCGCCTGAACTTGGCCGCATCGTCGCCTTGCACAAAGAGCGACTTTTTGTTGCGGTTATCGTGCAAGGCGTAGGACAATCCGTTGCCATACGAAACGAGATCGAAGGCCTCGGAATGGTAGATGACTACGCGGGACATTGTGGCCTCTCCTTACGCGGCCGCGCGAGCGTCCATGCGGCAATTAGCTTCCATCGTTTCGAGGCGTGAGCCGAGTTCGCCCAGCTGCTCGCGCATATACGCCTCGACGGTTTCGGGGCTGACATAGGCGAGATTGATTGCCTGGGGAGGGCCGACGAGGCGTCGATCATAGGTAACGCTCATTTCGGCAAAGCGTTTGAACGGTTCAGCCCAAACGGTGACGTGAAGTTTGTTGAAGTGAAACTCGGACTTGAATTGCGTGAGCATTTGAATCTCCCATTGGTTAAGGTTCAGGCAACCAGCAGCAGCCGCGCCAAGCGGCGATAGCTTGCCGGCGAGATGTTGCGTGGCGGGTGCAAGGCGCGGCGTTCATTGGCTCCTGTTTGGTAATCGGCGCGTCCGTCGGACTCGGTGAACCATGAGCCTGAATCCTCGTTCGGGCAGCAAAGGTTCAGCGCCTGGCGCAGGCTCAAATCTACGCCCGGCGTAAGCTTGCCGAAAAGCGCTTCGATGCGCGATCCCATGGCGTCCAAGAAACCACTCTCGGCGAAATCGCCATGTTCGGCTGATTCCGGCGTGACGATGTCATAGGTGACATGAAAGGCAGGCATTTGAATCTCCCATTGGCTTACTCTCGCACTATGTCACAGCGCGCTAGGCTAGTCAAGCAAAAAATTAGGACAACGCGGAATTTTTTTCTTGACAGAGGCGAGCTCATCGAGGCTCAACGGATCGCGTCGCAATTCAACCTTGCGACTCGCGATTTCCATACTCTCTCGTTCGGGGAAGAATTCGCGCTGGCGGATCTCGCGAGACAATGCGGCTATCGTAAGCCCCGCAACGCGAACGGCTCAACAGCGCGCTATTTCGCCGCGTACGTAGTCAAGAAAGCCTACAAAAAGGCTTGACGCGCGCTAGGCTTTGTGCTAGCGTCAGCGTGTCAATGGGAGACTGAAGATGACAGCTTTAACCAAAATCGACGTTGCGGCGATGAAAAAGGCGGATCGCATTGTGTTTCGCCATTACCGCGGCGAGTCGCAGATTGAAGCGATCAAAGAAGCCGATGAGCGCAACCCATTCGAGCAAGTCCGGATTGTCGCGTGCAGCGCGAAATTCGTGGACTATTCCGATCGCAAGGTGTTCGGCCCTGCATTGGACACGTTCACGGCTTTTGAAATGATTCATTCCCCGAGCTATAACGAGGAATGGCTAACCATCGTTAGCCTATTGCGCGAAGGCGACGAATTGACTCTCGTTTGGACGCGCGACGCCTACAAATGCCAGACTTTGGACGCGGCGCAATTGCATGGCGACAGCTTGTCGCTCGCAGTCAAGCGCGGCGAAAAGACAATGCGGTTTCACTTGGAAACGCGCGTTTGCCCAGACAACAGCGCGCGGATGATCAAATCCGTGTCGCCGCAGTTCGCAATCGTGGCGTGAGCAATCCAACTGGGAGAATCGAAATGTCCGTCTATTTCATGATCCAAGGCCTATATCGTGGCGAGTGGACAACGCTCTTTGAGCCGCTGACAAGATGGGAGGCGGTCGAGAAATACCGCGAACTTACGGAGCGCAATCCGGCTTGCCGATACCGCATTCAGTGGCGCAACCGGATCACAAACGACAACCCGGCCATTGCAGAGGTTCCGGCTAACCCCTCTGCCCGCAAAGCGCCAGCATTCATCATGCTCAAATTCTGAGGCCGGATCACAGCAAACCCCTACCATCCACCGCAATCCATCCTCCCTCGCCCTGCCGTAAAAGGCAGGGCTTTCTTTTTGCCGCGGTATCAGGGAAAATTTCAGAATGACTGCTGCTCAAGAAACAATCGAGCCTCCCAAGCCACACCGCGGACTGTGGGTGAAAGGACAGTCCGGAAACCCGGGAGGGAGGCCAAAAGGCACTAAGAATGTCGTGCACGTCCGGACTGAATTGGACGTCAAGCGGCTGGCCAGATCGTACAGCACGCAAGCCATTAACAAGTTGGCAAAGCTCATAAATTCCAAGAAGGAGTCGATCGCCCTCGCGGCCTGCATCGCGATCCTCGATCGAGGTTATGGGAAGCCCGCGCAAGCCGTTAACATGCAGGTGTCGCGGGATATGTCCAAGCTGACGGACGCGGAGCTAGAGACGCTCCTGGCGCTGATGGAAAGGACGATGCTGCCAGGGCCTGCGGGTGGGCAGGTGATCGAGGGGCGGGCTTCTGAGGCCTCTGAGAGCGTTGAAAACGTGCCATAACTGTGCCAATATCGTGCCATGGCTATCAGGCTCAGGAAAGGCGCAGATCCATGCCCACGATTCGGTTCCGATGCGATCACTGCGGAACCCCATTCGACGCAGGCGCGACAACCGTCTGGATTCAAGCCCGCGTCGTCTGCGATGCCTGTTGGCGAGAGTGGCGTGAAGCGTGGGCGGCCGCGCTTGGAGGATCGCGCCTCGACGCTCGCGGCTCGCAAGCCGTGGGCGGCGCTCAGCATGAGCCGCCGGACATGGTATCGCCGCCGCGCTGAATAGGCGGATACCCCATCCGCCATACTGGCTAGCTAAGCTATTGATAGCATTGACATTGATCGCGTCGCGCTAGGACTAACCCATACATCAGCCCATCGCTTGAAGAGTGCTTGGAGGCGGGAATCCTACGCAATAGGAATGACTTAGGCCTATTAGAGGCCCCCCACCACCCCTTTTTTCTGGCAGCGTTTGAACCTCCTCGCCCCTCCCCCGGATTTTTGGCGATTTTCCTCCCCATTTGGATTTCTAGTCAAGCATTCTGGCCAGTTTAACGGAAGCGTTAACGCGCTAATCGTCCCGCCGGAAATCGTCCCGCTGATTTAATCGTGACGGCTATTTTTGTGGTTGGATTTGTGTCTCGCCCTTGCGTAAAAGGTTTTACAGGCGTATGGGTGAGGGATGGCTGATTGGACTGGCGTGCGGGCGATGATAGCGGCTGGGGATTTGGCGGAGGCCCGGCGGGTGGTTGAGCATTGGCGGGCTGGGGTTTTGAAGCTGCGTTCGGATGGGGAGGATGTATCGGAGTTTGAGTTTGATTTGCGGCGTGCGGAGTGGTTTTTGCGGGACATTGGGCGGCGTGAGTGGCGGCGGGGGTACATGCGGGCATATATGCGGCGTCGGCGGGCGAAGGAGCGCAGGGATGGGTAGCGCGAGGTGCGTTGAGTGCGGCGCGGATTCGGGCGCTGGCAATGTGTTTTGCACGGCGTGCTGGCTGAAGCGGCTTCGTGCGATTGAGAAGGTTGGGGAGCCGGTTCGGCTTGGCTATGGAGCGAGACGGAGCGAGGCGATGGGTGAGGGAAATGAATTGGATGCTTTGGAGCGGCGTCTGATCGAGCAGATACAGGATCTTCAGCGGGACTATGAGCGCGCGGCCGCGCCTTTGGTGCGGCGATTGGCCGAGGTGCGCGCTTTGCGGCCTTCGCCGCCATTGTTTGTAAGGGGATCGTCTGGAGAGTCGTTGCCTTGGGTGACGGCGAAGGAGCGCGGGGATGGATGAGATTTGGTTTTCCCGGAGGTTAGTTGAGCAGCTTTTGCCGGTGATCTGCCGGATCGGGGCGCTGTTGGCGGAAGACATCTATGGGGATGGATTCTGGGTGAGGTTCGCCATGGGGACGGGGGAGTGAGCGCGCCGCAATTTCTGTGCTCGGCGTGTCGGACGGATGCGGATGTCCCGATTGGGCTGAAGCGGTATTGCGTGTGTGGGACATGCGGGCGGTGGGACTATTGCCTGGAGATAAGGGGCGGGAAGGCGGCGCTGATCCCGGTTGAGCATGAGGACGGCGAGGGGGAGCATTGGGTTGTGGGAGGAAAGCGGTTTGAGCGGAAGCCGTCGGCGGAGGAGATTGCGGCTGCGGCGGAGGGCGAGGCTGAAGCATGAACAAGAGGCTTCTCGACGCGCTGGCGGACATCTGGAGTTATGATCGCGAGGGTTATCACCGCTGCTGGAAACCCAAATCGCGCGCCAAGTTGCAGGAGATGGGGCTGGTTTATTCCGAGCGCAGCAGGCATTGGGACAATGAGCCGGCGTTCTACCTGACGGAGGCCGGCAAGGAGCGTCTTTTATTGGAGAAGCGGCGGTGAACGATCGCCCCGCCGGCTGGAATCCGCTGCGCTGGGATTGCGGGCGCTACGGATGCTACAACGTGTTCGCGCGGCCGAAGATCGAGCAGTTCGCCGAATACCTGCCCGGCAATCGCGGGATGATGGACATCGACGCCACGGTGGACGTGAATGGGAATTTTCTGTTCATCGAATGGAAGCATCCGAACGCCCCGCCAATGAAGGACGGGCAGCGGATTTATTATGTGAACCTGACGAAACTGAGCGAGCGCATCGTGGCGATCGAGGTGATTGGGGACGCGCGCACGATGGAGGTGAAGAAGCTTCGGGTGGTGCATAACGGCGTGTTCGGCGCGTGGGAGGAGACGGATTTCAAGGGGCTTTGCGCCCGCATCGACAACTGGGGCGAGAAGATGGATCGGGCTCCGAGGCATGTCCAAAAAGCCGCGGTTTGATCCGCTCGCCGTCGATTTCGACACCGCCTGGACGCCAGCCGAGATCCGGGCGGAGTTGCAGCGCCGCCGTATGGAGCAGGGACGGGCGGAATACGGGCAGTCGATCGAGGAAGTGCGGGCGCGGTGCGCCGGGAGCCTGATGGAGTTCGTGCGCGCGGCGTGGCCGATCGTCGAGCCCGGCAAGCAATACGTCCATTCGTGGCATCTGGACTTGATCGCGGGACATCTGGAGGCGATCACCGGCGGCGAATTGACGCGCCTCTTGGTGAACATCCCGCCGGGGGCGATGAAAGCAATTGACGAAAATGAGATAGTATTGACGACATGGGGATGGAAGAGACACGGCGATCTGGAGGCTGGAGATTTTGTATTTGGGCCGGATGGACGGCCCAAGCGGATTATCGCCACCACTGAAATCGTTGAGGAGCCATCGTTTGTCATCCAATTAGATGAGAAAACGTCAATAGTGGCGGGCGCGGCTCATGAGTGGGTTGTGAACCGCTGGACAATGGACAAATCGACAGGATGGAAGCGACACTATGCTAAGGAGATTGTTGAGACGAGGGATTTGCGAGCCGGTGAACGTCCCGACGCAATTGATCTCCCGTACGCCATTGAGTTGCCGCCGCGGCGGCTTGTCATTGATCCATATCTGCTAGGGGTATGGCTCGGAGATGGAGCGTCCAATTCGGGATGCATTTACGCGGCAGAACAAGATGTCCGGCACTTCATGCCCCTTGGCGAGATACGCTATACAACGGAAGCAACGCCTAGAGGACAGGCGTTCCATAGAATTGGCGTACCTGATCTACACGGGCAATTGAGAGTCCTGGGATTGCTGAATAACAAGCATGTGCCAGCCGATTATCTTGAGGCGTCGATTGAACAGAGAACCGCGCTTCTTCAGGGGCTTATGGATACAGACGGGAACATCACGAAACGCGGCGAATGCCTGTTTTGGAACGCGAATCGGCAGATTGCCGAATCAGTCGCGTTTCTCGTGAATTCCTTGGGCATGAAAGCGCGCTGGCGTGAGCGGTTCACTGTCCTCAAAGGGAAACGATTTGGGCCGCATTTCTGTGTGCAATTTCGCCCCGCGGGCGGCTTCAACCCATTCAGATTAGAGCGTAAGTCAGCGAGGGTTAGGCCGAACGTAGTTCCGCGCGGCAAAAGAGCGAATCGTCGATATATAAAATCGCTCAAGCCGACGAAGGCGCGCGTGAACTGCATCCAAGTTGAGGGTGGCGTATATCTGGTTGGGAAAAGCCTCATTCCCACGCACAACAGCCTGATGATCTCCTGCTTCTGGCCGGCCTGGGAGTGGGGGCCGAAAGGCTTGGCGCATTTCAGGTACATTGCGACGAGCTTCGCCCTCGACGCCGTCACCCGCGACAGCCGACGCATGCGCGACATCGTCACGTCCGACTGGTTCCGGGCGCATTGGCCGGAGGTGGAGTTGATCCGCTTCGGCGAGATGTCCTACGAGAACACCATGAAGGGTTGGCGCGAGGCCGCCGCATTCGGAAGCCTGACGAGCAAGCGCGCCGATCGGCTCATCATCGACGATCCGCATTCAGTGAAGACGGCCGAAAGCGCGGCGGACAGGAAAAAGGCCGGATTTCTGTTCCGAGAGGCGGCGATCAACCGTCTCAACAACCAGATGGAGAGCGCCATCGTCGTCGTCATGCAGCGGCTGCACGAGGATGACGTGTCCGGCGTGATTCTCGACAATAATATGGGGTTCACCCACCTTTGCCTGCCGATGGAGTACGAGCCGGAGCGCAAGTGCGAGACGCCATGGGGCGAGGACATCCGCACCGAGGACAAGGAATTGCTGGCCCCGGATCGGTTTCCCCCGTCGGCGATTGCGGAACTGAAGAACAGCATGACGGCCTATTCGTG
>Ga0335069_10015886_pt1 | contig 10518 bp, 15 predicted proteins | sample Lox_Sample_11_FD_206714 | JGI IMG/M metagenome (GOLD analysis project Ga0335069, IMG submission 206714) | Soil microbial communities from Loxahatchee National Wildlife Refuge, Florida, United States - Lox_Sample_1.1 | ecosystem: Environmental > Terrestrial > Soil > Wetlands | place: USA...
TGGCCACCACAGCCGAGGAAGCATGGCAATTGTCTGGCATCCAGGTCTTCCCAGATGCTTGCCATATCTTTGTGAACAACACTATCGGACCCCCAATCATCTGGGGAGATATCAACGACCGTGGCGAGATCCATTACGTTGCCGATAGTGATACCGGGAAGTGTGGAGTAGCGACATGCGTGGATGATCATCGCTGGGATATGGAGCATCCTCTCCAGGTCTGGAAGCTCCCAGACCCACGTTATAGCTATTCAATTGGCGTGGATGTGGCGGAAGGACTTGGCGGGAAGGCGGATTTTTCGGTGATCTTCGTGAACAAGATCGGTCTTAGCCCCATGGAACCAGATGAGCAGGTCGCCGTTTGGAGATCCAACCAAGTAGACCCGATCCAGTTAGCAAGCCCGATCAATGCGCTGGGGCGTATATATAATGATGCTATTGTGAGCATTGAAGTGAACAAATTCGACTCTTGTTTTAACACAGTTCGTCTCCAGTACCTCTACCCAAACCTGTTCAACTGGAAACACTACGATTCCAAGAACCCTATCTCCAATAAGTTGGGATGGGTTACTAACCTTCGTTCTAAGCCTATGTTGTGGCAGACTGCGGTTCGTTGGCTAAAGTCCCGCCACTGGTTCATCCGGTCACAGAACTTCGCCCTGGAGATGAAGCGGTTCCAGAAAGATGATTACGATGACCAGCGGGCATCGGCGGAAAAGAACTTCCACGATGATGAGCTAATGGCCGGGATGATTGCTCTCTTCTGCGCTCATGATTTGGATTATTCGGAAGACCTGTCATTTATTCCAACTCGTTCTACTACAGAGGGTTTGCAGACCGACACATTCACTAGCACGTGCGAGAAATGCCAGAACGTTTGGGTCACGGACAACCCAAAGATGGCATGTCCACGGTGCAATTGTATGCTCGTGCAGGCCCATAGAAATACAGAAGAAAAACCAAAACCTTTTGACTTCAAGGAACTGATGAACTTTAATCCGGAAGATGTTCAAGAAGAACCAACAAGCCTTCGAGAAAAGATGGGTTTGTGATAGTATTTCATCAAATAGAAGGAGGTTGGTGAATATGCCAGCCACGAAGAAGATGACCTTTCCTGTGGATGTTGAGCTTCCAGAGCCGAAGGTGCGATTCATCTGCGATCAAATCCAGGTGGATATGACAGACGGACAGAAGATCGCCGGAGTCGTGCAGTCCGCTATGGATGATCTCGGTGAAGGGGGAATGGTTGTCAGCGGCAAAGTAATGGAGCAGATCCACAACTTGGTCGGAGAATTGGCCGACGATCAAGATTTGGTTCGGTACATAGAAGCCGCCAAGGGAATGGCGGATGGGAAGCTTGTGATCCCATGGGCTCCAGATCCAACCTACCTGCCAGTTCTTGAAGACACTGCTAACCGGCAGGGGATCATGGTCACGCGGGTGGGCCAGGACCTTATGGACTATGCGGCCAGCCAGGGATGGTTGTATGCTCTGGCTCCGGACACCGTAACGATGTTCTTCACCCGAGAAGACTTCCGGATGTTGTGCGAAGCGTTTGACAAAGAACACATCACCGGAACCGAGATTGCCGATTTCATCCGGCAACTCTACGAACAACCGGCACCAGAGCCGGTTCCACAACTGGAGGAAGCAAAGCAATGAGATTTGGAAGACGTGGGTTCTTTAAAGGCTTGCTAGGTGGAGCGGCGGCCTGTACGGCTCTAGTCAAGTACGAGGGACCCAAGGTGCAAGCTGAAGTCACGAAGACGGTGGAGCCCATTATGCCTCCACCCTTCGTACAGACCACCGGATACGTGACGGTTATAGGAACCACTGCGTTGTGTAGCGCATACTACCCAAACTATCCATACGTCCAGTGGCAAGTCCCTAACGGGGCCTATAGCTGTGATGGGATGATCACCACGGTGTCGTACCCAGACGGGAGAGTAGAGTCGTTCAATGCCCCTGTACGAAACAATTTGTCCTAATCCGGATTGCAGCTTGAACGGAATCCCGGTGGAGCACTATTATCCGAGAACAGATACTCCACTCAAGCCGTGCGACTCCTGCGGGGGAAGCACGAGACAACTGGTATCGAGCTTCCGTGTAGTCTTCACCGGGCCAATTACATCAAAGTACAACGACAAAAAAATTCAGAACTCTCATATTGAGGGGCACTGGGTGACAGAGAAGAAGACAGCAGATGGGAAGCCACGGCAACGGTTCATCGAAACTTGGCAGGACCGCAAGGAGTACATGAAGCAAGAAGGTCTCTCTGACGTTGGTCCTATGGATGCGGCATCAGACGGCAAGAAGTCTAGCTCCCAGGGCCTTCCTGGGTGCTGGGTATAGGAGGTCTATGGCAGGAAATCCGTACAACACCGCAGCCGACCGCGTGACAGAAGCGGGCAGCAAGGTAAGAGGCAAGATCAATGTAGATCTAAGCCGTGCCTTTAAGAAGAGACCGGGAAGCAACCAAGACGTTCGGAACATGGCACCGCGTGGCGTTTCCGACCGGCGCACCAACACAAGAGACGCTTAACTGAATGGCGACAGCACCGCTTATTGAGCTACCGCGTGGACCGCTGCAAACAGCGCGTCGGGGATATGATCTTCCCGATGACTACACTAAACGTATGCTCACGTGGCGGGACGCCGCTTTGAACCAGGGCCTCTCTGAACTTCGGGACAACCCGGAGTACGATACCGTTCCCGACTATATCCAGTTAATCGAAGGGAACTGGGCTCGGAACACTTCCCAGAACGTCATGAGAGAGAGCTTGATCGACAACCGTGTCGCCCAAGCCCGCATTGAAGCCCTTGCTTATCTAACAGATATCCACCCGACGATTGATGTCGTGACATCCGTTGAAGAATTCAAGTCTGCCGCCAATGTGATCCAGCAGATCATGAAGCATGAGTGGAAGACCCAACGGCTGGACATGATGTTGGAGGAAGTAATCGACCATGGATTATTCGGAACCGGATACTGGAAGATCACGTGCGCGTACCCAGGGAAGCACACCATCATCCCGTGCGGAATGGATACCGTTATCCCAGTCCAGCAGGGACGTGACCTTCAGGATTCGACAGCAATATGTTATCGAGCATTCAAGCCACCCCATTTCTTTAAGTCAAGATGGGGAGATCGTGCTGAGGGTATTGAACGTGAAGCGGAAACCATGGGGCTTGTTGGAATCCAGTCCAACCAGTATACCCGCCCTTGGAATATAAACGAGTACACCTGGAATTCCATGTCTCCGGCGATGCGGTATCACAAGAGCCGGATGTCTCCCAGTTCTTCTCTGCAAGACCAGTGGGCTGAATTTCCGCTAGTGGAGCTACAGGAGTACTGGATTGAAGACTGGAACTACAATGAGTCCGATGACGTTGTTATCGTCAAAGACCCATACAAGGAGTTGGATGAACACAACTACTGGTATCGGGTTCAACCTAGGCACCGGCTGTACCCCCGTAAGCGCCTCTTGGTTTTCGCCGGGGACCGGCTTATGTATGACGGTCCAAGTCCTTACTGGCACGGACTGTTTCCGTTTGCTAAGCTCCGGCTCAACCCAGTCGTATGGTCTTCCGGTGGATTGTCCATGTACCGGGACATCAAAACTCTCAACGTATCGATTAACAAAATCACAGACGGCGTGGAGAAGTTAGTCGAGAAGGCTATCAACCCAACCGTCATCACCAAAGACGGAGCGGTCAACAACACTTCCTGGGATAAGTTCTTTGCTGGCAAGGCCGGAGCCAAGTTGAAGTTGACTCCTATTGCCAACCCATCCACCGACGTGAAGTTCATCGATCCTCCGCAGCTTCCGGCTTACGTGGAGCAGCAGAGACAGTACCTTCTGCAATCGTTCCGTGAGCACTCTGGATCTCTTGACCTTGGTAGTATGCAGAAGAAAAAGCAGCTTCCGGGCGGCGACACTATTGAACAGTTCAAGGATGCACAGTCGGCTCCCCGCCGCCGTCAACTCCGGAATATCGAAGCCTTCCTGGAGGACACGGGAAGAATCGCCGTGTCGAATATCATCCAGTTCTATTCTATGGCTCAGAGAATTAAGATCTTGGGATCGGAAGGAAACACCAAACAGGACTTCGATGCCAAGCCGGGGACGATGTTCCACTGGAGTGGTCAACCCGAAGAGTTCTACCAGAATTTTGCTATTGAAGTCGCACCGGGCTCTCTGCACGCCGGATCGAAAGACCGTGAGAAGCAAGTCGCTATTGCTCTGCGCCGGAGCCATGATATCAGCCGTCGTGAACTGTATCGCCGTCTGGATATCGGTAATGCAGACCAGATTGAAGGAGAACTCCAGGCTGAAGGTCCAACCGGACCACCACCTAAAGGCCAGGGCCGTCAGAGTATGACGAGAGGACAAAAAAATGGAAGTCCGGTTTAGTGACTATACCGACATGCACGGGAACAGTAATGACCTCTGTTTGGTCTCTTATCTGTTATTGGAAATAAAAACATTCTTCCACATCCCTTGCACTGACGTTCTTCAGCACGATGCCTGGAGCCGTTCGGGCGGATTATTATTGTTCCGTGGGCTTCAAGGCGTCCGGTCCTTAGTCGATGGCTATTGCAAAAAACGCAAGAAGGGACTAGGTTTTCTTGGTGATTATTTAAAACATTTCCGTCAAGGTGATCCGGCACAAGTGAATGGTAGTTTGTTGAAGGATCACCTGGGATTACCCAACGTATTACCCTTCCACACCAGTGGCATGGATGCTCTCCACCTCCAATCTTCGAATACAAAGAAGCCCGATGTATTGGTACTCTTCCGTTCGACCAAGCTAATGGATGTTGTGGATCTTTTATCGTCAGGTACCCACCACGCATTCGGAAAGATTTTACTTGATCAGGTTATGACCTGTCAAGAGGTATAGAATGGCCAGCCTGTTTAATATGCCCCCTGTTCCAAAGGTGAACATCAACATCTCCGGGTTGTACGACACGATCCCGCAACCCGAGATCTTGTCCCCTTATTCTCGCCGGATCTGTAGCTTAGTCTCCCAGGGATACACTTCCCAGGAGATCGCCACTAAACTGGACAGCAATTCCGCTGCTATAGACGTGATGGTGTCCCGTGCCATGCAAAAAGTTGGCGTGAAAACCAGAGCTGGTTTAGCCGTCTGGTATCTCGTCGCAACCGTCATTACCTCCTCGTGATGTAAGGTTCCTTTCCGATCTTCACCTAAACCTGTAAGATTCCTTTCTCATCTTCTTGATCCTCTTGAACTTAAGAGGACTACCTGCGAATAATAATATCGACCTGGAGAAATCCGGGAATCCAAGTACCGATGTCGGGATAAGTACCGATGTCGGAGAAAGGACTCCAGCAATGTTCACCGCTATGGAGACTGCTAACCGGCGTGGCCGGAAGCGCCACAAGAAGGGTCGTTAAAAACCCTACCTCGATCATCCGGGCGGCGTGATCGGGGGTAGTGGCGAAAGCCGCCCCACAAATTTTTCGGAGGAAATGTGCCGGGTCCATTAGATCTTCGGGTGGGTCTTTCAGTCGCCAAGAATATTGGGACGAAAGCTAGACTGGGCACCAACATTATGACCAACGATACGCTTCGTGCCAACGAGCAAACCCGCTCCAGCGAAGACTACCGTGGTGGAAATACTCCATATCGCCCTGGTTCGAATCGGCGTATGCCGAGTCAGAGAGGATAACTATGGCTAAAAAGCGTGGGAAGAAAAAGCGCGGCAAGAAGATGCGCGGGGAGAAGATGTAATGGTCAAGAACGGAAAATTCCAGTTAATCGGAGATCAAACAACTCCGGTTCCGGGTACTCGGAATAATGTAGTTCCGAGCCCTTCCGCTGACCCAGCCAGCGGAACATGGCAGAAGATCGGCACCGACCTTCAGGGCACGATGGGTCGCAATCCTATTTACTCACCTTCCGCCAACCCTAAGTCTGGCGAATGGCAAATTGTCGGCGACGAGAAGTCGATGAGCCGGAAGCCGATCAATGATGCATGGGGAGATGCGTACCGTACCCCGATGTCCAAGGAGAGTTCGGCCTCGGATGCCAACGCGGCCCATCAGGGAAGACAGTCTGGAAGAAATAAGAACAAGCGCACTAGCTACTAATGTTTCCTCCGGCATCAGCAGGACCACCACCACCAGATAGTCGCCCTGTTGGTGGAAACGATTCAGTACCGGCGATGCCGCCGTCCATGATTGCGGATCAGGGACAGCGTGCTCGCTCGCAGGATAAGAACAGTCTCGACGAGCTTTCCAAGAAGACCGTCGAGATGGCGGTGACTAAGTTGATGGAAGTAAAGAATGCGATGGATGGGCTGAACACAGCCATGAAAACCATTGATCCTTCGGCAGATGCCTTAATGGTGCCGATGATTGCGGCTTGGCAAGGAGCCGCTCAGAAGGTCAAGGAAGTCATCGCTCGGGCCTCCGCAGGGCAACCGAATATGGCCGGAATGGGCCAACCTGGAGCACAAGCTGGTTCTCCGGCAGGTCAGGCAGGTCCCGCTGAGGGTGCAGCGGGTTCTGCCGAGATGGGTGGCGGTCCACCATCTGCCGCAGGACTTTAATTGAGGAGATAGAGAATGGCTTTTTTTGATGACCTGTTAGAGCAGATTGAAGAAGCGGATCGGGAAGTTCTCAAGAAGTACCCGGCCATTGCCGAGAAGATCAATAAGAACGACAAGGTTCTTAGCGACTGGGAGGAATGGAAGGCGAAGGAGTATGACCCGGCCACCGGCTACACAAAGCGTGCGCTGAAATTGCTGGAGCAGAAGGACGCAGAGATCGAAGCATTGAAGCTCTTACAGGGGAACGATATGACGTGGGACGAGATGAAGGCCAACGTAGAGAAGTTGGTCAACGACACAGTGGGTTCCAAGGGGATAGTAGATAAGACTGCCCTTAACCAGGAGATTGGTAGCCGGGTAACCGTTAAGGTTAAGCAACCAGACGGGTCCGAGAAGGATGTTCCGGTTACGGAATACGTGAAGAATCTGGAGCGTGGCATGGAGTTCACTTATGCCAAGAGCGCCCACTTGCCGGTGAAGTACTACCGGGAATTCGGAGACATAAAGGATGCTCCGGACTTCACCCAGGAGGCACTCTTCAAGCACATGCAGGAGAATGCCATCGCCGATTTCGAAAAGGGATACGAAAGCTTCGTAGCTCCTCTGAGAGCGAAGCGGGCCGAGGAAGCTGCCAAGACCCGTGAAGAGCAGATCCGCAAGGAAGAGCGGGACAAGATCACCCAGGAGATGATGCAGCGCAACGGCGGCAGAATGCCGGAAGATAACTCTGGTGCAGCTCCGGAGATGTCGGCTTTGTCTCGCAAGATTGCAGGTCGTAAGAAGGAAGAAGTAGCGGGTCCGAAGTTAACACCCGGACAAATTGGTGATATGTCTGGGGCAAATGATGCCTATCAGAATTGGCTGAAGGATCAAGCTGCGGGTGTGAAACCGAATTTCCCAACCGGGATGATTCAGTAAAGAAAGGAAACACAGGGTAAACTTTTATGGCGCTGACACTAACGGATCTTTCGGCCTATACCCTTCAGTACATTGTTCCGAAGACCACGGATGTCATTTACTTGAACAGCCCGGTCTTCACCCGGCTGAGTTCCCGGAATATGGAACGGTTTGCTGGCGGTCTCCAGATCCAGCGTCCCATCATCTACAACGAACTGAATGGTGATGCGGTTGGACGTGGAGAAGGCTTCAACATCGACTACGTGACCACGGACACGGCTCTGGTCAATAACATGACCGTGTACTACGTGAACATCACGCTGTTCGGATTTGACTCCATGAGAAACGACGGCCCAGCGGCTATCTTCTCCCAGGTCGAAACCAAGTTCCAGAACGCTGGTTTGAAGATGGCCAAGCTACTGGCGGTCAATATGTATCTGGACAACGTGACGGCTGGCCGTTCCAAGCACATGGACGGACTCCGGCAGTGGTACGATGACGGAACCAACTTCCCATCCATCGGCGGAATCACCCGCTCGGACATTGCTCCGGTCGGAACTGTTGGTGGGTTGAACGCCTACACCAACAACCAGGGTTCCGGCTCCTTCACCCTCCAGACCCTCAACACCGCTTATGGCAACGCATGGTTCGGTGCGGACCACGTTGACCTCGTGGTGGCGACCCAGAACGGATGGAACTTGATCTGGAATGCTCTCCAACCTCAGCAACGCTACTACGACACCGAGTCCGATGTGGCAACCGCTGGATTCCAGAGCTTCCGGTTCAACGGCGCGGAAGTGGTCATTGACAAGTACATGCCAACCGGAACCACGGGCGTCATGTACGGAATCAACACGAAGTACGTTGAGTGGTACTTCTCGACCAACCCGAAGTTCCAATACGGCTTCACCGGCTTCAAGGAAAGCAACAACACAATTGACGTGGCCGGTCAGTTCTTGGTTGGACACGACATCGTGGTTCCAAACCCACGTTCCGGATTCAAGATCCTGAACACCAACTTCTAAGGAGAAAATATGCAGAGAACTGACATTGGAACTGGGCTTGGCATCGGTCAGCAGATGGTGAAGTACACCATCGCTTACAGTGATGTCGTTGCTTCCAACTCCGTTAACACCCTTTATCTCGCAACAGATCCGGGCGGTTTCTCGGTGCAGGTGCCAACCTCCACCCAGCCGCCCAATGCGGCCAACTTCCAGATCCCGCAAGCGGGATGGATCTACTACGTGAAGGTTCACCAGACCTCCTCTTGGGTTGGATCTGGATCGACCTTAACCCTCAGCGTCGGAAAGCTAGGTAGTTCCAACACCTGGGTGACACCGGCTGTGGCTATCCAGGCCAACGTGTCGGACACCACATTGCAGGAAACCTTCAGTGTGCCGTCTGGACAGATCTCCCCTTGGGGTGTGACGGTGACGTTCACCTACGGTGGAAGCAGCAACTATCTTCTGTCCAGCCTTTCGCAGGGTCAGGTTGACTTGTACATCGGCTACATGAACGTGTCCAGCCCATCCGAATAAGGAGAACCAGATGGCATTTCAACCGGGTGCATTTCAATGGGGGCCGCTCAACCAGTTATGGTACAGCACGACGGCCCCGGCCAGCGCTTCTGAGGGGCCGTTCAAGGTAGGTGATTGGGTGATTCTGACAAACCCAACAGCCAGCAACCCAGTCATCTACGTATGCACGGTGGCTGGAACGGGGGCTACGGCCACTTTCAAAACTATTAGCCTTTCGTCGTAATCAAGGAGAAAACAATGCCAGGAATTACTTTTACTTACGTTAGCGCAAGCCAGTATGACCCGGCTGGTGATGTGTTCGCATTGCCGCCACAGTCGGGTCTTACCTTCACCAAGGAAGTCCAGCTAACCGGGTCCACCACCGGGTCTGGAAGCTTGCCGGGTTATGGTACGTACCCGATCTGGGTCTGCGATGCTCCGACTGCGGTCATCGCCGCCTACGGAAAGTACGTGCTCAGCGGATCTTCGACGGTGCAGTTGGTGATGGCCAAGAACGGAAGTGCTCTTCAGAGCACGGTCTTGGCGGTCACTTCTTCGTTGAACTTCTTTGGATCGACGGACACCCTCCAGAGCGCCACCCTGAATACGGGATCTACGCTCTGCACCCAGTTGCAACCGGGTGACACTATCGGCTACCGGTACGGAACCGTGGGTAACGCGCCGGGTGTCGGCGTATTCACTGTCGTTCTCCAGAGATTCTAATCTCGGCTTAAGTTTTCTCCTCCACCACGTCCTGGACTTTGGCTTCCACCCCAGAGTCCAGGATTTTTTTGTTGTCACATAAATGATAGAAACCTAACGCCACCCAACCAACAATAACAGATACCATTGGACCGATGCAGGTCACGATCCATTCCCCAGTTGGTTTTGAGCCCTATGATCACAGAAACCCAGATAACCCCGGCATCGGCGGATCAGAGACAGCCGTCCGTGAATATGCTTGGCGTTTGGCTAAGCGTGGACATGATGTTACGGTCTACGCTCCCATCCCCGAAGATTGCCCCACACCGTGGAGAGGAAGCCACTGGGCTTCCTTCTTGGACGCTGACTTTACCCGTCCTGGAACGTGGATTCTTTCCCGGTGCCCGCCAGAGCTAGACAAGTTTAAAGAGGATCACCCCAACCAAAAGCTTTGGCTTGTCTCCCAGGATACGGATTACCCAGGGCAATGGACAGAGGAGCGCCTAAAGAAGGTTGACAGAATCATCGGCCTTTGTGAATCCCATTGCATGACCCTTCAGGGAACCTACCCATCGGCTGCTCACAAGGTCTGCCTGGGCTTTAACGGACTTCGTTACGACCTCATCCAAGATATTGAAAAGGAAGGAATTCCGGAGAGAAATACACGCCGGATCATCTTCGCATCGTCCCCAGACCGGGGACTCCTTACCCTTCTCAAGATCTTTCGCCGGTGCCGGGAATGGGGTTCTGGAGCCGATGGCCGGGGAGCGATGGAGCTTTGGATCGGGTATGGGCTTGACAATATCCAGAAGTGGATACAGT
>Ga0335069_10015887_pt1 | contig 10517 bp, 13 predicted proteins | sample Lox_Sample_11_FD_206714 | JGI IMG/M metagenome (GOLD analysis project Ga0335069, IMG submission 206714) | Soil microbial communities from Loxahatchee National Wildlife Refuge, Florida, United States - Lox_Sample_1.1 | ecosystem: Environmental > Terrestrial > Soil > Wetlands | place: USA...
CAATCATCGTCCCCGCGCAAGACACACCAGCCCCAGCCACGAAACCAAAGCCCGAGAACCCGCAGCATCAGTAGAGCCTGCCAAGATACATCGGAATTGAGGGAAGTTGTGGAGGAGACGCCCCCGTCTGCAGCCGGCCCCTGGTCCGGCTCAATGGTGATTGAGTTTCTCTACTGCGGAAACACGAAGTGCAATCGGACATCGTCCTTCGAATAATCCATCTGGATCGCATCGGTCTTCCGCCTCTTCGCCGACTGCGGAAAATAAGCATATCCGGCTACGCGACGAGTCGTTTCGCCCTCCGGAATCGCCATCTCCTTCACGCGCTCCAGAACTCGCGGATCGGGAGCCGACGACTGCGACGGAGCGTTCGGCGGCTGCGGGTAATTGTCCACCGACACGCCGCTGTACGTTCCAACCCCTTGCCTGCGCCCGTAAACCGGATCGTTGCTTTTCTCCCAGATGACTCCCGTTTCGGTGGTCACGTTCACCGGAAGATTGCCTCGCGGTCCGCTTCCCGACGGCGACTTGTCCGACCATGGAGCCACATCCTGCGGCCGTTCAGCTCGACTGACGCGTCCTTCCACCCGAAGCGTGAAATTAAGGGAATCGACATCGAAGGCCACACCATCATCCGGATAAATCCCGACCTCAATCACCACATATTGGTTGCTAATAGCCTTGGAAAACAGCTTCGACACCTGATCGGGCGGTACAACGGCTGCTCCGATCGTGACGCTTCTTGCGCCCTGGTGAACCGGATAATCCGTGGCACGTATGCGGGGCGCCACACCGGTCTCCGCGCAAAGTGGGAGCGCGAAAGTAGCGATGCAGGGTATGCAAATCCAATCGAAGCGGCGCATAACTTTACTCTACTCCTTGCGAGCGTGATACAAGAAAAGACTTCTGCTCGATATTCGCGAAAGCTTCGGTCACGGGACCAAGCTCGTACGGCGATGGTCGGAGCCACACACTGTCTTCGCGCGATCAAAGGTCCTCAATTCGGAGCGCATTACCTTTCCAACCGGATTCAAAGCGACGCCTCATCCATTCCGCATCACCCAGGCGCTTCTGTGCATCGAGGGTCTTCCAAAGGCCGAAAAGAGAGCGCGGGTTCCGTGGTGTCACTTCGAGATCCTTGCGAAATATTTTTTCGGCTTCTAACGTTTGCCCGTTCAGAAGCAACGTTGCACCTAACGATTCCCGCACTGGATAGTACCAGTCTGGAAGGTCATCGAAGGCCATTTGGTCCTGCACCAGAATAGCTGCGCGCCAATGGACCAGCGCCAACGGTAGATCGCCCTTCGCGTGTGCGATTCTCGCATTAAGGGTCTCAATGGCGAGTTCATGAAGGACACTCCAAGAATTGAAGAACATTCCAAATGCACGGCCTTGCGGGAGGTCCGAATAGACGTCCTCCATGGCTGCACGTTCTCGCTGAGCCTGCACGGGCATATTCTTGGCCGCAAAGGCGCAACCGCGAGCATAACTGGAAAAAAATCGCGCACCTAGATGACCGGGCCCCGGTTCTGGCAATCTGAGGATGTCGTCCCAGCGCGCAAACCGGGCGAGCACAAACAACGGCGCAACGATGTGAGCATCTGCATGACCCTTGGATTCGAGTTGCTTGGCGGCGCGCCAGGCTACTTCAAACTCTCCGTCCATGGTTGCTGCGGCAACCAAGAACATGAGGTTGTGATTGGCATACCCAGAGTGCCCGGCGGCTTCCGGGTGAGTCGCTAGATTTTGTTGGTCGACAGAAGCCGCTCTTGATGCGCTATTGACCGCAGCAATGTAATCGCCGGTTCGGAAATATACGTGTGCCGGCATATGTACTAAATGGCCTGCGCTGGGTACGAGCGTTTCCAGGCGCTTGCCACTCGGGAGTGCACGCTCCGGGTATGGGGAGGCCTCCAAAGCGTGAATGTAATAATGATTAGCGCCGACGTGATTTGGCCATTGCCTCAGAACTCGTTCCAGTACGGATAAGATGACTAAGGTGTCATCCGTTGGCTCTCCTCTACTCGACCAAAGCTTCCAGGGATGTAGATCCATCAGACTCTCGGCATAAAGCGTTGCCAAATCGGGGTCGTCTGGATTTTGTTCACTGAAGTCGCGCATGGCGTTTGAGTACGCCCGACCCAATAGGTCCTGATCAGCGTCGTCTTGGTTCGAGTATCGTTTCGCCAGGGCGTGTATATACCCTCGCTCGATTCGTGAAGCAGCTTCGGAACGCTCAAGAGCGGCCTGGATAGACTCGAAAGCCTGTTGTTCTCGTCTGGGCGAAAGATGCCACGAGTTATAATTCGGACCTAAGGCTAAAGCGAGCCCCCAATGCGGCATTGCCGCCGCCGGGTCCGCCTTCGCCGCGCGCTGAAAAGTTTGTAATGCAGACCCAAAATCAAACGAGTACAGATAGAGCAATCCCTGTTCGAATAGCCGTTGGGCGGCGGGATTTTGAGTAGTGATCGGATGAGGGACCAAACTCTCAACCGAATCGGGCCCTGAACTTTTGCCTTTTACGTCATATTGCTTGCAAGATAGCAAGGTGACGATGCCAATGACCGCTACGCTGAAGCGATAAATATGAGCTGGCGTACCGAGTTTTTCTAATGTAGCAGCGAGTCCGTCTATTCGCCTCATCCAAGGCAGTCAAACGGGAAGCACGGATCACAGCCTCCGCCGTCACAACCCCCACCTCCACAACTACTGCAAGTACCTTCAGCACAATGACAAGTGCCGCACACCGATCCACCAGTTACAAGCCACCCCGAGCATTCGGCACCCATGGTATCGGAATAGAAAAAGTCGTAACACCCTCCCCCACAATCGTCGCCGCAAGGCCGTTGCTCTGTCATCGCGTAGTGGCCACCGCAGGCGCCGCCACTGCCGCAATTCTGAGCGTGAGCGGTCGGCAAGAAGAACTCGACAATTCTAGCGACCACGCTGCCTGGTTGTTTTTCACACGTTTTCGCTTGGGTCGGAAGGATGAGCTTTAAGAACTTTGGCTCAGGTCTAATGCCAGCAAACGCAAATTGCAGTGGCACGCCGGACTCGTTACTAACTGACGTGAACACAGTCTGCCGAACTCGAGTGCAGTCTACAGACGTTAATGTCACTACCGCCAAAAACAAAATGTGAGCTTTCCGCATGATCTTTTCTCCTCACGCACGTGTCGATGCTCCGAATTCCGTCATTGCCTGAATTCAACGGAAACCCACTTAAGCATCGGCGACGAACTACTTCTGGAAACAACGAGCTGATCCCCGTCAACTCCCCGCACTCGGAGTTTTCCAATATCTTCACCTTCTGCCGCTGAAACGTTTATCGGCACGATGGACCCAGATGTTCGATCAAACTTATAGAGGCCAAATTCGACCGCCATCTCTTTTGGATTGGGCCGTTCTTGCGTGCTTATATAGATGTTGTTCGATTCGCTTAAAAACACTCGAGTGAATTCGGCCTTCTTGTCAGGCAATGACCAATGCCCAAGAATTTCGCCACTCAACGATAATTCAACCCATGTTCTGCTTGGGGCTATATACACTCCGATTCGATCGCGCGATACTGACAACGAGGCGTGAGGTCCGTCTGGGTACTGCTTCCGAGTGAAAATCTTTCGCGGTAGCGCCGTGCCAACAAGAGTTCCATTCTGATCGTAGTGCCGAAGCATGTCGTAGCCCGTCGCGTCATTGTAGAACTCGTCGTGCTGCCGTACGAGCGCCCACAGGCTCCCATCCTTCGCAAATGAAATCTTAAATGCCCCAGCGGAATCGAGTTGCACTAATTTTCCCGTCTTGCCCGTCTCTTCTAGCCAAGCTATAAATCCGGCAGGAGCACCGGCATTGTTCAGAGCAGTAAAAGCGACAGCAAATCCGCCCTCAGGCGAAGCGGATAGATCCATGATGTGGACAGTGGAAGATCTTTCAGGCCAAATCCGGCACTGCAACGAAACGCGTCCCGATCCGTTTGCAGCAAAAACTGTTGCGGTATTAAGATCCCACCATACTAGGTGGCCATGCTCCCACTTCGGTACCGAAGTTCCTTGAACCTGTTCAACTCGTACTTCGCGACTGGGAACAGAGAGAGCTTGCCCGCACAGGTGTCCAGCGATCAACAAACAGAAGAAGAATACTCTAGACATAACCACGCTCATGGTTCTCCATTTGATTCGCTTCTCGAAACTTTTCGAAACCTTGATCGATAGTTGTTGGCTTCCAAAAACGCAATAAGATTATCATGCCCCCGGGGGGGATGCAAGATAAATAATGCATATTGTCTCGTAATAGTTCTAATTTTCCAATCTCCAAACGCGCTAAGCGAACGGGGTTCCGCAACCAGCAAGCAGAAGAGCTCAGCAAAGCGACCTGAAAGCCCTTGGACCCTACGTGGTTAGGAGCCCTCAAGAGTCGAAAACGTTCCGTTGGAACGCGATCAACATGCGAAGGAAACGATGAGAATATCACATAGCTTACGCTAGTCACTGCCGCTTTATATTCGACTTTGTCTGCAATCGCGAGTATTATCTCTCTTTACGTGCGACTAATCTATTCATAGTCGTGCAAGGTTCTGCGAGTCAGTGAGGGTTGAATGTGGACAAAATGTGGGTCGGGCATGCTAGTGCTCTTTCTTCTGGCGCTGCTTGCGATCTCCGCCACCTTTAACGTGTTGCAAAGAGGACGCATTCTGACGCTACAAGAATCGTCGTCTGCGTCGCAGGCCGCGGGGCAAATCGTGCCAGGGGCGTCCGTGCCACCTATAAAGGCGAGAGATCCAGCCGGAATCATCGCCACGATCAACTACTCGGTCAGACGAAAGCCTTTATTGATATATGTTTTCAGCCCTTCCTGCGGGTGGTGTCGAAGGAATTCAAATCGGATCAACTCGTTAGTAATGCAGATTCAGTCTCGGTACGATGTGATCGGCCTCTCGTTAACGCCCGTCGGACTTCAGGAGTTTCTTAATGCTCATCCTACGTCATTTTCGGTCTATACCAACCCCTCCCAGGAGACGGTTAACGCGTACGGCCTGGGTACCACTCCTCAGACGATAGCAGTGTCTGCCGAGGGGAAGATTTTGTCGAGTTGGAGCGGAGCGTATCTCAAGGAGACCGGATCTCAAATTGAAAAATTCTTCTCCGTGACCCTGCCAAGCGATTAGTGCCATTGTGGCAAGACCGCAAGGGCAAAACAGTTTAATGGGTGGAGAGGGCTTCGCGTCCGTTGCACGCTCTAAGAACGGCCGTTTCCGTGGTCACGACACCGGAATATTGCCGCGAGGTTTACCACAGACCGACCTGTCCCACCATGGGGCAACATCCCGCGGGCGCTCAGCCCGGCTTACGCGTCCCTCGACTCGAAGTGTGAAATTGAGGGAATCGACATTGAAACTCGCGCCATCGTCCGGATAAATACCGATCTCAATCACCACATATTGGTTGCTGATCGCTTTAGAAAAAAGCTTCGATACCTGGTCGGGCGGTACAACGGCTGCACCGATCGTGACGCTTCTTGCGCCGTCGTGAACGGGATAATCCGCGGCCCGTATGCGGGGCGCCACACCGGTCTCCGCGCAAAGTGGAAGCGCGAACGTGGCGATGCAGGTTATGCGAATCCAATCGAAGCGGCACATATTTTTACTCTACTCCTTACGAGCGTGATACAAGAAAAGACATGCCACGGAAGCTCCTCCTTTTGACGGTCCTGGGCGGGACCTTGGTTTCCGCTCAGAACCAGCCGATTCTGGGCGAGGACACGGTCAAAGTCTCGGATCACGTCTGGGCCATCATGGGTTTCCCGAACATTGGGATCATTGTCGGCAACCGGGCGACACTTGTCGTCGACACAGGCCTCGGCCCTCGCAACGGCGCGACCATAGCTCGCGTGGTTCAAAAGCTCGCCCCGGACAACCCGAGGCTGTTCCTCACCACGACTCATTTCCATCCCGAGCATGCCGCCGGAGAAGCAGGCTTCCCGAAGGGGACGATCCTAGTCCGAGATTCGCTGCAGCAGCACGAAATGGAGCTCCATGGCCAGGAGATAGTAGATATGTTCGCCGGCCGGTCCGCACAGATGAAGGAACTGCGGACAAACGCGACTCTCCGCTCGCCGGATGTTACTTTCGAGACCGAGATCAAGCTCGACCTGGGCGGCGTGACCGCACGCCTGCTCTGGTTCGGCCCCGCCCACACGCAAGGCGACGAGTTGATCTTTGTTGAGCCGGATCGCACCCTGGTAACCGGAGACGTTGTCCAAAACAAAGTTGTGCCGAACATATTTCGCGAGGGCGGCACGCCGTCTAGCTGGCTCAATGTTCTCGACAAAGTAGCGAATCTCCATGCACAGCAAATCCTGCCCGATCACAGCGCGCCCGGTGACGGGTCCATGGTTGCTCTGGAGAAGAACTTCATCACCGACCTCCGCAACAGCGCCTTGGAGCTCAAAAGAAAAGGCGTTTCCGCCGACGATGCGGGCAAGCAACTCGGCACTGCATTCAAAACGAAATATCCGGACTGGCCGAACATGAACGTCGCCGGCTTCGTCCGCAGCATTTACGCTGAATAGAGGAGCTTATGTCGATCCGACCTGTGAAACGATTGGTCAAGTCCAAACCGACGCTTGAGGGCGCCGGCGTACATCTCCGCCGAGCCTTCGGATTCGGCAATACAACCGATTTCGACCCGTTCCTGCTGCTCGATGATTTCCGAAACGACGTCCCAGAGGACTACCTTGCGGGATTTCCCTGGCATCCGCATCGTGGAATCGAGACGATCACTTACGTTCTCGCCGGTACGGTCGAGCACGGCGATAGTATCGGCAACCGAGGCGCGATCGGTGCTGGCGATGTTCAATGGATGACCGCCGGCAGCGGAATCATCCATCAGGAAATGCCCAAAGGCGACGTGTCCGGCCGCATGCACGGCTTTCAACTTTGGGGTAATCTTCCATCCTCGCTCAAGATGACCGCTCCGCGTTATCAAGAGGTCAAAGCTCCCGATATTCCCAGCGTCACCGACGACGACGGCACGCATGTCCGCGTGGTGTGTGGAAATTTCTGGGGCAAGAAAGGGCCAGTGGACGGCGTGGCGGCCGATCCAGTCTATTTAGATATCTCGGTTCAAGCTGGCCGACGTAAGGTACTGCCGGTGGAAACCACGCGCCACGCGTTCGCTTACGTGTTCTCCGGAAGCGGCAAGTTTTGCAATGCCTCCGGTCCGCTCGAAGTGCCGACCGAGCCGGTGGGCTGGCTCGATACCGCTCCGCCATCCATCGTCGATAATCGTTCGCTGGTATTGTTCGATCGCGGCGACGAGGTTGAGGTCCAGGCCGGTGAAGACGGCATCCGCTTCCTGCTGGTATCCGGCAAGCCGCTCGAAGAACCGGTAGCCTGGTACGGACCGATCGTGATGAATACTCAGCAGCAGCTCCGTCAAGCGTTCCAGGAACTCGAGTCTGGAACATTTCTGAAGATGAGCGCAGCGGGATAACGAAGATGAGAATTCCTAACCTCTTGTTGATTGTGTCGCTCGCGACGATGATGACGGCCCAAGCGCCATCTTCTTTCCAACCGGTCGGGAACATAAGCCAATTGATGATCGATATCATCTACCCGAGCTCCGACGCATTGTTCTACATCGAACGCAATCCGCCGAAGACCGATCACGACTGGAACGTGATTCGCGGCACGGCGCTAACGCTCGCCGAATCCGGAAATCTGCTCTTGATGGGTACTCGCGCCTTGGATCAGGATCGTTGGGTGAAGGACACCAAGCTCATGATCGACGCCGGCAAAGCCGCATACAAAGCAGCCCAGAAAAAAGACATGCAGGCAATCCTCGATCTGAACGACGAACTAACAGCTTCGTGTACCACCTGCCATCGCCACTATCGGGCCAACTACGGCAAATGATTCGCCGGGGTTCTGTTCTCTCAAGCTGTATTTATTCCCTTGTCTGACGCTCTTGGATTGAACTCTGCTCCACTGTGGGGCGGCCAATCTTGCCGCAGCCGCCTATTAGGCGGCCAGCCGCGCTCGACCAGGGATACAGCGATGCTTCCGACACCAACCCCGCCTTGACCGGATTCTCCTCGATATATGACCGAATACGTGCAAACTCAAGCTCGGATCGCACCAGATGATCGTAACTTTCGTCCTGCCAGAATGCTTGACCATGGCGGCCCAGCAATTCATTGGCCCGATAGGCAGTGAATCCTTTCAACGGCGCCAGCCATTTTCCAGCCACATCTTGGGCGTAACCAAAAGATGCACATGATTCGGCATGACGACGAATGCATGTAGCTCGTAGCGATTTAATCTGTGCTCCCCATTGTGCAAAGCCGCCGTCACCATATCCGCGAATTCTGGCCGCTGCAGATACAACGGTCCGCTGGTAGCCCGGTCCAGCAATCGATCCATCGCCACGAAAGCTTGGCCAGAATCCAGAACACTATCGGGAGGAAACACGCGCTGTGGCGGAAGACTGCCACGCAGACGGAACGTCACAAATAGAGGTTGATCGACGGTGTCCCAGTGTGGAAGTCGGCGTTCGTAATGCCGCATGATAACGATGGTGTCAAGATGTCGGAAAATCTCTCATAAAACGGGCGAGCCGCCTGAAAAGGCGGCTGCGGCCACGATTGGCCGCCCCACTTTATCGCTGGGCTCTTCTTGCTGCTGGGCTCTGCTTACTGCCAGGACCTTCGCTTTCGCCACCCTTCTTGAACCCAGCCGGGTACGTCGGGCTCACTCTTCGGCTCCATCCCTTTGGCGACGGCCCAGCGATGAATCCACGAGATTCCATTCTTTCCGGTGTAGCCGTCCTTCAGCGAATAGGCACGGTCCCGCAACGCCTCGTCGAGCGAGATGAACGCATAACCGCGGCTCTTGAACATCGCGAGCAGATCCCGCATCAAATCCGCATTCATCTGACTGGCATGAATCAGCAGGATTTGAGGAATTTCCGTACCGGTCACTTCCTTCGACCTCTGTTCAAAGAAAGATACGATGCGCTCCATGTAAGGCACATATTCGGATTTCACCCTCGCCCGAAATTCCGGATTGGTGTAGAGCGCAGCAAATTCGTAATCCGCATTATCGAGCGTCACCGGCGCAACGCGGTATCGTCGCTTGTCGAGAAACTCTTGCAATCCCTGCTTCATTTCGACATTGGAACCTTTGTGCAGAAACGGGTGACGAAAGAATTCCACGCGCTTCCCGTGCGCCGACAGAGCAGCACGCAGTATCGTTTCTCCCTGAACGATATCGGCAGTGTATTCATCGAGCGAGACGTTGTTGATGTCGATGTGCGAATAAGTGTGGTTCCCCAGACTCGCGCCGGCATCGAGCCAGAGGTCCAACATCTCGCGGACGCCGTCAGCGCCCAGGCTCTCCTTCTGGCCTTCATTCACAAATCCGATCAGCGGAAAATGTCCCTCACGAAACGGAGTCAAAAGACGCGCGGTCATTGACGGACTGCGGCCAAATCACTCGGTCCACTGCTTCCGGCGCTCGGTAAATCATCAATGGTGATGGCGAGCTGGCGTCCGCTCGCTGCAAATACATTCGCGGCGCCGAAAAGAATCCAGAAGAATAACTTCAAATGGGCCCTTCTCTAGTCATAACGCAATGCACTGTTCGGATCCAAGAGCATCGCTCGCCGCGCCGGGATATAGGAAGCCAGCAATGCCACAGCCGTCAGAAGGAACGCGACCGCGATGAACGTAATCGGGTCCGTAGTACTCACTCCGAAAAGGAGACTGGACATGAGCTGCGTGATCGCAAGACCCCCTGCAATGCCGATGCCCACGCCAACGAGCGCGAGCTTTGCACCCTCGCCCACCACCAGCCGCAGAACGTCATCGCGCTCTGCGCCAAGCGCCATACGAATGCCGATCTCCTGCGTGCGCCGCGCTACTGTAAATGCCACGACTCCATAGATCCCGACCGCAGCGAGCGCCAATGCCGCAAAAGCGAACACTCCAACAAGGATCAGCAGAAAACGCCGATCCGCGAGCCAGCCCCCCATTTCGCCGGCGAAGGTCGAGAACTTGACGGGAACATCCGGAGCCAGTTCACGGAAAACACCACGCGCGGCGGCAACCAGTTCACCTGCTGGGGCCCTCCCGCGCATGAGAATCGTTGGCGACGAATTAGCGCCCATACCGCGCTGCCGGTAGTCGACATAAATGATCGGACTGGGAGGCAAATCCAAACCGCGCGCCCGAACGTCGCCCGCCACCCCAACAATCGTGAGCGGCTTCAAGTTGCCGTCCATATTACCGAAATCGATCGTCTGACCGATGGGGTCCTGATTGGACCAGCGTTGGCGGGCCAGCGCTTCGCTGATCAAAGCAACGTGAGGCGTGTCCGATTGATCTTCATCACCGAACATCCGTCCGCGAACTAACGGAATCCCCAACGTTCTGAAGTATGCATCGCTCGCGACGCAATACAAAGCGTGCCCCGATTGCTCGCGATTGCGAGTCATTCGGCTGAATTCCTCGATATTGACTGGCGGC
>Ga0335069_10015888_pt1 | contig 10516 bp, 3 predicted proteins | sample Lox_Sample_11_FD_206714 | JGI IMG/M metagenome (GOLD analysis project Ga0335069, IMG submission 206714) | Soil microbial communities from Loxahatchee National Wildlife Refuge, Florida, United States - Lox_Sample_1.1 | ecosystem: Environmental > Terrestrial > Soil > Wetlands | place: USA: Florida...
CCTGAATCTGTTCCGAGAGCCGCTGGACCCGCGGATCGAACGGCTCGAGGACCTTCGAATCCAGAACTTCTTTTACCTTCTGACTCGCTGTGTCGAGGTCGCCGGAATCCACCAGCGTTCGTATGGTCTCCAGCGTGCGTTCCTGTGACCTCTTTTTTTCACGTGCTTCAATTTCGACTCGCGCCGAAGTCAAGAGCTGATTCAAATCGGTATCGGCGCCGTAAGTTACTAATGTCTCCTGTGCGAGATTGACCGCTTCGCTGAACTTTTCCCGATTGATTTTGACTTTGATTTCACGAATGCGAAGTTCAATCTGTTGGCGGATTTTTTGCTTTCGGCTCTGAGTTTCAGACTCTTGGTAGAGGCTAAGAAGCTCTTGATTGGCCGGAAAAGCCTTAAGGCCTCCTTGAGCAACGCGGATCGCTTCTTCAAAATTGCCCGCATCAAATGCCGTTCTAGCCTCTTGAAGGGTCTTCTTAAAAAGGTTTTCCTTCTCGATCGCCGCTTGCTGGCTCATGGCGAATTCGGCGAGCCGGACGACGTTCTGGTCCGTTGGAAACTCCGCGAGCAGTTCCTTGGCTCGAGCGGCAACTTCCGGGTACCGCTTTTCGGCCATCAGCGTCTTCAGACCGTCGAGCTCCGTCTGGATTTTTTTGGCCCGCGCGGTATTTTCCTGCTCCCGCTGAACCAGGGCTCGAAACTTCGTAACGGCGGAGTCCTTCGGGTGAGCGGCGGCGAGCGAGTCAAGCAATGCCAGTGCTTCCGCAAAGGATTGCGACGCAAGAAGATTCCGAGCTTCGGCAAGCTTCTGCTGCTTGTTGTACTCGGCAAAATCCTCGCGGGCCGTGGTGAGTGCCCTGGCTATCTCCGTTTCCGATGGAAAGTCGGCCTGGAGTTTACTCAGAAGAGCGATCGATTCGTCGTAGCGACGCGCCGCCAGAAGCTTACGGCTCTCCGCCAGCCCATCGCGCTTGCGTTGATCGGCTTGCTCCTTCTTGACTGACTCCAGCAGCTTGAGGATCGATTTCTCATCGCTGAACTCATGCTGAAGCTTGGTCAACAATTCCGTGGCTTCATCGTAACGCCGTGCAGCGAGCAAGTTTCGCGCCTGCGCAACGCCTTCTCGCTTGCGCTGTTCCACTTGCTCATTTCGAGCGACCTCGAGCAGGTTGCCGATGTCGGATTCCTGTGGGAACTCTCGTTGCAACGATTCCAGTAAGCGCGAAGCCTTCTCGTAATCCTTCGACGCGAGCAGGGTCCTTGCCTCTTCGATTCGCTGCAGCCGGCGCTGCTTGGCCTGATCTTCTCGAACCGTCGCTTGGAGTCTTTGAATTTCGACGTCCTGCGGAAACTCCTTGTCCAGCCGGGAAAGCAGTGCATCGCATTGATCGTAGCGACGTGCCGTGAGCAGGCTGCGAGCCTCATCCAGCCCCGTCCTTTTTCGCTGCTGGGCTTGCTCTTCCCGGACGATGCGCAGCAGATGCAGGACTTCTTCATCGCCCGGAAAATCTTTTTCCAGGTTTTTCAGGAAGGCGCTGCAATCGTCGTAACGGCGCGCGGAAAGAAGTTTTCTGGCTTCGGCGTAAGCAGCTTGCCGCCGCTGCTCCGCTTGATTCTGATGAACGCTGTCCGCAAGCCGCGTGATTTCCGGGTCCCCCGGAAATTCGGCGCTCAATGACGCCAGCACCGAAGCACATTTGTCGAACTGCCCTTCGCTCAAAAGGTTTCTGGCTTCGCTCAGACCTTGCAGGCGGCGTTGGTTCGCCCTGTCCTTGTGGACCTCGTCCACGAGCCGTGGGATTTCTTCGTCGCGCGGAAATTGCTTTTGCAGTTGAGCGAGCCGGGCCAGACAATCTTCGTGGCGTCCAGAAGCCAGCAAGTTTCTGGATTCCGCCAGCCCCTGTTGCTTCTGCTGCTCTGCCTGATCTTCGCGTACTGTTTCCAACAGCCTTCGGACTTCTTCGTCTTCCGGAAAATCTTTCTCTAAACCGCCGAGCAGATTCACGGAATCGGCGTATCTCTGTTGATTCCAGAGTTCTCGCGCTCGCCGCAATCCTTCGGATAGCCGTTGACGCCTTTCCCGCTCGATTCGTTCCTTGGCCGCCTGCTGCTGGAGGGCTAGTGCTTGAGCATTCGTAGGCTCGGCCTGCAGCACGTTCGCGAGTTCTTTTTCCGCCTCTTCGGGCAGCCCTTCGGCCAAACGCTGTTTTGCCGCCTCCAGCCACTCTGCGATCCGCCGAGCCCGTTCCAGTTTCTCGACAACGGCACGCTGCAGCTCAAGCGCCGGAGCGAACGTGGAATCAAACTCCAGAGAGTGGTCAACTTCAATCTTGGCCTGCTGAAGCTTCCCTTCCTCCAAAAGCGCCTGGCCTCGTTCGACACACTGCTGGGCCTTGGGCCGATTCGATAGCCGCCGAACTCCGGCATTCGCTTTTTCGAGTAGTCCTCTCGCTTGCACATTGCCGGATTCGACCTGCAATGCCTGGCGCAAGAGATCACGAGCCTGGACGTAGTCGTTCTGTTCGATCAGCGAACGGCTCTGGGCCACGAGATCAATGACCAACTGCGCCTGGAGTGTCTTCAAAACAGGATCTAATTCGAGAAGTACATCTTCCATCGACTGATAACGCTCGGTCGGAGATTTCTGCAGAATTCTCGACATGACGATCTGAAGCTCGCTCGGTATCTCCGCAGAGTGGGTACTCAGCGGGGGCGGCTCTTCATTGCAGATCGCGTTCATCAGACCGGCTGGAGTGGGCCTAACGAAGGGTCTCTGGTAACAAAGGAGTTCGTAGAGCAGAACGCCGAACGACCAAATATCGGAACGTTCGTCGGCATGTTCGCCGTGGTATTGCTCGGGAGACATGTAGGCGAACGTACCGATCAACATTCCGGTTTGGGTCTTTGAATTCTCGAGTACTCGAGCGATGCCGAAGTCGACGACCTTTACCGTGCCGTCTTTGCCAAGCATCACGTTCCCGGGCTTGATATCGCGATGCACGATGCCCCGCTTGTGGGCGTAGTCGAAGGCCCGGCAAGCCTGCATGGCATAGGAAAGCTTCAGAGTCATCGGCAGCGGTGCGCGGCGCGCGATGACCTGCTCGAAGTTTTCTCCCTCCACCAGCTCCATCGCGATATAGGGAAGGGACGCAGCTTCTCCCATGTCGTAGATCGTGACGATGTTGGGGTGCTGCAGGCCGCCGGCCGATTGAGCTTCCCTGTAGAAACGCTCGAGCAGACCCGGATCCGCAGCCAGCCCGGTCGTGATCGTTTTCAGGGCGACCAAGCGATTGATGATCGGGTCGCGTGCTCGATACACGACACCCATGGCGCCGTGACCCAGTTCTCCAAGTACCTCGTATTTTCCAAGCTTTTTCACCGCGCGCTCCGGCGGCCAAGCACCATTGTTGAGCCGATATTCGCTTCACGATCGAGAGCGCATTTCCTACGGGAAGAAGATGCCCGGGGTCGCCTGGATGTAGCGGAGGTCAACGTGACAAGCTGGGTCGAGCTCATGTCCCGGAGGAAACAGAGCTCCACCACGAGATCCAATTTAGGGCTAGGGCTAGCCAAATTACCCCGCACTGAACCACACGAGGCCCGGCCTTGGGACAAATAAGGCTGACTCACATTCGTAGCAAATGGTCCCAGAAGGCCGCAAATGTGTCAATTAAATGGAGATGCGGGTGAGCCGGGGCTGACACTAAAGTCACCGGGAATAGTTTGGCTCGATTGGAAGCCAGCGGAACGATTCACCCGCCGCGACGACTTCACCATCAAGCAGCCTATTATCGACATGGATGCCGAGACCTTGTGTCTCATGAATTTGAGCGAAGTGTTTTATCTCGGTTCGAGCGACGCACCCCTTGACTGTTCCCTTTCCCCGGGGCTCTAATCCCTTCGCTGAGTCGGCGCTTCGACAGTCCCCAGTTCCTTAGTTTCGGTTTGCAGCCGGGAATCCCATGCAGGCACTCGAGACGATTCGAATCCAAGTGAAGGATGAAATCCATGCACCACTATGACTTGATCGTGATTGGCGGAGGGCCTGCCGGTGAAAAAGGAGCGGCCCAAGCGGCGTATTTTGGCAAGAAGGTCGCGCTCATCGAAGAAAGTTCGCAATTGGGCGGAGCCTGCATCAACACGGGAACCCTTCCCAGCAAAACTCTTCGCGAATCAGCGCTGTACTTTTCGGGACTTCAGCAGCGTGGCCTGTATGGGATTGACTACTCATTGCGAGAGGGCCTGACGGTCCGGGACTTCATGCACCACACCGACGAGGTCATCGAGTCGGAACGGACTATGGTTCGCAAAAACATCGCCGGCCATTTCATTGACCTATACGTGGGCAAGGGGCAGTTCGAAGATAAAAACAAACTCGTCGTTCTTTCGAATGAAAAACCAGACACGCATCTATCCGCTGATGTCGTGCTGATCGCCACGGGTTCGAAGCCCCATCGTCCGCCAGAGATTCCTTTCGATGACAAATCCATATTTGATTCCGATTCGATCTTGCTCATGGATCGAATTCCGCAAAGCCTGGTTGTCATCGGAGGCGGCGTCATCGGAGTCGAGTACGCTTCGATTTTTGCCGCATTGGGCGTCAAGGTCACGCTCCTCGACGGCAGGGACCGCTTGCTGCCCTTCCTGGACAAGGAGATCTCCGAACTATTGCGTAGGCGCTTGCAGGACCTGGGTGTGAATCTATACCTCAACAATCGTTCTACCAGCTTCGAGAAGACAGCCGATGGAGTTCGCATTTCCCTTCAGGGCGGTGCAGGAATTGATGCTCAAACTGCCTTGCTCGCTGCGGGACGAAGAGCATCGATCAGCGGACTCGGGCTTGAGAAGGCTGGGCTGCAGGTGAATAAGCGAGGCTATCTGGAAGTAAACGAATTCTATCAGACCCCGGTCCAGAACATTTACGCCGCGGGCGATGTAATCGGATTCCCTGCTCTCGCCTCAACATCCATGGAGCAAGGCCGGATCGCGGTCTGTCACGCCTTTGGCTTCGAATACAAAAAGCGTCTGGCCCGCATGTTGCCCATGGGAATTTACAGCATCCCCGAGATCTCGAGCGTCGGCGAGACCGAAGAATCGTGCGTCGAAAAACAAATCCCGTACGCGGTTGGCCGGGGGCAATACGCAAATAGCGCGCGGGGCCAAATCTCAGGCGACACCCACGGCCTGCTGAAGCTCGTGTTCCGCCGAGACAACCGCAAGCTGATCGGCCTGCACATCATTGGCGAGAGCGCGACGGAATTGATTCACGTCGGGATGGTCGTGCTGGAGATGGATGGCACTGTGGATTCGTTCATCGATATGGTTTTCAACTATCCGACGCTGTCGGAACTCTATAAGTACGCCGCATACGATGGCCTTGGAAATCTGGCGGGACACAAGCTCAGGGAAGGTTGACCCTGCGATCGCAATTCTTTCCTGGCCTGGGACCATCGAGAATTGGGGTTAGCGCCCACTTTCCTTGTAATGGCCTAAACAAACTTGACATTTGAAAAAGGGAAGATAAGATTCCGGTACTTTTAGGGCCTCCCATGTGTTCGGCTGGCTACAACGGGCCGGCAAGAACCATGAAAGTTTAAGAGAGTTGAACTCTCAAGTCAGTCCTTGTGGGATATCCCGCGATTCATGCGAGATTCCGCGGTGAAGTGCGGAACCCGTGATGAGAAATCTTCTACACAAGAGCATTTGTGCGACGTGGGTGCGCTCTTGCGGAATCGCCCTCCTTCTTCCCTTCTCCATCGCCGCGGTCTTCAATCTGGCTTCGCCACTTGCAGTGAAGGCCCAAGAACCGCAAAGAATTCCAGGACGGAGACCTCTGCAAACCGGATCCGTGGCGGGTACGGTTACCGATCAAACGGGGCATCCATTTCGAGGCGCACGCATCGACTTTCGCGAGCATCAGTCAAAAGCTCCACTTTCCACAACAACCAGTGGCGAAGGCATCTATCGGCTTAGCAACCTGCCGCCGGGCGAGTATGACGTCACTGTGACGGGCGACGGAATTGAGCCGGTTTCCAAGACAGTCCAGGTCCGCGCGGCGGTGCTCGAAGTCCTGGATTTTCAGGTGAAATTGACGAACCCGCCCACCGAGGCTTCCCCGGGACCCGTGGGCGTGCCTGGAGCAGCGCGAACCGCGCCGTTGCCCTATGCAACCGTGGACATCAACTCGCTGCCGACGACCAACAGAAAACCCGAACTCGAAAGCTCGCCGGCCCAGGGCGCGCCCGAAGTGGTGCCCAGCGAACGCGACAACTTTGTACTGGAACCGTACCGTTGGACCGTACAAATGCCGGAGTGGCAACGGTATCCCAAGAAAGGTGAGTTCCCTTACGTTAAATCGCGTTGGTACGACCCCTTCAATCGCAACCGGCTCAAGGGTGACACACCCATTTTCGGGCAGCGTTGGTTCCTCAATGTGACCGGCGACAGTCTCACCCAACTCGATGTGCGCCGCCTGCCGACACCGAGCAACGTGGCTGCGGAGGATCCCGGAGAATCGAACTTCTTTGGTCGCGGCGAGCAGGCATTCGTCGACCAACAGTTCCGCTTCTCATTCGACCTGTTTCGCGGCGACACATCGTTTCAGCCGATCCAATTCCGCGCGCGCTTCACGCCTGTCGTCGATCTGAACTTTCTCCAGACTCGAGAGTTGGGCATTGTAAACGCCAGCGTCACCGCCGGAACGAATCGCTTCGATACGCATACGGGCATTCAGGAAGCCTTCGTCGAAGCCAAGATTCGTGACCTGAGCCCGAATTTCGATTTTGTCTCGGTGCGCCTGGGAATCCAGGGGTTCAACAGTGATTTTCGCGGCTTCATTTTTGCCAATGAAGAACCAGGAATCCGCGTATTCGGCAATCTTCGTTCGAATCGAATCAACTACAACCTCGCTTACTTCTACCTCCTGGAAAAAGATACGAATAGCGGCTTGAACACATTCGAAGCGAGACATCAGCAGGTCGGAATCGGTAACGTCTACATCCAGGACTTCCTCGCGCATGGCTACACGACGGAATTCAGTTTTCACTACAACTACGATCAAGGTGGGATCGCCTACGACAAAAACGGATTCCTCGTCCGACCTGCTCCCATTGGAAACGTAATTGAGCAGAACGGCATACCGATACCCCACAGCATTCGTGCCTACTACCTCGGCTGGACGGGCAACGGCCACATCGGCGGCGTAAACGTCAGCAACGCCTTCTACCAGGTGCTCGGCACCGACAGCTTCAATCCAGTCGCCGGCCGGCCGCTGCACATCAATGCGCAAATGGGAGCCCTTGAGTTGTCGAAGGATCACGACTGGTTTCGATACCGCGCTTCGGTTTTCTGGGCCTCGGGCGACACTCAGTCACGTGTGGGCGATACTCGTTCCGGAACGGCGCGAGGCTTCGACTCCATTCTCGATGACACGCAATTTGCCGGTGGACAGTTCAGCTTCTGGGATCAGGAGCAGATTCGGCTTACCGGAACAGGTGTCGCTCTCGTGACGCCCGAGAGTTTGTTGCCGTCCCTGCGTTCGAGCAAGGACGAGGGCCAATCGAACTTTGTGAATCCGGGAGTCAGGGTCTACAACATCGGGTTCGACGCGAACGTAACGCCGAAATTGCGCGGCTTCGTGAACTTGAGCTATCTGCAATTCGATCGAACTCAGTCTTTGTCGTATCTGCTTTTCCAGTCCAATGTCCACCGCAGCATCGGGACCGATTCGGGTATCGGTATCTCGTACCGTCCGCCGTTGACGGAAAACATCGTCCTTACGACCGGCGTGTCGTCGCTGGTTCCGGGTCTGGGATTGCGCAACATTTACAACTCCAGAGTATTGGTGTCCGCGTTCGCGAAGATAAAGGTCGAGTTCTAAAGCACTGGCTGGCTTAAGGGGGTAAGAATGCAACCGGGAGGCACAGGCAAGCGCTGGGCGTTGGCAGTGCTGACGTCGTTGTGTATCGCCTCCTTATATATAGGCGTGAGTACCCCGACCGTCGCCGCCAAGCAAGACAACGGTGAGAATAGAACTCTGCCCGGTCAAGCGCAGGACTCGAATGATTCCCTTCGACTGAGACAAAGTCAGGATGACGTGGACGCGAAGTCCATCGGCTGCAAAAGCTGTCACGCATCGACTGACAGCAGCACCATGCACGCATCTCAATCGGTTCGAATCGGTTGCACGGATTGCCATGGTGGAAACGCCACCGAACAAGCATCCCCGGGTTTGTCGCCGGCTTCTCCCGAGTATCTGAGCATCAAAAAGAAGGCTCATCCCCAACCCAAAGTATTGGCGAACGGCAACAGCGCAAATCCCGTGCGCGTCTACACCGATTGGCTGAAAGAAGATTGGGACTACGTAAAATTCGTCAATCCCGGCGACTTGCGGGTGGCGTCTTCAACCTGCGGAGCCGTTGGTTGCCACACTTCCGAAGTGCAAAAAGTCCGAACCAGCATGATGACCCACGGCGCGATGCTCTGGGGCGCCGCGCTTTATAACAACGGCGCGTTTCCGCTGAAGAACCCCCACTTCGGAGAAAGTTATTCGCCGGATGGCAAGCCACAGAAGCTCGTAACCTTCCCCGCCCCGACGCCTGAAGAAATTCGATCGAAGGGCGTGCTTCCCTATCTCGAACCGCTCGAACGATGGGAGATTTCGCAACCCGGCAACGTGCTTCGGATTTTCGAACGCGGCGGCGAAAAGAAACCCGAGATCGGAATTCCGTCGCTCGAGGAAGAGCCTGGCAAGCCCGACGTCAAGCTCGGACAGCGAGGTTTCGGCACGCTGCTGCGCACCGATCCTGTTTTCCTGGGGCTCCAGAAAACGCGCCTGCTCGATCCTCTGCTCAGCTTTCCCGGCACCAACGATCAGCCTGGCGATTACCGCAACAGCGGTTGCACCGCCTGCCACGTCGTCTATGCCAACGACAATTCTCCCGTGCATTCTGGTCCCTATTCCGCTTACGGACACTCCGGATTCACCGCGACCGTCGACCCGACGATTCCCAAAAATCAATCCGGCCATCCGATCCGCCACCTCTTCACAAAGTCCATTCCTTCGAGCCAGTGCATGGTGTGCCACATGCACCCAGGTACGAACATGGAGACCACCTACTTCGGTTACACGTGGTGGGATAACGAGATCGACGGCGAAAAAATGTACCCAGCGGAGCAAAAAAATCCGACGCCGGAAGAGAGATATCGCATCCAGCTTCGCAATCCGGAGCGCGCCGCACAAAAAGGGCTATGGGGCGACGAGTCATTCTTGGAGAAAATCGGAAGCCCCGAGTTCGAAAAGACTCTCAAGCACACTCAATTCGCGGACTTCCACAGCCACGGATGGGTTTTCCGCGCAGTCTACAAAAAAGACCGCCAGGGGAATTTACTCGACGACAAAGACAAGATCGTACCGTTCGACGATCCCGACAAATTCGGCAAGGCCGTGCACCTGCAAGACATTCATCTCGAGAAGGGCATGCACTGCGTTGACTGCCACTTCAGCCAGGACGCTCATGGAAATGGAAAGCTCTACGGCGAAACGCGAAACGCCGTCGAAATCGATTGCACCGATTGCCACGGCCAGGTCAATTCTCACGCCAGGCTGAAGACTTCCGGCCCGGCATCGCCTCAAGGTGGCACCGACCTCCGTCTGCTTCGAACGCCTTGGGGCGAGCGCGAATTCTACGAGCGAGACGGCCGGATCTTCCAGCGCTCGATGGTCGAACAAAACAAGGAGTGGGAAATCATCCAGGTGATGGATTCCATCACTCCGGGCAATCCCAATTACAACGAGAAATCCCACGCTGCCAAAACTTTGCAGAAGGACGGCACAACCTGGCATGGCGGCGACATGACATCGCTCGTCCATTCGAACAGCAAGATGACTTGCTATAGCTGTCATTCCGCCTGGGTACCGACCTGCTTCGGCTGCCATCTCCAGATGACCGCGAACCAGCGCATGCCCATGTTGCACAACGAGGGCCTGCTCACCCGCAACTACACCTCGTACAACTTCCAGATCCTCCGCGACGACATCTACATGCTGGGTGTCGATGGCACCGTTACCGGCAATCGCATCGCGCCGGTTCGCTCCGCTTGCGCCGTCCTCGTCAGTTCGCAAAACGCCGATCGCGGCTGGGGTTACTACCAGCAGCAAACTGTTTCCGCCGAAGGATTCAGCGGCCAGGCGTTCAGCCCGTTCGTGCCACACACCGTGCGCAGCAAAGAAACGCGTACCTGCACCGATTGTCACGTCTCTTCGAAGGGCGACAACAACGCCTGGCTCGCGCAGGTGATGCTCCAGGGCACCGGCTTCATGAACTTCGAAGGGCGCTACATCTTTCTCGCAACCGGCAAGGGCGGCTACCACGCTGTTGCTGTCGCCGAACATGAAGAGCCGCCCTCGATCCTGGGCAGCGACTTCCACAAAATCGCCTATCCGTCGGACTACGAAAAATTCGTCCACGGAGGCAGCCGCCTGCGCGAAAGCTATGGCCATGGTGGCAACGTTCTG
>Ga0335069_10015889_pt1 | contig 10516 bp, 8 predicted proteins | sample Lox_Sample_11_FD_206714 | JGI IMG/M metagenome (GOLD analysis project Ga0335069, IMG submission 206714) | Soil microbial communities from Loxahatchee National Wildlife Refuge, Florida, United States - Lox_Sample_1.1 | ecosystem: Environmental > Terrestrial > Soil > Wetlands | place: USA: Florida...
GACCGGCCAGAGCCCCGCGGCGCTCGTGCTGTTCGGCTTCGTCGTGCCGTTCCTCGTTTGGGGATCGCTGATGGGGATCGTCATCTACCTGCATCACACGCACCCCCAACTCGTTTGGTACGACGACATCGACCAGTGGGAAGCGGCGCGCGACAGCGCGTGCAACACCGTGTACGTACGGATACCGCTGAAACTCGGGCGGATGGTGAACAACATCATGGAGCATCCGGCCCACCACATGGACGCGCGCATCCCGCTGTATTGCCTCGAAGCCGCCAATGAAACGCTGTCGGTTCCGGGCCAAATCGAAATGCCGCTGAACTTGCGCTCGATCGTCGAATGCGTCAGGCGCTGCAAGCTGTACGACTACGACGCGCGGCAATGGACCGACTTCGACGGCCAACGCACGACCCTCGCGCCGATTCTCGCGCCATCGATATCGCCCTAGCCCGGAAGACCGGGCCGCGCTGTTCCTTTCCCCGCATCGTTTCCCCGCATCGTCTTTCCCGCGTCGTTTCCCCGCATCGCTTTTCCCGCATCTCTTTTCCCGCGCCGTTTCAGCGGGTCGTTTCCACTGCATCGCTCCCGCGGCCCTCTCACGGCGCAGCCGTTGTCGCCGTTCGACCCGCAACTACGAGTTGCACGACTCGCCGCGCGCTGTTGGAATCCACCGCGCATTTTTCAACGGTGGACGTGCAGTGCGATACGACGAGGTGGTGCTGGGGCGACGCAGCATTCGCGGCTACAAGACCGATCCGGTGCCGAAGGCGCTGATCAAAGAAGTGATCGAGATGGCGATCCGCGCGCCGTCGTCGCTCAACACACAGCCGTGGCATTTCTACGTCGTCACCGGCGAGCCGCTCGATCGCATCCGCAAAGGTAACACCGAGCGCAACCTCGCCGGGGTTCCCGACTCGCGCGAAATCCGCGGCCACGGCGGCTACAAAGGCGTGCACCGCGAACGGCAAAAGGAGATCGCGGCGCAGCTCTTCGAAGCGATGGGCATCGGGTGGGACGACAAAGCCGGGCGCCAGGATTGGGTACTGCGCGGTTTCCGCCAGTTCGACGCGCCGGTGTCGGTGGTCGTCACGTACGACCGCTCGATTCAGGGCGGCGACATCGGCCCGTTCGACTGCGGTGCGGTCACGAACGCGCTCGTCAACGCCGCATGGTCGCGCGGTTTGGGCTGCGTGGTGAACAGCCAAGGCATCATGCAATCGCCGGTCGTGCGCGCATGCGCCGGCATCCCGAGCGGGTGATCATGATCTGCGTCGCGATGGGTTTTCCGGACGATTCGTTTCCGGCGAACGCGGTCGTGTCGAAACGCAAGGCGGTCGACGAAGCCGCCGTGTTCGTCGGATTCGACGAGTAGAAACCTCCCGCGCCAACGAGCGTACGAAGTCGCGTCACGGCGCTGCCGCGGATGCGATTTTCGACGAACGTCAGAGTCGGTCGAGAGATCTGCGCCGATCGCCAAGCCTTCGCGCCGTCGTCAGCGCTGCGAGCAGGCCGATCACGATCAGCGTGAACCCGTCCGCCGCACCGCCGCCGCCCCCGCCGCCGCCCGACGACTGACCGGGTATCGGCGTGATGGTCACGCGCGCAGTGGAGCTCACCGTCGTATCGGCGACCGACACGGCAGTGAGGTTGACGTTCGTCGACTTGCCGACGTTCGCCGGCGGCGTGTACTGACCCGACGCCGAAACGGTCCCGACGTTCGCGTTGCCGCCGACGACGCCGTTGACCTTCCACGTGACGTTCGTGTTCGCAGTGTTCGCGAGGTAAGCGTTGAAGGTCTGGGCCGGCGACCCCGCCTGAAATGTTGCGGTCGTCGGGCAGACGGCCACGATCACGGCGGGCGTCGCGGGCGCGGGGTTCGTCGGCCCGGCGGTCGACGGAGCGGTCGTGGAGGCGGAGGTCGGTGTGATCACGACGTCGGCCGTGTCCTGCCGATCGGCATCGTCGGTGACGGTCAACTCGACCGTGCCGACGCCGCACGCAGGCGACGTCACGGTCGCGTTCGCCATGTCGGCATTCGCGATCGCGAGCGCGAGGCTGCCGACGTTGGTCCAGGCGTGGCTGCTGATGACGGCACCACTCGACGCGGCGCTGCCGCCGCCCTGCACCGCAACGTTGGCGCCCGCGGCAAACGATGCCGACGGCAGCGCAATCGCAGCGATCGGCCGCAACGCTTGGTCGACCGCGACCGCCGCGTTCGCCATTCCGGCGCCGCACGTCTGGCTGTCGTTGGTGCAGATGCACTGGCCGTTCGCGTTGATGCTCGGACACGCCGGCGGCTGCGGCGACGTGTCGATCGACATTTGCGGGAACGCGGTCGCCCCGGCTTTGATCCGCGCTGCAACTTGGCTCGGACTCAGATTGGCGTTGACCGACGTCATCAAAGCAGCGATGCCGGCAACCTGCGGCGCCGAGAAGCTCGTACCGACGTTGTACGTGCGGTACTGGCCCGCCCCGATGGTGCAGTTCGGGTAGCTGCCGCTGCCGGATGTGGGGCCGCCCGTGGCGTCCGGGTAGCAGTAGTACTGGCCGGTGTAGTCGTTCGCATCCGGGCCAGCAACGCCGAGATTGGTCGTCGTGCTGACCGTGTAGAGGCACGGGTCTTGCGAACCGCTGTTGACGCAGTTGCCGGCGGGCGCAGAGACCGTGACCTCGGGACCGAAGCTGCTGTAGCCGACCTTGGTGCCGTCTTCGCGCAATCCGCCGACGGCGATGACGCCCGGGCAGTTGGCCGGCACATCGACGGCGCCCGTCTCGTTGCCGGCGGACGCGACGACCACGACGCCCTTCGCGAGGATCTGGTTGATCGCGTCTTGATAGCTCGCGGGGCACGCGCCGCTGCCGCCGAGGCTGAGGTTGATGATGCGCGCCGGATTGGGGTTTACGAGGTTCTGGTGATTGACCGTGACCTGAATGCCCGCGGCCCACAGCATCGCCGTGATGATGTCGGAGTCGGTGCCGCCGCATTTGCCCAGTGCGCGCACGGGGAGGACCTGCGCATCCCACGAGACGCCGGCGACACCGACCGCGTTGTTGCTCGCCGCGCCGAGAATTCCGGCAACCCGCGTGCCGTGCCACGAACTGTAGCCGGGCGATCCACCGCCACACTCGTTGGGATGATTCGAGATGTCGCTGCTCGTGACCCAATCGCCCGGATCGGACTCGTCGGGCCCCGGGCAGGTCCCGTTGTTGGCCTCGAACGCATCCGAGATGAAGCAGTAGCCGGGCACCAACTTGCTCGTGAGGTCCGGGTGGTCCGGACGCACCCCCGTATCGATGTCCGCGATGACGACGCTGCTGCTACCGGTCGTCGTGCTCCACGCATTGGTCGCGTCGATCGCCGCCGGCGCCGCCGCGCTGACCGCCTGCAGAAACCACTGCCCGCTGTAGAGCGGATCGTTCGGAGTCAACGCCTGCACGTAGCGACGTTGATCGACCACGGCGTATTCGACGTCGGGGTCCGCCCGCAGTCGTGTGAGCATTTGTTCCACTGTCTCGCCTGCGGCCGAGCGCATCTGCAAGACCTGCATGCGCGCGGTGACGGACCGTTGTCCGTCGAGTTCGAATCCGCGGCGGGCCGCGAGCGCTTCGACTCGCCCCGTTTGCGTCTGCGCCGTCGCGCGATCGCGAAATTTGACGATGAGCTGGTGCTCGTCGGTCGCATTCAGCGGCGCCGCCGCCGGTCTGTGGTGAACGAGATTGAGTTCGGTGGCGCCACCGCCCTCCGCTACCGCCGCAGGAGCAGCGGAGCCGCCGAAACAGGGAGTGACACCGAGCAACGCGCCGACGAACGTCGCGGTGATCAAGCTACGCATCGCGAACCTCGAGAACGGGTGAGTGATCGAGCAACGGCGCGGGCCGGGGCGCAGCAAAGCCCTGCTGCAGCACGCGGCGCCGCGCATCCAAATCCACGGAACGGACGCGCCCGTCGCCGCGCAGTCGCGCCAACGACGCCTCGCAATTCTCATCGGTCGCGCCGGAGTCGAGTTGGTAGACGTACAACCCGGGTCCTGCCGCGCGCACGAATGCGAGCGCGACGTTTGCCGCACGCGCAATCTCAGCCACGAAGCTCTCGGGCGGAGTTCCCTCGAAACTCTGAGTGAACGTCATGATCACTCGAGCGTGACAGCCGCCCGCGCTCGCGAGATCCACCGAGCGATTCGAGGGGCGGTCTGCCCACGCCGCGCATCCATTGGCTGCCAGCGCCATCGAGACGAGGATCGATACAGCCATCGATTCCAGCGCGGCCCTCCGACTCGCACAACGCATGCGCCCAGCGCTCATGTAGCGGCGGGCCTGTTACCTGCAGTCCACCTTGGACACCAGTCTATGCTGCCACCGCGCGTCGCCGGTATCGGATTCGCCCGAGAGTCGGACACGCCGCGTCCGCGTGCAGAACAGGCCAGCGGCAACAGCGCGAAACCATGATGCATGCGATCGATGGGATCGCGTATTGTCGGCGTCGATTTGTCGAGGAGACGGCAATGCGCTCGATTGCATTGGCGATGGCCGCGTACGTCTGCCTATGGTGCACGGACGCAGCCGCGACCGAACCCGATGTTTGTTCGCTGCTCACACAGCAACAGATTTCCGCTGCCTTCGGCGTTGCAGTCGGCACCGGCACGCCGTCGCTGTCGTCGCCTGCGTGCAAATGGTCGGGCGCAGACAAGATCGTCACGCTGTCGATCACTCGCACGCGCGGTGCCGAGTCGCCGGTCGATCAGTTTTATTCCGGCAAAGCGCTGTCACTTCCGGGCATGGCGGTACAGCCGGTGACCGGAGTCGGCGACGCCGCGTACTACGTCTACTTCGCCGGGAAGGATCGCGACGGATGCCATTTGATGGTGAAAAAGAACCGGTCGGTGTTCGAAGTACGCGTCGACGGGTTCGATCTCGATCACGCGAAAGTCGTAGCGAAGACGCTCGCGCAGGCCGCGGCCGACGAATTCTAGCGAGCAATTTCCAGCGGCGTTCATGCCGTCCTCGTCCGACGGCCGACGGGCGGCGCTCGAGCGATGATGCCGAGCTTCCCTTTGGGAGGGGGAACCGCGACGGTATCGCAACGGTACAATGTCGGTCGTGGGACGAACGGACAGACGACGATCATGGGTCTCCAAAGGCGTCGGGCCCGCGCGGCGGCGTTCGATCGTTGGCGGCGACATTGCAAATGCGATCTCTAGGCGCTCGATTCGCACACGGACGCCGGCCGGACTCGCTTTCCGCGTTGTCGGTCTGATTGAAGCCGCCGCGCAGTGCGGCGTCGCGCCGAACTCATCCGGGCTCGAAACGGTCCGGCTTCGCGGCCGCAAGACGCCAACGTGAGTGGCTCGCGTGACTGTTCCGCTCGCGAAAACGCACTCGGAAGCGACCCACGCGACTTGCCGAGTGGATTGCGCAAATCAACGTGACCCGCATCCGATGGGTGTGGTTTCTCGGCGCCGTCGCAGCCGTGGATCTTGCGGCGCGCTTCGCGTGCAACTTCGATTTCGCGCGATCCATGCACCTGGAAGCTTTTCTGTTTCCCGTCGCCGCCGTCGCGGCTTTCGTTGTTTCGAAGCGCAACGCGCCCGGTCCGACGCAGGCTCGTACGGCGCAAGTCCCGATCGTTCTGCTGTTCGCAATCGGTAGCGTACGGCCGATCTTGTGGTCGCTCGGTGTGCCTCTCGAACTTGCGAACCTCGTTACTCTGATGTCCTGAATTGCAACCGCTGCCGTCTGGCTCGCCGTTCGTCGTATTACCCGAAATCCCCAACGGCCGTCCTGAGTCGCACACTGATCTTCCATTCAGCGACCTGTCCGCGAAAAGGGAGAGCGCCCGTCACCGGGCGCTCTAAGCAGGGGTAAATCAGGAGCGTCGCCGACTCTCGCTGAGGGGATCTCTCACGGCAAGAATTTCATCGGCGACATTTCGGATTGTGCATCACGGTTGGTGACGCTCTCACGACGTCGCCGTGAATCTCCGATGACGCCGGGCGGCCGTGTCGAATTGGCCAGGTCGAGCAGGCGTGAGTTCGCCAGAAAGACGATGCCCTGCTCGAGAACAAGCGACCGCGGATTTCCGGAAGTTTCTATCGTTCAATCGCTTACTCGCTGGTTTAAGCGCCGTCGACGCGGCCCGCCTGTCCGCCTCGTACGCACTCGACTTAATGTGGCTTCCAGATCCTCAATCAGATCCAGTGGAAACTCTTCGATCACACGCTCTCTTTCATCCGGCGACATAGCGCAGGCGTACTCGATGTCGGCGGCGATCATGCGCAGTCGTTGCGTGGTGATGTCATCGCCCGAGATCATATTGATGTTCCGCTGTTCCTTGCTTCGCCCAAAGAGTCGTTCAATTTCATGACAGAAGCGTTGAAACAACGCCGTCCCGAAATAGGGGTCGAGTGTCCACAGATAACGAAGTCGTCACGTTCGTTGCGTATGTTTGCGCGGACTGGTTGGACGCTCGAGATGACGTCGAAGCGAAATGTCGAGACCGCTCGCAAGAGTCACACGCCAAAGGCGGCGAGCAGACCCAAATCACTCGTCGTTTCGACTTGGGCAAAGCGTCAGCAACTCACATCTGACGCGATCGCGAAGTTTCACCGCGAAGTAGACGCGATCAAGCAAGCACACGATGGTCAAAAGGAGGTTCCGCGAACCCTCGCGCCTGCCGACTTCTATCCATTCTTGCGGTCGCATTTGAACCAGCGGGGTTGAGCATCAACCCGCATCCACGGACCCGGGCATCTCACCCACAGTACCCCCGAACCCGATGCATCATCTCACCCACAGCCCCGAACCCGACGCATCAATTCGCGTGCTTTCGCATCTCGGGTCGACCCCTTAACGATACCGTTTGCAACTCCGCCGGAATCGTCTTTTCCACGACCTTGCCGACTTCCCGAAGCAATGTGGTGCGCGTGAGACCGAGCGCCGAGATCAGTGACATCGGTACTCGACGTGCCCAGCGATCGTGTGCCGATGGATGTCCGTAGCCTCATCTGGCCGACCGAAGCCGATGTGATCGGGTGCGATGCAGGCGGAAGCACGCAGAAACCAAGGAAGTGCTGCGCATCCGCTCGGCGAAATGTTGCACGCCGGGGTAGTAGACGAAGGCGACGCGATCGAACTCAACGTCTTCTAGCGCGACTGCATCACCGATGCAGCCTCACAGGGACGCTCTTGAGGCCCCTGATGAAGTTGTTCGGCAGCCGCTCGACGTCGCCGACGACTTCGACCGTGTGGAAGCGCTTCACGATCTCTTCCCAAAGTACCCGCAACTGCATCTCCGCCAGCCGATTGCCCATGCAGCGATGCACGCCGAATCCGAACGACACGTGTGCCCTGGCGTTCGGGCGATCGATGATCAGTTTGTCAGCGTCTTCGAAAACCGATTCATCGCGGTTGCCCGACAGATACCACATCACCACCTTGTCGCCCTTCTTGATGCTCCGGCCGCCGAGTTCGTAGTCCTCGAGCGCGGTTCGCCGCATGTGGATCACCGGCGTCTGCCAACGGATGATCTCGGACACCATGTTCGGGATGAGCTTGGGATTGTCGCGCAGCTTCTGGTATTCGTCCGGGTAACGATTCAGCGCCACGACGCCACCGCTGATGCTGTTCCGCGTGGTGTCGTTGCCGCCGACCATCAGCAACATGATCGTGCCGAGGAACAGCTCGGGGTCCTCGTTCATGCGCGACGTCTCTTCGTTGTGAATGAGCATCGAGATCAAATCGAACGACGGCGGCTGCTGGGCCCGTTCCGCCCAGATTCGATAGAACGCGCCGGCCGCTGCCATCAGTTCCTCGTAGCGCTTCTTCATGTCGATGCTGTCGTCGCTCGATACACCCGGGACGGCGGTGGCGAGGTCCGACCAGTAAACGAGCTTGCGCCGCTCCTCGTATGGAAACCCGAACAACGTCGCCAGCATCCGCGACGTCAGCTCGATGGACACCGCCTGCACCCAGTTGAACGTCTCGCCGACCGGCAGGTTCTCGAGAATATCGATGGCGCGTTCACGAATGAGCGGCTCCAACTCCGCGAGATTCCGCGGCGCCACCGCCGGTGCAACGGCCATGCGCTGCGGCATGTGCTTCGGTTCGTCGAGCGTGATGAAACTCTGGCCCTGGATCTGGCCACTTTGCGGTACCGGCGGATCGATGATGGCGATACCGCCCTTCTCGGACGAGAAGACCGTGTTGTTCGAATCCACCTCTTTGATCAGGGCGTGGCTGCACACCGACCAGAACGGTCCGTTGCGGCTGTCGGCGAGGTAATGCACCGGCGCTTCTCTGCGCAGCCGTGCGAAGAAGGGCTGCCAGGTATCGGTCCGGAACAGCTCCGGGTCGCTGACGTCGATGCGCTCGAGCGGGATCGCTCGCAGATCGGAGGCTTCGAGATTTTGCATTGATGCACCTCGCTAAAGTTTCGCTCGACGCAGATTCAGGTCACGTCGATCCAAGCCACCCGCGCATTCAATTGCTCGGGCGCAGTTTTCTCCCAATAACGCAAAGCCGCGGCAAGCATGCGTTTGGAGATCGCGCTTGCCGTCTCCGCATCGCCCGCTTCGATTGCGCGCAAGATCCTTTCCGTCTGTCGCGCGCTCGCCGCCCGTTGTTCGAGGTCGTACTCGATACCGGAGTTCTCGGAAAGCTGATGCAACGCGTTGACGAGAAACCCGAGCACGACGTTTTTCGACGCGGCCGCCACAAGCTCGTAGAAGCCGCGCGCCTCGCGTGCGGTCGCCGCAGAGTCGCTCGCGGCTGCGCGGAGTCGCACCAGGCTCGCCCGCAAAGCGGCAATGTCATCGGCCGTCGCGTGTTGCGCTGCCTCGGCCACCACCACGGGATAAATGGAACGCCGCGCGTCGAGCACCGATCGGAACGTCGCCTGTGCGAATTGAAGCTGTAGTGACAGCGCGCTTGCGAGATGCCCCACGCTCGGCTCGTGGACGACCGGACCGCCTTTCGGACCCGATTTCATGCGCAGCGCGCCTTGCAGCTCGAGATAGCGCAGCGCTTCGCGCACCGTCGCCCGTGACACACGATGACGTTCGATCAGTAAACGCTCCGGCGCGAGCTTCGCGCCGGGACGCAACGCCTGATCGCGAATCTCGCTGACGATTTCGCGCGCGACCCGCGTCGAGGCGCGGTGACTTCGTTCGTTCGAACGCATGCTGGATTGACGACCCCGTTGTTGGCTGCGTTGAGAGGTTAGGTGCGTTGAGAGGTCAGCTGCATTGAGAGACCGCTCATGTAGTGTACCGATTGGAAAAAGTAGTGCACTATTTACTTGCTTCGAACGTGATTTGTTCCCCAATAGGACCGGAGGAAGTGATGCCGTCGATCGACGAGACCATGAACAGGCGACGCGCGACGCCGGGCGCGGCGGGTTGGTGGCGGACCGCCCGGCCGGGCGACCCGAACAAATACTTCATCGTGTCTGCGGATTGCCACGCGAACGAGCCGAAGGACTGGGTCAAGTCACGCATCGAACCCGAATACTTGAAACGCTTACCCAGATTGGAAGTGCGCGACGGCCAGAGCTTCATCGTCACGGAGGGCAATCGGCCCTGGAAAATCAAGACCGACACCACCGACTGGGGCCCGGAAGACATCGAACGCAATCGCACCGGCCGGACGGTCGCGGAGCGCATCGCCGATCAGGATCGCGACGGTGTCGACGTCGAGATCGTGTTCGGGAACAAGGGAATTCATGCCTTCGGCACCAACGATCCGGGCTTTTCCATGGCCATGTGCCGGGCATGGAACGATTGGGCGCACGAGGAATTCGGTGCTCATCGCAGCCGCATACTGCCGATGGCGCAAATTCCCACCCTCGATGTCACGGCGGCAGTCGCCGAAGTCGAGCGCGTTGCGAAGTTGGGTTTCAAGGGCATCACGATTCCGGTCAAGCCGCAGTACGGCCCGACCGGAATGGATCAGAAGAACTACAACCAACCCGAGTTCGAACCGTTGTGGTCGGCGATCGAGGACACCGATCTGCCGCTGACAATCCACGTCTCCACGGGACGCGATCCGCGCGCGGCCTCTGGACCCGGCGGCGCAGTCATCAACTACGCAGTGCACTGCTGCGCCGCCAGTCAGGAACCGGTCGCGAACCTCTGTGCATCAGGTGTGCTCGAACGGCATCCTCGGCTGCGGTTCGCCACGATCGAAGCGGGAATCGGTTGGGTTTCATGGCTGCTCGAAGCCATGGACGAAGCATTCTTCAAGCACCGGATGTGGGTGTCGCCCGATCTGGCCGAGCCGCCGAGCTACTACTACCGCCGGCAGGGCTTCGCGAGCTTCGGCGAAGACCAATCCGGACTCGCACTCGCGGTCCAACACGATCTCATCGACAACTGCCTGTGGGCCAACGACTACCCACACCACGAAGGCACCTGGCCCCATTCCGCAGCCGCGATCGAACGCACGATGGCTTCGCTCACCGATGCGCAACGCGCAAAGGTGCTTGGTTTGAACGCGGCGAAGTTCTGGGGAATCGACGTGCCGG
>Ga0335069_10015891_pt1 | contig 10515 bp, 10 predicted proteins | sample Lox_Sample_11_FD_206714 | JGI IMG/M metagenome (GOLD analysis project Ga0335069, IMG submission 206714) | Soil microbial communities from Loxahatchee National Wildlife Refuge, Florida, United States - Lox_Sample_1.1 | ecosystem: Environmental > Terrestrial > Soil > Wetlands | place: USA...
GCACGCGGCCAACACAGAAATACCCACAAGCCACCGAGCGCGAGCGCCAAGCCAATCAGATCAACACGGAGGATGGGCATCCAGTATTGCACCAGCGAGTGCGAGATGAAGAGAGAGGTAGCGATAACGCCGGCGATAGAGGATTGGATAACGTGTCTCGCGATCAACCCGGCGAAGAGTCCGCAGAGCAGAGTGCTGAACCATACGAGGGTTCGCGCAGCCGCGAAGTTCGGGCCACGCATCGAAACCGGAATGGCCGTGAGGTAATACGGCACCGGTCTATAGGGATTAATTACGATCGGCCAGCTCTGCGGTGGCGGGTACGGCGTCTGTCCATGCGTGATGAGCACGGCGGCGTTCAGAACATTGCCTTCCTCATAATCGAGCTGATGCCGAACATGCAGCCTCGTCCAGCCATTGGCGAGGGCATACAGGCCGCACGCGAGGGAGGCTCCGAGCAGCAGGAGAAGACAGATGCGACTGAGGCGATGCGCTGCGGATGGAGGATCGACCGTCATAGCGTGGTTGATGACGGGAGTGTATTTGTTATTTCGCCGAGTTGGCTACTTCAAGTGTACGGCCGACTCTTTTTCGCTACGACGAGCCGTTGATTCCCGTTGGGCAAATTTCGGCATCGCGTACTTCGGCTTGATCACGTGGCATGATGAATCGCAATAAACTCCACCAGCCGCCGATTCGGGCGTCGGCATCGGAGAGTTGACAGCAACATCGCGCTCGCGTTCGAGCTGCCCTTCGACATCGGCGATCAGTTCTTCATTCTGCTTCGGCGTCAACCACTTCTTCACCTTGACCAGGTAGTTCTCAAAGCGAGCGATCGGGTCGCGCCGCTGCCAGTACTCGAAGAGATTGCGCGGGACATACTGCGCGGCGTCGTGAATAGCGTGCCCCTTCATGCGCATCATCTTGGCCTCGATGAGCGTAGGACCCTCGCCGCGACGGGCGCGGTCGCAGGCTTCGTGAGTGGCGTCGTAAACCTGGCATGCATCGGTGCCGTCAACTATGACGCCCGGAATGCCGTAGGCTATTGCGCGTTCAGCAAGATCTTTAACGAGGAACTGGCGGTCGTTGGGGGTCGAGTACGCCCAGATGTTGTTCTCGACGATCAGAACCAGGCCGAGTTTCTGCACAGCGGCGAAGTTTAGCCCCTCGTAAGTGACGCCCGTGGATTGCCCACCATCGCCGATATAAGTAAGCACCGCTAGCTGGTGTCCTTGCATGCGGGCGCCGAGGGCGACGCCACTGAGCACGGGGATGAGATCGCCCAGAGTCGAAATGGGCGCGACAACATTGCGCTCCTTAATGTCTCCGAAGTGCGACGAGGCATCGCGGCCCTTCGTGGGCGACCCAGCCTTGGCCATGTACTGCATCATGATGTCGGCCGGCGAGAATCCGCGGACTAGCAGCGCGCCCTGGTTGCGGATCATCGGCCCCATCCACTCGTCTTTGTTCAGCGCGTAAGCCGAGGCGCATGAACACGCCTCCTGCCCGAGTCCGAAGTAGACGCCGCCGACGACCTTGCCCTGCTTGTAGAGATTTTCGAGCGCCGCTTCCATGCGGCGGTTGAGCAGCATCCAGCGGTAGATCTCGATGCACTGTTCTTTCTTCAAGTAGCGGGAGTCGACGATGGCGGGAGCAGGCTTCGAGAGATCGCCGTGAACACGATATTCGACTTGATCACCATTGCTGACTGTCTCGATGGTGCAGTCGAGGCATTCGAGGCGGCGGTCGGAAATCGAGTAAGTACGGCTCTGTGGCGGACGAGAGTCGCTGGAACGGGAGAGCTTCTTGGCCGGCATCGGCCCAAATTCTAAATCACCCGGCCCGTGCTCACTTTTTCCTGCTTGCTCTCACGATTCAGGCTAGAATTCATCCACTTTCACCTTGGGGCGCACCATGGGATTGATGGGCCGCGATGCCGCGATGCGGTTCCTGGCAGGCTTCGCGTTCGTGTGCCTGGGAGTTCTCAATTCCGCAGCGCAAAGTCGCGTCACCGAACTCGCCCAGCCGGACCCAATCGCAACCGCGCATGGCAAGCCGGTGGTCCTGATCTTCGTCCGCAGCGACTGCCCGATCTCCCGGAAATACGCTCCCGAAATTCAACAATTGGCCACGAAGTACAAAGACAGGGCGACTTTTTGGCTGGTCTTTCCGAGTCGCGACGACTCTGTCGACATCGTCGACAAGCACGTCCGTGAGTTCAGGTATAACATCGCGGCGCTGCGCGACCCCAGCCACGAGCTCGTTCGCCGCGCGCAAGTCAACATCACACCGGAAGCCGCTGTGTTCGATGCTCAAGGCAATCTGCGTTATCACGGCCGCATTGATGATCTCTATATTTCGTTCGGCCGCTCCCGCAGCGCGGCAACGGAACACGATCTCGACGACGCGCTGAGTTCCGTGGTTGCGGGCATGAAGGTTGACCGCCCCTCTGCTCCCGCAGTGGGTTGTTACATCGCCGATACAAAATGAGCGGACTGCGCCTGACGCTCGCGATAGTAAGTCTTGTGACCCTGCTGCACGCACAAGGGGAGCACGCAAACCCGATTGTCACCTTCAACCACGATGTCGCGCCCATCATCTTTCGCAATTGCTCGTCCTGTCATCGGCCTGGAGAAGCCGGCCCGTTTTCGCTGCTTACGTATCGCGACGTGAAGAGTCACGCGAAACAAATTGCCGATGTAACCCGCAGTCACGTCATGCCTCCTTGGCTACCTGAGCGCGGTGATTTCAAGTTCGCCGACGAACGCCGGCTCACAGCAGAAGAAATCGAGACGATTCAAAAATGGGTGAAGCAAGGAGCGCCGGAAGGGGAAGCCCGCGATCTGCCTCCAGCCCCGCATTTCACGCCCGGTTGGCAGCTTGGCGATCCCGACCTGGTACTTACCGCGGAGAAGCCATACACGCTGCCTGCGGCTGGCAGCGATCAGTACTGGAACTTTGTGCTTCCGGTGCCGATCAATGCAACGCGATGGGTGAGGGCGGTCGAAATCCGTCCCGCTGACAAACGGCTCGTGCATCACGCAAACATGCTGGTCGATCGCATGCGCTCGGCTCGCCACCTGGAGACGCAGCCCGGGGCGGGCTTCGCAGGAATGGAAATCAGCCTGGAATCGGAAACGTTCGACCCTGACAGCCATTTTCTGTTCTGGAAGCCAGGTTCCTTGCCGTACGTGGAACCAGACGGTTTGGCACTGAGGTTAGACCCCGGCACCGATCTCGTCCTCAACCTGCACCTGCAACCGTCGGGAAAGCCGGAAAGCATTCAGCCGAGAGTTGGGTTGTACTTCACCGATAAATCAGCAACCAGGTTCCCCATGCTGCTGCAGATTCAGAATGATCGCGCGCTCGACATTCCGGCCGGCGAGGCTAACTTTGCGGTTACGAGCGACTTCACCCTTCCGGTGAATGTCGACCTCCTCGCCATCTATCCGCATGCGCATTATCTCGGGACGGATTTGCTGGCGACGGCAACCCTTCCCAGCGGTTCGCAAAAGACGCTCATCCATATTCCGCGATGGGACTTGAAGTGGCAGGGCGTCTTCCGGTATGCCGAGCCGGTGAGTTTGCCGAGAGGGACCGTCATCACCATGCACTATGTCTACGACAATTCGGCAGACAACATGTCCAATCCGAGCCATCCACCTAAACGCGTTACGGCGGGCAACCGCGCGACTGACGAGATGGCACACCTGTGGTTGCAGGTGCTGCCACAGGGTTTTGGCCCGGAAGATGGCGATCCACGCCGGTTGTTGATGGAAGCCCTCGCGCGTCGGACTTTGCAGAATGATCCTGCTGATTTCGAGGCGAACTATAATCTCGCCTCCGTGTTGCAGGCGAAGGGATTCACGCGCCAGGCAATCGAGTATTACGAAACTGCGGTGAAGCTGCGTCCTGACCACGCAGTCGCTAATAATGCGCTAGGCGCGGCTCTCATAGCCATCGACCGTTCCGAGCAAGCGGTCGCTCCTCTTCGCATGGCGGTCAAGAACCGTCCGGACTACTTCGACGCTCACTACAATCTCGGGATTGCGCTGCACAACCTAGGCGATCTGAACGGCACTCTCGAAGAGCTCACAGCAGCAGTGCGATTGTCTCCCGGCGATGCGTCCGCCCACGCCAACCTCGGCGCGGCAATGGCGGAAGCGGGACATTATGCGGATGCGCAGGGCGAGTTAGAGAACGCTCTGCGAATTAATCCAAATCTTGAGCTGGCGCGCGAGAACCTGGCGGCGCTCAAAAATATCCTGCATTAAATCACGAAACGCAACATACCAAAAAGTTGGTTACGCCCAGGTGGTGTCATCGCTGTGGATCGTCCGCAACTGCTGAGGTGGCTTCGCTGGAATATCGATCTTTCTTCCCAGGAGTTCATCGACGGTTCCCACCGCCAGCATCTGGCGATCGAAGACACGGCCGAAGTTGCGAGAAACGCGCTGGGCCACTTCGACGAAATCGACCTGTCGGTCGAGTTCCTGCGCGAGCGAAGTCACGGGCTTATCGGCGATGCCGCAGGGAACAATCAGCTTGAAGTAGTCGAGGTCGGTGTTCACGTTCAGCGCAAATCCGTGAGAGGTGACGGAGCGCGAGATGTGGACGCCGATGGCGGCTAGCTTACTATCTGATGATCTCGTGATCTGGTGATCTGATGATCTCAGACCCCAATCCGTCCACACTCCGGTTAGCCCCTTGATGCGTTTTGTTGGAATTCCGTATTCCAAGCTGGTCCGGATCAGGACCTCTTCCAGGCGGCGGACGTAATCTACCGCGCCGAGATATTTCAGAGTTGACGTGCCGCAGGTCGGGAAGCCGTGCAGGTCGAAGATGGGATAGCCGACTAGTTGCCCGGGGCCGTGGAAGGTCACATCGCCGCCGCGATCGGTTTCGAAAAGTTCGACGCCCTTTGCTTCCAACAGCTCGCGCGAGAGCAGAACGTTATCTTCCTTTCCGTTCCGCCCGAGCGTGATGACGGGCTTGTGCTCGAGCAGGAGCAGCGTGTCGGGGATGTGGTTTTCCTTGCGGGCGGCGACCAACTCACCTTGCAGGCGCAGCCCGGTGGCGTAATCGACGCTGCCGAGTTGGATAACCGCGATGACCATCAGCGGCCCATGGTGGCGGCGATGGCGGTCATGTGCCAGCCCTCGGCATCCTTCTCGAAAGTCTGAATCGCCGAATTATAGAAATTGCGCTTGTCCACCAGGTTCTCGGCGGGCGCGACTTCGACCTTGATCTGCACGAACATCCACGCCATCTTGCCGTCGGACGAAATCTTGATGACTGGGTCGGCGGCGTCGTCCCAAGCGGTATATTTGACGGTCTTCAGATAGCCGGCAAACTTCGCCTTGGCCTCGTCGCGCTTCATGGTGGTGACGCGGCCGTTAGAAATCTCCGTCACCGTTGCTGCTAATGGCGAGACGAGCAGGTCGGCATCGCCCTTGAGATGTCCGTCGCGATCGGCGGCGTGGAGTTTCATCAGCGCAGTCTTGTCGGCGGCCGGATCGGCAGCGAAGCTTAGCGTAGAGAAAGCAAGTAAGAAGCAAAGAAGACGAAGTCGCATGAAGATCCTCTAGTCGGAAGACCACCAGGAAAATGATGATCCGGTCTTTAAATTACAGATTACAAACTACCCGATTACAAATTCCTACGGGTGGGCCAGTTCGATCGGCTGCGGCGCCTGGTTCTTCTGGGCTTCGATATCGCGTTCCCGCGTCTCGTCGTAGGTGTACCAGATGCGATGAATCACGGTGATGTTCCCGATCACGGCAATAACCCACAAGATCGCCGCCATGCGGTTGAAGAGCGCTCCGATGATGACCAGCACGATGCGCTCGGGGCGCTCCATGAAGCCGACCTTGCACTGCTTGATCATGTTCTCGGAGCGCGCGCGTGTGTAGCTGATCATCAGAGAGGTGCACATCACCAGCGCGGTGAGAACCACGTAGAAGAAGCGGTTGGCGCGGGCGTAATAGACTAGCAGTCCGAAGTAGAGAGCGACGTCGCTGTAGCGGTCGATGACGGAATCGAAGAATCCGCCGAACGAGGTGACCTGGCCGGTAGCGCGAGCGACGCGGCCATCAACCATGTCGAAGATGCCGGCGCCGATGATGACCGCAGCCGCCCATCGGAACATGGCGGCCTGGTTTTCGGCGTTCGCGTATCCGAAGAGCACGGCTGCGCCGGCGTTGATGACGAGTCCGAGGAAGGTCAGGATATTGGGAGAAATCCTGGTGAGGGCAAGACCGTGGACGATCCCATGCAGGATCACCTTGCTTGTCCGCCCGACAACGCTGGTCCAGGTCATGGTGCTACGCTTGCGCCTCAGCCTCGGCTTCGTCGTGGATGGTGGTCAGCTTCAGGATCTCGAGTTCACGATTGCCATTCGGTGTGATCACCGTGGCCGAGTCGCCGACTTTCTTGCCCATCAGGGCGCGGCCGATCGGCGAGGTGGTAGAAATCAACCCGCGGCTGACGTCGGATTCCTCGCTGGTCACCAGCTTGTACTCGATCTCCTCGTCCTTGGTGTTGTCGTAAACCTTGATGGTCGAACCGAGGGCGGCCTTATCCTTGGGGATGTTGCTCATGTTCACGAGCGAAAGCTCGGCCATGCGCTTCTTGAGCTGGCCGAGACGCGCGCGGACGAACTCCTGGCGCTGCTTCGCCATGTGGTATTCGGCGTTCTCGCTCAGGTCGCCCATGGCGACGGCCTTCTTCAGTTCCTTGGGCAGTTCGTGATTGAGCTCGTGTTCGAGCGTGCGGATTTCGTCTTCCAGCTTTTTTCTAATATGCTCGGGCATCGAATATCGAAACTTTCAGAAACAAAACTTGTCACCGCCCGCATCAGGTGCGGGAGAAACCGGCGCTTGGTTCACCATGGACAAGCCGGCGGGTTCAATCGGCGGGTGACCAGAGGACAAGCCCCACCACCAGCCGTTCATTATAAACCGGCGGGGACGTTCCTGGCGTGTCACCCATGTTGCCCAAGGTAAGTGACAGGCGTGCTATCAGTTAGATCACATATATTCGCCTCTTCATCGCCCCGGTTACGAAGGGGCGAATGGCCGCAAAGCCGCATTTTTAGCGGCCCAGAGCGACCTCTCTGGGATTACCGACATTGACACGAAAGTAACATCGTTGTAAGATGTTTAGTGTCTCCCCCGATTTGAGCCTGCCAAATGCGGGTGCCCCTCATGATCAATGTGATTACCGGTAGCTTCCAGATAGGCGACAAAGTCGTTTACCCCAATCATGGCGTCGGAGTGATCGAACAGATCAGCAGCCGGACTCTCGGCAGCAGCGTCCAGCGCTTTTACCTGCTCAAGATCAAGGCGAGCAGCCTGAAGGTCGAAGTGCCCTTCCACAGCGTGGCCAACGTCGGTTTGCGGCGGGTAGTGCGCAACGGGGAAGTCACGAAAATCATGGAATTCCTCACCGACGGTGCGTGCTGCAACAACAACGACTGGAAAGACCGCTTCAAGGAAAATTCCGACAAGATGCGGACCGGGTCGTTGATGGAAGTAGCAGTGGTGCTTAAAGGCCTGCTGCTGCTGGCGCAGTCGAAGCCACTGTCATTCCGCGAAAAGAAGATGCTGGAACGTGCCCGCTACCTGTTAGTGAGCGAGTTGGCGATGGCCAAGAACTGGGAAGAGCCCGAAGTCGAGGAAATACTCTCCAAGGCGCTGGCGAAGTCGAACCTGCGCTTCCCGGAGATCGGGAACGCCTAGTTTCCAGGTATAGCAAGATCTGACGGCGCGTCTGCGGACGCGCTGTTTTGTTTTGGTGAGCGAAGCGGGTTTTTAAGCGCGGAAGGTTTGCCGATTTCTGAGAGATAGAACTGCGCAAAATTGACGCTACTCGCGCCTGACCCTAGAATCAAATTAACATTGAAATAGTTGGAAACGGAGCGTTACTCGATTGCCGCTGTACGAATACCAATGCACCAAGTGCAAACATACCTTTGAGAAGATCCAGAAGTTTTCGGATCCGCCGGTTACGAAATGCCCTAAGTGCGGCAAAAAGGTGGAGCAGTTGCTCTCTGCACCGGCCATCCAGTTTAAAGGCGCAGGCTGGTATGTGACCGACTACGCGAAGAGGGACGGATCGGGCGGCAAGGGCGGGAGCGAGGCGGCGTCGTCGGAGCCTAAGTCGGAGTCGAAATCGGAAAGCAAGAGCGAGACGAAGACGGAGTCGAAGAAGTCGTCATCGCACAAGAAGTAGGTTCGCCTTGCTGCGGAACGCTGCAGTAAAAGCAGATCCCTCGCCGCTTTCGCGGCTCGTGATGACAAAACCCCAAATTACAGAACCGTAATAATTTCAACACCCAGGTTGCACCATTTTCGTTCGCCGGTAGCTGCCCGCTTTTCACCGACAATTTATCGTTTGTAGCCGAATCTCAGCAGCATCTCCGGTCCAATTCTGGTAACGTTTTGCCGATCTGTTATGGCAAACACTCTGGAATTGCGCAACGTCTCCAAGAGCTACGACAAGTTCGTGGCCGTGGATAACCTGTCGCTCGAAATCGGGAAGGGCAGCGTCTTCGGATTGCTCGGGCCTAATGGAGCCGGTAAGACGAGCTCTATTCGCATGATGATGGGGATCACCATGCCCGACTCGGGTGACGTGATTGTCTTCGGAGAAAAGTTCCGGCGCGAGCATCTCGACCGCATCGGCTATCTGCCGGAAGAGCGCGGTCTCTACAAGAAGATGAAGCTGCTCGACCAAGTCGTCTTCCTCGCACAACTGAAAGGCGTCGCCGAGGCCGACGCTCGCAAGCGGGCCAAGCAGTGGTTCGAGCGGCTGGAACTCACCACCTGGATGGAGAAGAAAACAGAAGAGCTCTCCAAGGGCATGCAGCAGAAGGTGCAGTTCATCGCCGGAGTGCTGCACGATCCTGAGTTCCTGATTCTCGACGAGCCGTTCTCCGGGCTCGATCCCGCGAATGCCGACGTCCTGAAAGACGTGCTTCTGGAGCAGCGCAAGGCGGGAAAGACCATCCTGTTCTCGACTCACCGCATGGACCAGGTTGAGAAACTGTGCGACTCCATCTGCCTGATCGACCACGGCCGTGGCGTGCTGCAAGGCGAACTGCGCGCGGTGAAAGCGCGATTTGGCAAGAACCACGTGCAGATCGAGTTCGACGGTGACGGCGATTTCCTGCAGACCGCGCCGTCGGTGCAGTCGTTCCACAATTTCGGAAACTACACGGAGGTCGAGCTGAAGCCGGGGAGCGATCCGCAGGAACTTCTGAAGGCTGTCGCCAATCGCGCGCGCGTTAACCGCTTCGAGCTCGCAGAGCCAACGCTGGAGAAGATCTTCATCGACACCGTGAACAACAAAGAAAGCAAAGAAAAAGAAGAGGAGCAGCATGCGTAATACCTGGCTGGTGATTAAGCGCGAATTCCTGGAGCGCGTACGCGCCAAGTCGTTCATCATCAGCACCATTTTGATGCCGGCGTTCGTTTTCGCCATTACGGTGCTGCCCACGAAGCTGATGTCGATGAAGTCGAACGAGGTAATCCGGCTGGTAGTGGCGGTATCGAACCGGGAAGTCGCCGATGCCGTTGATAAGCAGCTGCATTCGAAGGATGTTGAGCGCAAGTTCCAAGTGGACAAGCAAGTCGTCACCAGCGACGATCCGCAGATTCGGCAGGCACTCGACGACCAGGTAAAAAACAAAAAGATCGACGGCTATGTTTGGTTGACGAACCAGGCGATTGCCGATGGCAAGGTTGCGTTTGTCGCCCTTTCCACGTCAGATTTCATTATTAACGCCAATGTGAGAGGCGCGGCCGATGACGGCATAAGGCGCGCGCGGTTGTTGCAGCGCGGGATTGCGGGTAGCGAACTCGAAGCGATTCTGAAGCCCGTCAATGTTGACACGATCGCGCTTGGACAGCAGAAAAAGGGTGGCGAACTTGCTCAGTTTTTTGCGGCATTCCTGGTCGCAATGATGATCTACATCACCCTGCTGATGTATGGCATGTCGGTGATGCGCTCGGTACTGGACGAGAAGTCGTCGCGGATTATCGAGGTGTTGCTCTCATCCATCAAGCCGAAGGAATTGATGGCAGGAAAGCTATTCGGCGTAGGGGCGGTTGGCCTGCTGCAGATGGCAATCTGGGCGCTGTTCATCGTCGTCCTCGGTTCTCCGGGTATAGCGTCTCCGCAGGTTCGCGAGTTGTTCAGCACCAATCCTCTATTGGTCGTATTCCTGCCCATCTTCTTCGTGCTCGGGTTCATGCTCTACAGCGGCCTGTTTGCGGCCCTGGGAGCCATGGTCAATTCGGAACAAGAAGCTCAACAGTGGCAATGGTTCGTCATGATGCCGCTGATCATTCCGATCATCATGGTCTCCAGCGTGATTGCTTCGCCGGGCAGCGCGATGTCAACGTGGCTGTCGATGGTGCCGTTCTTCACGCCCATCCTGATGTACGTCCGCATCGTGGCGCAAACTCCGCCGTGGTGGCAGATCGGCGTGTCCATCGGGCTGATGCTGACAAC
>Ga0335069_10015892_pt1 | contig 10514 bp, 12 predicted proteins | sample Lox_Sample_11_FD_206714 | JGI IMG/M metagenome (GOLD analysis project Ga0335069, IMG submission 206714) | Soil microbial communities from Loxahatchee National Wildlife Refuge, Florida, United States - Lox_Sample_1.1 | ecosystem: Environmental > Terrestrial > Soil > Wetlands | place: USA...
AACTGGGCTTCACGGCAGCACTCCTGCCAGCGCGCCGCGGGCGGCGGGACCCGGCAGGCGATTCGCCGCAACTGCACGAGATCGGACACCTGCATGATCTTGTCGAGTTCCTCGGCGTCCGCGAACAGCCGCGACGCGATCGGTCGTGAGGCTCGGGAATGCCATGAAGCGCCACTTCCTCCATTGTTCGGGAATCTTCGCCCTTGACTGCTGACCTCGTCGTCATCGCCATCATCGTCGTTTCCGCCCTCTTCGCCTTCATGCGCGGCTTCGTCCGCGAGGTCCTGTCGGTCGCCGCCTGGATCGTCGCCATCGTCGCGACCATCTTCGGCTTTCCCTTCCTGCGCCCGATCGTCGGCCGCCACATCGAGATCGGCCCGATTGCCGATGCCGTGACGGCCGTTTCAATCTTCCTGGTCGTGCTTGTGGTCGCGTCGATCATCAGCCATCTGCTGTCGCGCAACGTGCAGACGAGCAGCTTCAGCGCACTCGACCGCTCGCTCGGCCTGTTGTTTGGCGTCGCCCGCGGCGCCCTGGTGGTCTGTGCGCTCTTCCTGCTCGCCGACTGGTTCTTTCCGCCCGACCTGGATCGCCGAAGCTCGCACCCTGCCGCTGGTCTCCGCCGGCGCGTCGGCGCTGAAAGACCTCGTCAAGGACCTGCTGCCGGCGTCGGCCGTGCAGCAGGGTGAAGGGGCCGCCAATTCCGCCAAGGAGCAGGTCAAGCAGGCGATCGCCGTCGGTCAGGCGGCGGGCGTCATCCCTAGTGCGCAGCCGACGGCACCCGCCACCGGAACCGACAATACGGATTCCACTGGACCGGCCCCCGACTCCGGCTATAAGGACGCCGAGCGCAAGGACTTGAACCGGCTCATCCAGACGCAAGGAGCGCAATGACGCCTCGCCAGCACGCCGACGGGCGGATCGAGAGTGGGCCGGACGGTTCGCCTTGGCGTGGCAGCAACCCCTTTGACGACGACCACCTGCGCGAGGAATGCGGCGTTTTCGGCATTTTCGGCCATGCCGAGGCGGCGGCGCATACGGTGCTCGGTCTCCACGCGTTGCAGCATCGCGGCCAAGAGGCGGCCGGCATCGTCGCTTTCGATGGCCGCCATTTCAACGCCCACCGCGAGCTTGGCCTGGTTGCCGACCACTTCTCCGCCGAGTCCGTGGTAAACCGGCTGAAGGGCCATGCGGCCATCGGCCACACTCGCTATGCAACGACGGGCGAGACCATCTTGCGGAACGTGCAGCCGTTGTTCGCCGATCTCGAATTCGGCGGCTTCGCCATCGGCCACAACGGCAATCTCACCAACGCCTATGCGCTGCGCCGCGAACTGGTGCGGCGCGGCTCGCTGTTTCAATCGACGACCGACACCGAGGTGATCACCCACCTGATGGCGACCTGCCCGCGCGGCAACGCCGTCGACCGACTGATCGACGCCCTGCGCCAGGTCGAGGGTGCCTATTCCCTGGTCGCCCTGGCCGACGACATGGTCATCGGCGTGCGCGATCCGTTGGGCGTGCGGCCGCTCTCGCTCGGCCGCCTCGGCACCACCTACATCCTGGCGTCGGAGACCTGCGCCTTCGACATCATCGGCGCGGAGTTCGTGCGCGACATCGAAGCCGGTGAGCTCGTCGTGCTCGACAGCGCCGGCGTCCATTCGCTGCGGCCGTTTCCGCCCGCCCACCGGCGATTCTGCATCTTCGAACACATCTATTTCGCGCGGCCCGACAGCATCGTCGAGGGAACAAGCGTCTATGACGCGCGGAAGCGCATCGGCGGCGAGCTGGCGCGCGAGGCGCCGGTCGAGGCCGACGTGGTGATCCCCGTCCCCGACTCCGGCGTACCCGCGGCCATCGGCTACGCGCGCGCCGCCGGCATACCCTTCGAGCTCGGCATCATCCGGAACCACTATGTCGGCCGCACCTTCATCGAGCCGACCGATCACATCCGCCATCTCGGCGTCCGCCTCAAGCACAATGCCAATCGCGCCCACATTAGTGGCAAGCGCGTCGTCCTCGTCGACGATTCGATCGTGCGCGGCACCACCTCGAAGAAGATCGTGGAGATGATGCGGGCGGCCGGCGCCACCGAGGTGCATATGCGGATTTCGAGCCCGCCGACCGCGCACTCCTGCTTCTACGGCATCGACACGCCGGCGCGGCAGGAACTGCTGGCCGCCAACTTTGATATAACGGAGATGGCCCGCTTCATCGACGTCGACAGCCTCGCGTTCATCTCCATCGACGGCCTCTACCGCGCCATGGGTGAACCCGGCCGCAATGCCGCCCGGCCGCAATACTGCGACGCCTGCTTCACCGGCGACTATCCAACGGCGCTCACCGACCAGGCCGGCGGCACGGTGCCGGCGCAGCTCTCCCTGCTTGCCGAAACGGCGTGACGGTGAATCCCTGTAGGGGCGACCGGCAGGTCGCCCGTTTATCCGTGCGCCGAGCGGCGGGCGACCTGCCGGTCGCCCCTACGACCCTGCCTTGACTGCGCGTCTCACCGGCCGCCTCGCCCTCGTCACGGGCGCCTCGCGCGGGCTGGGCGCGGCCGTCGCGAAGCGCTTCGCCGCCGAAGGCGCACAACTCGTGCTGGTTGCCCGCACCGTGGGCGGGCTGGAAGAGGTGGACGATGCGGTGCGCGCGGCCGGCGGCGCGGCCACCCTGGTGCCGCTCGACCTCACCGACTTCGACGCCATCGACCGCCTGGGCCAGTCGCTCTACGAGCGGTTCGGCCGCCTCGACATTCTCGTCGGCAACGCGGGAATCCTCGGCACCCTCAGCCCCGTCGGTCATATCAAGCCGCGTGACTGGAGCGACGTGATCAATCTCAACTTGACGGCGAACTGGCGGCTGATCCGCAGCCTCGATCCGCTATTGCGAGCCTCGGCTGCCGGTCGCGCGATCTTCGTCACCGTCGACGTGGCGCGCGCGCCGAGGGCTTTCTGGGGTGCCTACGCCGCCAGCAAGGCGGGACTCGAGGCGTTGGTCAATGTCTATGCCGACGAAGTGGCGAAGACGGCGATCCGCGTCAATCTGGTCGATCCCGGCAAGCTGCGCACCGCGCTCCGCGCCCGCGCCTACCCCGGCGAGAAACCGGAATCGGTGCCGGCCCCCGAGTCCGCGACGGACGCGTTCGTGGTGCTCGCGGAAGCCGGCTGCACACGGCACGGCGAGCGCGTCGCCGCGGCGCTCTGACCGACCCTACGCCTTTCCGGCATAGGGGTTCTTGCCCTTGCGCATCTGCAGCCGCATCGGCACGCCCGGCAGGTCGAAACGCTCGCGCAGACCGTTGACGATATAGCGCGCGTAGGCATCGGGCATGTCGTCGAGCTGGTTGCCGAACAGCGCAAATGTCGGCGGCCGCGTCTTGATCTGCGCCATATAGCGCAGCTTGATGCGCCGGCCCTGCACCAGCGGCGGCGGATGCGCCTCGACTGCCGCGGCGAGCCAGCGGTTGAGCTCGGGCGTGGCGACCCGGCGGTTCCAGGTTTCGTAGGCCTCGAGGACGGCATCGAGCAGGCGATCGAGGTTCTGCCCGATGCGCGCGGACAGCGTGACGACGGCGACGCCGCGCAGCTGCGGCAATGAGAACTCGATCCGGTCCTTCAGCTTCGCCAGCGCCAGCCGCTTGTCCTTGATTGTGTCCCACTTGTTGGCGGCAATGACGAGGGCGCGGCCCTCGTCGATAACGAGGCGCGCGATCGCCAGGTCCTGCTTTTCCAGCATGTCGTTGGCGTCAAGCACGAGGACCACGACCTGGGCAAAGCGGATCGCGCGCAGCGTGTCTGCGACCGACAGCTTCTCGAGCGGCTCGACGACATTCGCGCGGCGGCGCAGGCCGGCCGTATCTACGAGCTTCAGGGGTCGGCCGCGGTAGCTCCACTCGACGGCGATGGAATCGCGGGTAATGCCCGGTTCCGGCCCGGTCAGCAAGCGCTCTTCGCCCACAAGCCGGTTGATCAACGTCGACTTGCCGACGTTAGGCCGCCCGACAATGGCGAGCTGCAATGGCCCGGGTAGCGTGGATGAATCCGCCTCCGGGGCTTCAGGCTCACCGGGCTCGTCCATAACTTCAACATCGGTGGAGGCAGTCTCCGGGACGTGTGGACGGATCGCGTCGTAGAGATCCGCCATCCCCTCGCCATGCTCGGCCGACAGGGGAATCGGTTCACCGAACCCGAAGGCGAAGGCCTCAGCGATGGCGGACGCGCCGGCGCGCCCTTCGCATTTGTTGGCGACGACAATGACCGGCCGGCGAGCCTTGCGCAGCCAGTCGGCGAAATGCCGGTCGAGCGGTGTCACGCCGGCACGGGCATCGAGCAGGAACAGCACGAGATCGGCGTCCTCGACGGCGCGCGCCGTCTGCTGCCGCATCCGCCCGGTCAGGCTCTGCGCATCGCTGTCCTCGAGCCCCGCGGTGTCGATCACCGAGAACCGCAGGTCGCTGATCCGCGCGGCGCCGGAACGGCGGTCGCGCGTGACGCCCGGCGCGTCATCGACGATCGCCAGCCGCTTGCCGACGAGTCGATTGAACAGCGTCGATTTGCCGACATTGGGTCGGCCGACGATAGCCACGGTGACGGACATGCTTGCCGAGGAGTCAGCGGTAGGCGGTCAGCTCACCGTCGTCCGAGAGGACGTACATCGTGTTGTTCGCCACGATGGGCGGCTGATGGGAACGGCCAGGGAGGATAATCCGCCCGAGCGGCTCGCCCGTATAAGGCGAAAGCGAAATCGCATCGCCGTCGGAACCGGTGACGACGAGCCGATCGCCAAGCAGAACCGGGCCGGTCCAGACAATGGGATTTTCACGGTCCTGCTCGTTCTCGAACTGGGGCAGCGACTGGATCCAGCGCACACGCCCCTCGTCGCGGGTGAGGCAGACGATCTCGCCGTCGGTGCTCAGCACATAGATGAAATCGCCGGCCGCCCAGGGCGTCTGCGTGCTGCCGATACTGACGTTCCACAAGCGGCCGCCGCGCTCCAGATCGATGGCCGTCATCGTGCCGCTGTTGGAGACGGCCACCACATGGTCGCGATCGATGATCGGCAAGCCGCGGATGTCGGCCAGAGTGGCGACCGCATCGCCGCGCGCCACGCCGGCGAGGCTGTCACCCCAGACGGTGCGGCCGGTCTCGACGCGGAAGGCGGCGATTTCGCCCGAGCTGAAGGCGGCGACGGCGAAGTCGCCGGCAACCGCCGGCGTCGAGCCGCCGAGCAGGCCGGCATCCTGGGCGATGCCGGAATAGGTCCACAGCTGGCGCCCGTCGTCGGCTGCCAGGGTGAACAGTTCGTTGTCATCGGTGATGGCGAAGACGCGACCGCCGCTCGCGGCCGGCGCCGACCGCATCGGGCCCGACACCTTGGAGCGCCAGATCTCCGCACCGCTGCCGGCATCGAGAGCGAAGACAATCCCGAACGGCGTCGTGACGAAAATGCGCCCGTCATCGTAGGCCAGGCCGCCGCCGAAGAGCCCGTCGTTCTCGTCCTCGGGCGTGAGATCGACCCGCCAGACCTGTTTGCCACCCTGCGCATCGAAGGCCGTGACATCGGCGCCGGCGTCCATGGTGTAGACATGGCCGTTGGCGATGACCGGTTGTGCCAGCAGGAAGCGGTCGTCGCCTGCCGCTTCGCCGACGGACACGGACCAAGCCTTGTTCAGCGCATCCGGCGCCGCGAGGTGCTGCATCGCATGGGTGGAATAGCCGCCGGACTGCGGCCAGTCGGCATTCACATAAGGTTTCGGCAGGCGCACCCGCAGATCGGTCAGCGCGGGATCGGCCGCCAGGTCGCGATTGAGGCGCAGCACCGAGATGCGTTCCCCCGGCAGCGGCGGGCCATCGCTCTCGCCGAAAAGCGTATCGCATCCCGCGAGCAGCAGAGCGGCCGCCGCCAGGGCCGTGAACCATCGAGCGTCGCGCATGCCGTCTCTACCCCTTCAAGGCCGCGAGCATCTCGGCCGCCCGCTGACGCAAGCCCGCCGGTGCGTTCAGATCGTCGGTGAGACCCGACAGGATCTGCTTTGCCTTTTCGGTGTCGCCCGCACGCTTGGCCAGGATTGCCGAAATCTCCAGCGCCGAATAATGCCACGGATTGCTCTCCGCAGTGAGCGGTTGCAACCGCCGCGTCAATTCGTCCGGCGCCGCCGTGTCCACCGTTTGCAAAGCCAGGAGGATGACTGCCAGATCGCGGAAAGGCTGATCCACGCCGGCATCGCCGGCGAGCTTGTTGTAGATCGCAAGAGAACCCGCGCTATCGCCGGTCTTTGCCTTCAGGGCGGCGTCGTGCAGTTGCGCCAAAACACCATAGCCGTCGCTGTCCTTGGCCACCGCCTCCAGCGCCTGCGACGCCTCGACCACGGCCGGCGGCAGCGCGGCTCCCGGCGTCTTTGTGGCCGCGACCACGTCGGGCTTCGCCACCAGTTCCATCGCGGCTTCGAATTGCCGGGCCCGCTCGGCCCGATGGTTGGCCGCGTAACGCTGCCAGCCGACATAGCCGGCCGTTCCCAAGACGACGACAACGGCAGCAATTACGGCGTAGCCACCGTACTTCCGCCACAGCTTTTCGAGGTTCTCGCGTCTGAGGTCTTCATCGACCTCGCGAATGAAATCGCTCACTGTATCGTCCGCGTTCGAAAACGGCGGCAACCATATAGCGGTGGTCTGGCCTTGGCAAACGACGCGGCGCCGCGGTTTTCCGGACGTTCGCCGCGACCCGACGCTCGCGGCTCGCTTACAGAAAACCTCGCAGGCGCGACCACAGGAAGCCCGCGCCGAATCACCTGCGAATCGCCGCGGTCGAACTCAAGGATTCCTCGTCCACCGCATCCGACCGGCGCCAGGCCGGCAGCGGTCGGAAGACCGGCAATTCGCCAATCCTGGGGCTTGGGGCCCGGAATGTGGCCCGCAGTTCACTAAACGTTCCGCTCATAGCCCTTGGGAAAAGCGTCGCATCATGCCGCCGCCGCGCGCCTGATTCTATTTCTTGCATTACTATATCTGGTAGGCCCATAGTGGGATGCTATCAATATATCGTCATTTTGCTCGGTTGTGAGAGATACCATGGGATGGACTGAGGAACGTATCGAGCTACTTCAGCGGCTCTGGTTGCAGGGTCAGACGGCCAGTCAGATCGCCGAACAGTTGGGCGATGGGGTCACCCGGAATGCGGTCATCGGCAAGGCCCACCGGCTCGGCTTGTCCGGTCGGCCGGCGCCCATGAAGCCGATGGTCAAGGTGGAGCCGCCGCGTCGTCCGGTGGCGGCCGGTCCGTCAGGCAAAGCCTGCATGTGGCCGGTGGGCGACCCGAAGACCGCCGATTTCCACTTCTGCAACGCGCCGACTGAGCCGGGTCGCCCCTACTGCGCGGCCCATTGCGCGATGGCCTATCAGCGCCGCTCGGAGGTGGCCGCTTAGTTCGACCGGCCAGTTCCATCGGCGGCCGTGCGGACGCATTGCTGGGGCGCCTAGGAGTCGAGCGGCGCCCAGGTGCGGAAGAAGTCGCGGTTGACGAGTTCCCAATCGGAACCGATCAGAAGCGTGTCGGCTGTGGAGCCGTGGGTGGAAAGCGGCAGGGCAGCGCGCTCATAGCGTAGCTGGTTGCCGCCGGTCGCATAGCGAATGCGACGGACGCTGGGCAAACCCTCGACGGCCGCTTCGACATAGGCGCGCAGGACCGCATCGCGATAGAATGCCGGTTGCAGTTCGTGGGCCCAGCGCCCCGTGAGTCCGCGGTGCCCGGTCGCCTCGATATGGGTGCCGACAAGTCGGAACCGAAACGTCGGATCGCATGCCTCCGTGGCCGCGCTCGGCCAATGGATGTCGACGAGCATGATGTGACCCAGGGCAAAGCCGATGTTTTCGGGCCGCAGGTCGGCGCGACTCGGCATCGGTCGGCCGCACCGCAGATCGTCCCAATGGGCGACAAGTCGGCGCAGCATGTCGCTGTTGAGCTCGTCGGCGGTGATCCGTCGGTCGCCGCGATCGGGGATGCTCTGCAGGACCAGCTTCTGGCTGGCGCGCTCGACGATGGGAAGATACACCGACATAGCTCATACGATATCGCCAAAGCGTTAAGTGCCGATTGAGCACGCTGGCAGACGGCGGGAAAGTATTCCTTAACCCTACTCGATTCTTACTCCCGCGCGACGTGGAATGGCCGCATCATGAAGGGCGCCGCAGCTTCACCCGCTGCAGCGATGATCCCCTGCGGTAGATCCGCGCAGTGACCGACGTGGAGCACCGCGACATGTAAGCGCTCCGGCGCAATCGGTCTGCCTGTCAATCGATGTTTGCTGCAGAGATGCAGCACGAGTTGCGTGGTACACGCGGTGGCGTCCGCGTCCGGGAAGATCGCGAAGAACATCGGATCCAGCGGCGCGGGATCGAATGAGAGTTGCTTCGGCACGCGGCCAGCGCTCCCATAGGCAGGATTACCGTGTTGCCCTGACTTGCATTGTCTGGGCCACTTGGAATTTGGGACAGCGAGACTATCGGTCAATACCGCGCCCCTTGTGGCAGCTGCACGATGCAGTTGCGTTATCCGAGTCCGGCGGCTCGCGCGATCAGAAACAATCCTGTTGCAACGACAACGGCTCCGATCACCCGCGCGACGCGCTCGCCGGCCGGTGCCAGACGTTCGACAGTGATGGCCGTCGTGGTGACGGCCATCACGCGCAGGTCCATGACCCCGATGACGAAGAGGATCGCCGTCAGGCCGGCACAGCAAAAGCTGCAGTGGAGGCCGAGGCACAGACCGTGTCGCCAGGCAGTGCCGGCGTCCGCCGGCAGCCTACGGTCGCGCCGCGGCGCTTCCCGGCAGCAGGCAAGGTGATGCGCCTTCCACGTGGTGAACTGGAGCGCGCCGGCGATCAGGACGACCACGCCGGACGCGATCGGAACGGCGCACGCCAGCGCCGGTAGCCGCATTTCGAGCGTCACCAGCGCGGCGCCTAGCGGAAAGGCGACCATGCCGAACATGGTCCACACCAGAAAGTACCCCACGCCCACCAGCACGGTCAGTCGACCCAGGCGCGTCTCGCCCGTCCTGCCGACAGCTTGGCGGTAGCGCCGCAGCATCGGCACCAGGGACGGCAGCATCATCGCCGTCATCATCGCGACCCACATGCCGAGAAACGCTGTCGCTGCGCCTACCCAGGTCTGCCCGGGCATCCGCATCCACGTCATCGACATTGTCCAGCCGCCGGGCATCGGCATACCGCCCATCGCCGACAGGGGCGCGCACCAGACGATCGTCGTCGCCGCGCTGGCGGCGAAGACCAGCGCGGAAGCGCCGAGGAGGGCTCGCTCAGAAACCATCGTGAGATCTCCACTCCCGCAATTATGTCCGGACAACCTCGACGCCATGCTCTCCGCCGCCAGGAAGAGCGGCGCCGAGGTTCACGCAGTTCTCGAGATCCCGACTTTCGCCTAGCCCTTGTACTCGTCGTGACGGAGCCACCAGACGCCCTCCTCATTGCGCCCCTTGGGCGCGCGGTCGAGCCATTGGTACATGCCCCAGAGGCCGTCCAGTCCGCGCGCATAGGTCGAATAGGTGTGATAAACGACGCCGTCCTCGCGCACGAACGCGCTCATGCCCGGCATGTCGCGCGTGTACGTCGCTGCGTCGGTTCCGCACATGGCCGCGAACTGTGCAACGGGCTCCGGAACCTCTGTCGCGACCATCGCATGGCCGCCGCGCCGGTAGTTGTATTCGATGGTCCCCTTGCGCTGTAGCTCCTCGCTGAACCCCACGCTGAAGTCGGCGTTGAAGTCGCTGCCGAACGAGGATGCCCAGGGGAACGTCCAGCCCATCCGCCGCTTGTACGCCTGCAGCTTCGCGAGCGGCGCCCGCGACACCGCCGAAAGCGTGACGTCGTGGTTGGCCAGGTGGACGGCGAAGCCATCGAAACCGTCCGCGATCGCCGAACAGGATGGACACCCCGCCTTGTAGTCGGGCCCGAACATGAAGTGGTAGACGAGGAGCTGGGAGCGCCCTCCGAAGAGGTCTGCCAGCGAGGCGTTCCCATCGTCGGTCTCGAATCGGTACGCCTTGTCGACTCGGACCCACGGCAGTTCCTGCCGTTGCCGCGCCAACTCGTCGCTGCGCCGCGTCAATTCCTTCTCCGCCTCGAGCAGCTCGAGCCGCGCTGCCAGCCACTCTTTGCGTGTTCCGGTCATGTGTATCATCATCGCTCTTCCCTCCTTTGGTGTCCTTCGCCGTTCGTCCCTTTCTCGGAACGACGTGATGGTCAATGGTCCTGACAAAGATGGGGATCGGGCAACGAACGGTGGGAGTTACAAATGTGGCGAGATTCCGATGGGCACGCTGATCGCGGCCGAAACGCACGCACTCCACAGGTGATTCCGACCTACGATCTACTGTCGACGACGAGTGGCTCACCCATCCGGCAGGGTAAAGACCGTGCAGGGCGCCGCGATGCCGCGCAGCACATGATCGCCCAGCGGCACCAGCGGCGTTGTGGTCTCGGCGGCGAGCGCGCCCGA
>Ga0335069_10015894_pt1 | contig 10514 bp, 7 predicted proteins | sample Lox_Sample_11_FD_206714 | JGI IMG/M metagenome (GOLD analysis project Ga0335069, IMG submission 206714) | Soil microbial communities from Loxahatchee National Wildlife Refuge, Florida, United States - Lox_Sample_1.1 | ecosystem: Environmental > Terrestrial > Soil > Wetlands | place: USA: Florida...
TCCCAGACAGCTTCTAAACCTGCGGCGCAGCGAAGCGGTACAATTCGGCCGAAGCGCAGAAAGGATGCCCTTATGCGTAATCGCTGGGTCAAGGTCGTCATCGGAGTCGCCGCGGCATTCATCCTGCTCCTGATCATCATTCCGCTCTTCGTCAACGCCGACACGTTCCGGCCGACCGTCCAGAACGAGCTCTCCAGCCTGCTCGGACGGCGCGTGACGTTCGATCACCTGTCGTTTTCGCTTTTCGGCAGCAGCCTGGTGGCGGAAAACATCGCCCTTGCCGACGATCCGGCCTTCAGCAATGCGCCATTTCTCAAGGCCAGCAAGCTCAAGATCGGTGTGGAAGTCGGCCCCCTTCTCTTCAGCCGCCAGGTGCGCATCACCAATTTCACGGTGGACTCGCCCGCCATTCAACTCATCCAGAACCATGCCGGCAAATGGAATTTCTCCAGCATCGGCGGGTCGGCCGCAAAACCGGCCTCGGCGCAAAAGCCTGCTTCCATTCCCGACCTGACAGTCAACCAGTTCAAGATCAGCCATGGCAGTGTGACGGTGTCCTCGGTTCCGCCCACGGCCAGGCCCGTCGTGTATTCCGGCGTGAATGTGAGCGCGAAGCAGTTCTCGTTCGCGAAGTCGTTTCCGTTTGATCTCTCGGCGAATCTGCCGGCGGGCGGCTTGCTGAATCTGACCGGCAATGCCGGTCCGCTCTCGGAAAAAGATGCGGCGGATACGCCCTTCCAGGCCGGCCTGAAGATCCGCCATCTTGACCCCGTGGCGGCGGGCCTCATCGATCCGAACAAAGGCATCTCCATGCTCGGCGATATCGATTCTCAGATCTCCTCGAATGGAACCGTCGCATCGAGTACGGGAAAGATCCGCGCGACAAGGTTGCAGCTCGCGCGCACCGGCTCGCCCGCTGCGCAGCCGGTAGACATTGACTACCAGATCTCTGACGATCTCGATGCGCGTACTGGCCGGGTCTCCGACGTCGCCGTGCACACGGGCAACGTAGCCGCGCACGTCACCGGCACATTCCGCTCCACCCCGCAAGCCCTCGTACTCGACCTGCGCCTGGCCGCGCCGAGTCTCCCCATCGATCAACTCGAACAACTGCTGCCTATCGTCGGCATCAAGCTGCCCAGCGGTTCGTCCCTCCACGGTGGAACCCTCTCGGCCAACCTCGCGATTACCGGTCCGGCGACCGAGACCACGATCAGCGGCCCGGTGGATATCGAAAATACGAACCTCGCCGGCTTCGATCTCGGCTCGAAGATCGAGGGCATGAATCCCTTTGGAGGAACCAGCCACGGTACGCAGATACAGACGGTGAAGGCCAATCTGAATGCGTCGCCGCAGATGACGCAGATCAACGATATCTATGGCAATGTGCCTGCGATCGGAACGGCGACCGGCTCCGGCACCGTGTCTCCATCAGGCGCGCTCAATTTCAACATGGTGGCGACATTCAGCTCAAATAACCTCGTGGGCGCCGCCGTCAACACGGCCATGAACTCGGCCACCAACGCAGTCGGCCAAGAGGTCGGTGGGCTGTTGGGCGGTTTCCTGGGCAAAAAGCAGGCGGCCAAGCCTGCCACCGGTGCCGCGAACCGCGGGATTCCGGTCACCATCACCGGGACCGCCGAACACCCCTTGATCCGCGCCAACATCGGGGCCATGCTGAAGTAATTTGGAAAGAAACAATCAGGTTAGAGCCATCCAACCCGCGAACTCGCCAACTCGCTACGTCGCGAAGCGACGCTAATTTGCGAGGATAATATTGTCGCGAAGGTCGGTGACCACGGACCCTCACGGGTCACTCCACCGCTCCATCCCTCGGGCTTGAAGCCGGTCACCGCGATCGCGGAACCACATTCGGCACATAATGTAGCGTGAGCCCCAGCGCAACCAGCACCAGCACAAAATAAACCCACGTGCTCCAGTCGTCCTTCGCAGGCTTGTCCCTGGTGAATAAGCGCCACCCAACGCCGGCTGCGACAAAGATAAAAATGTTCTCTCCCGTGTAGAGCCACATGCCCAGCACGGCGGCAAGCAGACCCATGCGCTCCACCTGGCCCATCGCGTCCACAGCCTTGGCTCCATCGAGAACCCACACCGGAATCAGATTGAGGATGTTCAGGACCGCCCCGGTTCGCGCCAGTGCGGCCCACACCGGCAGGTGCGTATGAGCGTACAGCAGGTAGCAGCACGCCGCCGCAATCCAGCCCGCCAGCGGCCCGGCCAGGCTGATCTCGGCCCGATCGCGCTTCGACACCCCCAGCGCATCCCACCGCACATACGCGCCCAGGCCCGGCAGAAACACCGGCATCTCCGCTGGCAGTCCGCGCCGCTTGATGTCGATGTAGTGCCCCAGCTCATGGATCAGCACCGAAACCGCGATTCCCAGCCCGAAGCGCCAGCCGAACAGCCCGGCATACAGCACAATGAACCAGAAAAAACTGAACAGGAATTTGAACTTGAAGATGGCCAGCAGCAAAGTCTTGCTCTTGGCCAGCAGAATGGCAATAGGCGCGAGCGGTCCCAATCTGCGCGCCCAGGCGCCGCTGCTCCTGGCCGTCGTTTGTTCCCTGCCCGCCTGGGACACTTCCAGCGCGCGCACTCGCTCGCGCACCCACTCGGCCTGTTTCGAATCCGCGGGCAGCAGCGCGAGCGAGCGGTTCCACATCTCGCGCGCCTGGGCAAAGTCGCCTTTGGCTTCCAGGGCCTTCGCATCGCGCGCGATGGCGTTGAGTTCTCCGCCATAGATCAGGGCGTGGCACCCCGGGCACGCAGTAGCGCCCAGCACCAGCTCGTGCCCGCACTGCGGACACTCACGAATCACCGATGGGGTCAAAGTGGACAAAGAACTCCTGCGCTGCTCAGGCGGTCTCCGCGTACGGCCCATCCACATTGAGTCGTCTGGCAGCCGTCATACTGTAAGCGATGCGCAAGCCTACGAAAAGAATCACCAGCCCGATGATTCCATGCACCGGGTCACGCAATTCCAGGAACGGCGACGCCAGCCCGATAAACACGAGCTGCACCAGCAGCTTTAGTAGATTAGGCTGTTGCCGCGGCGACGGCTGGGCCGGGCTGGAGGCCGCGTTCCCCGTGTCCGGCGCATCGGAAGCATCGGACGCGGTGCCCGGCGCCTGTTGCGTCAGCGCCGCGGGATGCGATGGATGCTTCATTCCGTACGCGATCCAGATGGGGATCTCTGCCACGGAAATAGCAAAGTAGGTCAGAATCACGGCGGTGATCTGGTATCGCCGTCCGCCCATCCCGTTGGACCCTTTCATCATCGCCTTGGCCACCAGCCAGCCCACGCCCAGCGCAATGTAGCCCAGGTACAGATTGGTGACGATGGTGAATGCGGCATAGAGGATCAGGCCCGCCAGCGCGGCCCCCGCGCCCAGCAGAAGTCCACGCAGGTACGCGGCATGACTATCCCTTGGCTGGCCGTCGCGAGCCTCCCCGGCGCACCTGCCGCAGGCCATCTGCGAATTGACGCGGTAGTACTCACCCGAGACGGATCCGCCGCAAATACGGCAGCGCTCAGTCCCGGGGATGTGCGCGTATTCTGCGGTGGAGAACTGCGGAACATCCGCGGGCGCGGACGCCGCGATTTGGCTACCCGCCTCCTGATTGTCTGGCATATTGCACGCCAGCTTACCATTGAACTCGAACGAATGACCACTGCATTTGCAAAACAGGATGCGCGGACAGCGTCCATGCCGTCCGCGCATTCTTCTAACCCCGGCTTTGCGCCGCCAGCCGGTTTTGACCCGTCGCGTAAGTTGAGGTTCAGAAGTTGAGGTCCACATCGGGAAGAACGCCGGTACCCTCCATACGCACGCCGTCCAGCGCGCTTGGGTCGAGACCCAGGGCAGTCAGGATTGAAGGAGCAATCTGCAGGGTGCCCACTTCGCTGTACACGGTGTGAGCCTTGTACGACGGATGCGAAACCAGCAGCATCACGTTGGTGTCGTCATGCGCGAAGCCGCCGTGCTCTTCCTGCTTTGCGGCGCTTCCGGTGTAGATCACGCCCACGTTCGGCGTGACGATGATGTCCGGAGTGCGCGGATCCAGGCCCTTGCCCAGGCCGGGCTCATTGTAGTTCAGCGCCACGCTCCGTCCCCAGAAGATCTGCCCCGCGCCGATGGTCTTCAGGTTTGATTCGAGCAGCGAGACGGCCAGGTCGATGTACGAAGTCTTCGTCAGCCAGATCAGCGAGACATCATCCTCGGTGGAACCGATGCCGCTTCCGTTGGGATCTTCCGAGGGCGGCATGGCCGCGGGCAAATCGTTGGAGATGATCGTCGCCGGGGACAATCCGTTGTGGGTCTTGTGTCCCGGGATCGGGAAGAACAGGTCGGGATCAATCGGCGACTGGCCGTGCTTGGCGGTGATGATGATCAGCGTGGAATCGAGCAGGCCCTCATGCTTCAGCTCCGCCACCATCTCTCCAATAGAGTCGTCGACAAACTCGATCGCGCCCAGCAGTTTCTCGCTCGGGGTTCCCGCGGCATTGAGGTAGCCGCCCTTTACTTTCTCGATCAGTTTCTGGCCCACGCTGACAGCCTGGAAGTTCATGCCCAGAATGGTGGGGACTTTCGTGGTCTTGGTGCCCATGTGGTTCTTGCCGTCAATCTCATTCAGGATGGCTTTGACCTTCAGCGTGTCATAGCATTTGACGTTCTCGAAGCTGTTGGTCCACGAGGTCAGGTCAGCGCTGGAATCGGGCACCGTGCTGCAATTGGTCCCATCCGGAGTCTTCACGCCGGGCAGCGGGACGACGTTGGAATTGATCTCCGGCGAATAATAATCATCGAGAACTCCCACGCCGTCGCGGCCCGCCACCGAAGAGTACGCCGGATGCTTGTCGGACCACGCCGTGTATCCGCCGGCCTTGTGGATCACGCCATAGATCGTGTTGGTGCGCACGAATTGCCACGGATATACGGGCTGGCAGCCATTGGCCGGATCGCGATCCATCTTGGTGGAATCCAGCGAGGCGATGCCGCCGTCTGTGAGAGTGGCGCCCGGCGCGCCGCCGTTCAACTTGGTCTGGTCGATGTCCAGGCCCTCTTCGTACTCGGTGGTGTAGCCGGTGGGCGGTCTCTTGGGATCGCACGGCGCAGCGGCATTGCCGTTGCCGGTCGTGACGGCCGGGCCATCCAGCGAGCGGTCATAGGCCACGTCGTAGTAGACGCCCATCAGGCGCGGCGTCGCTCCGCTCACGATGTTCATCAGGCCGGGGAACGAGTCCGACGGCTTCGACGTGTTGGCGGCAACGTAATTCACGCCGTTCAGGCCCAGGTCGGCAAGGTTGGGGCAATAGGGCTTGCCGTCGTTCACGCCGCCGATGCCGTTCACCCCGGCGATGCCGTGGGAACAATTCAGGAAATCGAGCGCGTGCATGCCGTCGATGCTGATCAGCAGCACATGCTTGATGGAGCTTTGTGCGAGGTTTTCAGTTGCGTCCTGGGCAGCGGCGCCAAGCATGAGCGCCCCCGCGGCCATGGCGATTACCGAGAAACGTTTCATATTCATGGTGTTCAACTTCTCCTGAGTCGGGAACAGGTTATTGCGCGGTAAACACACTTCGAGGCCGTACTGGCAGCACGGCGCCAGCCGCCGTGTGACCTCAGGTTGACCGGAGAGCCCTCTGTGCCAGGGCCCGGAGAAGAATCTGAACGAAACGGGAGAATGGGGGAGATTCTTATCCGCAGAGAACTATAGGAGGCGGAGATTGGGGTGTTGGTTACAGGAAGGTTACGGGATGGTTAAATCTCGCAAATGGCGAAAATGAGCTTCAATGTGTCTCGTTTGTCATGTTCAGGACCTATCTCATTCGCCGGTTGTGACTTCTAAAATGCCGGGTGAACAACGGGAACTGGGCCCTGCACATCACAGTCAGGTGAGTTCATGGTCACCGCGCGGCACCGCGCTGCGGTGAGAATCTCAACCGAAGGAGACAAAGCTCATGCCATCAGACGTATTGGAAATGCCAGCATCCGTCGAGGAGGCTCTTCGCGAGGTCTCCCGGATCAAATCAATCGTCACGGAAGCCGTCGAAGACGGCGTCAAATCGGCCGTGAAAGCCATCAAGCAGGGCCGTTACGCCGCCGAAGACATGATCGGCGACGCCAGACTCACGGTCAGAAAACGGCCGTTCCAGGCCATGGGCGTGGTGTTTGCCGCGGGGGTGCTGACCGGAGCCTTGGTGGGCTGGCTCGCATCCCGCGAGTAAGTTCAGAATTTCGGGAAACCGTCTGACCTCGGTTCCTGAGGCTTCTGTTTCTGAACCGGCCAACCGGTTGTGCGACATCGGTAGTGGATTCTCAGCATGATGTTCACCAAACGCCTTCGACTTTAGAGGCTGCGGAAAAACTGGATCTCTGATCCGTTTTGTAACAGGGCACGACTTCAGTCGTGCCGCAACTGCTGTTAAATCAGTGAGGGCTTTAAGCCCCTGATGCCTTTCCTGGCGATTCGCTCCCTTTTCACGCTTTTTCCGCAGCCCCTTCAGTCGCGCCGAAGTGCTGAAAATGTTCGAGGGCTTCCAGCCCCCGAATAAGTTTCACCAACCTGATTTCTCTCGCTGTTCGGAAGCCGTGCCCTTTCAAAGCGGGAAGTTATCAGAAGTTCCTTAACAGCCTGTGGTGAAGGTCTTGCTTTGAAAGGGCACGACTTTAGTCGTGCCGTAAGACGCCCAAAATGAGCGCGGCTTTAGCCGCCGAGGGATGGTGTTCTTCAGATTTCGATTTTTACCACAGGCTGTTAAGACAAGGGTCGGCCACTATCGGGTCCTTTGACAAGAAGCGGCACCGCCAAGACCCGCACCTCTTCGCCACTTGTTCGCTCCTGTATAATCCTCCGAATGGACTTCCAGCTCGTCACCCAATACAAGCCTCGCGGCGATCAGCCCCGCGCTATCGACGAATTGGTCGAAGGCCTGGCTGCCGGCGAGAAGCACCAGGTCCTGCTCGGCGTCACCGGCTCCGGCAAGACCTTCACCATGGCCAAGGTGATTGAGCAGTCCAACCGGCCCGCCCTTATCCTGGCGCACAACAAGACCCTGGCCGCCCAGCTCTACCACGAGTTCAAGCAGTTCTTCCCGGGCAATGCGGTCGAGTACTTCGTCAGCTATTACGACTACTACCAGCCCGAAGCCTACATCCCCGCGGGCGACCTCTACATCGAGAAGGAAGCCACAATCAACGAAGAGCTGGACAAGCTGCGCCTCTCCGCCACGCGCTCGCTGTTCGAGCGCCGCGACTCCATCATCGTCAGCTCGGTGAGCTGCATCTACGGCCTGGGCTCCCCGGAAGCCTACTACGGCATGCTGCTGCTCCTCGAGAAAGGCCAGCGCATCGCCCGCAAGGACATCACCCGCCGCCTGGTCGAGATCCTCTACGAACGCAACGACGCCGACTTCAAACGCGGCGCCTTCCGCGTACGCGGCGACGTGATCGAGGTTTTTCCAACGTACGACGAAGCAGCCTATCGGATCGAGTTGTTTGGCGACGAGATCGACTCGCTGGCCCAGATCGATCCGCTGTTCGGTACCGTGAAGCAGAAGTATTCACGCCTGCCCATCTATCCCAAGAGCCATTACGTGGTGCAGCCCGAGCGCAAGGCGCTGGCCATCGATTCCATTCTGCAGGAGCTCGAGGAGTGGACCGCGGTCCTCGAATCGCAGGGCCGCATGGTCGAGGCCCAGCGCATCCAGCAGCGCACCCGCTTCGATCTGGAGATGATCAAGTCGATGGGCTACTGCCACGGCATCGAAAACTACTCGCGCCACTTCTCCGGCCGCCTGCCCGGAGAGCCACCGCCGACCCTTCTCGACTACTTCCCGCGCGACTACCTGCTCTTCGTCGACGAGAGCCACGCGACCATTCCCCAGGTGCACGGCATGTGGCATGGCGACCGGAGCCGCAAGCAGAACCTGGTCGACTACGGTTTCCGGCTCCCTTCCGCCGTCGACAACCGCCCCCTCAAATTTGAGGAATTCGAGAACCGCGTCCACCAGGCGATCTACGTTTCTGCGACCCCCGGCCCCTATGAACTCACGCGCTCCGCGGGCGTGGTGGTCGAACAGGTCATCCGGCCAACCGGCCTCGTTGATCCCGCGGTGGAGATCCGTCCCGTGAAAGGCCAGATCGACGACCTGCTCGCCGAGATCCGCGACCGCGCCAACCGCAACGAGCGCGTACTCGTGACCACGCTCACCAAGCGCATGGCCGAAGACCTGGCGGGCTATTACACTGAGGTCGGCGTGCGCTGCCGCTACATGCATTCCGAGATTGAAACCCTGGAGCGCGTGAAGCTGCTCGCCGGCCTCCGCAAGGGCGAGTTCGACGTGCTCGTCGGCATCAACCTTCTCCGCGAGGGCCTCGACCTGCCCGAGGTCTCGCTGGTCGCCATCCTCGACGCCGACAAGGAAGGCTTCCTGCGCTCCTCCGGCTCCCTGATCCAGACCATCGGCCGCGCCGCGCGCCACATCGAAGGGAAGGCCATCCTCTACGCGGACACCATGACCGACTCCATGCGCCGCGCCCTCGACGAGACCAATCGCCGCCGCGATATCCAGTCCGCGTACAACGAGGAGCACGGTATCACGCCGCAATCCATCATCAGCGCCGTCGACATGGGCCTCGCCCAGATCCTCAAGGCAGAGTACGGCGACGTCATGGAGGAGGAGGCGGCCGGCATGCCCGAATTCACCTCCCAGGCCGACGTCGACCAATACATCGCCAGGCTCGAGACGGAAATGCGCGAGGCCGCGAAGAAATTCGAATTCGAAAAAGCCGCGAAGCTCCGCGACACCATTAAGGAACTGCGCAGCAAGGAATTCCTCTTCACCTAATGTCCTGTCCTGCCCGGTCGCTGCGCAAAATCGATACGCGAGGCAACCTTATCCCGATGAATCCCCATCGAAACCTGAGAAATGTCTACCGCCTTCCCCAGGTCGTGGACTGCGCAGGTTTCAAATAAGATGACAAAAGTTTTGCTGGTAGACGACGACCCGCTGCAGGCGCATGTGCGCAAATCGATCCTGGGGCGCTATTTCACCGACATTCAAAGAGCGGCCGACCCCGTCGAAGCCTTCATCCTCGTCGAGGATCGGCGTTTCGTCGAAAAGCTCGGCGTGGTGGTCGTCTGCCTCAGCCGCCCCGGCTTGGGCAGTCCCGTTTTCGTCGCCGAATTGACCTCGCGCCTTCCCTCAGTCCCCGTCCTGGTTCTCGGCCGCAGCCGTGAAGAAGCCGCGTTCTATGAAGGTCCAAACGTACGCTTTCTACCCCGGACTGCCCCCGCCGAGGAGCTGATCACCCTCAGCCGCAAGATGATGCAGCAATACACCGCCCGCGTCGCCTGAGAAGCAGACTTCCCACGAAAGTTGTCATCCTGACGCTGAGCGCAGCGAAGAGGAAGGACCTGCTTTTCGGGATCACGGACCTGCCAGCCCCCGCAACCCCGCCTCCACCAAAGGTGTGAGCCAAATCACTAACCGGAAGCCTAAGATGTCTGACAATGGGCTTGCTGGCAGGTTCCCCCCTGCCCCGGTCCAATTCTCGCGCCGCGCGGGAGTCGACGCGATCAGGTTTTGATGGTCCCTTCGACGAGACTCTGGCCCGGTGTCGGGTCACTCCCTGCCTGGTATCGAAGCATAATTGCGCCCGCTGCTTCGTGCGCCGGTTCGTCAAAAGAAGCCGGAATATCAGCGTGCGACAATGAGTCTGGAGCTCTATGGCAACCTTCGGAAGTTTTGCTCTACTGATCGCCTTGGCGCTTGCTGCCTACAATCTCCTGGCGGGAGCGCTGGCCCTGCGACTGCTGGCTACCGGGCAGTCAGCGCGGATTTCCCCGGAACGCCTGGCGGATACGGCGCGTCGCGCCGGCATCGCCGGGTTTGTCGCTGTCAGTGCGGCGGCGTTCGCACTCATATGGTCGGTATTTACCAACGATTTCTCTATCACTTACATCCTCGAGCACTCCAATCGCGCTCTCCCCGCCGCCTATAAATTCTCCGCCCTGTGGAGCGGGCAGGAAGGCTCCCTGCTGCTCTGGGCCTGGCTGCTGGGCATGTATGGGTTCGTCCTCCGCCTCACCCACAAGACCGACGTCAAGCTGTACGCGTACGCCGGCGCCATCCTGGCCGCTATCCAAGTCTTTTTCCTCCTGATTCTGAACTTCGCTGCGCCGCCTTTCGCTCTCTTCCGCGGCGCCATCCCCGAGGACGGCAATGGCCTCAACCCCCTCCTCCAGTACCCCGAGATGGTCATCCATCCGCCCATGCTTTACCTGGGTTATGTGGGCTTCTCGGTACCCTTCGCCTTCGGCCTGGGCGCCCTGATGATGCGCTATCCCGGCGAAAAGTGGATCAAGATCACCCGGACCTGGACCATGGTCACCTGGCTCTTCCTCACCCTCGGCATCTTCCTCGGCATGCACTGGGCCTACGCGGTCCTCGGATGGGGCGGCTACTGGGGATGGGACCCGGTCGAAAA
>Ga0335069_10015895_pt1 | contig 10514 bp, 10 predicted proteins | sample Lox_Sample_11_FD_206714 | JGI IMG/M metagenome (GOLD analysis project Ga0335069, IMG submission 206714) | Soil microbial communities from Loxahatchee National Wildlife Refuge, Florida, United States - Lox_Sample_1.1 | ecosystem: Environmental > Terrestrial > Soil > Wetlands | place: USA...
TGGCGGCGCGCCTATGCGCGGCAAGATCGGTTCGCGGCCGGCCAGGTGGCCGCACACCGCGAGCAGCGACGCGGCGGGATGTATGCGCGCCTCGCGCACGAGCGCGGCCTCGCCGGCGCTTTCGACGGGCAGCACGAACGCCCGGCCATCGCGACGCGCGCACAGCGCCATCGGCAGCGCCCCACGAATCGGACGCAGCGCACCGCCCAATGCCAGCTCGCCGGCGAACTCGTAGTCTCCGAGCGCCCCATCCGGAATCTGTTTGGTTGCGGCGAGAATGCCGATCGCGATCGGCAGATCGAAGCGACCGGACTCCTTCGGCAAGTCCGCGGGCGCGAGGTTCACCGTGATCTTGCGTGCGGGAAACTCGAACTGCGCATTCTGCAGCGCGGCGCGCACGCGGTCGCGCGATTCGCGCACCTCGGCGTCGGGCAGACCGACGAGATTGAACGCGGGCAGCCCGCCGGCGAGATGCACCTCCACCGTCACGAGCGGCGCATCGAGGCCCGCGAGACCGCGGGAGAGGACGACCGCAAGCGCCATGCGAGAACGAACCTAGCGCACGCCGCGTGCGCGATCGACGCGAGCGCGCTTCCGCGGTGCGGCACCGAACTTACGCGAGTGCGAACGCAATCGCACTCGGCCGCTCGGCCGAGCTGCGTCAGAGGCGCAGGAACGAGCGCATCCGCTCCATTTCGGCATCGAGCCCGCGCCGGAAGGCGCGCTCGCGCGGAGTCCGCGAGGCGTAGTCGACCTCGCTCGCCAGCTCGCCGTTCTTCGCCGCGAGGTTCGCCCAGCCGATCACCCGCTCGCGCCAGAGGAGCGGCAGCGCGTAGTAGCCGAAGCGCCGCTTCGACGGCGGGTTGTACGCCTCGAAGCGATACGCCCATCCCCAGAGAAGCTCGAAGCGCCGGCGATCCCAAACGATCGGATCGAATGGGGCGAGCAATCGAACATGGTCGTCGATCCGATTACGGAACCCGGCCGGCTGTTCTTCCGCGGGCCAATACCATTCGACGCCGTCGACACGCTCGCATGCGAGCCGCTCCTTCGCGCGTGCAAGCGCGGCGTCGATGCCGCGCGCGAACTGCGGAGCGGCGTAGCGCAGACGCCTGACGACGACCCCGAGCGTGGCGCCCGGCAGCGGAGAATATTTGCGGACGACGAGATCGACCAGCGCATCCAGTCTCGCGCGGCGCTCCGTTGCATCCGCCGGCCCTCGCGCTTGCTCGTGCGCAGCGTAGACGCGAATGCCATTGTCGCGTCGCGTCACGCGCAGCAGTCCGCGGTAGTGCATCGAATCGAGCAGCTGGGTGGTGGCGCTCGACGCTCCCCCCCAATAGTTAGCGACGGTACCGTGCGCGAAGCGCTCGTCGACCTCCCGCGGATGAGCCCATCCTCGCTCGCGAATGAAGTCGAGGATCGCTTCCGCGCGGCGCTTCCCAGCCGGGGTCCTCGCTCGCATCGCAGAGCGCGGATGCAGCAGCGCCTGGACGCGACGGGGCAGGAATCCGTAGTTGATGAAATAGTCTTCTTCGACTTCGAGGCGCGGGTATCGCCGCTCGAGGTCTCCCGCGCGATAGTTCGTGACGCGGTGCCGCAGCGTCAGGTCCTGCGCGCGTGCGGGAGCCCGGATGGGATCCGCCTGGACGAAGCCGAGCGTCTCGATCGCGCGCTGGAGAGTCGTCGGCTCGAAAAGGCTGCGGGCGACAGCGTAGCCGCGCAGGTGGTTCAGCGTGATTCGCTCGGTCGACAATATCGGCGCGACCCTCGGTCGACAATATCGGCGCGACCGAATCGCTGCCTAGGCGAGATCAGGCCCGCCCGCGGGCGTGGACGCGCTCGACGGATACCTTGAGCCGCTGCTTCTCGCCGAGAACCTTCGCGGCGTACCCGTTCGATTCGTCGCCGCTCGCGCCGTTGTAGCGCTGCAACCCCGCGACTTCGGTGCCGCCGCTCCTGATGTAATCCTTCAGGATGCGCGCGCCAAGGCGGATGTTGGCATGCGGATCGAGGACCGAATCGGTTTCGGCGGTTTCGAGGTGCTCCTTGTGGAAGCGCGGGATCACCTGCATCAGACCCTGCGCCCCCATCTCGCTCTCTGCGATCGGGTTGAACCGCGATTCGACCGCGATCACGGCGATGATCAGCAGCGGGTCGAGGCCGATCCGGCTGCCCTCGCGGTACGCGGTCGCAACCACGTTTCGCGTCGCGTCGCTCGAAACGCGGTAGCGCTTGGCGAGCGAGGCCGCCAACGCATCGATTTCCGAGCGGGTGTCGCGGGGGACGGCCAGCTCCGCGCCTGACGCGGCGGCGTTCTCCCACTGTCGGATCGTGGGCTTCGGAGCGGATTCGGTAAATCCCTCTGCGCTCGGGCGCTCGTTCCGCACGGCGGACGCGGCGACCACGGCCGCGCAGAGCACGACCATCAGCATGGCAATCAAGGGCCGCTGGCCAAGCGCGATGGAGCGTGCGCGGCCGGCTCGAGGCAACGGAGCGAATGCGAGTGTCGTCACGGATACCTCCTTGACGGTTGTCCCGGCGCTTCGGCGTCGCTACGGGCGGTTGATAGCCCGCGTGGCCGCCGGGAAGTTACCTTGCTGCGGTAACGGCTCTCCTCATTTCCGGGTCGGGAGTACCGTCCCCGGGGCACGGATCGATCGACGAATCAGTCTTCGGGCGTTGCTGGCCCGAGGCGGATCTTGCTGCAACGCAGCAAAGCGGAGAATTATACCGGCTTACAGCCCGCTGTCAAGGGGCGTCAACGGCCCAGAACGCTTAGTCCGACGAAGGGCCGTTTTGGGCATGCGGTCGGTAATTTTGCTGCTATGCAGCATCACCGCGCGTCCTAGTCCGCATAACGAAGCTGGCGCTCGCTCCCAATCGCCGCCCCTCCGATCAGGCCGCCGGTGGTGGCACGCGTTCCTCCAGCTCCGCCAAGCGCTTTTCGAGCGCCTCGAGCTTCCCGCGGGTCTTGAGCAGAACTTGCGCCTGTACCTCGAATTCCGCCCGCGGGACGAGATCGAGACGCGCGAAACTCGAGGCGAGCATCGCCTTGACGTTCTTTTCGATGTCCCTCGCCGGCGAGCTTTCGATAATCTTTCCGATGCGCGCGGCGATTTCGTCGAGCGTTTTCGCATTGAGCATGGCGAACTCCAGCGGAAAGGGCAAGGCGGAGTCGCCTCTTCCCCTCAGAAGTCTAACAGAGCCCCGATTAGCTCGGTCCGGAGCCAGCCACCCAGAAAACGCGGTCCCCCAAGTGGCGACCTTCGATTTCCGGGCGACCTGCGCTTCCATGGTGCAGCGCAGCGAGCGAGCGCACCAAAACCGTGCGCAATGATTGCGGCTGCAGCCCCAAGCGAGAAAACGAAACCATTAAGACATTGATTTATAAGAATTATTAAGTCTGGCACACGACGTGCTGGGATGAGGTCGGAACTTTCGCGTTCCCCATTCCCAGTCACCGAAGAGGACTCCCATGGTTGCAACACCCCGCTCTCGCAGATCGCTTGCCGCGCTGGCATTCACTGCACTGGTACCGACCGCTGCATTGGCTCAGACCACGCCAGCGCCAGCACCCGCACCTGCACCTGCACCTGCGCCGGCTCCTGCTGCCGCCCCCGCGGCGGCGCCGGCCGCACCTGAACCAGACTGGACTGGCACCGGCAACATCGGCTTCTTCTCGCAGTACGTGTTCCGCGGCCTAACGCAAACCAACGAGAAGCCCGCGGTCCAGGGCGGCTTCGATCTCTCGCACAAGAGCGGGTTCTACGTCGGCACCTGGGCCTCGAACGTCAATTGGATATCCGACGCCGTTGCCCCGCCGAACAGCGTCTCGGCCAGCATGGAATGGGACTTCTACGGCGGCTACAAGGGCAGCCTGCCGATGGACTTCGGCTACGACATCGGAGCGCTCTACTACTGGTATCCGGGCAATTACGGCCTTGCCCCGGCCGGCTACACGAAGCCCGACACGACCGAGATCTACGGCGCGCTCTCGTGGAAGTTCATCTCGCTCAAGTACAGCGTCAGCGTCAACAACAAGACGTTCGGCGTTCCCGACTCGCGCGGCAGCAGCTACCTCGATCTCACCGCCTCGTACGACATCATCGAGAAGGTGAACGATGTGATCGGCAAGGTCACGATCTTCGGACACCTCGGCCACCAGTGGTACCACGGCACCCCGAACGGCTTCGCCAACGACAACTACAACTACGGCGACTGGAAGGTCGGCGGGTCCACCGAGATCTACGGCCTGACGGTCGGCATCTACGGAACCGGCACGAATGCGCAGGACCAGTACTACACGAACATCTATGGCAAGAACATCTCCAAGAACCAGTTCGTCGCCTACGTGCAAAAGACGTTCTGACCCGGGGCACCCGCACACGCTCATCGCATAGGAAGGACCACCATGAAGCTCGTTACCGCGATCATCAAGCCGTTCAAGCTCGACGAAGTTCGCGAGGCACTCTCGGGGATCGGCGTACAGGGAGTGACCGTCACCGAGGTCAAGGGCTTCGGCCGCCAGAAAGGGCACACCGAGCTCTATCGCGGCGCCGAATACGTCGTCGATTTCCTGCCCAAGGTGAAGATCGAAGCCGCTATCAAGGACGATCTCCTCGATCGCGTAATCGAAGCGATCGAGAAGGCCGCAAACACCGGCAAGATCGGCGACGGAAAGATCTTCGTCGCGGATCTAGAACAGGTCGTGCGCATTCGCACCGGCGAGACCGGCGCGGACGCGCTCTGAGAAGAAGGGGAAATGCCATGAAGAAGCTAGTGACGTTGCTCGCCCTCGTGGGCGCGCTCGGTCTCGCTGCGCCCGCGGTGAGCCAGGACAAAGCCGCGGCTCCCGCAGCGGCGCCTGCCGCAGCCCCTGCAGCCGCGCCACCCGCAGCTCCCGCAGCGGCGCCTGACGCCAAGGCCGCGGAGGCTCCGAAAGCAGACGCGGGCGCGCCCGCGGCAGCGCCCCCCGCGCCCACCGAGCCGCAGCTCGTCGCGGCCGACAAGATCAACAGCGGCGATACGGCGTGGATGCTGACCTCGACGGCGCTTGTGCTGATGATGACGATCCCCGGCCTCGCGTTGTTCTACGGCGGAATGGTGCGCAAGAAGAATGTGCTGGCGACGCTGATGCAGAGCTTCGCGATCACGTGCCTTGTCACCGTCCTGTGGGTGATCGCCGGCTACAGCCTCGCGTTCATGCCGGGAGGCGCCGTCATCGGCAGCCTGGATCGGCTCTTCCTGAAAGGAATGCTCTTCCAGAAGGAGGCGAACAAGCTCACGGTCTCCCATCTCGGCCTGACGATCCCCGAGTCGGTGTACATGACGTTCCAGATGACGTTCGCGATCATCACGCCGGCGCTCATCTGCGGCGCGTTCGCCGACAGGATGAAGTTCTCGGCGCTGCTCTGGTTCATGGGGCTGTGGTCGATCCTGGTCTACTCGCCGATCGCACACATGATGTGGGAGCCCTCGGGATACTGGGCGGCCAAGGGCGTGCTCGACTTCGCCGGTGGCACGGTCGTGCACATCAACGCCGGCATCGCGGGCCTCGTCTGCGCGCTGGTCCTCGGCAAGCGGATCGGCTACGGCAAGGAAGCGATGGCGCCGCACAACCTGACGCTCACACTGGTGGGCGCCTCGCTGCTGTGGGTCGGCTGGTTCGGCTTCAACGCAGGCTCGGCCGTGGCTGCAGACGGACGCGCCGGCATGGCGATGGTCGTCACCCAACTCGCAACCGCGGTGGCCGCGCTCGCGTGGACGTTCACCGAATGGGGCGTCAAAGGCAAGCCGTCGGTGCTGGGCATCGCCTCGGGTGCGGTCGCCGGCCTCGTGGCGATCACGCCGGCGTCGGGCTTCGTCGGCATCACCGGGGCATTCGTCATCGGGATTGCCGCAGGCGTGCTGTGCTTCTTCGCGGCAACGACGGTCAAGAAGGCATTCGGCTACGACGATTCGCTCGATGCCTTCGGTGTCCACTGTGTCGGCGGGGTGGTCGGTGCGATCCTGACCGGCATTTTCAACGTTAAGGAAATCAGCGGTTCGGACGCCGACATGATGGTCCAGCTCGGCGCGGTCGCCACGACGCTCGTCTACAGCGGCGTGGGCAGCTTCATCATCCTCAAGGTGATCGACATGGTGATCGGGCTGCGCGTCACCGACGAGCAGGAGCGCGAAGGCCTCGACATCAGCCTGCACGGCGAGCGCGTCGTCGAATAAGAAGAATCGCGCTCGATCAGCTCTCCTCGAGCGGTCGTCGGGGGCGCCAGGGCGGCGCCCCCTTTTTTCGCCGACGAACGCATCCCAATGCGCCGGCTCCGACCCCGCGAATTCGGGCATCCCGCGCAGCCGGCCGCAACAACGAGGGAAACGCTGGGTACCAATGCGCGCAGCGCCATCGTCTACAATCGCTTCAGGCCACTTCGCGACCCTGATTCGCGCCACTTGCCGCGCCTGCGATGATCTCGCCCGAATACTGCCAGCTGATGGCGCGCTACAACCGCTGGATGAACGAGCGGCTCTACGCGCTGCTCTCCACGGTTTCCGACGAGGAGCGCAAGCGCGATCGCGGCGCGTTCTTCGGATCGATGCACGGCACGCTCAATCACTTGCTGTGGGGCGACCGGATGTGGCTCGGCCGCTTCATCGACGAGCTCTGCAGCCATCCGCCGTTCGGCGCGAACATGTACTCGGAGTTCGCCGAGCTCGCGCGCGAGCGCGAGATGACCGACGGCAAGATGCTCAGCTGGGCCGGAGGCGTCACCGCCGAGTGGCTCGACGGGACGCTCGCCTACGTGAGCAAGGTCGACGGGCGCCACCGCGAGATGCCGCGCGCGGTCGCCGCACTCCAGCTCTTCAACCATGGCACCCACCACCGCGGCCAGCTTACCACGCTGATGAAGCAGGCGGGCCTCGATCCCGGGATCACCGACCTTCCCTGGCTCCCGGGCGTCGTCCGAGTCTCCGACTGATGCGGCTCGATCGCCGTCGGGAAACATAGTCGCGCGTCGCAACACTGCCCCGTGCGTCCCGAAGGTGCCCGCCCGTCGCGTAATCCGGAGGGCGCCGGGGCGCTCGTGAAACCCGCAGCCTATGCGACGTGCCGCCCCGCGAGCTAGCGCGACTTCTTGCGCGCGCGCGGGTGCGCGGCGTCGTACGCTTTCGCGAGATATTGGAAGTCGAGATGCGTGTACACCTGGGTGCTCGCGATGCTCGCATGCCCGAGCATCTCCTGGACCGCGCGCAAGTCGCCTGACGACTGCAGCACGTGCGAGGCGAACGAATGGCGAAGCATGTGCGGATGAACGTGGCGTCCAAGGCCCTGCGTCACGGCCCACGCGGCAAGGCGACGCTCGATCGAGCGCGGGGCGATCCGCCTGCCGGCTCTGCCGACGAAGAGCGCCTTCTCGGCGGGACTCGTCAAGCCGCTTCGCATCGGCAGCCAGGCACGCAGCGCGTTCGCGGCGGCGCCGCCCATCGGAACGATTCGCTCCTTCGCGCCCTTCCCCCACACTCGGACTTCGCTCGTTGCGAGATCGACGCGATCGACGTCGAGCCCGGCAAGCTCGGCAAGCCGCAAGCCCGACGAGTACGCGAGCTCGAAAAGCGCGCGGTCGCGCAGCGCGAGCGGATCGTCGCCGCGAATCTCGACGAGGCGCACGGCTTCGTCCGGTGAGAGCGCCGAGGGCAGGCGCTTGGGCGCTTTCGGCGCCCTGATGCCGGCGCAGGGGTTTTCGGCGATCGCGGGGTCGCGATCCTGGAGCGCCCGATAGAACGCGCGCCACGACGAGAGCGTTCGCGCAAGGCTGCGCCCGGAGAGGCCCCGTGCATGCAGCGTCGCCAGATGCCGGCGTAGCTCGCGTGGATCGAGGCGCGCCAGATCGTGGTCGCCGGCGAGGAGCGCCAGCGCGTGCGCATCCCGAAAGTACGCGCTTCGCGTGTGGGGCGGCCGCGACGCGAGCGTCGATTCGAACGCGGCGAGGTGCGCCGCGTTGGCCGGGGCGAGCCGCGGCGGCGCGGCTTCCGGTGTCTTTGTCTTTCGCATCACGACCGGGATCCGCAACCGGGAACTGGCCGTCAAGCCGGCGGAAGGTAGCGTGACGTCGACACGCTCGCAAGCTCCGCGAGACGTGTCAGGTACATCGTGCCCATGCCGGGATGGAAGCGCTCGGCATCTTCATCGCCCAGTCCGAGCAGGCCGAACGTGTACGCGGTGCGCAGCGGCAGGAACGCGAACGATTGCATCGCTTCGCCGTCGTCGAACCAGTCGCGCGACTCGAAGGGCGCGCTCGGACCGCAGTAGGGCTGCCCGAGCGCATCGGCGTATTCGCGAAGCTCCCGGCTCGTCGCGGCGAGTTCCGGCAGATACGACTGCTCGGGCACCTTGCCCCAGAGCCGGCTCGCGACGTGCGGGACGCCGAAGTCTTCCTTCAGGCTGTGATAGAGGACGGCGAGCGTGGTCTCGAGGTCGGGCGCGGCGATCAACGCGAGCGTCGAGCGGTGAACCTTCTCGCTGATCTGGTCGTTGTCCGCGCCGAAGCGCATGAACTCCCGGAGCTTCCCTTCGAGCTCGGTGTTCTTCTCGCGCAGCGTGACTATCTGCCGCTCGGCGATCGGTATCGCATGGCCGCCGTGCGGGTGGGGGACGAAGATCTCGGCGATAACGTCCGCGAACTCCTCGAAGAAGCCGGGGTTGTCCTTCAGGTATACCGCGACGTCGTTTGCGTCCATCCGCTGCAATCCCCCTGTCGTCTCGTGTTGTCGGCTGTCCCCGTCGGTCATGCCGCCGCAATCTCCCACTCGCCTTCGAACACCGTCGCCGCGGGGCCGGTCATCGCGACTGCCAAACCGGAGCCGGGCCACGAAATCATCAACGAGCCGCCGCGCGTCTCGACTCGAACCGTCGAGTCGAGCAATCCGCGCCGGATGCCGCTGACTGCCGCGGCGCACGCGCCGGTGCCGCACGACAACGTCTCCCCGGCGCCACGCTCCCACACGCGCAGCCGAATGTTAGCGCGATCCACCACCTGCATGTAGCCCGCGTTGACGCGCTCGGGAAAGCGCGGGTGATGCTCGAGCTTCGGGCCCTGTGTCGCTACCGGTGCCCGCTCGACGTCAGCGACCAACTGAACGACGTGCGGGTTGCCCATCGACACGACCGAGACGTCGAGCGTCTCGCCGTCCACGGCGAGCGGCTGGACGATCGCGTCGGTTCCGCCGACGAACGGGACCTCTGCGGCAGCGAAGCGTGGGATGCCCATGTCGACAGTGACCTCTCCGTCGGCCGCGAGCTCGGGAACGATGATTCCACCGGCCGTTTCGACGCGGATCTTTCGCGCCTGTGTATAGCCTCGATCGCGGACGAACTTCACGAAGCAGCGCGCGCCGTTGCCACATTGCTCGACTTCTCCGCCGTCGGAATTCCAGATCCGATAGCGAAAGTCGACGTCGGGCCGCGTCGGCTTCTCGACAACGAGGACCTGGTCACAGCCGACGCCGAGGCGCCGGTCGGCGAGGCGTCGGATCTGCGCGGGCACGAGATCGAACGGCTGCGCGATTCCGTCGAGCACGACGAAATCGTTGCCGAGGCCATGCATCTTGGTGAAGCGGAGCTTGGTCATGACCGCCGGCATCCTTCGTTCATCGAAGCGCCATTGTGACTGGAAACGTGCGCTCTCGGGCCGGCTCGCGCTGCCCGTCGCGAGGCCTCCGCCGAGTTCGCGCCGAGATGAGCGCGGTATCATCGCCGGATGCAGCGGCCGCATATCCTGATTATCATGACCGATCAGCAGCGCGCCGATTGCCTGAGCTGCGCCGCCCATCCCCAGCTCAGGACCCCGAATATCGATCGCCTGGCCAATGAAGGAATGCGCTTCGCGCAGGCGACGACCGCGTCACCGATCTGCATGTCGGCACGCGCATCCTTTGCGAGCGGCCGGTATCCGCACAACCATGGGATCTGGGCGAACCGGGGGGAACTCCCAGCGGCGGATGAAACGTTCTTTCAGCTGCTCCAGCGTGCCGGCTTCTATACCGCGCAAGTCGGCAAGACGCATTTCTACGACCATCGATTGGGATTGGACATGCGAGGCCGCGAGCCTTATTTGCATGCCCGCGGGCTCGAATACGTTCGCGAAACCCCGGGGCCGATCGCCGCATGCGGCACGCGTTCGTACCTGACCGACGAGTGGATGCGGAAGGGGCTGTTCAACGCGTTCGTGTCCGACTACCGGGCGCGCACTCAATCGAGCGACGGCGGGGTGTGGCCGAGCCCGCTTCCGGTCGAGGATCACCTCGACAGCTACATCGGCCGCGAGGCCGTCGAGTTCATCGACAAGTATCACGATCCCAGACCGATGTGCCTCTGGGTCGGCTTCGCCGGACCGCATGAGCCATGGGATGCGCCGGGACGGTACGCCACGATGTACAAGCCGCTGGACACTCCCAAGCCGACGCCGATTCCCGTCGGATACTCGTCGCTTCCCGAAGCGCTGAGAGCCAAGCGTGAC
>Ga0335069_10015896_pt1 | contig 10514 bp, 8 predicted proteins | sample Lox_Sample_11_FD_206714 | JGI IMG/M metagenome (GOLD analysis project Ga0335069, IMG submission 206714) | Soil microbial communities from Loxahatchee National Wildlife Refuge, Florida, United States - Lox_Sample_1.1 | ecosystem: Environmental > Terrestrial > Soil > Wetlands | place: USA: Florida...
GGCCCGCGCGCGCGGGGATGGGCGCAGCTCGCGCTCGCCGAGCCGGTGGTCGCGCTGCGCGGCGACCGCTTCATCCTCCGCGACGAGACCGCACGCTGGACGCTCGGCGGCGGCGAGGTCGTGCTGCCGTTCGCCGAGCGGCATCGTCGCGGAGACGCCGCGCTCGTGGCCCGGCTGGAGATCGTGCGAAGCGGCGACGAGCGCGCCGCGGCGCGCGCCTTGCTCGACCTGCTGCCCGGCTTCGCGCTCGACGCCGCGGGGCTGGCCGAGGCGCTCGGCCGGCCCACCGGCGCGATCGCGGACGTACCCGACGCGATCGCGATCCCCGAGGCGGCGGCGCCGGAGGCGTGGGTGACCGCCGAGCGGCTCGCGCGCCTCGAGGAGCACGTCGACGCCGCCGTCACGCGGGGGCACGCGGCGGAGCCGCTCGCGGCCGGCGTCGAGATGGAACGGCTCCGGACGCAGCTTCCGTGGGACGTGCCGGCGAAGGTCTTCCGGTGGGTCGTCGATCGGCTGGTCGCGGCCGGGCGGCTCGTGCGCGACGAGAGCGTCGTCCGGCACCCGTCGCACCGGGTCGCGCTCGACATCGACGGCCGCGCGCTCGGCGACCAGCTCGTCGCGCTGCTGGCGGCGGGGCGTTTCACCCCGCCCGACCTCCGCCAGCTCGAGGCGGCGACCGGCGTCGAGCGCCGCCGGCTCGTCGAGGTCCTGGGCGTGCTCGAAGGGGAGGGCCGGGCGACGCGGATCGCGCCCGATCTGTACTACGCCGCGGACGCGACCGCGGCCGCGCAGGCGTTGCTGCGCGAGCACTGCGGGCGCCACGGCGAGATCACCGCCGCCGCGTTCCGCGACCTGATCGGCGCGAGCCGGAAGTTCGCGATCGGCTTCCTCGACTGGTGCGACCGCACCGGCTTCACGGTACGCGTCGGCGACCTGCGGCGGCTGCGGCGCTGACCGGGCTCAGTGCCCCGACGGCATCATCGGCGTGGCGCCCGGCAAGCCGGGCGCGCCGGCCTGCGGCGCCGGCGGCGTCACCTTGGCGAGGGCGTCGTCGTCGATCTTCAGGTTGGCGTCCTTCTTGAGCTGATCGTAGTGGCCCTGGATGCGATCCTGCATCGCCTTGTTCCGCATCGAGGCGCGGATCTGCTCCTTCACCTGATCGAACGGCTTCCGCTCGCCTTCCTTGCGCTCGGTGACCTTGATGATGTGGTAGCCGAACTGCGTCTTCACGACCGGGCTCAGCTCGCCGACCTTGAGCGAGAAGGCGACCTTCTCGAAATCCGGCACCATGCGGCCCTGGCCGAACATGCCGAGGTCGCCGCCCTTCTTGGCGGTGGTGGTGTCGATCGACTTCTCCTGCGCGATCGTCTCGAACTTGTCCGGATGCTCCTTCAGCTCGGCGAGGATCTCGTTGGCGGTCGCCTCGTCCTTCACGAGGATGTGGCTGGCCCGCACCTGGGTCGTCGAGTAGAGGTTCGGGTTGTCGTCGTACTGCTTCTGGACGTCGGCGTCGCTGATCTCGGGCGGCGTCTGGTACTGGCGCATCACGCGCTGCACGACGAGCCGCTTGCGGAGATCCGTCACCTGCCGCTCGATCTCGGGGTCCTTGTCGAGGTTGGCCTTCGCCCCCTCCGTGTAGAGCAGGTCGTTCAAGGCCATGTTCTCGACGAACTGTCGCTTGCGCTGCGGATCCGTGAGGTAGGCGCGCGACGGGGCGGGCAGCCGCTCGATCTCCTTCAGGATGTCGCCGCTCGTCACCTTCTTGCCGTCGTAGGACGCGACCACCTCGCCCTTCTGGGCGTCGGCCGTCGCGGGAGGCGTGCCGCCGCCCTCGTCCTTCGGGTGATCGCACGCCGCGAGCACGAGAGTCGTCGCCACCACGAGCAGGCAGAGATTCTTCATATGCGGCGGAGCCATAGCCCAGGGCCAGCAGGCAGTCAATTTTGCGCGGCCGTCCGTCGGCTCGTTGACACGCGACGTCGGCGGCCCGCGTGCGCGCCGGTTCCCGTCGCCGGGGGGAGGTGTGGCGTTCGTGGCACATCCCTTGCTCGATCGAGCACCAGTGTTGTGGTTGGTCCTCGCGCGCGCGAGGCAGGCCGGGGATGCCATGGACGTTCTCCTCCCGCAGCTCGACGCCTTGCTGGCATTCGCCGCCGAGCTGGACGCGCGGCTCCAGTCGACCGGTGTCGCCGGCATCGGGGACACGCTCGCGCTGCACGCGCGCGTGAAGCACGCCCTGGCGGGCATCTCGGCCGCCGACCTCGACGCGCGCCTCGCCGCCGTCGAGGCGCTCCAGCGGGAGCTGGCGACGCTCGCGAAGACGCTGGACGGCGTGCGGCGACTGAAGCGCCTGGTCGGCGAGTAGCCGGCGCCTAGCGCCGGAAGCGCAAACCGAAGGCGGCGACCAGTCCCTGGCCGGCGGCGGCGCCCGAGACGTCGATCAGGCAGTCGGCGGCGGCCGCGGTCCGCCCCGGGACGAACGACTGGTGGAACTCGTCGCCGATCGAGTACAGCCCCGCGATGAGGATCGCGGTCAGCGCGGCGTTGAGCTGCGTCCGCGGTGACGAGCGACGAAGCGCGCGGAAGAGCAGCACGCTCAGGATCAGGTACTCGACGAAGTGCGCGCCCTTCCGGATCATCATGTGCAGATGGGCGAGCGTCGCCGGATGGGCGTGGGGCAGCAACCACCGGAGCAGCGGGATGATGACGCTGCCGGTGTTCTCGCCGGTGAAGAGCCCCGTGGAGAAGCTCGAGATGATCCCGGCCCAGAGGGCGACCGGCGCCCAGAAGCGCAGCTGCCGGATGCTAGGCAATCTCGCCGACGGCGCGGTTCACCAGCTCCAGGATCTCCTCGCCGAACTCCGCGTCGATGAAGCTCTCGATCTTCTCGCGCTGCGACGCATAACGCTTGCCGGCGGCGGCGTCGGCCATCTGCGTGCCGGCGAGGAGGTCGAGGAAGGCGAGCATGCCGGGATGCGCGCCGGGCGCGGTCTTGGAGAGCTTGGCGTCGAACGCCAGGCGCAGCGTGAGGTAGGCGAGGCGGTACTTGAGGTCTTCGGACAGCTCCATGTGCGTCTCCCCCTGGGTCGTCAGCCGCCGCGCGCGGCGCGTGCGTCGTGGTCGCGTTTCTCGATCATGAGGGCGTAGTCGTAGTACGCGCGGTCGAGCGCTCCCTGCAGCATGCGACCGTTGAGGAACAGCGTGGGCGTCGACATGATGCCCACCTTCACGCCCGCCTCGACGTCCTCGGTGATGCGCGCGCGCGTGGCGGGGTCGTCGAGGCACGCGCGGAAGGTCGGGATCGACAGCTCGAGCTGGCGCGCGTAGCGGAACAGGCTCTCGCGATCGAGCGTGTGCTGATTCGTGAACAGCAGGTCGTGGTACTCCCAGAAGCGGTCCTGCTGGCCGGCGCACTCGGCGGCGAACGCCGCCAGGCAGGCGTCGGGATGGAGCGCGCGCGGCACCGCGCGGTTGCAGCTCGAGTCGAGCGGGAAGTGGCGGAAGACGAACCGGACGTCGGGACGCGCGTGGGCCAGCGCGCGCAGGTCGGGGAACGCCGCGCCGCACGCCGGACACTGGAAGTCCGAGAACTCGACGATCGTGACCGGCGCGTCGGCCTTGCCCTTCACGTGCCGCGCGCCGCCCTCGACCTCGGCCGGCGACTGCCTCGGGAGCGAGGTGTAGAACTCGTAGAACTTGGGATCCCGCTCCTTGATCTCGGCGACGTTGCGCGGCATCGGGGGCGGCGTCCGACGGAAGACGACGTAGTTGCCCGCGATCGCGACCAGCAGCGCCCCGGCGGTCAGCGCGCGCGCGACCTGCGGGCCCGGTCGCTCGAAGCGCCCGAGCAGCGGCACGACCGTCGCCACCCAGGCCAGGATCACGGCGTCCATCGACAGACAGAGCGGGCAGAAGTGGTGGAGGACGAACACCGCGATCGCGAAGAGCACGATCGCGGTCCCGAGGCTGCCGGCGGCGAGGCCGAGGACCACGAGATCCGCGAGGCCGCCCGACGTCCCGGAGATCGCGCCCGGCAGCGTGAACAGGGCGCCCGCCGCGAACACCAGGAGCGCCACCGCCGGCACCGGGACGCCCAGCATCTCCCCGAACCGGCTGCCGAGGACCGCGTCGCAGCTGATCGACTCGTTGACGTCGCAGAAGCTGGTGTAGCCGCCGCCCGCTATGCGCTCGTGGATCACGAGCGTGAATGCGCTCAGCGCCACGCCGGAAAGCGCCAGGCCGAGCGCGACGCGATGACGGGTGGGGCTGGCGCGCATCAGGAGCGGGGGGGAATCTATCCGGCCCCCCGCCCCCTTTCAATCGCGCGCGGTCAGAACTGGTACGTGAGGCGGACGCTGGTCTCGGAGCGGCCCGCGTTCAACCCGGCGACACCCCAGGTCTCGAAGTTCGGCGTGGATCGCCCGCGCGGGGTCACGAAGTAGCGCTGCCCGAGGTTGAAGACGAACGAGTCGCTGATGATGTAGTCGACGTCCCAGAACGGCTCCATGTTGAAGTTGTTCGTGGTGTCGACCGCGAGGCCCACCACCGGCACGATGCTGCCGCCGCGGTAGAAGGTGAACGCGGCGAACGTGGCGAGGGTCTCCCAGTCGCGGATCTTGTCGCGGAAGGCGCGGTTGTTGTCGCGCGCCGACGACGGGAGATCGAGCCCGCCGACCAGGCAGGAGCTGACGTCCTGCCCGTTGGGACCGATGCGCTTGGTGGGGTCCCTCGGATCGAGGTTCGTGATGCTGGCGATCTGCTGCGGCGGGAGCTTACACGACGGATTGCTCGGGATGTAGTGCCAGAAGAACTGCCCGCTGAGGAACACCGTGCTCTTCTTGTTCAGGGTCCTGATCCAGGTGGGGCGATCGAACCCGATCATGCCCTTCCACATGTTCTTGCTGGTGATGCCGGGCAGCGTCGGGCTGTTGACCACGGTGACGCGGCTCACGTCGTAGAATGGGATGCCGAAGTCGTAGATCGTCTCCATGCGGAAGACGGCCTGCGTGAAGGCCTCGTCGGAGTAGTTGGCCGAGAGCCCGACGGTGTGGACGTAGGGGGCGATGTATTCCGCCGGAAACGTGGCGTTCTGGATCAGCTGGTCACGCTTCGCCTGATTCGCGACGGTGTTGGGGAGCGCGCGGAGCTGGGCGGAGTTGGTGCCGTCGTCGCCCGCCCAGCGCTGGTAGAAGTAGTTGAGGGTGAACTCCATGCCGAAGGGCATGATGCCGTGGTAACGGACGCCGACCTGGTTGTTGTCGAACGTGCCCGCGTTCCAGTCGCCGTGCTTGAAGAGCTTGGTCCCGTTCATGAGACCGTTGCACACGCCCTGCTGCTGTCCGGGCTTCTGGGGAACCGGGGCGCACACGCCCTGATTGAACGCGCCGTCGACGGGGTTGGTGAGCGGATCGAGGATCGGAAGTCCCCACGGCCGCGGGAGGAACGCCTGCTTGGCGGGACGCCAGTCGCCCGGGTTCCAATACCACTCGAGGTAGTTCTGCGAGAGCGACGCGATGTCGCCCAGGTCGTAGAGGAACTTGATCATCCAGAGCGGCTGGCGGATCTCGTCCCACCCGAACGCGGGCGCGGGGATCTCCTGCTGGAGGTGCCACGTCAGGTCGAGCGGGTTGGCGCGATCGAGCATGCGAAAGTTGTCGGTCTCGCCCCACACGATCTGCTGGCGGCCGGCGCGGACGGTGAGCGGCAGGCCGCGGAACTTGATGTCCGCGTACGCCTCCCGCATCACGTCCTCGAAGCGGTACGCTTCGCGCGCTTCGTGGGGGATGCCGGACAGCTCGAAGGTGTTGCCCGTGACGCAGCCCTTGCCCGGATGTGTCCGGCAGTCCTTCGTCGCGAGCGCGTAGTCGTAATAGTTGGTGAGGTGGATGCCGTCGGCCGTGTAGACCTTGCCGTGGATGTCGGACTTCTGCACGAAGCCAGGGGTGCTGTCGTACACGCTGTCGTACACGCCGCGGTACAGCAGGAAGAGGTGCGAGCTCTCGATGAAGGGGATGTCGTAGCGGCCGTAGAACTTGCCGCCCTGGATCCAGTCGTAGTCGAGGCGGATGTGCGCGGTGTTGCGGTTCTGGATGAACTCGAAGGTGCTCGCGTCGGGATGGCGGATCAGGTTCTGCGACTGGAGGTTGCCCGATAGCTGGAGGGCGCCCCACTTCTGGGTCGCGTGCGCCCGCGGCGGCGACCCCGCGAGCACGACCGCGAGCACGGCGCACAGAACCGCTGAAACCAGGCGACGATCCGACATCTCCCCCCTCCTTGCGCGAGCCCATGCGGGCTGCAGTCGGGTCTGCGAGGCGGCGCCTAGCTAGCGCGAAAATCTACGGTTTGCAATGTGCGACGGGGCCCCGAGCAATCGGGGCCCCGTCGTTTTCGAGCCGAATTGGAGTGGAGCGGTGTCGGGCAGCTACGGGCAGGTCTGCCCGAGCTTCTTGTAGCACTGCTTGACGGGCAGGATCAGCGCGCCCGGACCCGGGAGACCCGACACGCCGTCGATCGTGCTGTTGGTCTTCGCGATGCAGAACACCGACGCGAGGTTCTCGCCGCTCGTCCCGCCGACGCCCGTCTTCGGGTACGTCGGGTCGGGCCACGTCGGCGTCGCGACCTCGAGCTGGCCCGTCCGAACGATCGTGCCGGTCTTGGTCGGGAAGCACGGGGTGTGCTGCGTGTTGTTGCAGCAGAACTGGCTCAAGCCGCCATGGAGCGGCGGCGTCGCGGGACACGAGGCGGTGCAGGCCGCGCCGCCGCACCCGTCGTCCTGGGTCTGACCCGGGCACGGCTTGGAACCGGTCATGGTGCTCATGTCGGTCGTCAACGGGTCGAGGTTGATGGGAAGCGTGGCGACCTTGGTTTGACCGAGGCCGCCCGGCGGGCACGAGCTCGAGAGCGTATAGACCGCGCCGCTGATCACCGGGTTGTCGCTGTTGACGGTGACGACGCCCTCGGTGACGCAAGCCTGTCCCTTTTTTGGGCCGAAGGTGCAGGTGCCCGCGGCGCCGACGCTCTGCCCACTGCACTTCGGGCAGACGTTCTGTTGCGGCGTGGTCCAGACCTCGGAATTGAGGTGGATCGACCCGTTGATCTCGCCGGTCTGGATGTTCACGGTGCCGGTGATCGTGCTCTCGGCGTACTTGTTGACGACGCACACCGGGATGCCGCCGGCGACGAGCGGGAGCGGTGGGCCGAACGTCGGGCCGTTGAGCGAGGGCGTGCCCCCGACGTCGGTGCTGCCGACGCCGTCGCAGACCGAATCCGTCGTCTCGTCACAGTTGCTGAGGCAGAATCGGACGGTGGTGCCGACCGGCACCGGGAAGTCGTGCGAGACGCCCGTCCAGCCGTTGTCGAGGTCCGAGCCGGCGGTGACGAAGAGGTTCAGCTGGTCCGGCCCGCCCTGCGGGTTGGGGCCGCTGCATTCCGGACCGACGCCGGGCAGCGTCGTGCTGGTCGTGCTTGTGGTCGTCGTCCCGATGGTGCACGGCGTCGGGTTCGGGAGGCAGACGAGGTTCAGCTTGTCGCTGTCCTTCTTCGGCTTGACGCCGGGCTGCGCCAGGACGACCGCCGTGATGTGCGACGTCGCCTTCAGGTACTTCGTCCCCTTCTTGTTGGTCTTCACCTTGAGCGGCACCACGGGGCCGTCCGGGAAGGCCCCGCACGCCGACCCGGTGAGGCCAAGCTGATTGAGCGTCACCTGGCTCTTGTCCTTCGTGATCTTGACGCTCGAGAGCCCGCCCGCCGGAGGGGTACACTTGGGGAGGTTGGGATCGGTCTGGTTCGGGCACACCTGGACCGCGAACGTGCAGGAGTTGTTGCACTCCCCGTCGAGGTCGCAGGCCGTGCCGTCCGTACACTCGACGGTGGTCTTGCCCTTGGTGGCGGTGACGCCGCCGAACTCCAGGTAGCAGTCGCTCGTGGCCGGGCCCCCGCCCGGGACGGTGGCGACGGCGATGCTGGCCGCGCCCGCCGCAGCGAGCGCGACCAGTCCGAGCTTCACGCGAAGGTTGATCATCGTGGTCTCCTAGTCTGTCGCCGCCTCAGGGGACGAGCTGCATGGCACCCGGGAGTGCGGTGGCGCCAGGACCGGGGAGGCCCGCCGCCGGGTCGGCGAGCGGGCTGAACGACGGCGGCAGACAGAACACGCTCACTAAGGTGGCGTCGTGCGAAGCGCCGTCCCGGAGGTCGCCGGCCGGCGACCCGGTCTCGGTGATCATGGTGGCGCTGGGCTGGTTGAATGCGCCAGGGTCCTTCTGCTGGCACGACGTGAAGGGGGCGGTGGTGCAGTCGGCGTCCGTGGAGCAGACGTGGGGGGGCCCCGCCGGAGTGTTCTGGCTGCCCTCGAACGCGGTCGAGTCGGGGTCGCGGCAGAAGCCGCAGAACGCGGTCTGGGTGCCGCGGGAGACGGCCGTCTTCGTCTGGGCGCCCGTGGTCAGCGCGAACGGCACGGAGAGGCTTCCGATGTAGTTCGCCGGATCGGGCGGGCAGTCCTGGCTGGTCGGGTAGCCCGCGCCGAGCGCCGACGTCTCCGGGGTGCACGGCATGCCGTCGTTCGGGCCGCCCTTGCACTTGAGGCCGCCGTCGTCGACGCAGATCGGGCACGCCTGGACGCCCTGCGTGTACGGGACGTTCGGGTCGTCGAGCAGGACGTCGCCGCTCAGGTGCAGGCGCGACTCGAGCGGCAGGTTCAGGTTGATCGCGCCGGTCGAGCACTCGCCGAAGCCCTTGGCGTCCTGCGCTACGACGTTCACGACGCAGGTGCTGACGACCGGCACGGCGTCGTTCGGCACCGGCAGCGGCGCGCCGAAGGTGCAGCCCGCGGTCGTGCAGGTCCGGCTGCTGCCGGTCTGGGCAGCGCTGGTGTTGGTGAGCTTCACGGTGTGCCCGTTGCACGCCGCGACGTTCTCGTAGCTGATGCCGAGGTCGGGCTGCGCGTTCGGGAGCGACGTCGAAACGACGCCGCCGCCGAACCACAGCGTGCCGCACTGCAGGTCGACGAGGTTCGCGTTGCTCGCGTCGGTCGCGTGGCCGCAGATGAGCTGGTTCACCGCCGTCGTGAACTTGAGCTTGGTGGGACTCGGCGTACCGCAGTCGCAGGCGGCGATGTCCTCGCACTGGCAGCTCGCGTTGCAGAACTGGTTCGACGGGCACTGCGAGCGCTCGCCCGGCGGGTCGCACTGCTCGAGGCCCTGGACGACGCCGTCACCGCACACCGGCGTCACCGCGGCCGGGCAGGCGCCGACGCGCGGCAGGCACTTGATGATGTACGTGTCCCCGTCCTTCGCCGGCTTGGTGCCCTTGTTGGCGACCGCGTTCGCGGTGACCTTGAGCACCCCGGGCAGCTTCTTGCCGTTCTTCTTCGACTTGACCGGGATGTTGCCGGTCACGAAGGCGCCGCAGACCGAGCCGGTCAACGCGCCCGGCTGGTTCAGCACGAAGCTCACGGGATGGGACTTGAACTTGAGCGTCTTCAGGCCGGCGGGCGGCGTGCAGTCGCCGATGCCGGGCTGGTCGATGCAGAGCTGGCCCTGGATCTGACAGACGTTGTTACAGGCGCCGTCGGCGTCGCACGCCGGGTCGCCGTCCATACAGTCGATCTCTTTGTTCTTGTTCGAGACGGCGACCGACACGGCCGGCAGGTTCATGGAGACGTAGCAGTCGCTCTTGGTCGGACCGCCACCCGGGATGACCACGGACGATCCGACCGAGACGAGCGCGACGCTCGCTCCTGCCGTGACCGCGAATACGAAGAGAAGGTGCCCCAGCTTGAGATTGCTCACTTGACGACGCATCGCAGCCCTCCTGTGGCCAGAACGTCCAGCCCATCCCTGGACATTTACCCTCGCGTTACCAGGTCAGTGCGCGGGCGGTCAATACAACCTCGGGCCGCGCATCGTGCCTGTTTGCAGGTAGTTACGGGAAAGCCCGAAACCGGGCTCACGACTTCCCGCCGAGCTCCTGCTCGATCATCTGCTTGAAGCTGTCGTACGTCTGCGCGCCGGTCAGGCGACGCCCGTTGACGAAGAAGGTCGGCGTGGAATTGACGCTGAGCGACGTGGCTTCCACCTGGTCGGCCTTCACGGCGTCGAGGGTGGCCTTGCCGTCGAGGCAGGCGCCGAACTGCGTCGCGTCGAGCCCCGCGTCGGTGGCCAGCGCGGTCGCCGTGGCCTGGAAGTTGTCCCGGGTGATCGTCCCCTGCTTCTCGAACAGACCGCGATAGACCGGCCAGAACTTGTCGTGGTCCTGCTGATAGGCGCAGCGGCTCGCGATCGCCGCGTCCTCGGCCCACGGGTGGATGGCCGTCAGCGGGAAGTTCTTGAACACGAACCGCACCCGGTCCCCGTACTCCTTGAGCACCTGGTTCTCGATCGTCTGGTAGGCGCGGCCGCAGAACGGGCACTGGAAGTCGGCGTATTCGACGATGGTCACGCGGGCGCCGGCGGGGCCGCGGCTCGGGGCGCCGTCGAGCTTGAGCTTCTTCACCACCTCCTGCACCGGGTCCATGGTGA
>Ga0335069_10015897_pt1 | contig 10513 bp, 9 predicted proteins | sample Lox_Sample_11_FD_206714 | JGI IMG/M metagenome (GOLD analysis project Ga0335069, IMG submission 206714) | Soil microbial communities from Loxahatchee National Wildlife Refuge, Florida, United States - Lox_Sample_1.1 | ecosystem: Environmental > Terrestrial > Soil > Wetlands | place: USA: Florida...
CAAATCGCCGCTGCAGAATTTGGCGACGAAGTCATCCACGGCGTAGTAGTTGCGCGAGACGTTGGCGAAGAATTTGGGATCGTCGGTATAGCTGGGGATGCCGGAAGTATGACTGAGGAGTTGCGCGGTGGTGACGCGGGAGCCGGTGTCCTTGCGGTAGTAAGGCAGATAGTCGGAGATGTGGCCGTCGAGCTTGATCGTGCCTTTGGCGACTTGCTGCATGATGAGCATGGACGTGAATTGCTTGGTGATGGAGCCGAGGCGGAATTTGACGTCAGGGGTGTTGGGGATGTTCCATTCGCGGTCGGCGAAGCCGTAGCCGCTTTTGAAAATGACCTTGTCGTGCTCGGAGACAAGAACAGTGCCGGTGAATTCGCAGCACTCGGCATACTGGCGGGCGAGTTGACCGATCTTGGCGGCTTTGTCGGGGGCCTGGGCGTTGGCGAGGGAAGAGAAAAGAACAAAAAAGAAGGCAAGGCGCAAATAAGGGCGCATGTTCATGAAGTTCTCCGGGAGCGAAAGATAGTCTGAGACGCGAGCGCCGAGATTGTAACAGTGGCGAGTGGCGAGTGACGAGTGGCGAGTTTCGGAAAATGGGAAAGATTGAAGAGGCGGGTGTGCGACTGGTGGAAGAGGAAGAGCCAAACGCAGAGACGCTGAGGGCGCGGAGTGCGGGGAAGGCGAAAGTGGAAAAGAGAAAATGGAAAGGAGAAAATCGAAAGGGTCGTTGGACATGGTTGTAGCGCAGGTCGAGCGGGTTTTGCCTGCCCTGAGCGCTTCTGCGAATGGGCTCGCCCTGCGGCTTTCGCCGGCATCGTCCGGGGGATTGGTCGGACCGGGGGTACCTACCCCACCCCCGGAGGATAAGAGATTGAAAATGGGAGGGATAGGTTGCAGGCGCGCAAGTGGCGGAAGGAAAAGAGTTAGAAGAGAGCGAGACGCTATTAGCCGTAAGCCGTTAGCCGAGAAAGAGATAGGGCGGGAAAGCGGCAGAGTCATATTCATCATCGTCGTCATCGAGGAGGGCGGAGACAAAGGCCCAGTCGGGATCGGGGTTGGCGGCAGGATGGGATGCGCCGCGAGCTACGCGAGAAGAGTGGATAAGGAGATTACACAAGTGGGCGAGGACGGCGGCTTCCTTGGGAGTGAGCAGGCCCTGGGCGAGAGCCAGCGGGATTTTGGCGAGGCGCTGGATTTTTTCGGGCGGGACGATCGCTCCGGGAGGAGCGATGAGTTCGCGGGAAAGATCGGAGGGGCGGAGGCGGCGGAGCGGGGTATGCGCGTGGGTGTAGCAAAGACCGTTGGATTGGGGATGGGCGGGCTGGGCGCAGCGGCGTCCATCGGCAAAGGAGAAGCGGCAAAGGGGGAAAGCGAGGGAGTCCTGGCGCTTGCTAGACACCGGGAAAGTATAACGAACGTAATCAGTATTTACAAGTAACTGGTTGGGCAAAAAATGGTTATAGGACTGGAGGGTTTCGAATCGAGGGCGTGCGGAATGGATAACAAATAGCAGCGAGCCACGAGCCAGGAAGCGGAAGAAGACCCAAGGCTCGGGTTTCCAAAACCGGAACCGGTGGCACCCGGCTAACGAAATCTCGAGCTCGAATTCACATCAGTTTCTATCCGTTCCCCGGCATAACTGAATTCGTGCGATTGTTCTCCGGTGTGGCGTGGCAGGATAGAGTCTGACGCTCAAGGGCTAGGGGTGGTCCTGCCCACCGTCTGGCTCGTACGCGTAATTGACGGGTTGTTTAAGGTTGCTGGTGATGGCATCTGCGATTTCAGTCGGGTAGCGGAACGGTGGCATGCCCAGCCTGCAGTCGACGAACTTTACATTGCGTAGGCGCAGCGGACCCCCGTTATACGTGACCACGGTATTGCGAAACTCGACGTTTACCCAAGTAATGCCGTTGATTTCCTCTTCACCGTTTTGAAAGATGGAATCAATCACAAGGAGACTACTGCTGCGGTCAACGAACAGGCGGCCGCCCTGAGACAAAAAATCTACCCCACTGAAAACAACTTGAGCTCCACGTGTAACATAGATGTCGTCGCCAAGGGCGAGGAGGCTGTGCTCACCGGTGAAATATGCGTTCTTGTCAAGCTGGAGCAGGCTGCTTATTGCGAACCCTTCTTTAGCAAGCTCACGAGGCTTGATATCCCCTTCTTGCACTCGCCTGCCGTACGTGGCGGCTTGCAAATCAATTGTCGCGGAGTACGCTGCTTGCGCCGTCTGTTTGGGGAGCTCTTTGATTCTGGCTTTGGGAAACTTGGGTCTTGGACTTTTTCGCTCTCTCTTGCCTGCGGCTTGCCAACGCTCTCATCGCTGCCGTGAGCCGCGCGAAGAGGGCCGGTGCGCAGGAGTTGATGAATCGGCTGCGGAAACGTGGAGAGCCGAGACTTCAGGGGCTGAAGCCCAACTTCTTGCAGACCACTTGCGTGGGGGTTAAAACCCCACCTCCTATTGCAAATTGTCTTTTTGAGAAGACACACGAACACGCAGCTAGTCTGATCCGTGCAATTTACCGTGCACCGCTTCGGCTAAAGGAGTGCAGCCGCATTGTGGAAGCGCCTCAGGCCTGAAGGCCTGAGCTACAGACGGAGAGTGGCGGGGGCGCTTACTTTGGCCTTCAGCCGGCCTTGCGGGAAGTCCTTGGGGTTTAGAGTCATCAGGAAGTCCGCTCTGCCGTCCTCAGAGCACAAACAAAAAGGGTCGTCCTTGGGGTCGGAAGAAATTTCGGCTGAGGAGCGCACCTTGACCTCTTCGGCGCGTTCCCGAATCAGATTAACGAGCCGGCCGATTCGGTTCGCGCGGACACGAAGACGTTTCAAGACTTCCTTGTATTCATCGAGAATGTCTTCGGTCACAAGCCACACGAAGTGGTTTTTCTCTGCCCACCTGTGCAGGAGGTCGGCGCTGGCGTTTCACCCCGGAATGAAAGGTTCCCGGAAGCCCGAAATGCCAGCCAGCAGCACGCTCGTGTCAACGACCACACGCGGCTTGCCGCGCTTAGCTTTCGGCAGCAACGGTGATCTCCGGGGCACGCCGCTCCTTGCGATAACCGCGCACTGTGCGCAGGATTTCTTCTTCGGAGACGTCTCCGATATCCTTCGCCGCCTCTGCCAGCGTTTGGAGAAATTCCTTCTTCCAACCCCGACGCTTTCTGCCGCGTGGCAGGTCCTGGTACAGACTGGCACGGCTCATGCGCTGCGCAATCTTCTCTCCAAGGGTCCGAAAGGGGACGCCAAGTCTTATAGGTTCCTTTTCCGGGGCGAGCCGACAAGTAAACACGATGTAGCTCGGATTCTCGGCCTTGAGCTTCTGCGCGGACGCCCTAAATGCGTCCATCAGCTTCGAAAGCACGCTCGTACGCGTTCCGAGCGAATCCTTCAAGTACAAGGCGACCTCCGCCACCAGGAGGGAGCTCGGATCGAAATAGTACGTTCCTTCCGACCTTTTCGGTTTCACGACGCCGAACTGAACGAGGTTCTGCAGTTCCTTCGGCGCAACCTGGAGAACGGCGCTTGCTTGCTTTAGCTTCAGGTTTTGCGTACTCATGGTGGCTCCGTATTATCGTCTAGATATTAGACTATATATCGACGGGCGTCAAGAAAGAGCTGGTCTGAAGACCGGCCTACACACGGGCAAGAAGGCGGACGCCGAGAAAAAGCCGCAGGGCGAACAAAAGGCGTCGACCCGCGCTACAGACGGCGAGAAGCTTGACAAAATTTCATATTAGATATATTCCAATGTAATGATGAGTGGCGAGGCTATCCGGCGGTCGTTGGAAAGCGGGGGGTTGCGGTGCACGCCGCAGCGGTATGCGGTGATGGCCTTCCTGATGGAGTGCCACGGGCGGCATCCTACGGCGGCGGAGATTTACAAGGCCGTGAATCGCGTGGATCCGCGCTCTTCCCGGGCGACGATTTATAACAATTTGCGGGACCTGGTGCAGGCGGGTTTGGTGCGGGAAGTGGCCGTCGAGGGCCGCGCCGCGCAATTCGACGCAAAAGGTGTCCGGCATCACCATTTTATCTGCGACCGCTGTGGCAATGTGGAGGACCTAGACTGGTACGACGTGCCGCGGCCTGCTTCGCGGACGCTCGGCAAGCGGGTTCTTCGCGAGTGCGAATTGATTTTTCGGGGGCTGTGCACGAAGTGCGCTCCGCGGCGGGCTTCCCGCTAGAAGGGTGCGGAAGAAGTTAAAAGGCAATTCCTCAGCGGCTGAAGCCGCGCAGAAAGCCAAGGCCTTTATGTCGGAGCTAAAGCTCCGACCCCCAGTGCCCTATTTGAGAAAGCTTTTCATCGAAAGGAAGGAACAAACGATGGCAACCGAAGCGAAGTGCCCGGTGGTACACGGGACCACGAATGTGGGAATGAGGTCGAACAGTGACTGGTGGCCGAACCAGTTGAACCTGAGGATTCTCCGGCAGAACGCGCCGCAGTCGGATCCGATGGGTGAGGCCTTCGACTACGCCGAGGAGTTCAAGAAGCTCGACTACAAAGCGCTGAAGAAGGACCTGCGCGCGCTAATGACGGAAAGCCAGGACTGGTGGCCGGCGGACTTCGGCCACTACGGCGGGCTGATGATTCGCATGGCGTGGCACGCCGCGGGCACGTACCGCATCGGCGATGGCCGCGGCGGTGCCGGTGCCGGGCAACAGCGCTTCGCGCCGCTAAATAGCTGGCCGGACAACGCGAACCTCGACAAGGCGCGCCGGCTGCTTTGGCCGATCAAGCAGAAGTATGGAAAGAAAATTTCGTGGGCGGACCTGATGGTTCTGGCGGGCAACGTGGCGCTCGAGTCGATGGGCTTCAAGACGTTTGGGTTTGGCGGCGGGCGCGCCGATGTGTGGGAGCCGGACGAGGCCGTCTACTGGGGCAAGGAGAAGGCCTGGTTCCCTGCTACTGCCAGCGACGAGCGCTACACCGGCGACCGGCAACTGGAGAATCCGCTCGCAGCCGTGCAGATGGGCCTGATTTATGTGAATCCGGAAGGGCCGAACGGCAAGCCGGATCCCATCGCGGCGGCCAAGGACATTCGCGAAACGTTCCGTCGCATGGCCATGAACGATGAGGAGACCGTTGCGTTGATTGCCGGCGGCCACAGCTTTGGCAAGACGCACGGGGCGGGCGATGCGAAGCTGGTTGGCCCGGAACCCGAGGCCGCGCCGATTGAGGAGATGGGCTTGGGCTGGAAGAGCGGTTACGCCACAGGCAAAGGCAAAGACGCGATTACCGGCGGCCCGGAAGTCATCTGGACGAAAACGCCAACGAAGTGGAGCAACAACTTCTTTGAGAACCTGTTCGGCTACGAATGGGAGCTGACCAAGAGCCCGGCCGGCGCGTATCAGTTTCAAGCGAAGAATGGCAGCAAGCCGATTCCGGATGCGTTTGACGCGTCGAAGCATCACGCACCGACGATGCTGGTGACGGACGTTGCATTGCGGATGGATCCGGCGTACGAGAAGATCTCGCGGCGCTTCCACCAGCATCCGGATCAGTTCGCGGATGCGTTTGCGCGCGCGTGGTTCAAGCTGACCCACCGCGACATGGGCCCGCGTGCGCGGTATCTCGGCCCGGAGGTCCCGAAGGAGGAGTTGATCTGGCAAGATCCCGTCCCGTCGGCCAAGCACAAGTTGATCGACGCGAAGGACATCGCCGCGCTGAAGGCGAAGATCCTCAAATCGGGGCTCTCGGTCTCGCAACTGGTCTCGGCGGCATGGGCGTCGGCGTCAACGTTCCGCGGCTCGGACAAGCGCGGCGGAGCGAACGGCGCGCGCATTCGGCTGGAACCTCAGAAAGAATGGGCCGTCAATCAGCCGGCGGAACTGGGCAAAGTGCTGCAGAAGCTCGAAGCAATCCAAAAGGACTTCAACAGTTCGAAGGCCAGCGGTAAGAAGAAGGTCTCGCTTGCCGACCTGATCGTGCTCGGCGGCTGCGCGGCGATCGAGCAAGCCGCGAAAAAGGCCGGGCACAACGTGAAGGTTCCTTTCACGCCGGGGCGCACAGACGCGTCGCAAGAGCAAACCGATGTGGAGTCGTTCACCTATCTCGAGCCGGTCGCGGACGGATTCCGCAACTACCAAAAGGCCAAGTACAGCGTGTCACCGGAGGAGTTGCTGATCGACAAGGCGCAACTGTTGACGCTGACAGCGCCGGAGATGACCGTTTTGGTCGGTGGCCTGCGCGTGCTGGGCGCGAACGCCGGGAAGTCCACGCACGGCGTCTTCACCAAGCGGCCGGAGACGCTGACGAACGACTTCTTCGTCAATGTGCTCGACATGGGCACGGCGTGGCAGCGTTCTGCCACAGCGAATGGCTCCGGAGACGTCTATGAGGGGCGCGACCGGAAGACGAACGAACTCAAGTGGACCGCAACCCGCGTCGACCTGATCTTCGGTTCGAACTCCGAGCTGCGCGCACTCGCGGAAGTCTACGGGTCCTCGGACGCGAAGGAGAAGTTCGTGAAGGACTTCGCGGCCGCGTGGACCAAGGTGATGAACGCGGACCGCTACGACCTGGCCTGAGCTTAACGGCGGAAGGAGGGCTGACCGCTTGGTATCCGCCCTCTTCCGAAACCGGAAGAATCACAGGTAGAAAAACTTTGCGGGAAGAAAGAAATGGTAGGCCCGGGAGGACTCGAACCTCTGACCTCTTCCGTGTCAAGGAAGCGCTCTAACCAACTGAGCTACGGGCCTTCCGCCAGTCTGGCAACCATTATTCTATCGCACGCCGTCACTGGCGTACAAACACTTACAACCGCGTCTGGCCCGCCGATCGGCACGCTCACGCGCTTGCGACCGTCTGCGTTTCAATCTCAATCGTGAAGTGTCGCTTCCGGAGCTCGGCAAAAAATGCGTCGGCTTCGAAGTATTCTTCCGCCGCCCACACACCGGGCCGCAGCGGCCGGCGCAAAATCTGCTGCACTCCGATGGACATGTTCATCGAGGTGCCCGCATCCGCGTAGTCGTCATACAACGGATGGTGGCGTCCAATCACGCGGCAAATCACTTTGCATGGCCGGCCATCGCGGGTGCCGCGGCCAATGGCGAAATGGACTTCGTGGCTCTGCTGAGCGGGGATGCGGTTCCGGTTTTTGGCGATGTTTCGATCGATCACGGCTTGCAACACATCAAGCGGCCGGACTGTGCCTCCTTTCACCGTGACGGGTTCGTCAAAGGCCCCGAAACCCGCCTTTACCAGCCCTACCCACGCTTCGTGATCCCGCGCGGGCAAGGAAAGTTTCCAGGTAAATTCACGGATCCCTTTTTCCGCGATGCCTTCGGAGAATGGCACGGTCAACGGTTCCGAATGTTGCGAGTGTATGAAACTCGTGCGTCCCCAGGGTTCCGGCAAGTCCATCACCTCGAGCCCAGCCTGCGCCGGCACTTCCTGCAACTTGCCATCGAGAAATTGCCGGCTCGGGTTCGCATATTCGGCAAGCACCGTGGAAAGGCTATAGGGAGGAACCAGCACCGGGCTTTCGGGGCCAATTTTGGTTGCGGCCCAGTAGAGATTGATGCGGTCAATGCGGTCGAGCCGGTCCGCGACGGCCCGGCAAATGACGTTCGAAAGTCCGGGATCGGAGCCAAGTCCGATCACGGCGGTGACTCCCGCGTTTTTCCATTTCGCGTGCTCGACCTTTTGCCGCACCGTATAGACGCCCATGCCGCCATAGTCCACGTAAGGGCGCTTTGCCTCCAGGCATGCCTCAAAAATGTGCATCTGATAACCGGCGAAGGTGGGGACGCCGTTGATGCACAGATCACAATCCGCGAGCAGCGAAAGAAGGGCGCCGCGATTGGTCACGTCGAGCACGCGCGTCTGCAGCCGCGAGTCGGGCAGGGCTTTCGCCAGCGCTTCCAGGCGCTCGGCGCTCGAGTCCGCGGCAATCACCTGGGTGATTCCCGATGATAAATTCGAAAGTAAATCGCGGGCGGTTCCCGCGCTCATTAAACCCGCACCGCCAATAATCAGAATGCGCATGTTTCTCCGTTTCGCGGCCGCCCGGCGCTTTTACCTGGAAGCGTGGTTCAGGATGTCATCTACTCCACGCAGTTCATCTGCCGATTGCAGCTGCCAAGCTATCCCTAATTCTGCCAGCGCCTGATTGAAGTCGTCCAACGACTTGCCGGTAAACGTCCGGCGCAGCGCTTGCCACTCATCTCTCACGTTGCGAACCTGGTCGCCGCTGGCATCCCCCACCAGCGCCTCAAACGCCTTTGCTACCGAGCCGTATTCCTCGACGAAGTCTTCATGGAGATACGCCGGCAAAAATTCCAGCAAGGCCGGGTAGTTCTCCGGATCAAAACGCTCTTTCTCTTGCTCGCCCGTCATTCTCTCGCCTCCGGGTACGTGGTCAGTACATAAAAGCTGTCCGGCCCATCCGCTCGCAAGACAATCACCGCGCTTGTGCAGCCCACCGCCCTGTCCTCACCGCGCCGCAAACTCCGGCCGATCAGGCGCCGGGCATCGTAGTGCAGGGCCAGGTTTGCCCGCGGGTATCCGCGCTGCATCCAGTTCTGCACGCGGCCGCGTTCTGCCAGCAACGCTTCGGCCACTACCGTTTCTGCCGTTTCCCGATCCGTCCACGTCGAAGCCGCGGAGATGTTGCGTTCGCGCTCCAGGCGCTCGTTCAGTTCGTCGTCGGTGCGGCCCACATGCCGGTCGAGAGTATGTCCTCCGCGTTCTTCATCCCGCGCAAGATCATAATGGCTAGACGGGCGTTTGGGTTCTTCGGCGTTTTTGGCAGGGTTGGAGGCCGGCCGAGTGTCCGTTTGCGGCGTCGGTCCGCAGCCGGTTACCCCGGTAAAAACGGCGCAAAACGCCAGAAAACAAAGGCAAATCCGCCGCTTCCCATCGCGAAACCTGACCACGCAGTTCTTCCTCAACCAATCAAGATTTGGGCGGCCCCGCGAGTATACGAAAATCCGCGGTTGACCGCGCAGGTCTCCGCAAGTTGAGGCCCTGCCGAACCCGATGCTATTCTTTTTTCATGGCGAAGCTTCCCGAATCTTCTCCTGAAATCCCTCCTTCTTCGCCCATCGCGCAGACCGGGCGGGAGTTTGAAGCCCTGCTGGAAGTCAGTGAAATGATCGCCCAGCAGCGCGACCTGAAAGCCCTTTTCCACGAACTCGCCGGGCGCCTCCACGCTGTCCTGCAATTCAATTTTCTTGGCATGATCCTTCACGATCCCGCGCGCGGAATGATGCGTCTTCACATTCTGGAGAGTCATCAACCGATCGAGAAAAAAGATCCAGAAGAAATGCCGGTCGGCAACTCGCCATCCGGCTGGGTCTATGAAAATCAGCAGCCGTTTGTGATCCAGGATGCCTCCAAGGACCCGCGCTATCCCGAATTTATGCAGAAACTGCAGGCAGGTGGTGTCCATTCCGGCGCCATCCTCCCGCTGACCACGGCGCACCACCGTTTGGGGACACTCGTGTTCGGACGATTCGTGCCGCAGGGTATCAGCGAATCGGAAATCCAGTTCATGAAGCGTGTTGCAGCGCAGGTCGCCGTGGCCGTAGACAACGCCATGAACTTCGAGGCCGCCGAAGCCTATCAGAAGCAACTGGCCCACGAACGCGATCGTTTGCAGGTCCTTCTGGACATCAATAACTTGCTCGTAAGCACGCGGGATCCAGCGGCGGTGTTCAAAGGAATTGTGTCCTCGCTCAAACCCGTTCTCCAGCACGACTACACCAGCCTTGCCCTGCTCGACGCTGCCTCTGGCCTTCTGAAAATTCATGCCCTGGACCTGCCGGACAGCGCCCCCGCGCCAAAAGGCGAGTTTACCGTGCCGCTGGAGGGTTCCCCTGCCGGACAGTGTTTCGCCAGCAGTCATGTGCTTATTACCCGCGGAAAAGAGATCGATCGTTATCGGTTGGACGTGATGCGTTATTTCCGTGAACAGGGCGTTCAGGCCATTTGCTGTGTCCCGTTAATCACGCATGGCCGCACCTTTGGCACCATCAATCTTGCCAGCCGCAATCCGAATGCGTTTCCGGTGGAAGATGTCGAGCTCATCCAGCAAGTCGCCGCCCAGGTCGCCATTGCTTTGGAAAATGCGCTGGCGTTCAAAGAGATCGACGCGCTGAAGGACAAACTCGCCGTCGAGAAGCTTTATCTCGAGGAAGAAATTCGTTCCGAATTCAACTTCGAAGAAATCATCGGCGAAAGTCCCGCACTTCGCCGCACCCTGGCACAAGTCGAACTCGCCGCGCCGGCCGGCACAACGGTTCTCATCCAGGGTGAAACCGGCACCGGCAAGGAAGTCATCGCCCGCGCGATCCACAATTTAAGTCCCCGCCGCGAACGCACTTTCGTGAAGGTGAATTGTGCTGCAATTCCCGCCGGCTTGCTGGAATCCGAGCTCTTCGGCCACGAGCGCGGCGCCTTCACCGGCGCCCTGACGCAAAAAATCGGCCGCTTCGAATTTGCCGACCGCGGCACGCTCTTCCTCGACGAAATCGGCGACCTGCCGCTCGAGCTGCAGCCCAAACTTCT